>Ga0209008_1000155_pt1 | contig 31927 bp, 23 predicted proteins | sample JacPin_JW_Ref_O3_FD_187963 | JGI IMG/M metagenome (GOLD analysis project Ga0209008, IMG submission 187963) | Forest soil microbial communities from Algoma, Ontario, Canada - Jack Pine, Ontario site 1_JW_Ref_O3 (SPAdes) (version 2) | ecosystem: Environmental > Terrestrial > Soil > Boreal... | reverse complement strand
TGGCGGTTCTGACATATCTCAGCGGGCACGCGACGTTTGCTACTTACCTCGAGTTGCAGAGAATGCCGCAAATTGGAGAACTGACGATTTTTTGCGGGGCGATGGTTGGGTCGTCGATTGGATTTCTGTGGTACAACGCGCATCCCGCGGAAGTGTTTATGGGCGACGTGGGATCGCTGGCGCTGGGTGGCGCGATCGGCACTGTGGCAGTGATGATCAAACAGGAGTTGTTGCTGCCCTTTATCGGCGGGATTTTTGTGATTGAGGCATTGTCCGTGATTTTGCAGGTCGGATCGTACAAACTGCGCAAGAAACGCATTTTCAAGATGGCGCCGATTCATCATCATTTCGAGTTGCTTGGATGGTCGGAATCGAAGGTGATTGTGCGGTTTTGGATCGCGTCGCTGGTGTTTGCGCTGTTTGCGCTGACCACGCTGAAATTACGATGAAAGAACCTACCGCGGAGGCGCAGAGACACGGAGAAAACCAAGGATTTTCGTGGCTGTGTCTCGGTGGTCAATGAGTTTGATGGAGCTTAATAACCAACGCGCGCTGGTGGTCGGTTTGGGGAAATCGGGGGTGGCTTCTGCTTTGTTTCTTAAGTCACGCGGGGCTCGGGTTACGGTATCGGATTCGAAGCCGGAAGCTGAATTGCGCGACGAAATTTTGCTCTTGCTGGAACATGGCATCACCGTGGAAACGGGCGGCCATGGTGAGCGGACGTTTCGCGGGCAAGATTTGATTGTGGTTAGCCCGGGGGTTCCGATCGATGCGCCGCAATTGGTACAGGCGCGGAATCTGGGAGAGCCGCTGATTGGCGAGATCGAATTGGCGGCTCAATTTTTGGCCGGTCCAATCGTCGCTATCACCGGAGCGAATGGCAAGACGACTACTACGTCGCTGGCGGGCGAAATTATTGCGGCGGCAAAATTTCCTGTGTTGGTCGGCGGGAATATTGGAACGCCGGCGATCACTCTGGTCGATCAGGCGGGACCGGCGACCTGGACGGTGCTCGAAGTGTCGAGCTTTCAGTTGGAGACGATTGTGGAGTTTCGCCCCCGCATCGCGGCCATTCTTAATATCACTCCCGATCATCTTGACCGGCACAAAACGTTTGAGAATTACGTGAATGCGAAGGCGCGTGTTTTTCAGAACCAGCGAGCGGAAGATTTCTCGGTGCTCAACGCGGATGAGCCTACGACGGCGGGATTGGCGGGGCGGACGCGGGCGCAGTTGTACTGGTTCAGTCGAAGGAACGAGGTTGAGCGGGGGACGTTTGCGCGCGGAGCGAATATTTATTTTCGCGATGGGCATGGCGAACTCGAGATCATGCCGCTCGGGGAAGTTGGGCTGAAAGGCGCGCACAATCTGGAAAATGTGTTGGCGGGAGTTGTTATTGGCATGCTCGCCGGGTGCACGCCGGAGCAGATTCGGCCAGCGGTGCGGGGATTCAAGGCGGTCGAGCACAGGCTGGAATTTGTGACGAGATTCGCCGGGGTCGATTATTACAATGATTCGAAGGCTACGAACGTGGACGCGACGATGAAGGCGCTGGAATCCTTTCCTGCGAATATTCACTTGATTCTTGGCGGCAAGGATAAGGGCAGCGACTATACCGTGCTGCATCGGTTGTTGCGCGAGCGCGTAAAGCGCGTCTACACCATTGGTGCGGCGGCGGCGAAGATTGAATCGCAGATTAAAGATGCGGCGGAGATCGATCCCGCGGAGACGCTGGAGAATGCGGTGCGGCGGGCGAGTGAGGCGGCGGTGGCGGGGGATGTGATTTTGCTGGCTCCGGCGTGCGCGAGCTTTGATCAGTTCCAGAGTTATGAGCATCGCGGGCGCGTGTTTAAGGAGATTGTGCATTCGCTGGCGATGGCTCGATCGACGTAGAAGCAAGATTAGGAAGTGCCGCGCCGATACTTGTTCGGGAACCAACTCAGTTATCACCCACCTAAAATCCACAGAGGAAAGCGGTGCATGTTGCAGGGCTCCGTGGTGAAATGGACTCTCCATGGCTAAGCGAGTTAGCGTCGATCGCTGGATGTTTACGGTGACCACGATTTTGGTTTTTATCGGCCTGGTCATGATTTTCAGTGCGTCAGCGGTGATGGCCAAGGAGCGGTTTGGTTCGGCTTATGAGTTTTTGCTGAAGCAGTTGGTGTGGGCGGTCGCGGGACTCATCGTCATGGCCGTGGCTATGAAGGTGGATTATAAATATCTGCAACATCCGGCGCTCGTTCTCTCGGTGCTGGGATTTACTACGCTGCTGCTCATCTCGGTTTTTTTTCTGGATCGCGCGCACGGCACCCACCGGTGGTTTCATCTCGGTCCGGTTTCTTTGCAGCCTTCGGAGTTGGCCAAGCCGGCGCTGATTCTGTTTCTGGCGTGGTTTCTGGAAAATAAAACCAACGCGATGGACGATTGGCGCAACACTTTGATTCCAGCGGTTGTGCCGACCGTGGTTTTTCTGGGACTGATTGTTTTTCAGCCCGATCTGGGGACGGCAATTGCCTGCGCGGGGATTACGGCGTGCGTTTTGTTTGTGGCGGGGATTCGATTTCGCTATTTTGGCTATGCTCTGGCGGCAGCGATTGTGCCGCTTTATTTTTTGATCTTTCACGTTTCTTATCGGAGGGATCGGATCCTGGCTTTTTTGAATCCTTACGCCGATCCCAAGGGATTTGGTTTTCATATTATTCAGTCGTTGATTGCGGTGGCTACGGGCGGCGTTACAGGGCTGGGGTTGATGGAAGGGAAGCAGAAACTGTTTTATCTTCCAGAGCCGCATACGGATTTTATTTTCGCGGTTACGGCGGAAGAGTTGGGGCTGGTGGGCGCGCTCACGGTGGTTATTCTTTTTGCAATTTTTCTCTGGCGCGGGACGCGCGCGGCGCTGCGGACACAGGATAATTTCGGGCGCTTCCTGGCGGTCGGAATTACCAGCATGATTGTGTTGCAAGCGTTCATCAACATCAGCGTGGTGCTGGGCCTAATGCCCACGAAAGGGATTCCGCTGCCCTTTGTTTCTTATGGCGGGTCGTCGCTGTTTGTGACTTTGATGTGCGTGGGCGTGCTGCTGAATATTACGAAGCAGGCGGAATAGGGCCGGGCCGGCGACAGAAACGGCTAAAAGACATAGGAAAAGCAAAATCTCCTTTCCCCTGATTTCCTTCCTTTGATTTTGATTTCCTCTTCATTTCCTCGGGCAACAACTATTCTTGTTGCGCCGCGTTCGGTTTAGACCTGAGCGGATTGCGATTGCTGAATGTGCGATGCGGCACTAGAATGGCTCCGCTTCACTCATCGGAGAAATCGCTTTTTACTCAGGAGAAAAAATGAAAATAAAACAATGGTATTGGCAGTGGCAGTGTGCTTTGTCGCAGTGGGAGTGAGCTTCGCCGGCAGTCCGAATATGGGCACGTGGAAGTTGAACGAGGCCAAGTCAAAGTTTCCCGCTATGGCACCGAAGAACCACACGGTTGTCTACGAAGCGGCGGGTGACAGCGTGAAAGTTACGGTGGACGGAATGGATGGCAGCGGCAAGCCGACGCACAACGAGTGGACGGGAAAGTTCGATGGGAAAGATTATCCACTGACAGGCGATTCGGATGCGGATACGCGGTCGTACAAGAAGATTGATGACCGCACGACCGAGTTGACGAATAAGAAGGGTGACAAAGTTACTGCGACGGGTCGAATTGTGATTTCGGCGGACGGCAAGAGCCGCACGGTCACGGTCATCACAACCGAGGCGGATGGCAAGAAGGTCAAATCCACCGCGGTGTACGACAAACAGTAGCGGGATCTGGCGCGAGATCTGATGGCAATGCGCTGCCCTTCCGCTCGATTGTGCGCGGAAGGGCATTTGCTTTTTTTTTCGATGCCGACGACGGCTCGTTCGCGAACCTAGTTTTGGTTTGATCTCTTGTCTTGCGGCGGAGTCGATTGGTCAGCGCAAGGGCCGCCTGTGGGGGATGTGCAGGCGCATCCGGAGACGCTGTTGTAACGGCATTGGTCGCCGGGATGGCCGAATTGGTCGCAGATGGGATTGCCGCACCCCGAGAATTTTGGAATCTTGCTGCAAGCCGTGTATTCGGAATATTTGTGGGATTGCTCCCACGCGCTGATTTCCGGCGCAGCGAAACGCAATTCTTCGTGGCTAAGCACGTGAAGCTCGACCCCCTGAGGGCCTTGCGCTTCCTGCACTCCTCCGTTGACGTCCAGAGAATAGGGGCCGGAGATTGTAATTCGCGTGTCGTTCGTTTTCGCTTGGCCAGAGATGAAGTTGATGATCACGGCGGTCTTGCCGTCCTTCTCTTTGGTGATGGAGATGTTGCCTGCGGTCACGATAGTCACGCTGGAGGTTGTTTCCTGTTTCGCTGGTTCTTGAGATCGGGCGATGGTTGCGATCAGCAAAAAGCATAGAGCGACGGTTACGGCGCAATTGAACTTTATTTTCATACCATCTCTGGGTTGTCTGATTAAAATCCTATGGCTAGTGTAACTGGCGCGGGGCTAGCGGCGACCGGACGTAATATCGTCTTTTATGCGGTTGATAAACAGCTGAATGAAGACTCCCGAAATCAGGCAACAGATAAATCCTATCCACAGCCAAAGCGCATCTCTCTCTATCGCTCCCAGGCCAAATACAAAAATGCTGAGAAGACTCATGGCGGTGGTGAGAACAGTTTTCACTGTCGTTGCTCGGCGTCGGGAGGATGGGTAAGCAGACGCGCGAATCAGGGGCGACGGTTGAGTAAGCATGGGAGAGTGCTCCTTCCCCACAGAAAATCGTAGGCCGCCGTGCCAGTCGAGTCAAGCTCTCGCGCTTGTTCGAGCGCTGACGCGCTGGCCTCTGGATGTGAATCCGTCGTCTCGGCGTTCTATTGCCAGTAACTGATCTTTGCGCTCCATGCCCCAGCGATAGCCTCCTGGGTTGCCGTCCTGACGCACGACCCGGTGGCAAGGGATGGCTACGGCCACGGGGTTGGTGGCGCAGGCTCGGGCTACGGCTCGGGTGGCTTTGGGCATTCCTATTTTCTTTGCCACGGCGCTGTAGGAGCGGGTTTCCCCCCGCGGGATTTGTTGCAGAGCTTCCCAGACTCGGCGCTGGAAGGCGGTGGCCCTTATGTCTAAGGGGAGCGAGGAATTCGGTTCCTGGCCCATGATGACGCGGGCCAGAGTTTCTTTCCAGGGCTGCAGCGCCTCATCATCGCGACGGCGCGTGGCGAAAGGAAATTCGCGCATCAAGCCTTGCTGGAGCTGCGCGTCGTCATCGGCAGACCGATCATACGATCGGTTATCGGCCAAACTGTCGGCAAATTGAATGGAGCAGATGCCCTTGTCTGTGGCCGCAATGAGCATCCGTCCGAGCGGCGAATCGGTGATGCTGTAACGGACCACGGCGGCAACGGCGCCTCGACGATACTTCTCCGGAGTCATGCCTAGCTGGGCAGCGGTGCGCTCGTAGAGACGGCTGCTGGAGCCGTATCCGGCGGCATAGAGAGAGGTGGTTACGTTGTGGCCGGCTTGCAAGTTTTGTTTCACATGGCGGAGGCGCACGGCGTCAATGTAGGCCTTGGGCGACACGCCCAGGCCGGATTTGAAGGTGCGCCGAAGGTGGAAGGGGCTAAGGCGGAATTCTTTGGCGAGTTGGCGTAGGGTCAGAGAGTTCTCGAGTTGCTGATCGGCTACGTGCTGCTCGATGTAGCGGCAAATCGCGCGAATGACCGCGGATTGCGGGTTTCCGTCGACGGCCTTGGGACGGCAGCGCAAGCAGGCGCGATAACCAGACTGCTCGGCCTGAAGCGGATGAGCGAAGAATTGTACGTTTTCGCGGCGCGGGCGTTTTGCGGGACATGACGGACGGCAGAATACCCCTGTGCTGGAGACGGCAAAAACGAAAGCGCCGTCGAGCGAGCGGTCGCGCTCCAGGACGGCCTGCCAGCGCCGGGTGTCGACTTGATCGCCGATCTCGTCGAGAGTGTGCTGCGGCTTGTTCGCTTTTGCTCGCTCGGGTCCGGGTTGAGCCTTGGTCATCGTCTCTTCTGCAAGTATCGCATTGGTAGCCATACGGCGAACATAGGGCAGCGGCGGGGGAGCGGGCTATCCGAATATTGCGGTCAAACGAAATTCACGTGCGGACCCCGGCACTGAGGTGCAACGGAATATTATCCGCGGAAGAGTATGCAATAATTGGCGCTCGCTGCGCGAGAATTAAAATCCAAAAGTTAAGAGTTAAAGGACCCGATATGAATTACGACTTCAAATTCGGTCGCACAATGATTTGTTTAGGGGTGCTGGTTCTGGTTGGGCAAGCCGGTGCGCAGGTTCTCGACGTCGATCAGGTAAAGAAGCTCGCTCCCAGTACTTTTTTCTTTGCCGGTCAGAGTGCGGCGGTACAGCTGCGCAATACGGTTGGCTGGAAGAATTCCGAGGGCAAGGTAGTGATGGCTGGACTGGTGGATACGTCGGGATATTCGACGGCGGTGGCGGAGAGATATCAAGGATTTTTCATCACCGAGACCAAGCTCAGTTTGGACGGGTCGACGTTGGATCCGGGAGAGTACGGGTTTGGTTTCAAGGATGGCAAGTTCACGGTGATGAACGTGGCAGCCACGGATTTGGTTTCGGTCGCCAGCCAGAAGGATGATCAGTTGAAACGCCCGGTACCTTTGAAGCTGGAAAAAGATGGCGCCGCTTACAAGCTTTACGCGGGGCGGATGTATGTCGTTCTAAAGGCGGAGTAGATGCGGGTTTGCGCGCGACCGGTCGCGAGCGCGCACCGGCGCGGTGGGCGGCCTTCCTTACCAAAAAGTGCAGAGGCTTGCACCCTGCTCTCGACAGCAGTTCTTTTCTTCTCTGCTAAGTCAATTCCCTACAGCTAGTTACATGCTCCTAGCCATATGGTTTGCAGGGTGCACTCATGGTGTGGGAAGCCTGGACGCTTTGAGGGCTTGCGGGGGACACTTTGACTGTCATTTACAGCACTCAATATGCCGCTACTAAGGCAACTTCGCGACCCACGGGTGTTCTGCCGCTGCTGGTAATCCTTTTCATTGTGTCTTATGGGATTCTGACCATGCTGGTTTTCGAGCAGGGGCGGACCATTGAATCGCAGCGTGGACTGATCCGCGAAATGCTGAAGGACAGCACGCAACTCGCGGCGCTGAAGGGGAAGATGGCGGTGAACGACGCGTCTCAGGGTCGGAACACGGTGGCGGCACCGGCGCAGAGCAAGAGCGCAGAGCCGGGAAATTCTGCTGCCGGGTCAAAAGGGCCGGACGCTAAGGGCTCAGACAAGGATGCGAAACGGCCGGGCAAGGCGGCGCGCTCTTTGAAGGCAGTTCCGGGAAAGCCGGAGGCGGATTTAGAGGATGTGCGACGGTCGACGCGCGTGATCTAGGGTAGCAGTTTTCTGGATTTAGAGAAAAAGCTCGGCAGCTTCAAGAATTCGAGAAAATAGTTTAAAGAAGATAGTTTAAAGAGAAAACGAGAGTTCTGTGGACGCGGCCCTTTTGTGGAGGGCCGTGATGGAAGCGAGACCCAATCATGAAGGCCCTGGCCCTAGCCCTAGTTTTGTCTCTTCCCGTTCCGAAGTTAGCGCCCCCTGCTCAGCTCTCTCCTACCCCCAGCCAGCAATCGGCAAAGCCCAAGGGAGGACAGTGGTATTTCGCGGCCAACGGCCATGCCGTGTATTGCTACGGGCCGGTGATGACGATGCCCCAGGCGCCTGGTCGACTGCTGAAGGTTGCGACTTTCTGCCGCGGGGACCAGACCATGGTTCCGCTGAAAGACTAGGCCGAACGCCCGGTTCGCCTTGACTTGCCGCTTTCTCGCACGACGGGGCGAGTGGATGGATGAATGATCCGGCTATCGAGAGTCAGGTCCACCTGCCACGACAGCAACCCTGGAAGTTGGGGATCCGCTCGAACGCGGGTCAGACTAACATGGGTCAGACTATGGAGCCCGCTCCTTTCGGAGCGGGCTTTATTGGTTGGTGCTCGTCGGTCGAATTAGTCGCCTTCGGTGCCGGTGAATGCGGCATCCGCGCCCGTGCGATAGCGGTTGGTCATCTCGCTAACTTTGTTTCTAACGTCGTTCGCCTTGTCGCGGATTGCGCCGCGCACTTCTTCGCCGGAGACGGGTGCGAAGAGGATTCCCAACCCGACTCCGACCGCGATGCCGCCGACGAAGCCCAAGGTCGGTCCGATCCATTGGCTGTCGCCGCGCAGGGCCGCAGCCGCATCGGACAAGCGATCCGTTGTGTTTTGGTATTGATCCCTTGCCACACCATATTTATCTTTAATCACGTCGCTCATGTCGTCAGCGCGATCCTTCAGCTGATCATTCAGTGCGGACCACAATTTTGGATCACTGAGGACGAGACCAAACTTCATAGCCAATCTGGCCCACCGTTTCGCAGTACTTCGTTTTCCGAATGCCATAGCCGATTCTCCTTCATTCGTCGTAGTAATTATTTATAAATTCTCTTATACGAAGTAAGGGGAAGTGCGGCTATACCCGGCTTCTTGTAGGGAGAGCGAAAAATCAGCGTAAGTCACATGGAAGAGAGGTGGAGTGCGGCCCTCCGCTGATAACCATTCTTAACGCCGGCCGCACTCCCTTTGAAGTTTTCTTGTTAATCAGCTTGCGCCAATTTGACAAGGCTTAGAGTTTAGGCGGCGCGCTTCCTCTTTCGTCCTGCTTTCGGGTCGTGTTGCTCCACGGCCTGATTAGCCTGAGGATTGATTTGCTTGGCGAGTTGCGTCAATTTTTCGTTGGTTTCCTTTTCCTCGTTAAGAGTCTCTTGTAGCAGCGAAGCGTGCGCGGATTCGCCAAGGATGTTGGCGAACTCGCGCGCTGTGCCATAGGCCGCGATCTCGTAGTGTTCGACCCGTTGTGCGGCTCCAATCAGTGCAGCGTCCATGACAGCGCCGTCGAAGTCTTCCTCCATCACTTCTCCGCCCTCTTTGACGAGACCTTCCATGCCGGCGCACTTCTTGCCTTTGGGGCTCTCACCGAGCGATTCGAAGATTTGTTCGAGCCGTTGGACGTGACCTTTCGTCTGTTCGAGGTGCTCTTCGAATCCGCTCCGAAGCTCTTCGGACGAGGCGGCTTTCGCCATTTTTGGCAGGGCCTTCACCAGTTGGGTTTCGGCATTGTATATATCTTTCAGTTCATCGATGTAAAGTTGCTTCAGTCCTTCGTTGGGCATGTTTTTCTCCTGGTGAAGACTATGAAGTTTTTCGAAGTGGTTGTTGATCCGGAACAAGTCTTAGTTGCCTGCGAACCTGCACGGGTTGGACTCAATCCCCCGAACTGCGTCGCAGGTACGGCGCGACCAAAACCATTCAAGATTTTCGTGCGCCGAAGGGTGGCAACGCGACGTCGGACAATTGCTGACATCAGAAACTGGCATTCATTTCGAGCCAACACGAAGGAACGCAATTTCTCCTGCCAATTCGAAAACCGCATGGCTCATGGCAGTTATGCCATTCTCAGATTGACCGCTCCTACAGCAAACACCGTATATGCCTGCCGTTCCTAATCTAGCTATTCTTCGTGGTCCAGCTGGACCTCACGGGCATGGCATGGCGCCAGGCAGCGCATAAATCTGGTCTCAGCAGCACACTAAGAAAATTGGGGGTGAAAGTGATTGAGCAGTGGTGTGCCAACAAAATGTGTGCTCTAAGAGAGAGATGATGCCGGGCCACATACTCATTGTGGACGATCATGAGGTCGTCAGACGCGGAATTCGTTCCCTCCTTTCTGCCTGCCCCGAATGGGAGATTTGCGGGGAAGCAGCGGATGGGCTGGAGGCAGTGGAAAAGGCGAAGGTCCTTCGACCGGACATCGTGCTCATGGATGTTTCCATGCCTCGCATGGATGGAGTCGAGGCAACCTGCATTCTCCGGAGAGACCTGCCAAAATCCAAAGTTGTTATCGTCAGCCAAAATGACCCTGCAATAGGACGCCGCCAGGCGCGGGAAGCCGATGCGGCAGGGTACGTTGCCAAGAGCGATTTGTGGCAAGCGTTGCTCCCAACAATTGCCAGATTGCTGGGGAGCGGAGATGACACAAGCGCAGTCGATCATCAACCCGCCGCACCAGCCTCATCCGCGCAGGAATGGCTGGCGGGTGGCGGAGAACTGAGCCGGTTGATCCAGGAACATGACTGGTCGCAGACGCCGCTCGGCCCGCTCGACGGCTGGCCGCAGAGCCTGAAGACTTCGGTGAGTATCTGCCTGGCGTCGCGTTTTCCGATCGTGTTGTATTGGGGACCGGAGCGGGTAGTTCTCTACAACGACGCGTACCGGGCGATCCTGGGCACGAAACATCCGTGGGCTTTGGGACAACGTTGCTGTGACTGCTGGGCCGAGATCTGGGACACGATCGGCCCGATGCTGGACAGCGTGGTGCAAACCGGCGAGGCCACATGGTCGAACGACTTGCTGCTCGTGCTGCATCGGTATGGCTATGCGGAAGAGTGCTATTTCTCTTTTTCGTTTAGTCCGGTTCGAGTCGAAGCCGGAGCCGTGGGCGGCATATTTACCGCCGTCATAGAAACCACCGAGAACATTATTGACGAGCGGCGGCTTCGAACCTTGCGTGATCTGGCTGCGCGGGCTGTCGATGCCAAGAGCGAAGAAGACGCCTATCGAATCGCCGCAGAAACACTCTCGGAAAACTCTTACGACGTTCCCTTTTCGGCATTGTGCGCCAGGACGAATGGTCGATTTCAGGTCCTGTCAAGTTCCGGAATTCCCTCGGGTCATCCCCTCCGATCGTTGCTTTGTGGAGCCGGGCCACAGTTTTCACAGAAGATGGACGAGGTCATTCGATCGGAGCAGCTCCTCGAAATAAGTCTCGCAACAGTTGGGTGCGAGTTTCCTCTCGGCGCATGGGATGCTCCGCCATCAGAAGCGCTGCTAATGCCCATTCCTGCTGCGAGGGAGAACGGCTCGCCCGGTGTGTTGGTTTGCGCTGTCAGTCCTAAGAAAAAATTAGACGAAAAATACCGAACTTTCTTTAGCTTGGTTACGCGTCAAATCGTGACCAGCATCGCGGATGCACGCTCGCACTATGAAGAGCGAAAACGCGCCGAGGCTTTGGCGGAAATTGATCGCGCTAAGACGGCTTTCTTCAGCAATGTGAGCCACGAGTTTCGCACGCCGCTCACGCTGATGTTGGGGCCGGTAGAGGAATTGCTTTCGCGCAGCCACACTGACCTGTCGCCGGCGGCCAAAAATCAGCTCGAACTGGTGAATCGCAACGGTTCTCGCTTATTGCGGTTAGTCAATACGCTGCTGGATTTTTCGCGTATTGAAGCCGGTCGGATGCAGGCTATTTATCAGCCCACCGATCTTCCCGCCTTTACGGTTGAGCTTGCCAGCGTGTTCCGCTCGGCCACCGATAAGGCGGGTCTGCGGCTGGAAGTTGATTGTGCGAAACTCGACGAACCAGTTTTTGTAGACCGCGGCATGTGGGAGAAGATCGTCCTCAACCTGATCTCCAACGCTTTCAAGTTTACGTTCGAAGGCAAAATCGTTGTTGCACTGGCCAGGGAAGGGAACGACGTCGCATTGCGAGTTCGGGACACCGGGGTCGGCATTGCGGCGCAGGAATTACCCCGTCTGTTTGAGCGCTTCCATCGCATCGAAAACACGCGGAGCAGAACCCACGAAGGAAGCGGGATCGGCCTGGCACTGGTGCAGGAATTGGTCAAGCTTCATGGCGGAGCCGTGCGCGTGGAAAGCGCTGAGGGAGAAGGCAGCACTTTTATTGTGAGCGTGCCGCTCGGAAGCGGTCACTTGCCCTCGGACAGGATTGGAGGAACGCGCAGCTTGGCGTCAACTGCGGTCGGAGCTGCGCCGTTTGTGGAGGAAGCGCTCCGCTGGCTTCCCGAAGCCGGACAAAGCGATGTCGCCGACGAACTTCTTCCTGGCGACGAGTTGATTCCCATACCCTGTCCCCCGCTCGCAAATACCAAGGTTGCATCCGAGAAGCGTCCACTCATTCTCGTTGCTGATGACAATGCAGATATGCGCCAGTACCTGGTGCGATTGCTGGCGGAGCGGTACGACGTGGAAGCTGTTCCGGACGGAGAGGCGGCTTTAGCTTCAGCTCGGGAGCGGACGCCGAACCTGGTTCTCACCGATGTGATGATGCCCAATCTGGACGGCTTCGGGCTCCTCCACGAATTGCGGTCGGATCCTCAAACGCGCACGCTTCCAATCATCGTTCTCTCCGCGCGCGCGGGAGAAGAATCGCGCGTTGAGGGCATGGAACACGGGGCCGACGATTACCTGATCAAGCCGTTCAGCGCCCGCGAGTTGTTGGCGCGGGTGCAAACACATTTAGAAATGTCCCAAGTACGCAAGCAAGCAGAACAGGACCTGCGCCGGCGCTCCGAGCAGTTTGCGACTCTACTTAACGAGGCTCCGCTGGGCGTGTATCTGGTGGATAGCGACTTTCGCATACGGGAGGTAAACCCAACGGCGCTTCCGGTGTTTGGATCTGTCGCCAACTTGATCGGGCGGGATTTTGACGAAGTGATCCACATCCTATGGCCGAAAGGACATGCCGATGAAATCGTCAGGCGATTCCGTCAGACGCTTAAAACCGGCGAGCCTTATGTTGTTCCCGAATGGACCGAAAAGCGCCTGGATCGAGGAGCCATCGAGTACTACGAGTGGCGGATCACGCGCATCCCCCTGCCTGAAGGTCAATTCGGCGTGGTCTGCTATTTCCGCGACATTTCTCGCCAGGTATTGGCCCGAGAGGCGATCGCGGCGTCCGAACAACGGCTCAGGCTGGCTACCGAAGCCGCGGAGCTTGGCATCTGGCATTGGTATCCGGAAGAGGACCGAGTTACGTGGGAAAACGAGCGACCGTATGAGGTGTTCGCGCGAACTCACGAGCAGGGCCCGATTTCCGCAGCTGAGTTCCGCGCCAAGTTCTGTCACCCTGACGATTTACGAGCATTCGAAGAGGCCTCTTCTCGCACGCTCGAAACCGGTAATCGTTTCTTTTTTCAAGGCCGCATTTACCGCACGGATCGCACGTGTGTCTGGGTAGAATTCACCGGGCAAGTTGAACACGGCTCCGACGGCTTACCGTTACGGTTGCTCGGTACCGTGCAGGACATCACGAGTCGAAAGCAAGCCGAAGAGATGTTGCGACAGCATCGGGAGCGCTTCGACCTGGTTGCCGAAGCAGCTCAGGTTGGATTCTGGTTCTGTGATCTGCCTTTCGACAGGTTGATCTGGGACAACATGGTCAAGGATCATTTCTGGCTGCCGCCCGACGCGGAAGTGACGATCGATACGTTTTACGATCGTTTGCATCCCGACGACCGCGAGCGCACCCGTCAAGCCATCGCCGAAAGCAATGCCAGCGATATTCCTTATGACATTGAATACCGTACGCTTTCGCCCGATGGGCGCCAGAAATGGATTCGGGCAATGGGCCGGACATTTTATGATTCCGCCCGGCAGCCAAAGCGTTTCGACGGTATCACGTTGGACATAACGGAACGGATGCGGGCGGAAGAGAACTATCGCACCCTGGCGCAAACACTGGATGCTGAAGTGCGAGTGCGAACCAGTGAAGTTGTGCAGCAGGCCGAGCAGCTACGCGACCTGTCGAGCCGTTTGTTGCAGGCGCAGGACGAAGAACGGCGGCATATCGCACGCGAACTGCACGACAGCGCCGGCCAAATTCTGACCGCGCTGAGCATGAGTCTGGCGCAAGCGGCGCGACATGCGCCGCAAGAGCCTGCCGGATTCACCGAGTATGTGAAGGAGAGTGAGCAGTTGGTTCAACAGTTGAGCCAGGAGATACGGACCATGTCTTACCTGCTGCATCCGCCGCTGTTGGACGAAACGGGGCTGGCGGAAGCGCTCCGCTGGTATATACAGGGTCTGGCCGAGCGCAGTGGTTTAGAGATCGCGCTCGAGGTACCGGCGGATTTCGAAAGACTTTCTCGTGAAATGGAATTGGTAATGTTTCGTCTCGTGCAAGAATGCTTGACCAATATTCATCGCCATAGCGGGAGTAAAACCGCAGTAATTCTCATTGCGCGGGACCGGGAAAGCGTTGCTCTCGAAGTCCAGGATGAGGGGAAGGGGATAGCGGCAGAAAAGCTGGTGGATCTTCAGTCGCAGGGCTCTGGCGTTGGGATTAGAGGGATGCGGGAGCGGGTGCGCCACTTCGGAGGTCAAATGGATATTGAGTCGAATCGTGGAGGAACAAAGATTTCATTCAAGTTCCCCCTGCCGCAGGACGCGACCGCAAGCGAGAGCAGATCGTTGGGCAAGAGAGTGTCGTGTAACGAGTTCAAATCAGACACTCAGCCCCTTTTGTTCGGAATATGCCACCAACACGGCGCTGTTCCCAGCCGACCTTCTTGTTGAGTTTCAGTCTTATCTAGCGAAAGAGTTCAAGCAGCGCTTCGCTAATCATCAAATGCGGGCCCGCAGCGCAAACGAATAGAGCATCGGATTTCTAGCGCCAGAGCGCCCACGCTGACGCCTCTTAACTCAACTAGCAAACTGCAAGAACCCAAAGCGGGTAAGACTGGGTACTGCGCGGCACTGCGGTAATCTTGACCGCAGCCTCCCCGCTTGCCATGCTGCCTAGGATGGTGCGGAAGTCTCAGAAACCGAGCAAACGGGCCCGAGCCCCTCGCATTCGCGTTCCGAATAGCGAGCGAGCGCTTTTCACTGTGGACACTGCCCGGTTCGTTGGCGTAATTCGCCGTCTCTCCCTCACCGGTGGTTCGGCAGTTCTTTCCAAAGGCCCCATACCACATGGAACCATGGGCGACATATCCCTGAACACGGTCTTCGGGAGGGTGGACGCCAAGGTCGAATTTCTACGGACCGGGGCCGATGGCGTTGCGCTCGCCCAGGCATTTCGCTTCATCGCCATGGACGATACCAGCACCGACCGCTTCGCCGCTGCGGCCGGGCAAATGATACAAGCAGGCTTCAGCGAAGAGGCAACCGCTTCTGCCGGAACCCAGAGTTTGAACCGGCTCCTCGATAGTGTGCGCCGTCTAGCGGCAACCCTGCTTCCGGCCAAATCCACCGCCAGAAGCTAAGTCGTCTCAGCGCCTAACTGTTGCAAATCCCGTTAGCACGCATTGACCGGCGGTCAAAACGTGTAATTCACCCCATGACAATGTCGACTCCTGTACGCGAGTAGACTTTGGCGGCTACCAACCAACCAAGAGCGCTCGGGAGAGAGGATCCGCACATGAATCATTAATAGGACGCGATTATCACCCGAGCTTCGAACAAATCGCTTTTGTAGATACCGAGACCGGGGAACTGCGAGAGCGGCGACTGCACCAGCGCGAGGAAGCGGAGAAGTTTTACCGTGATCTGGCGGCACAGGGATGAAGGTTCGTGTGGGGATGGAAGCGAGCGGGCATAGGCGCTGGTTGGAACAGCAACTCTCCGAGCTGCAGTGTGAGTTGTGGGATCGGGGAGGCCGCGGAGATTAGTGCGAAGCGGGTACGCAAGCAGAAGACGGATCGGCAGGATGCGCAATTGACACTGCGCTCAATGCTGAAAGATGACTTTCCGCAGATCTGGGTACCGCGCTGGGAGAATCGATCCTCTGAAAACCTTTGTGGACACCTTGTGAATAAGTTCGAGAAAGGAGATAAGAAAACTCAAGAAAACTATTGACAGACCTACTCAGATATCTGTTCTCGACTCTACTCGCAACCACACTCATCGCCCCAACTTCCGAGCTCGTGTGGGGCGCGAATCGACTCAAGATCGATGATCGCCCACCCTCACCGGTGTGCCGGGCGTTCATTGTCGCCAAAACACTTCGGTAACGCTTTGACTGGGCGGAAACCAGCTGTTGGTCATCCTTCGGGCCTAGACTTTAATAATGCCACGCGACCGAATCTACAAATCGCTATTTGCCTTGTTTCTCGGAAGCATGTTATTTGCCAGTTGTGGGGTGCCCAATCCCTTCTGCGGGAGTGCCCGGCCGAAACCCGGACTGGTTTCACTCGCACCGAACCCCGCGAGCCTCGATCAGGTAGAGCAGGGCTTGCTGCTCACAGTGAACGGCAGCCACTTTTATTCCAATTCGTATCTGCTATGGAATGGAGCGGCATTACCCACCACCGTCGTGAGTAGTACCCAGCTACAGGTCACGATTACCACGACCCAGATCTCGTTTCCCGGCACTGCCCAGATTGTCGTGCACACTCCCGCCAATCTCTCCGGAGACCTCGGTTGCGACAGTGGCGGCGACAGCACGGCATCGACCTTTACCGTCACCTAGCAGCGTCCTTAACCTTTCATCACTTGACGACAATCCTTTTCAACGGCGCGGTAGTCGACTGGCAGCAGAGGGCCCGGAATGCCAACCCCGCGTTGAATCTGACGAATGAATTCATTCCACCTAACTTTGAAAATGATTCCGAATCGCCCTGATCCACTCCGACAACATGGGGATGTGAACTCTGCGTTGAATCGGCTGCGCATTGGCAGCACTTTGTAGCAAGTGCACAATCTCGACGGCTGGAACGCGCGTCGCGACCGAGTCCACCGAAGCGTAACGGACTACCTGGTTGGGATCAATCACGAAGACCGCCGGTTTGGCGATGCCGCCTCTTTCTCGCGAGTTGTAGACGTCCCAGTCCTGGACAACGCGTCGTTCCGTATCGCACAAAATCGGAAACGGCAATGAGAGCTGAGTTCGCAAGGCCTCCGATGTTTCGCACGAATCCACTGAAACAGCCGCTAGGCTCGCGCCCGCTGACTTGATTTCCGGATAGTGTTCGCGACAATCCGCCAACTGGCGGAGGCAAAACGGTCACCAATTCCCGCGATAGAAGAGCAGAACCAGGCGCCCTTCCTCGGAGACCAACTCGGACAACCGCCTTGGCGCGCGTGTCGAGTCCAGCAACTCGAAGCCCCTCGCAATTTCCCCAGCGACAGGAACTTTTGCCATGGGCACCATTCTAGTAGTCTATTCACCGCGAGGCATTGTGGAGATAGGGTTTCGTCAAAGCAACTGTTGAAATGTCCCGATAGTACTTATTGACCTTCAAAAACGCCAAACGACGGCGCAAGCTTACGCGGCGATTCTCTTACTCTATTCTTCCCTTGAAGGCGTTGAAATAGTGGTTTTTGCCTTCATCCTCGTACTCCTCCGCAACCGATACACCGACGGCTCCCAGCAGCTTCCGGTATTGCTCGGCCCCTAAGGAGACCGATTCCAACCCTGTCATTCCATCGTTCCAAACGGCTGGTTTGGCGGTTGAGGTGAATAGCAGCCGGCCACCCGGGACCAGTATCTCGGCGAATCTCTGCATCAGGCGATGCTGATCCTCAGATTTGAGAAGGAACATCAGCCCCCATGCCAAGACACCATCGAAGGTTCGATCAAAGAATCTCGACTCTTGAACGGCTTCGCAGACGATGGGTGTGCCGGGTAGGTTGCGTTGGAATGCCGCGACAAAGGATGGTGCTGCATCTACCCCGAAGACGTGAAGTCCTTCATCAACCAGTACCGCCGTGATGGGAAAGCCGGGCCCGCAGCCCAGATCAATGACGCTGCTGCCGCGCGGTAGTGTTCTCGCCCACTTCCACACTTCTTTCACGCCGATTCCAGTAGACCGACTTCTACTGCCACGACCCGCAAGAAATTCTTCCGAGACTGCTTCGTATCCATTGGATCGATCCATCTGTTGATGGTAGCAAGCCGTCTAACTCGGAGCATGACTGGCGAGAAAATCCCGATTTCACTCGATGACCAGATCGAGTGTGATCCTGATCTCGTCAACAAATTATCGAAGCCGGACGGCCCGCCCATCTCAGCTTCGTGCATTAGCGGGTGCATGTTCTGGCGGAAGAGACTGCGAGCCCCATTTCTTGGCAGAGTTTAGTTCGCTACGAAAAACGCGAAAATTCAGGGCACGGCATGAGGTCGGGTCTGCTATGTCAACGGCATACTACCCATCAATTCCACGCGGACAAGAAATCGGCTCACTTTAGCCTTGCATTCGATCTCGAAGTATCGTGATGTTCCGTGCACGCACACGGTAGCTACGTATCCGCTTCATCTCAGCGTATCGTTACCGTTAACGTCAAATACATTCGCCCTCCGCGGGCGCAGGAGAAACCGCGATGTTTCTTCCCGTCTGGCAACAAATTCTCCATACTGCCCGGATACGGGTTTGCATTCACGGCTTTCTGGTCTGCGCTCTCGCGCTGCTTAGCGCGGGTTCGGCGCGCGCACAAATAGTGGCTTTGTACACTTTTGCTGACGGAACCGCCGACGGGTGGACCTCATTTAATGGGGCAAGCACGCCCGTGGCCAGCAATGCCGAGGCATACGCTCCCAGCGGAAGCTCGTACAGCCTGTTGACCACGACCAACAGCAGCGGTCAAAGCAGCGGCCCCTCCACTTCGCTGACCAACATCCTGCTGCCGGGTGCGCAATATACGATTACAGGCTACCTGATGCTCAGCGCTGGCGAAGCCGCCACCAGCGCGAACTTCACGATGCAACGCACCGATTCCAGTTGCTCGGGCGGCACTTGCTACGACACGATCGGAAATTACCAAGTTCCCGTAACCGCCTCCGGTTGGACCCAGATTGGCGGCAGCTACACCGTCAGCGCTACCGAAACCGCGTTGACTCTCTACGCTCAATTGGTTGGTCCCAGCAGCGCTCAGTCCTTCTACCTCGCCGATGTCGTGATCACCGAAACCTCGCCGCCTCCAGGTGGAACGCCGGTGGCGACTTACACCTTTGCCGACGGCGGACTGGACGGCTGGTTCCCGTTCGGTTCGCCGACTCTGACGAACGTGGCGCCGCCCATTCTCGATCCGAGCGGTGATTTGCGCGCTCTCGAAATCACCAATCGCTCGGCTGGATACATGGGCCCGGCCCTGAATTTGCTCAATGTCAATGGAATTGTGCCGGGCGCGATCTACCAGATCTCGGCCTGGGTCCTGCTCGCCGCGCCAGACAGCAGTAACCCTACCGCCACGCTTTCGGCCAAGCTGGAGAACTGCGGGCAGAATGATGACCACAACAATTCCGAGTACAACAACATTGCTACTTCCGGAGCCTTGTCGAGCACGGCATGGACGCAGGTTACGGGCACATTCACCTACTCCAACATTCCCGGTCCGCCGTCCACTCTGACGCTGTACATACAGTCAAGCAGCGCCACCGATTCCTTCTACATCGGCCATGTCACCATCGGCGAACTTGCGCCGCCGCCCCCGCCCGTCAACCAGCAAAACAACTCGGGCCTGAGCACGAATTTCGAAGACGGCGGACTCGACGGATGGAGTTCGCGCTCCGGCCAGTCTGTGCTGACCAATACTACGGCGGAGGCGTACGACAGCACGTACAGCCTCCTGACCACCAACCGCATCGCCTACTGGGACGGCCCCGAGATCAGCGTAAGCAACATAATGTATCCCGGCTCGGAGTACTCGATCAGCGTGTGGGTGCAGATTGAGCCGGTTGACGGCCAGCAACACTCCATCAATATGAGTCTTCAGGCCACGTTTCTTGGAAACGTGAGTTATCCGGGAATCACCGCGATTACGATTCCCGGCGACGGCCAGTGGCACCAGGTAAATGTCCCTCAGTACCTCATGTCTTCCAATTACGATCAGGGAGGACTAGGGGCATTTCTGTATCTTCAAACTTCCTCGAGCGATCAGACGCCGCTGGTGTCGTTTTACATTGACGATTTCCAACTAACTTACATTCCGCCCCCGGTCATTCAGACCAATATCCCATCCATCTTCCAAACCTACGCGCATTTCTTCCCCATCGGCGCGGAAATTGACACGACCGACCTTGCCGGACCGCACGAGAAGTTGCTCACGCAGCATTTCAACAGCATCGTTTCGGGCAACGATATGAAGTGGGCCTCAGTGGAAGCCTCCGAAGGCGTATACACCTTTGGCAATGCCGATGAAGAGGTCGGTCTCGCCGTTTGCCACAACATGCTGGTCCGCGGCCACAATCTGGTGTGGGCCACTGGTGCGCAGACTCCCTCCTATGCATTTGGAGATGGAACCAATTCGCCCGCCAATCAGGCGGCCGTTACCGGCTACATTCAGGAGCACATTCAGAGCGAGGTACAGCACTTCGGCAGCAACGTCTACGCCTGGGACGTGGTCAATGAGCCGCTCGATCCCACCCAGCCCGATTGTCTTTTGCACGGTCCCTTCTACCAGGTGCTCGGTCCCAGCTACATCGACATCGCACTGGAGGCAGCGCGACATTACGCTCCGCCGGGAACCAAGCTGTTCATCAATGATTACAACACCACCGATCAGGATCGCCTGGCTTGCATGGTCAAGGTGGTGGATGGCCTGAAGAAAAATGCCGTCCCCATCGATGGCATCGGTCACGAGATGCACAACCACATCGACTCCCCCTCGACGTTGGCCATGGTCGGCGCCATTGGTACCGTCGCGGTTGCGGTTCCAAACATCGAACAGCAGATTACCGAGATGGACGAGAGCGTGTACACCGCAGCGCAGGATGCCACCGTCGCCACCTGCCAGGCCAGCAACTACGGCATCAACAACGGGGTCGTGCCGCCTTCCCTTATCGACGAGCAGGGTTGGCTTTATGCCCAGTATTTCGACGCACTGCGCTTCCTGAAGCCGTGGCTCAGCGCCGTCACCTTCTGGGGCTTTGCCGATGACGACACCTGGCTCAGCACCTTCCCCTGTGCTCATTTGGACGAGCCGCTGCCTTTCGACACGGGGCTACAGGCGAAGCCGGCCTACTGGGGAATCGTAAATGCACAGGAGTTGCCCGGTTCCGGGATGTCGCTCGCCGTTTCGGGCAAGACGGGAATCATAGGCGAGACCCGCACCTGGACGATCACGGCGACCAATCCCAGCAACCAGATTGCCTATAACACGCAGATCGCCAGCTTCAACTTATTGCAAGTAGGCGGCCGGCGCTGCAATCCGGTCATAACCCCGCCGGGCGGAAGCTTCCCGGTTTCGGTCGGGAACGTCCCCGCCAACGGCTCGGCGAGCGTGCCATTCTCCATAAACTTCAGCGGGTGTTCCAACGCGGCAGAGTTCATTCTGTCCGTGCCCTGGAGCTCCGCCGTTTACGAGATTGGCGCGCTAGTCACACCTCCACAGGGGCAATAGACGCGGCTTGGCTTCTCATTCAAACTCTTTGTGAGTTCTGCGAACTGTTCAGTTGTGGCTTGATGGTCGGAGTTCGTCGCGGAGACTCGCAGGATGGAACGACAACCTGATTACAGCGGAATGACTGTCAGCGAACGCCTGTCTTCGGCTGGGCTAATCGCAGATTGGGACATGGTTGCATAATCACATAATCGCAAACGCAAGGTCGAGTGTTTAAGCGAAGTGATCCTGCAGATCAGGCCGACCAAATGGCGGACACGATACTAATCCACCGGGATACGGATTCTGAACACCCCCGTCCGCAGTTGGCCAAATATCACGAATCCAGACACAAAAGATGCCCAACTCAAACAGCGGGCATTTCGATTTACTAAAATTTGGATTATTTCTTCCCTGACCGGACCTTGGCCCGCGGGCCCACGAGTTTGACGGCAACAGAACTACGAGATACCAGTTCCGGTGCATTGGCGACTGCTAATCGGAGCCCGGCACATCCCATACGCTCGCCGAAACTGGCTTCACTGCCGCTGGACTGGCAGGCACCACTGGCAGCACAATTTGCGACGGGTGCTGTTCGTCGTGATAAATTGTGTTCTCGGCGACGGCCCAGCGCCGGTTGGCGTTCAGCGGCTCGCCTGTGTTCGGGTTGACGTCAAAGTGCGGAAAGTTGCTGCTCGAAATATCCACGCGAATACGATGCCCTTTCTTGAACACCAGCGAAGTGGGATACATTTCGATTGTGAACGGATAGACCGTTCCTGGCTTCATCAGTGTAGCGTGCTCGAGCGAGTCGCGATAACGCGCGCGCACGATGCTGTCCCCGATGTTCAAATCCACTCCTGCGGGAAAATCGGCGTTCGGCGGGTAGACGTCAATCAGCTTGGCGGTGAAATCTGTGTCCGGCGCGCTCGATGACGCCCACAGATGAACGATGAGCCGCCCCGTCACTTCCAGATCTTCGGCCAGCGGTTCGGTCTGAAACACCAGCACATCGTTGCGCGCCGAAAGCGGCCGCGTATCTTCGCAGGTCCAGATCTCCACCCGGCAGCGCTGATCGTAGGCGCCTTGCTCCATCAGATTATTGCTGTCGCCGGGGCGCGAGATCGTGTTCTTATGCGATGGCGGCGCGTTGTGTGACGAGATGTTTCCACCCAGCGTCGGCACCGGATGCATCGGGTCGAACGCGTAGCTCGCCGGCGTCTCGTCTGCCGGTTTTTGCGGCGACAGAACTCCGTTGTCGTGCAGATAATACGGCGTGTCTTTTGCGCGGGCCAGCGGCCACTCATTTTCGTTGCGCCAGTGCCCGCCCACGAAGATGCGGCCTTCGGGCGTCTTGTGCGCGTCGCCCCCGCCCATCACAAAGATGCGCACCGGCGGCCCCCGATCCACGCCATTATCAATTCCCTTCAGCCAGTGATCGAACCAGCGCTGCTCAAAAGTGTTGAAATCAATGGCGGCGTCGGGCCCGAATTCCGCCTCTCCCGCATGGCTGTACTCGCGCCCGCCGTGCGTCCACGGCCCCATGATCAGCCGCTGCAGGCTCTTTTTTGACTTGCTGAGGGTAACGTAGTTCAGATTCGCCACCTGCGTGCCCCACGAGTCGTACCAGCCGCCCAGGTGATAAACCGGAATGTCCTTATACTCTGCCGCATGCTCCACCACATCGGCGCCGGCATCTTTCCAGAAAGAGTCGTAATCGCCATGCGACATGGCCTCGACCAGCCAGTCTTCATATTCGGGATTCAATTTCAGCGGAGTCGTGCCGCGCCGCAGCGGCATCGCTTTGGCATACTCGCGGACTTGCTCGCCCAGTCTCAGCAGCGCCTCTTTCGTGTGCGGATCGCGCGCCGCGTCACTGCCGTTCGGTCCGCCGATGTTGAAAATCCAGTTGATCCAGCGCATCTCAAACGCGCCGTTATGCCGTACGCCGTAGTGGCCGAAATCCGACATCGCGTCCGCCGGAATCATCGCCTTCAGGTACGGCGGATTGGCCAGCGCCAGCGCATGCTGCGTTCCGCCGGGATAAGAAGTGCCGACCGTCCCCACGCCGCCATCCGACCAGGGCTGCGCGCCGATCCATTTCAGGGTGTCGAAGCCGTCCGGCCCATCGTCGCGATAGGGGCGCCATTTCCCTTCCGAGTCGTACCGCCCGCGAATGTCCTGCCCAATCGCGACATATCCACGCGGGACAAAGTAGTGCGCCCAATCTGCTATCGTCTCCTTGCCGTATGGCGTGCGCTCTAAAATGACGGGAAATTTCCCCTCGACCGCCTGGCCATTCAAGGCCGGCCGATAGATGTCGCACGCCAGCTTCACGCCGTCGCGCATGGTGATCATCACCTTGCGCTCAACAACGAACTCGTACCTGGCATAACTCTTAAGATCAGCCGACTGAGCCGGACTCTGCGCCTGCAACGAAAACGCCAGAATTAGAAAAACAAAACACATCGCCAAACGGCGCACGCGACTGTTCAAGCCGGAATCTCCTTGGGGGCCCAAAAAACGAACAGCCGATTCTACTCCCACCCCTATTCGTGTTAATAAACGCTTGATTGCAACCTGGACCCGTGCAGCACAAGGATCGGCCTGAGTGCTTCTGCGCGTTCCCCTTTCACGGGATCAGATGCGGCCTCCCTTCAAACGTGCGGGAATTACTTTCTGGCATGAATGGCACGGCCTCGGCCGCGGGCTCGTCTCAAACCTGCATCGTCTCGGAGTGCAGGACTTGGTAATCCAACGCGTGTTGCGCTACTCCAACGTTGCCATGGCCAAGGCGTGCGACATCAAACGTGGGATTAGGATTCAATGCTGGCCATGGCATCGCTAGATGCGGTCTGTCCTCAACTTGTTCTTAGAATTGGAATCAGACGCTCGGGATGTGTTGCAGTGAAGTAGTAAAATCAAGGGGTTATCGGCAAGCGGGCCCGTAGCTCAAACGGATAGAGCATCGGATTTCTAATCCGAGGGTTGCAGGTTCAATTCCTGCCGGGCCTACCAGGCTTCCCCCTCTGCTTCAGAGTGCGCCTGCATTGAGAATCTCAATATTGCACAAAGAACTGCCTCCCTCGACTTGTGCCACCGCGAACTTTGCTTACATTTTTTGGCCAGCCGCGGGCGCGGGTTGCGAGGAAGACGTGCCGCTCTTATTTTTGGTGAAGGCCTCGATCAGGCTCTCCAAGAACGTGAAGAAAACGTCTACGGCATAACCCACCAGGAAGGCGATGGCGAGCGGCGGAATGGTAGCTCCCTGGGTGATGTTGAAGTTGTTGAACAGCCCGACTACGGCGCCACCTATGGCGGCGATAAGAAAACGGGCGGAATTAGCGACCGTGGGCATGAAGGTACGAATCGCCATTTGCTGTTCGAAAGTACGCAGTAGATAGGCGCAGGTGCCCAACAACGCATAGAGTACGGGCAAGATGCAGGTGGCAATAGCGCCGTAGTAAACGGAGACAAGGTCGAGTGTGTCTTGCGCAAAGAGGCGGTCATCCTGGTAGGTGGAGGTTAACGTGTCCAGAGTTTCGGGCATGTTGGGCACACCCAGAGGAAGTTGAAACAGAGCCTTGAGCTTTCGTTGGTTCTCAGCGTTCTCTTCCGTAGATTTCTTGGGAGCCCAGCGTAAGTCAATGTAAGGATCTCGCGCCGCCCCGAATACAAACGCATTTAATTGACGCGTGCGAGCGTCGATGCCCCGGAGGGTGGAAGCATAGAGCTGGAGTTGAGAAATGACCTCGGCTTCGCTAAGGCTAGAGGGCAGCGGTTTGTCGGGAGTTCCGCCCTTGGGTGCATCCTTCGTTCCGAGTTCAGCTCTGAGCTTTACCGCCAAGTCATTGGCGGTAGTAATATCGGTGCGAATGGCAGTGGAGATAGCGGAAGAGACAAAGCTGGCGATCGAAAAGGGAACGATGACGACGGCGAGGAGGATGGCGACGATCCAGTAGGTGCGAACCGTGGACTCAGTATCATCGGCATACGCCTTCAGGCTTTCCGCGCTGATCGGGCGGAGCCGGGCCGAAAGCGTCGTAAGCGCGGCTAGCAGATTCGCCACTGTTTCCTCGGTCCATCCGCTGCCGCTGGCGGCCCTCGCCTCCAAAATATGGTCACGGGTCGCGGCATCGACGGCGACGCCGTTTTCAGCCGCATACTTCAGCAGGCGTTCCGCATCATCGAGCGCCTCTCGAACATAGAGTGGAGGATCGGGATAGGTGGGCGCAGTTTGGCGGCTCTTGGGGCCTGGCGCGGAACTATCGGGCTGGCCCGGATCCCCCGGCGTTTTCGCGGCTGAGACCGGAGGTGCTAGGGCTGCTGGCTCTACGGAATAGAGTATGCGACTGTCAGAAGGTTGAGCCATGTGAACTCCACCATGGGCAGACTTTCGCTTTGCCTTGCACAGTAGAACGACAATCGGGATGTTTTCCCTTCAGGCCCTCTTTTGCTCGTTGTTATTAACGCAGTCTTGCTGCATGGAGAACAGGGTATTTGCGGGCGAAAACACCAGAAAATCGGTCGACGAACGGTTACCTACCAGATTGTCCTATGGAGTCCCCCATTCGTGCCATTCTCGTCTAGGCGCGAAGAACGTAGAGTGGTCCTTGAGCAGACTTCGGGGGAGGGCTGTTCGACGGGCGTCCGCTGACTCTAACTGAGTCCGGACGCTTTCGTTTTTTGCAGTGCGCCTCGGTTTGGCTTCACTGGTTACATAGTTTGGCGAAAAACTCGATTTTGTTTCGGCTTTTGGGTGGCGCAGCGGTTCACCGCTGCGATCAAGGGCTTGATCTAGAATACGGGCCTTAGCCGCCGAGGGCTTTCAGCACTCTGTAAAGCCGCGGCTTGAAAACAGGTCTTTATTGCAGTGGCGAACCGCTGTGCCCGCCAGAGGTTTCATTCTTTTGCCTTTCTCGGCTTCGGCTTCATCATCTCCCATTCCTGCTTCGTCAGTTGCCTGCCTAGAGCCGTGAACTCGCCCGCGCCTTGGAGCCATTCGCCGCCATCCATGGTCACGACTTCTCCATTGATATAGCCGGAGCCGTCGCTGATGAGAAATGCCGCGAGGTTGGCAAACTCTGCGGTGGTGCCAAAGCGCCCGAGAGGATTGCGTTTCTTCGCATCTTCGGCTAGTTCAGGCCGGGGCAGCAGGCGCGAGAATGCGCCTTCGGTCGGAATAGGACCGGGAGCGATGGCGTTCATGCGAATGCCGCGATCTCCCCACTCGACGGCGAGACTTCTTGTGAGCGCCTGCACGCCGGCTTTGGCGACGGCCGAGGGAACGACATAGGCAGAGCCAGTGGTCGTGTAGGTGGTGGTGATGTTGAGGACTACACCTTTGTGGCCGGCCGCAAGCCAGCGGCGTCCGCATGCCATGGTTGTGTGCAGCGTGCCCAGCAGGACTATGCCAATCACGGATTGAAGTGCGCCGAGAGAAAGCTCTTCGGTGCGGGCCAGAAAATTCCCGGCGGCATTGTTCATCAGCACATCGAGCGGAGCATCAGCCCAGATTTTTTGGATCATCTGTTCGACGGCCGCGGCGTCGCGCACATCACACGGATGGGAGTGGATCTCGCCGCCGGCGATCTGGCGCAGTTCGTGTTCCGTTGCGGCAAGAACCTCCTGGCGGCGGCCGCAGATATAAACTTCGGCGCCCAGTTCAAGGAAACGCTGGGCAGCCGCTTTGCCAAGGCCCGTGCCGCCGCCGGTGATCAGGATACGCTTCGCTTGCAGCAGATTTTTCTGGAACATTAATTTCGTCCTTCGGAGGAATGCCTCGCTACTACTCAGATTGTTCTTGATGGTCAGGCTGCACTGAGAAAAGGGCTTGCACACGCGCTCCACATTTCCAAAACACCACAGCGGCAAAGAACATGGCGAGCATCCGCGCGGTGTTAGAGGCAGTCGTTATCAGGTAATAGATACTCAAATAATCATGTGTGGCGAATGCGCTGCGTTGGATCAGGTAATGGAATAGCGCAAACAGATGGTCCGCTAGGTACGTGACTTCAACCAATGCCCAGCTAGTTAAAAACAACGCGAATGTGCGGCTCGCCAATAGCACCAGCTCCTTTCTCGACATGTGAACTCCGGGGCTGCGCGGATGAATCAATCCGCGCCATTGTACGTCAGCCGGTCGGCAAGGAATTACCTCGGACGACGAAGCGCGGAGAATTTAGAGACCTAGCGGCACGACTAGCGCTCAGAGTCAGCGGCAGCTTCGAGTCTCGCAGCCGCCCAGCACGCGTGCGCGGCCACTACGGCGTCCGAATCCTCGCTCAATTTCTTTAGCAGGGGAATAAATTTCTTGTCGCCGCTGTTGCCCATGGCGATCACTGCGTTTCTTCGCAGACCGGAGAGCTTGGCGCGGCGGATGGGTGATCCGCGAAAGACTTCGCGAAATTCTTCCGGCTGCATTTCCGCAAGCCAATCGAGCGCGGGATTGACGAGACCTTCGCGCGGCAGGAACTCAGGCGCGGAAGTTACCGGCGCTTTGCGGTTCCAGGGGCAGACATCCTGGCAGATGTCGCATCCGAAGACGTGGCGGCCCATACCCGCGCGAAGTTCGTCAGGAATCGCGCTGCGCTTTTCGATGGTGAGATAGGAGATGCAGAGGCGAGCGTCTAATTCACCGGGCGCGGTGATGGCCTGAGTGGGGCAGGCAGTGATGCAGCGCGTGCAGGTTCCACAACGATCGGGCGCGGGCAGATCGGCGGTGAGCTGATTGTTCGCTTCGTTGTTTCCAACTCCGAGGTTTCCAAATTCGAGTGAAGTGAGGATCACCCCTAAAAATAGCCATGATCCTAATTTCTGGTTGATGATGCAGGTATTCTTGCCGATCCATCCGATGCCCGCGTATTTGGCATAGACGCGCTCGACAAGCGGGCCGGTATCGACGTAAAAACGGAAGTTCAAATTTCCAGTCGCCGGCTGCCGGTTGTCGGCGGCCAATCGGCGCAACTCATCCTCTACTTGCTTCAGCCGGCGGAGTATGGAGTCATGGTAATCCTCGCGCGACCAGGCGTAGCGTGAGATCCATCCGCGGCTGGCGTCTTCGGGCTGCTTGTATTCGGTCGAGTAGGGACGCGCGGTGTTGTAGTTGACGGCACACACGATCACGCTGCGGGCCCAGGGAGCGACACGGGTCAGCGCGGCGCGCTTGAGTTCTCCTTCCTCGTTGCGCGCTTCCATATATTTCATGTCGCCATGTTTGCCGTGGGCGATCCAGGCGGGAAAAACTTGCAATTCGCCGAAGTCGCGGACGGGGGCGATGCCGCAAAGATCGAATCCCGCGGCACGAGCGGATTGCTTGATGCGAGCTGAGAGGTCAGTCAGCAAGTTTGCCAGTGATTGCGGCCCGTTTGGCCGCAGGATATTTTGCTTTCATCCAAGAGGCTATCACTTCGGAATCCGATAGCGCAGAGCGCGGTTTTGAATGCTAACTGCCTCAGCTACCGGCAACAATGGCAGACGTTTGAACCAAAATCTTGTCACGAATCGGCAGCGACTATGGACATTTTGAATCCTTTCCTGCAGGTTAGCTATGCGCTTGAGAAGTCACTCGGCCTGTGGTTGACGTTTTGGACAATACGCTTCAGCGCCGGTATCGATTACAAGCTTAGCGCGCGAGGGAAAGCTGTCAGGTGGGGAGTCGTAGTTGTCTATTTTGCGCTCACCTCGTTGCCCGGCGCGGGTCGAGGTTGGTTTCGTGTCTCTTCGTGCCTAATAGGCCTAGCCTTCCTGTGCTGGCCAAACCTTGCTTACCATTGCAGCAAGTTGTTTGACGAATGGCCAACCGCCGAGGGCCGAGTCGACTCAATCCAACAGCAGTCTGATTCGCGCTGGACGGTCACTTATGACTTTGAGATTGGTGGCGAACGCTATGGCGGCCACGACGTCTTGCAGTGGGATGGCATCGTAGGTGACGCCGACGACGAACCGTCCCGAGTCTTGGTTCGCTACGATCCACTGAATCCGGGCCGCTCCTCGTGCATACAAGGGATAAAGACAGACTGAGCGCCGCTATTTAGCGATAGATCCCCATTACACTGATCCCCATTGCACGCATTGACTACATGAGCGTGATCCGCGTCACGGTAGTTTGTTTAGCTCTTGGGCGCGCGGACAACTGCGGCTTTCTTTACGACAGGGACGAAGTGCTCGACCCGGTTCCGGCCACTCTCCTTGGCGGCATAAAGGCCGGAGTCAGCGTGATTCAACAGTGCTTCTAGATCATTTTTTCCATCGTTGGCGGAGATAGCGACGCCCATGCTCATAGTGATGAGTTTCTCTTTTCCGCAACAAGCCACTGGAGCGCTAGCGATGATTTCCCGCAACTCATTGGCGCGCTGCATAGCGTGCGGCAAATCGCAATTGGGCAGAACCATAAGAAATTCTTCGCCGCCGTAGCGGCCGACGCCGTCGTAAATGCGGAGTTGTTCGCGCAGGCGGTGGCCGACCTCACGCAGGGCCTCGTCGCCGAAAAGATGGCCGAGCGTGTCATTCACTTTCTTGAAGTGGTCGATGTCGCCCAAAATCACGCCTACGGGCGAGTGCTCTCGGCGCGCACGCTCGAGCTCGCGCCCTAGCATGGCGACAATCTCTCCTCGATTCATCAAGCCGGTGAGGCTGTCGTGAGTGGCGGCGTGGCGCATCGATTCGCGGGCGGAGACCAGTTCTTCCTGTAGATCGAGAATGCGCTTGCCGACGAGAAGGCGGGCCTTTAATTCCATTTCGTCGAAGGGCTTGACCAGATAATCGTCGGCACCCGCTTCCATTGCTTCGAGCATATTCTGGTGGCCTTCTTTGCTGGTCAGCAGTATGACGTAGACATACGGGCCGGTTGACCTGGCGTTGCGGATGCGGCGACACAGCTCGATGCCGTCAAGATCGGGTAGCACCCAGTCGAGGAGAGCGAGCTTGGGAGAATCCGGCTGCTCCAAAATTTGCCAGGCGGCGGAGCCGCTCTCAGCCATGGTGACGCCGAAACCCCAGCCGCGCAACTGATCGCCGATCAATTTGCGATAGACGGCCGAATCATCGACCACCAGAGCCTGCATGAGGCTGAAACTTCCGACCTCTGCTGCGCGAAAGAACGAAGGGTCGCTCAATCACACCTCCATGGCGGATTGGTTACTGGAATCGCGGTTCTTTCATCATAAGCCAACCGGTGCCAATAAGGCGGACAATTAGCGTGGCGCGTGCATTCAGAGATACATCTGGAAGAATCGGCTGGCGAAGGCAAAGGCTTTAACCGCTCAAGTTTGACTGCGGGTTGACCGATTCTTGACCAGCGGCCTAACATAGCGCCGACGGCACTGAGGCCCCCGGAATGATCGGCCAGACAGTCTCCCACTATCGCATTGTGGGCAAGCTCGGCGGTGGCGGCATGGGAGTGGTGTATGAGGCGGAAGACACGCGCCTGGCTCGCCACGTTGCGCTCAAGTTTATTCCTGAGGAGATGGTGCACGACCGCAAGTCGCTTGACCGCTTTATGCGCGAGGCACGCGCTGCTTCGCAGTTGAACCATCCTGGCATTTGCACCATCCATGACATCGACGACAACGCCGGGCATCCTTTTATTGTGATGGAGAAGCTCGAAGGGGTGAGCCTGAAAGAGCGGATACGCGGCAAATCGTTGGACGTCGATGAGGTTCTCGATATCGGTATTCAGGTGGCGGATGCGTTGGCGGCTTCGCATGCCAAGGGAATCATTCATCGCGACATCAAGCCAGCGAATATTTTTGTGTCGCAGACTGGGCAAGCGAAAATCCTTGATTTTGGATTGGCAAAGTCGGCGCGCGATCCCGGATCGAGCGAGGCGGCTATGGAAGATTCGCTGACCGCGATGGGCGTGATTCCGGGGACGGCGGTTTATATGTCGCCGGAACAGGCGCGGGGCGAAGAGCTTGATCCGCGGAGCGATCTGTTTTCGCTGGGCGTGGTGCTGTATGAAATGTCGACCGGCAAGAAGCCTTTCGCCACCGGCAATGTCATTACCACGCTGGATGCGGTGTTGAATCAGAAGCCGGTTTCGCCGCTGAGCCTCAACCCGGCGCTGCCGCAGGATCTGGAAGGGATTATCGGGCGCGCGATGGAGAAGGATCGCGGGCACCGCTATGCGAATGCGCTGGCGATGAAGGGCGACCTGCAATCGCTGCGAAGAGAATCAGAATCGGGGATGACCAAGAGTGGTATGCGGCGCCCAGTTTTGCCCTATCGCATCGCCACGAGCACGTTTCAGGCGACTAGTAAATTTTCAACCTATCTTTTATTAGGAGTCACTGCGCTGCTGCTTACGGTATTGGTCGCCGTGGGCGCGTGGTGGCTGAAGGAGCGGCGCTTGGCGGGAGCGGGCGCACCAAAGAACACGATTGCCGTGCTGCCGTTGCAGAACATGAATGGCGACATCAGCGTGGAGTTTCTTCGCTTCGCGCTGGCCGACGAGATTGCCAATACGCTTACGTACACCCGAACGCTGGACGTGCGGCCTTCGGCGATCACGCGCAAGTTTGTGGGAAACGATGTTGATCCGCAGCAAGCGGGCAAGGAGGTGCACGTTGCCAACGTTCTTACCGGACATTTTCTGAAGCAGGGCGACCGGCTGATGATTACGCTGGAAGCGATTCAGGTCGAGGGAAACAAGCTGGTGTGGCAGACCAACATGACCGCGCCCGCTCAGGATCTGATTGCCTTGCAGTCGCAGATGGCGGCCCGGATACGGCAGGAGTTGCTGCCGGCGATTGGCGTGGCGGGCGGAT
>Ga0209008_1000153_pt1 | contig 32355 bp, 44 predicted proteins | sample JacPin_JW_Ref_O3_FD_187963 | JGI IMG/M metagenome (GOLD analysis project Ga0209008, IMG submission 187963) | Forest soil microbial communities from Algoma, Ontario, Canada - Jack Pine, Ontario site 1_JW_Ref_O3 (SPAdes) (version 2) | ecosystem: Environmental > Terrestrial > Soil > Boreal... | reverse complement strand
CGATCTACCAGACCTACCGCACGGAAACCGCCGATCTGCTCCCGCACGAATTTGTCCACTCCTGGAACGGCAAGTATCGGCGTCCCGGCGATCTGGCCACCACGGATTACCACCAGCCGATGCGAGACGATCTGCTTTGGGTCTACGAGGGCTTGACCGAATATTGGGGCGAGGTGCTGACCGCGCGCAGCGGTCTTCTCAGTCAGGAGCAGGAACACGAGGCGATGGCCCGTCTCGCGGCCTTTTTCGATCACGAGCCGGGACGCAACTGGCGGCCCCTGCAGGACACCGCCGATTCAGCAGTTGTGCTGTACCAGGCCGATGACGACTGGACGAACTGGCGACGCCAAGTGGACTTTTACGAAGAAGGGGAGTTTCTGTGGCTTGACGTCGATACGACGCTGCGCCGCTTGACGAAAGACAAGAAGTCCCTGAACGATTTCTGTCTGTCATTTTACGGAGGTCCGGGAGGCGAGCCCGCTCTGAAGCCTTATACATTTGAGGACGTTGTAGCCGGCCTCAACGGCGTCGCTCCGTATGATTGGACCACGTTCCTGCGCAACCGACTCGATTCCGTTGCGCCGAAGACACCCCAAGAGGCGCTTCTAAGTAGCGGGTGGCAACTCACCTACAGTGATCAGCCCAACGAGATTGAGGCTGTCCGTGACGCGATCAGAAAAAGACTGACGCTGATGAATTCGGTCGGGCTGACCGCCTCCGATGAAGGAGTCATTGAGGAAGTTTTGTACGACGGACCGTCGTACCGCGCGGGCCTCGGACCAGGAATGAAAATCACCCAGGTCGGCGGCAAACCGTTTTCGCTAACAGCTCTGAAGGATGCCGTCGCAGCGTCGGCCGCGTCACCGGTTCAGTTGACTGTCGCGAACGGCAACGAAGTGCAGGCAGTTTCAATCGATTACCACGACGGGATGAAATATTCGCATTTGCAACGCGTGGCGGACCGCCCGGATGTACTGGACCAGATACTCCATCCACTGGCGCCCTGACATATACCGCTCTACGGCCGCATATTTTGTCGACTCGCACGGAGGAACCATGACTCGCACCACACGCAAAAAAGTTGCTTGCCTTTCCGTCCAGAGCGGGCTCTTGTTCGCGGCGATAGTCGCCGCGTTTGCGACTGCGCCTTGGTGTGGCGCCCAAACGCAACAGAAGCGCGCGGTAACGTTTAACGATCTGATTTCAATGCACCGCCTGAGCGACCCGCAAATTTCGCCGGACGGAAAGTGGGTAGCCTTCGGGGTTGCGACTCCTGACGTCGAGGCCAACCATCTCCTCAAGAATGTGTGGATCGTAGCTGTGTCGGATGGCAAAGCCCGCCAATTGACGGTGGGCGGAAGCGACGAGCGAGCGCGCTGGGCGCCGGACGGCAGGAGTCTTTCGTTTCTTTCGTCCCGCGATGGCACGCCGCAGGTCTATACGGTCGCGGCGGAGGGTGGCGATCCCGTAAAGGTCACTTCAATGTCCGGCGGGGCCGACAATCAGCTCTGGTCGCCCGACGGAAAATGGATCTCGTTCACCTCGAGCGTTTATCCCGATTGCAACGACGAAGCCTGCAACGCCGCTCGGGACGCCGCAAAAGACAAGAGCAAGGTAAAGGCTCACGTGTACGAAAAGCTTCTGTTCCGTCACTGGAACTCGTGGTCGGATGGCAAGCGCAGCCACCTGTTCGTCACCTCGGCCGGCGGCGGGACGCCGCGCGACCTCACGCCCGGTGCGGACTTCGATGTGCCTCCGTTCAGCCTGGATGGCGCAGAAGCAATCGGCTTTTCGCCCGACAGCTTGGAAATCTGTTTCACTGCAAACACCGACAAAGACGAAGCCCTCAGCACCAACGGCGATCTCTTCACGGTTCCCGTCGATGGGAGCGGTCGAGCCATGCGCATCACATCCAATCCAGGAAACGACTGGGGGCCAGTGTATTCGCCCGACGGAAAGTGGATCGCTTATCGGGCCCAGCTACAGCCCGGATATGAAAGCGACCGCTGGCGGCTTATGCTGTACGATCGCGCCAGCAGCAAAGCCACGAATTTGACGGAGAGTTTCGACCGCAACGTAAATTCTGCAGCATGGTCGGCGGACAGCAAGACGATCTACTTCCAATCGGAAGACAAAACCCAGATGCCGATCTACTCCATCGCCGCAAACGCTCGGAGTTCGCCGGCAATCGTGCTGGGTGACAGTTTCAACGCCGATTTCGATATCAGCCGCGACGGCCGAACGCTGGCGTTCACCCGCACCAACATCGCGATGCCTGCCGAAATTTTCACGGCCAATTCCGATGGCACAGGCGTCCGCCAGCTGACTCACCAGAACGGCGCGCTGCTCTCACAACTCGACCTTCCGCGGACAGAGCCCCTGTGGTTCGAGGGTGCGGAAAAAACCCAGGTCGAAGGTTTACTGCTTCGCCCGCCGCAGTTCGACCCGTCGAGGAAATATCCCCTGCTGCTACTGATTCACGGCGGGCCGCAGGGCGAATGGGATGACGCTTGGGGCTATCGCTGGAACCCGGAGGTCATGGCGGCGTCCGGGTATGTCGTACTGATGATTAATCCCCGTGGATCGTTCGGGTACGGGCACGAATTCACCGAACAGATCAGCCGCGATTGGGGCGGCAGGGTCTACGAGGACCTGATGAAAGGCGTCGACGCAGCGATTGCGAAGTATCCATTCATCGATAGCTCCCGCATGGCTGCCGCCGGAGGCTCCTACGGCGGATACATGGTCGACTGGATCGCCACGCATACGGGTCGTTTCAAGTGCCTCATCAGCCATGCAGGGCCGTGGGACCAATTCAGCATGTATGGAGGCACCGAAGAGCTCTGGTTCCAGGAGTGGGAAATGGGCGGAGCGCCCTGGTCGAATCCTGAGCTATACAAGAAATGGTCGGCCAGCGAATTCGCGAGTGCGCTCGGAAAGTACAAGACACCGACGCTTGTGATCGCCGGAGAGCTCGATTTCCGCGTGCCCTATACGCAAAGCCTCGAATTCTTCACGGCGCTTCAACGGGCGGGCGTTCCATCGAAACTGATGGTCTTCCCCGACGAAGGCCACTGGATCCTGAAGCCGCAGAACAGCGAGCTGTGGTACGGTACGTTCCTCGGCTGGCTCGCGACTTACCTTCGGTAGCGTTTGAATTGACCTGCATTCTGAGCCGAAAAAGGCGTGCCACCGCCCGCCTTTTTCGGCCCTTGTGCGTTTAGTCGATTTGCACAGCCTGGACGTCGCCTTTGAAGTTCACCTGCGTCACCTTACCCTGGTCCGACAACACTTCCGAGGCCTGCGGCTTGGCCGAAAGTTGAATCCAGTGGCAGGATACTTTGCCGATCAGTTTGCCGCGTTGTAGGATGTCGAGCTCATTCTGGCCGTCGACAGCCTGCAACGTATATTCGCCGGGGCTCAACTGGGTTTGTCCAACCGTGGTGACTGCACGCACCGAGAAGGTGGTTGAATTGGTGCCCGAGGCGTTCTTGGCGGCAAGAACAGGTGACACTAGAAGAAGGACGGCGAGTGCTCCGAGAGATCTCGTTGCAAGAATGCGCATTTTTTTCTTGGCTCCAGTGGGGACAAAGGTTGTCCAGAGAGAATCGGGCGTAGGCCCCGACCCCCCTGGCTGGACGCTGCGCGGATTCAACGAATGTTGATATGCACAGACGTCCTCTCACTTGGATGCGCAGGCTCGGTATTGGGTTCCAGAATTGCGAAACGAGGCACGCCTTGCCGGTCCAATGCGGGTCTCCATGGCTTCCTTTTCGGCAGGTACCTGAAAATACGGCCCATTACAGCTTCCGAGGGCGCTGTCGCGGCCTCGTTATGCATACTTCTGCAAGGATGGACGGCCCCGACGCCGGATACGATCGAATACGCCCGCGGCCTATTGCCCGCGAACGGTGTTTGTCCATGGACACTCAGGAGCCCGGGCAGTCGGTTGGGCCCCAGTTTCCCGTGCTATCCTCGCCCGTGAACCGATTGCCATGAATTCGACTCGAGATACGTGCGGTCCGGCATCATCCCGCTCGTGACAAACTCCGACGCCACCAACGCCCAGACGCGCGACTCAAAACGCTATGCCTTCCTCGTCGCCGCCGGGATCTTCCTCAGTCGCATTGCGGGTCTGGTTCGCGACCGCGTCTTCGCTCACTATTTCGGTCTCTCGGATGCGGCCGATGCGTTCAAGGCGGCACTCCGTATTCCTAATATCCTGCAGAATCTGTTCGGCGAGGGTGTGCTCTCGGCTTCGTTCATCCCCGTTTATGCCAACCTGCTGGCACGCAAGGACGATGAAGAAGCCCGGCGCACGGCGGGAGCTATCGCAAGCCTGCTGGCGCTGACGACTTCCATTCTCGTGTTGATCGGAGTTTTCGCGACGCCCTATCTGATTGACGCGATTGCGCCAGGATTTCACGGCGAGACCCGCGCTCTTGCGATTCGCATCGTGCGCATACTTTTCCCGGGGGTCGGATTGCTGGTTCTTTCCGCGTGGTGCCTCGGAGTTCTCAACAGCCATGGGCGCTTTTTCCTGTCCTACACGGCCCCAGTGATCTGGAACGCAGCGATGGTCGCGACCATGTGGGGCTGGGGGAGCCGATACGGCGAGCATCCGCTCGCCGTCATTCTCGCATGGGGCTCCGTGGTGGGCTGCGCGCTGCAGCTGGGAATCCAGTTACCGGTCGTATTGCGGCTGCTGGGCGGCCTTCGGCTTTCGTTGCAATCTCGGACCGACCATGTCAGGACCGTGATCCGCAATTTCTTTCCGGTGTTCATAAGCCGCGGCGTCGTGCAAATCAGCGCCTACGTCGATACGTTTCTCGCGAGCTGGCTTCCGACTGGTGCAGTGTCCGCGCTGGCTAACGCGCAAGCGCTCTATCTGCTCCCCGTCAGCCTCTTCGGCATGTCGGTTTCGGCCGCCGAACTGCCGCAAATGTCCGGAGCAATTGGCAGCGATACCGAGATCGCCGCTGTTTTGCGCAAGCGTCTGAATTCCGGGCTGCGGCAAATTGCGTTTTTTGTGGTGCCCTCGGTGGCTGCGTTCCTGACCCTTGGTGATGTAATCGTCGGAGCGATCTATCGAACGGGACGGTTTACGCAGAATGACGTGACGTACGTTTGGGGCATCCTCGCAGGAGCGACCGTAGGCCTGCTTGCCTCGACGCTTGGCAGGCTCTATTCATCGACCTACTACGCCTTGCGGGACACGCGCACGCCGTTGCGGTTTGCTATCGTGCGGGTCGTTTTAACAACTGTTCTCGGCTATCTCTGCGCTCTCCCGCTGCCGCGCCTGCTGGGCATTGAGGCCCGCTGGGGTGTCGCCGGTCTGACGATCTCCGCAGGGATCGCTTCCTGGGTCGAGCTTCTCCTTTTGCGGCGAACGCTGAATCGCCGAATCGGCCGCACTGGGCTTCCTGCTGGGTACCTTGCAAAGCTCTGGGGAACGGCTCTTGTGGCCGCGGCCGCCGGCTGGGCGATTCACCGCTTCGGCGGAAATCACGGGCCGATTCTTGTCGCGCTGCTGGTTTTGGGCTCGTACGGGATTATCTACTTCGTCGGAACCTGGGCGATGGGTCTCGCCGAAGCTCGTGCGCTCTTCAGTCGGTTGCGCAGGGCGTCAAGTCCGGCCCACTAGCATCCGGGCGGAACATCGGCGTTTGGTCCGGAAACGAACGTAGGCGTGAGGCTCTCGTCGCTAGCTAGAATTTGAAGACCACACCGGCGGAAATATCGGGGCTGTACTGATAGGTTCCGAAATAGTGCGTGCCAACCATGTTCGCACTCACGCGGTATGCGATCCGTCGTTGATGCAGATTGAGGTCGACTCCCCCGCCGATTTCGTAGGAAAACGAAGTCTGGCTCCCGAAAGCCGTCTGCGGCAAGAAGTGCGAACCGCCGACCATGGCGTGACCCCAAACCTCGATCCCGCGGGGTCCCGCCCAGCGTGCCCGCCCTCCGCCCATTCCCTGGACGTACTTCGTCGTTACTCCACTCACGGATCCCCACGCGCCCACGAACTCACCGTCGGCCGCGTACCATTTTCCGCCGGGATAATACACCAGGCCAAGATTGAGCCCGTTCATGTTGCTGGTGACGTGAGGCAGAATGTAAAAACGGAAGAAAGTGTATCCGGCGGTTGCCTGGAAGTTGAAGTTCTGAAAAACTCCATAAACGCTGGGCTGTTGTTGGTCCGTCGAATTCGAACCGAGCGCACTGGAAGCAGGCGCGCCGAGTCCGTTGTTCGCCGCAATCGGGAGCGGCGCAGCGTCCATTGCGAACAGCGACGGCGAACTGGAACCGACGGCGGCCACAGTTTGGGACGCCGCAGGCGCGAGTGGTAGAGAATTGTCCAGGCTTGCCTGTGCTCCGGCACTAGCCGCAAGAAAAAAGATTGCCACAAACAGAAGTACACTCTGCTTCATATCTCTCTCCCCCAGACGCGTCCAACGCCTCGCCTGCTTCCTTAATTTGAGCTACAACGGGCCGGTGTGTCCACTCTAAAATCTCAATTCCGCCGAAGAAGGTTACCCGTCGTCTGCCGATCATGCCTCCGCCGCGTACTATTCGCAGAAATGACAAAATCACGATGGGCCCAACCCTGCTGTGCTAGAATTGGCATCGAGTCCTGGGCGGTCGAAGTTGGCACGGCTTATATGTGCGTGACTGGTACTGAGTTAGAGGCATCTTCGCATGAGCACTAGCCAAGGCTGGGACGCGGATCGGGCTTTAGCGCGAATTCAGGAATTGGAACGCCTCCCCGGAGCACTGCTGCCCATTCTCCACGCGTTGCAGGACGAATTCGGATACGTCGACAAGGCCGCCATCCCGCTCGTTGCCAGTGCCCTGAATCTATCCCACGCCGAGGTGCACGGCGTCGTCAGCTTCTACCATGACTTTCGGCACGAGGCGCCCGGTCGGCATGTCCTGAAATTGTGCCGAGCCGAAGCCTGTCAATCAATGGGCTGCGAAAAAATGATCCGGCATGTCGAAGATCGTCTGGGAGTGAAACTGGGCTCGACTACCGACGATCGAGGTTTCACGGTGGAAGCCGTATACTGCCTCGGTAATTGCGCCCTGTCTCCGGCGGTGATGCTCGATGGGAAGCTCTATGGCCGGGTGTCGTCGGATGTGGCTGATTTTTTGATTGACGACGCCAAGAGGCACTCATGAGCCTGAGAATATACGTGCCTGGCGACGCGGCCGCGATGTCGGTCGGCGCCGAAGCCGTTGCCAAAGCTATGGCGGACCAGATTACTTCTCGGCGTCTGGATGCATCGGTCGTCCGCAACGGTTCGCGCGGGATGTTCTGGCTGGAACCGCTCGTTGAGGTCGAAACACCTCGCGGCCGGATCGCCTACGGTCCGGTGACGGCGGAAGAGGTGCCGGGATTGTTCGATGCTGGATTCCTCGAAGCCAAACCACATCGCCTGTACCTCGGACTTACCGAAGAGATTCCCTACCTGAAGAAGCAGGAACGCCTCACGTTTGCGCGGTGTGGCATTACCGATCCGCTGTCGCTTTCTGACTACGTCAGCCACGGCGGCTATCGAGGACTTGAGCGCGCGCTGACGCTCACACCGCAGGCAATCGTCGAGGAAGTGACCAACTCGGGGCTCCGAGGGCGGGGCGGTGCTGGCTTTCCGACCGGCATCAAATGGCGCACGGTCCTGAACACAGCGGCGGACCAAAAATACGTCGTTTGCAACGCAGATGAAGGCGACAGCGGCACCTACGCGGATCGCATGATCATGGAGGGCGACCCGTTCGTCCTAATCGAGGGCATGACGATTGCCGGATTTGCCGTTGGCGCGACCAGCGGTTACATCTATCTCCGCTCGGAATATCCCCACGCCTTTCGGCAGCTTCAGCGCGCAATCGCCATCGCCTACGACAAAGGCTACCTTGGAGAAAATGTCGCGGGCAGCGGAAAAAGATTCGACCTCGAGCCGCGAATGGGCGCAGGTGCATACATTTGCGGCGAGGAAACCTCCCTGCTGGAGAGTCTCGAAGGCAAGCGCGGACAGATCCGCTTCAAACCTCCGCTTCCTGCCATCAAGGGATTGTTCGGACAACCTACGGTGGTGAATAACGTGATTTCGCTTGCGACCGTGCCGATCATCCTCGACAAGGGCTCGCAATATTACCGCGATTTCGGCATGGGTAAATCCCGCGGCACGCTGACGATTCAACTCGCGGGAAACATCAAACACGGGGGCTTGGTGGAGAAGGCGTTCGGCCTCACCTTGCGGGAAGCGATTTACGATTTCGGCGGGGGCACGGCTTCCGGGCGTCCGCTGCGCGCCGTTCAGGCCGGCGGGCCACTGGGCGCCTATTTTCCGGAGTCTCTGCTTGATACACCGCTTGATTATGAAGCTTTCGCGGAACGCAAAGGCATGCTGGGGCACGGCGGAATCGTTGTCTTTGACGACAGCGTGGACCTGGCGCATCAAGCGCGCTTCGCGATGGAGTTCTGCGCGGTCGAGAGCTGCGGGAAGTGCACGCCGTGCCGGGTTGGGTCGACGCGCGGCGTCGAGGTAATTGACAAAATCATAGCCAACCAGGATCGGGTGCAAAATCTCGAGTTGCTCGGCGATTTGTGCGAGGTCCTGACGGACGGTTCGCTTTGTGCTCTTGGCGGCCTTATTCCGTTCCCCGTGCAGAGCGCAATACGCCATTTTCCCGAGGATTTTGACAAGCCGGCGCCTTCCCCGTCGGCATACCGGCCTAACCGGGCTCAGGAGACCCAACCATGGCACTGATCCGAGAAACCGATTACGGGACGCCCAAACGGATTTCCGACACGCTCGTGACGCTTGAGATCGACGGCAAGCCGGTCACTGTCGCGGCCGGCACATCGGTCATGCGCGCAGCAGCAGAGGCTGGGGTCCAGGTGCCGAAGCTTTGCGCCAGCGATAATCTGGAAGCGTTCGGATCCTGCCGGCTCTGCCTTGTCGAGGTTGAGGGGCGACGTGGAACTCCGGCCTCGTGCACGACCCCTGTTGAGCAGGGTATGAAGGTCAAGACGCAGTCGCCGAAGCTCGCAAAGCTCCGCATGGGAGTGATGGAGCTCTACGCTTCCGATCATCCGCGCGAAATGCTTTACGGGTCGGGCAACGGGCAGACTGAGTTTCAGGAAATGGTGGAGATCGTGGGCCTGCGCGAAGTGCGTTACGGCCATACCGGCAAGAATCACTTGCATTCCGACAAGGACGAATCGAATCCTTACTTCACCTTCGATCCCGCGATGTGCATTGTGTGTTCGCGCTGCGTACGCGCCTGTGAGGAAGTCCAGGGTACCTTTGCATTGACGATCGACGGTCGTGGCTTTGCTTCGGTGGTCTCTGCCGGCGACAAGCCCTTTATCGAATCAGAATGCGTATCCTGCGGCGCCTGCGTGCAGGCGTGCCCGACCAACAGCCTGGTGGAGAAAACGTACATTCAGAAAGGCGCGCCGGATCGCAGCGTGGTTACAACCTGCGCGTACTGCGGCGTCGGTTGTTCCTTCAAGGCCGAACTGACGAACAATGAAGTAGTTCGCATGATGCCCTTTAAAGACGGCAAAGCAAACCACGGCCATTCCTGCGTGAAGGGCAGGTTCGCCTGGGGCTATGCCACCCACAAAGACCGCATCACGAAACCGATGATCCGCGCCAAGTTCACCGACCCATGGCGCGAGGTGAGCTGGGAAGAAGCTATCGGACATGCCGCGAGCGAATTCAAACGGATCCAGGCAAAGTACGGGCGCGATTCGATCGGAGGCATCACCTCTTCGCGTTGCACCAACGAGGAGACGTATCTGGTCCAAAAAATGATCCGCGCCGCGTTTGGCAACAACAACACCGACACGTGCGCGCGTGTCTGTCATTCACCCACGGGTTACGGCCTGAAAACGACTCTAGGCACTTCGGCTGGAACCCAGGACTTTGATTCGGTCGAGGCTGCCGACGTCATTGTGATCATCGGAGCGAACCCCACCGACGCGCATCCTGTCTTTGCATCGCAGATGAAACGCCGGCTCCGGAAGGGCGCGCGGCTAATCATCGTCGATCCGCGCCGCATCGACCTCGTAAAATCGCCGCATGTCCAGGCCGACTATCATCTGCCGCTGCTGCCGGGTACAAACGTCGCGATCATCAACGCACTGGCACACGTGGTGGTCAACGAAGGCCTGGTGAACGAAGCGTTCGTCAAAGAACGCTGCGATGTCGCCGCGTTCGAGCAGTGGCGCAAGTTCATCGCCGAAGAGCGCAACTCGCCGGAATCGCTTGAGCACATCATCGGAGTCCCGGCTGCCGACGTCAGCGCGGCCGCCCGCCTCTACGCAACCGGGGGCAACGCGGCGATCTATTACGGCCTTGGTGTCACCGAACACAGTCAGGGCTCGACAATGGTAATGGGCATGGCCAATCTCGCCATGGCGACCGGCAACATGGGCAGGAAAGGCGTGGGGATCAGTCCCCTGCGGGGACAAAATAACGTCCAGGGTTCCTGCGACATGGGCTCATTCCCGCACGAATTCCCCGGATACCGGCACGTCTCAGACTCCGCCGTGCGCGAGCAATTCGAAAAAGCGTGGCACGTGAGCCTGCAATCCGAGCCTGGGTTGCGCATTCCGAACATGATTGACGCAGCCGTGGACGGAACATTCAAGGGCATCTATGTTCAGGGCGAAGACATCGTTCAGTCCGACCCGAACACGCAGCATATCTCGACGGGTCTGGCGGCCATGGAGTGCGTCGTGGTCCAGGACCTGTTCCTGAACGAAACCGCGAGTTATGCCCACGTGTTTCTGCCGGGATCATCTTTCCTTGAAAAAGACGGAACCTTCACGAATGCGGAGCGGCGCATCAGCCGTGTGCGCAAGGCGATCGAACCACTAGGCGGTCTGGCCGATTGGGAAGCCACGATGGCGCTTTCCAACGCGATGGGATACCCGATGCACTACAGCCATCCCTCGGAAATCATGGATGAGATCGCGCGGCTGACTCCTACTTTCGCGGGCGTCAGCTTTGAAAAGATCGATCAACTGGGCAGCGTGCAGTGGCCGTGCAACGACAAGGCGCCGGAAGGAACGCCGGTGATGCATATTGGAGGTTTCGTCCGCGGGAAGGGCATGTTCATGATCACCGAATTCGTCCCCACCGACGAACGGACGTCGGGACGATTCCCGCTGATCCTGACTACCGGCCGCATCCTTTCGCAGTACAACGTCGGAGCACAAACCCGCCGCACGGACAACAACGTCTGGCACGACATGGACGTGCTCGAAATTCATCCGTCCGACGCGGAGAACCGCGGCATCAAGGAAGGCGATCTGGTTTCACTTGCCAGCCGCGCCGGTGACATCACGCTGCCTGCCCGCATCTCGGAGCGAATGCAGCCGGGCGTCGTCTACACAACCTTCCACCACGCCATGACCGGTGCCAACGTCGTCACCACCGAGTTCTCCGACTGGGCCACAAATTGCCCGGAGTACAAAGTGACGGCCGTCCAGGTGCAGCTCGCAAGACACATGTCCGAGTGGCAGGAGCATTACCTCGAAACGCGCAAGCAGACCACGCGAATCGAAAAAGAATCCACCGCGAACGACTAAGCCATGGAAGTCGACAACATGGTCCACATGGCGAACCAGATTGCCGCGTTTTTCTCCAGTTATCCGACCGAGCAGGCCGTGGCCGGTGTCGCCGACCATCTGCAGAAATTCTGGGAGCCCCGCATGCGCAAACAGATCACCCAGTATGTCGCGGACGGGGGCGCCGGTCTGCATGATCTCGCGATCGAAGCCGTAAAGCGATTGCACTAGATCGAATGCCGAGGCGACAAGCTAGAGCGTCGAGTGCGCCGCGCAGAATTCGATCACGCGGGCCTCGGACCAGAATCGCTCCTCCCCACTTTCCTTGGAGATGAACCCGCAATGGCCACCGTGGAGCGGCGCGGCCATCTGAATGTTGGGGTTTTCGCGGATGGCCTCGTGCTCGAAAGTTGAAAATGGCACGAACGGATCGTCCTGCGCGGTCAGAATCAGCGTCGGCACCGTTATGGCAGCGAGCACATGCATGGCGCTTGATCGTGCGTAATAGTCATTCGCGCTTGCGAAACCGCAGAACCGCGCAGTGATCATCTCGTCGAAATCACGAACCGAACCGATCAAGTCCAGGCCATCCAGGGGATAGAGGCCCCCGAACATAAGTGCCTTGCGCCTCATCCGGGTCTTCAACCGACGGACGAAGTGTGCGTTGTAGACGAAATTCCGCGGCTGGCAAAGCGCGTCCGCGCAAGCTGCCAGATCCAGGCAGGGAGCAACGGCCACGACTCCGCGCAGTTCCTTCGGCGCCGCATCGCCGAATTCGCCCGCCATCTTCAGCACCAGGTTGCCGCCCATTGAGTATCCGGCGAAAAAGATTTCCTGCAGCCGGTCCTTTTCAACCAGTTCGAGCACGACTGCGCGAAGGTCGCCGCTGCGGCCGGAGTGATACAGCGTCGGCGTCAAATGCTCGGTGCCGCCGCAATTGCGCTGGTTCAGCCGCACGACATTGAAACCCGCTACAGTGGCTTTTTCGGCGCAACCCAGCATGTATCCGGAATCACTCGACCCCTCCAGGCCATGCAGCACCACGAGTGTGGGGTGCACGTGCGGGTCAGACTGCCAGTGGCAGTCGGCGCGCAGTCGGGTTCCCTGCTCCACTTCAAACAGCCTCGGCGATGCGGCCGGCAGTTGGGGAAACTTTCTCGGCCAGAAAGCAGCTGCGATGGTCATCAGGTGCGTATTGCGAAGGGAGCGGTGTGGCAGGAAGGCTTTCACTACGTTCTATGGTAGGTACTCAGCGGGTTTCGCGCAACTGCGCGCGGTTCGGCCTAAGCTGCGGACCCCGTGTGAATGTCAGATACGCTACCCGAAAACACGCATCCATACCCACTCGATTAAGTTCACGCCGGCGAAACCCGCAGTCAGATAGACCGCCAGGTAAAGAACCAGGAATGCTCCGGCAGTGATCGAGTCCCTTGCTAGAAGTTTCTTGGGTCTCGGTACCCAGACTCGCACTACCTCGGCGTGAGACCGGGTGGGGATCGGTGTCAACAAAGTACCAGCGTGAGTGGCTAATCCGGCCGGGTCGCTCATGCAGGCAGTGTAGGCGCTCATGGGGAGCCTATCCAATTCAAGTTTCCGCTCGAAAGAATCACGTTTCTATATGGGTTTTGCTGGTCACCGCCCAGATGTGAGGCGCCGCGATACCAGGCCAGGTCTTGGGCCTTCGCCGGACGCTGCGACGCGTGCCATGGCTCCGCAACGACCTGTCCCGGGGACCGTTTGTGGCCTGCCCCACGTCCTTGCATTCATCTGCCGTTCTGCCTAAAATGGTCTTTCGATGCATGATTGTCGTCCTCTACAAGAGAAACTCCTTCGAGCCCGGCGGACCTCGCTGGGCTTTTTTGTTTTCAGGGCCGGCAGCCATACACCCTTCGCAATCGCACAGGGCCATCAGGAGAGAGAATGATTGACGGACCTATCCTCGAAGCGCTTACGTTTGACGACGTGCTGCTGTTACCGGGAAAGTCTTCGGTGCTGCCGACGCAGACCGACACACGCACGTGCTTGTCTCGCAAAATCGCGCTCAACATCCCGATCGTTGCCGCGGCCATGGACACCGTCACCGACGCTCGCCTGGCCATCGCGATTGCGCGCCACGGCGGCATTGGGTTCGTGCACCGGAATATGACTATCGAGCGACAGGCCGAGGAAATTGACCGCGTGAAGCGCTCTGAGAGCGGAATGATCGTCGATCCGGTCACCATTGGGCCGGAGATGTCCGTGCGCCAGGCGCTGGACATCATGAACAAATACAAGGTCTCCGGGCTTCCAGTCACCCGCGGACAGCGATTGGTCGGCATCCTGACGAACCGCGATCTGCGTTTCGAGCGCAACCTGGACCAGCCCGTCAGCAACATCATGACCAAGGAAAGTCTCGTCACCGTACCGGTGGGCACAACTCTTGAGGAGGCCGAACGCATTCTCCAGCGCCACCGCATTGAAAAACTCCTCGTCGTGGACAAGGACTTCAACCTCAAAGGCCTCATCACCGTCAAGGACATCCAGAAGAAACTCGAGTTCCCCAGCGCGACGAAAGACGAGCAGGGCCGCTTGCGGGTCGGAGCTGCCATCGGCGCAACCGGAGATTTTCTGGAACGCGCCCAGGAAATGGCGCGAGAAAAAGTGGATGTGCTGGCCATTGACACGGCCCACGGCCACGCGACCAGAGTGATGGACGCAATCCGGGCTGTAAAACAGAAACTGCCGGAGATGCAGCTCATCGCCGGCAACGTAGCGACCGCCGAAGGCACCCGCGACCTGATATCACTCGGCGTGGACGGCCTCAAGGTCGGCATCGGGCCGGGCTCGATCTGCACCACCCGCATCGTTACCGGAGCGGGCGTGCCGCAGATCACGGCAGTTACCGAATGCGCGCGGGCGGCCCAAGGCAGCGGCGTTCCGTTGATCGCCGATGGCGGCATTAAATTTTCGGGGGACATCACCAAGGCGATCGCCGCCGGTGCATCGGCGGTCATGATTGGCAGCCTGTTTGCCGGCACAGAAGAATCGCCGGGCGAAACGATTCTGTACCAGGGCCGCACTTTCAAATCCTATCGCGGCATGGGCTCGCTTGGCGCAATGGAGGCCGGCTCGGCCGATCGTTACGCCCAGGAGAGCGCCGAGCGCGGCAAGTCGGTCCCGGAGGGTATCGAGGGCCAGGTACCCTACAAGGGTCCCCTCGCCGGGCTTGTGGATCAGCTTGTCGGCGGGCTGCGCAGCGGCATGGGCTACTGCGGCGTGCAGAACCTGAAGGAGTTGCAGGAGCGGAGCAGGTTCATCCGTATCTCATCGGCTGGTTTGCGCGAAAGTCACGTTCACGACGTAATCATTACCCGCGAAGCTCCCAACTACAGGCTCGAGTAATGGTCCTCGACCGGACCGAGGGATCCTAGAGTGAGCTGGCTGAAGACGTGGTGGCCGGCGCTGGCCTGGGCCGTCGTTATATCAGGGTTCTCGACCGCCGTATTCACCTCGGAACACACCAGCCGGGTCATCATTCCGATCCTGCACTGGCTTTTACCACACGCCTCAAGGAGCACTCTGAACCGGATTCACTACCTGATCCGCAAGTGCGCTCACTTCACTGAATATTTCATTCTGAGTGTGCTGGTTCTGCGCGGGATTCGCGCCGGAAGACCGGGCTCGCGTTTCGCCTGGGCGCTGGCGGCCATTGCGATCGTCGCCTGCTATGCTTCGCTTGATGAGTTGCACCAGCATTTTGTGCCCGGCCGCACTGCCGCAGTCAGCGACGTTCTGATCGATACCAGCGGAGGAATCGCAGCGCAGGCAGTCATGGCGTTATTGTTGCTGTGGGGTCACGTGCGGCAACGGCAGAAGGAACGACCGGCTGCTCAAAGCGGCGTCTGAAAAGAAAGAAAGTCCCGGGCAGCCCCGGGACTTTCCTGCGTTTCTTGACCAAACAGCCCAGAATGAAATACACCCCGCAGCGGTAACCTACTTTGCCGCGACGGCTTCCTCCTCTTCTTTCTCTTCCGGAGCTCCCTCGGCCGCACCCTTGCGCGGCTTTCGATCTTTTTTCTTCAGCTCCGAGCCGATGAATTCCAGAATCGCCAGCTCCGCGCCGTCTCCGATGCGCCATCCGGTGCGGATAATCCGGGTGTAACCACCGGGACGATCGGCGAAGCGCGGGGCGAGATCGGCAAACAGCTTCTTGGTGGCATCCTGGGTCATCAGGAACGCAGCTGCCTGACGGCGCGAATGGAGCGAATCCCGCTTGCCGAGCGTAATCATTTTTTCGGCAATAGGACGCGCCGCCTTCGCGCGGAGGATGGTGGTGTGGATGCGCTCCTTCTCGATGAGATTGGTCACGAGATTACGAAGCACAGCCCGGCGATGCGCGGGCTGCTTGCCGAGTTTGGAGCCTGATCTAAGGTGTCTCATTGTTCGGTACCTGGCAGTCTAGAACAACTAGATGGCCGTAGTTTCCTCCGGCGGTGGAGGAGCGGTCTGGCTTGGAAGCGGCGGCCAGATCACGCGGCCGTGATCGTCAAACTTCATTCCGAGGCTCAAACCCATCTTGTGCAGGATGTCTTTGATTTCGTTGAGCGACTTCCGGCCGAAATTCTTGGTCTTGAGCATTTCGGATTCGGTCTTCTGGACCAGCTCGCGCAAGTTCTGAATATTGGCGTTCTTCAGGCAATTGTAGGAGCGCACCGAAAGCTCAAGCTCTTCGACGGATCGGTCAAGGAACTCAAGGCGCGGGTCCGCATAGTTCTCGACGGCCTCCTCGGGAAGCTCCGGCTGTTCCTCAAAGTTGATGAAGATGCTCATATGGTCCTTAATGAGCTTCGAGGCAAGGCCGATGGAATCTTGGGGGGTGATCGCCGCATTGGTCCAGACTTCCAGAGTCAGCTTCTCGTAGTCGGTCATTTGACCCAGGCGCGCCGCCTCAACGGCATAGTTCACCTTGCGCACCGGCGAATGAACGGAATCAATCGGGATGTAGCCGATGGGCAGATCTTCGTCAAAGTTGCGGTCGGCAGCCACATAGCCGCGGCCGTTCTTGACGCGCAACTCGAGTTCGAGCTTGCCGCCCTCACTCACCGTCGCGATGTAGATGTTCTTGTCGAGCACGGCGATATCGGCGTCTTCCTCGATCTTCGCAGACGTCACCGGTCCCGGAACATCCACGGTGAGCGTGAGTGTTTTCGACTGGTCCGTGTTCAGCTTGAGCGGGACCTGCTTCAGGTTCAAGATGATATCGGTTGCGTCCTCGACCACGCCGGGAATTGGCGAAAATTCGTGCAGGACACCCTCGATTTTTACCGCGGTAATAGCGGCACCCTCAATCGAGCTCAATAGCGCGCGCCGCAGGGCGTTTCCAACTGTTGTTCCCCAACCGCGCTCAAACGGCTGCGCGGAGAATTTTCCGTACTTGTCGGTAAGCGTCTCGGGTTCCGCCGCCAACCGCTTTGGTTTCTGAAAGCCTTTCCACATGGTTGCCCTTCCTCCCGGTCCGCCCAGAGCGGACCTCCGAACATTTCGAAAGAAAACGGTAAATCCGGAACTACTTCGAGTACAACTCGACGATGAGCTGCTCGTTCATCGGCGGCGTCTGGACGTCTTCGCGTCGCGGCATGGCTACAACACGCGCCTTGAAGTTTGCGCGGTCGACGTCCAGCCACGGCGCAATTCCCTGGCTCTGTGCGAGATTGCGCGCCTCGAGCACCATCGCGTTTTCGTGCATCTTGTCCTTGAGCGCCACTTCATCCCCCACCTGTACCAGATAGCTGGGGATATTCACCTTTTGGCCCTTGACCCGGATGTGGCCGTGCAGCACGAGCTGGCGAGCCTGCGACCGCGACCCGGCGAGGCCCGAGCGATATACCACGTTGTCCAGGCGCCGTTCGAGCATGACCATCAAGTTCGACCCTGTCGGGCCCTTGGTGCGCTCCGCCTTTTCAAAATAGTTGCGGAACTGCCGCTCGAGCAACCCGTAAGTGCGCTTGACCTTCTGCTTTTCGCGCAGCTGGATGCCATAGCCGACCATCTTCGGCCGACGAGCCTGGCCGTGTTGTCCGGGAACAAAGTTGCGCTTCTCGATCGCGCATTTTTCCGTAAAACACCGGAGGCCTTTCAAGAAGAGCTTTTGCCCTTCCCGACGGCACAGCCGGCAAACCGCTTCACGATGTCTTGCCAAGTGCTTATCTCCTTTTTCCGCAACCGCGATTCCCGAGGGCGCAGGCCACAGCCTAAATCTTCCAGGCCGGCGCGTGACCCCCCTTACAAATTCGCGCTACAACTCGCCGTTGAAACTAGACGCGGCGGCGTTTGGGAGGACGGCAACCATTGTGTGGCACCGGTGTGACGTCTTTGATCGCATTGATGTGCAGCCCCGATGACGCCAGCGCCCGCACCGCCGACTCGCGTCCTGCTCCCGGACCCTTAACCCGAACTTCCACCGACTTCATCCCGTACTGGTCGCGCGCAACACCCGCCGCCGTCATCGCCGCCTGCTGGGCGGCGTAGGGCGTGCCCTTGCGCGATCCCTTGAAGCCGGAGGAACCCGCCGAGGCCCAACTCACCACGCGGCCATCGGGATCGGTGAGCGTGATGATCGTGTTGTTAAAAGTCGCCTGGATGCACACCAGGCCGTGCGGCACGATCCGCTTTTCCTTCTTCTTGCGAAATTCCTTTTTTCGTTTCGTCGGCTTCGCCGCTGCTCCCGGAGCTGCGGCCGCTGCGTCTTTCGTTTCTTTTGCCAATGTAAGTTCCTCTCGTGTGCTTCCAGCGGGGCGCAGCAACCAGAGCCCCGACAAAATCTACTTGCGAGCCATGGTCTTCTTCTTCGCGGCGACCGCACCCTTGCGCGGGCCCTTACGGGTGCGCGCGTTGGTATGCGTCCGCTGGCCCCGCACGGGAAGATTCCGGCGATGGCGCAGCCCGCGATAACACTGGATTTCGATCAAGCGCCGCACATTCATCTGCATCTCTTTGCGGAGATCACCCTCCACGCCGCCCTCGGCTTCGATCGCTGCGCGCAGGCGTGTTACCTCTTCTTCGGTGAGATCCTTGATCTTCTTTGTCGCATCCACATTCGCCTTTTCAGAGAGCGAACGCGCCCGCTGCTGCCCGATGCCGTAGATTGCCGTGAGACCGACCCAGAGCCGCTTATTCGGCGGAAGGTCCACTCCTGCAATGCGTGCCATATCGATTTCCTCCCTGGGTTGCCTGCTAGCCCTGACGCTGGCGGTGTTTCGGGTTTACACAGATCACGCGCACTACACCGCGCCGATGAACGATCTTGCACTTCATACAGATTTTCTTGACCGACGCTCGAACCTTCATAGAGTCGACTCCATTTCTCGCCTGCCGCGACTGCTCGCGGTCTCCTACTTGTACCGGTACACGATGCGGCCCCGCGTCAGATCGTAGGGCGAAAGCTCGACTGCCACGCGGTCACCGGCCAGAATGCGGATGAAGTTCTTTCTCATCTTTCCCGAAATGTGCGCAAGCACCTGATGCTTGTTTTCGAGTTCGACGCGAAACATCGCATTCGGGAGCGGCTCAATCACGACAGCCATCACTTCAATGGCATCTTCTTTCCCGCTGCCCTCAGCCGACTTCTTTTTTTCCTGCAGTGGCCTTCTCGCCATGCGCTCCCTGTCATGGGGCGCAGCAAGCAGCGCCCCGGCAAAACTCTCAACGACTCAAAATTACCAGCACGGCCCGGTAGCCTCTCGCGGCCGGGTCAGAATCCACGGCCCATTGCTCGTGACTGCAACCGTATGCTCAAAATGCGCCGAATCGCTACCGTCGGTCGTAACCGCCGTCCAATCGTCGTCCAGGACGCGAACGCCCGGCCCGCCGGAGTTCACCATCGGCTCAATCGCGAGAACCATGCCTTCCTGCAGGCGCGGTCCCTGGCCTGCCGCCCCATAGTTCGGAACCTGCGGCTCTTCGTGCATCTTGGTGCCGATGCCATGGCCCACGAATTCCCGCACGACCGAGAAACCGTTGCCCTCCACCCACTGCTGGACAGCCGCCGAGACATCGCCAAGCCGGTTGCCCGGCCTGACCTTCTCGATCGCGTGATCCAGCGACTCGCGGGTGATGCGCAGCAACTTTTCGCGTCCCGGCGCGATCTTCCCGACAGGAACGGTCAGCGCCGCATCTCCGAAATAACCTTCCAGCTCAACCCCAAAATCCATCGAAAGAATATCGCCTTCGCGCACGCGCCGGGAAGGTGACGGGATTCCGTGCACGACCTCTTGGTTGATCGAGGTGCACACCGATCCCGGGTAACCCCGGTAGCCCTTGAACGCCGGGCGGGCCCGATGTTCGACCGTGTAGGCCTCGGCAAACTCATCAAGTTCTTTCGTCGACAGGCCCGGCCGGACCATCGCACGCATCTTCTCAAGGGCGCCCCAAACGATCAGCCCCGCGCGATGCATCTTCTCGAGCTCGGCCGGCGATTTACAGATGACCATTCCGCCCTTCCGCGCGCTTTACAATCTCGCCGAGCGCACGGCTTACTTCGTCCATGCTCGCCGACGCATCCACCACATGGAGTACGCCTTGTCGGCGGTAATACTCTGTGAGCGGCTTGGTTGCCCGCTCGTACGCTGCCAGTCGCTGCTTCACGACTTCGGCCGTATCATCTACGCGCTGCACCAGCTTGCCACCGTCGTGATCGCATACCCCGTCCACTTTCGGCGGCAGTTCGTATACGTTGTAAATCTCGCCGCCCACGCTGCACGTCCGACGGCCGGTAAGGCGTCTCAGCAGCTTGTCTTCGCCGACTGCCAGATCAACGACGACCGGCTTGCCAAACCCCGAGAGCTCCAGGATTCGATCCAGACCCTCGGCCTGCGGCAGCGTCCGCGGAAACCCGTCGAACAGACAACCGGCGGCACAATCAGGTTCTGCCAGCCGCTGCTCAATCATCCTCATCACCAGATCATCGGAGACCAACTCGCCCCGCTGCATGATTGGTGCGACGACCTTGCCAAGATCGGTGCCGCGACGGACCGCATCGCGCAACATGTCGCCGGTCGAAAGATGCGGCACGCCCGAGAGCTTGGCAATCCGCATCGCCTGCGTGCCCTTGCCCGCTCCCGGCGGTCCCAAAAAAATGAACGCACGTTTGATGGCCATGGTCACCGTCGGGCCCGTGCTATCAACCGCGCCGACTGCGTACGCGACCCTTGCGAACAAACCCTTCGTAATTGCGCATCACGAGCTGAGCCTCGAGCTGCTGTACGGTGTCCATGGCGACTCCCACCACGATGAGCAGCGAGGTGCCGCCGAAATAGAACTGCACGCCCAGGCCGTCCAGAACAAACCGCCACATGTGACTGTCAAACCAGTTTCCACCCATCCACACGGGCAAGTGCTGCAAATGAATTCCGGAAATCATCCATTCCGGCAGCAGGCACACGATTGCAAGATAAATGCCACCGACCAGCGTGAGCCGCGACAGGATGCGGTTGATATACTCAGAAGTGTTCCGCCCGGGACGGATTCCGGGAACAAAACCCCCGTTTTTCCTCATGTTGTCCGCAAGCTCCGTGGGATTGAAAATAATGCCCACGTAAAAAAAAGCAAAGAACACGATGAGGGTGACGTAGACAACCGTGTACAACGGCTCGCCCCAGCTGATCATCTTCCCGAAACTCTGGATGTGCGAAGACCGGTTCCCGAAAATCAGCGCAAAGGTCTGCGGTGCAGTCAATAGCGAGCTCGCGAAAATCGGAGGAATGACCCCTCCGGAATTCACGCGCAGCGGCAGGTAGGTCATCTGCCCACCCATCACCTTGCGCCCCATCACCCGCTTGGCATACTGCACCGGAATCCGACGCTGGCCGCCCTCCACAAAAACGATAAACGCGACCACCGCAATCATCAGCGCGAGCAGGCCCAGGACGGCGATGGGCGTAAACGACCCCCATTGCTCAGTCTTGATCTTGCCCCAGAGATCGGACACCGCCGGCGGAAGGCCGACGACGATTCCTGTGAAAATGATGAGCGACATTCCGTTGCCAATGCCGCGGTCGCTGATCTGTTCGCCAAGCCACATGATGAATGCCGATCCGGTCGTCAGCGTAAGCATCGTCATCAAAATAAACCGCACGCCGGGATGGTAGACCAGCGATTGCCCCTGCATGCCCTGCGCTTCCAGCGTGCGCGCGATGGCAAACGACTGAAAGGCGCTGAGCACGATGGTCAGATAGCGCGTGTACTGCGTGATCTTGCGCCGGCCGAGCTCGCCCTCTTTCTGCAGGCGTTCCAGATACGGCCACACGACCACCAGCAACTGCAGCACGATTGACGAAGTGATGTACGGCATGATGCCGAGAGCAAAAATCGTCAAGCGGCGGAGATTCCCTCCGCTGAAAAGATTGAAAATTCCCAGCGCCGACCCCTGGTACTGCTTGAACAGCTGTTCCAGGAGATCGGTATTGATTCCCGGCGTGGGGATGTAGCTGCCAAGGCGATACACCGCGAGCAAGGCCAGAGCAAACAGGACGCGTTTGCGCAGGTCTGGCGTGCTGAAAATGTTTCGAAAGGCTTCGAGCAGCTTTCTCATTTCAAGACTTCGATCGTCCCTCCGGCTCGCGCGATTTTTTCCTCCGCCGACTTGCTGAATGCGTGCGCGCGGACCGTCAATGCAATCTTCAGTTCGCCGTCACCCAGAATTTTCACGCGATCCCGAACGGCACGGACAATGCCGCGGGTGTTCAGCGTCTCGGGCGAGACCGTGTCGCCGGCGGCAAAAGCGTTGTTCAGGCTTTCGACGTTGACGACTGCGAACGATTTCGGAAACGGACTCGAAAAGCCGCGCTTTGGCAGACGCCGGTGGAGGGGCATCTGTCCGCCCTCAAATCCCGGACGGCGGGAATAGCCGCGGCGGGACTGCTGGCCCTTGTTGCCCGCGCCCGCTGTCTTTCCAAGCTTGGAACCCATGCCGCGACCCACGCGCACCTTTCGATGGCGCGAGCCGCGCGGCGGCTTCAGAGTTGAGAGTGTCGGTGCTTTAGCCATTGCTCGCTAGTCCTCGATCCTAACCAAATGATGAACTTTTGCGATCATGCCGCGAACCTCTGGCGTGTCCGGATGCTCGATCACCTGCTGCATCCGGCGGAAGCCCAAGCCGCGAATGGTCTGCCGCATGTCTCGCGGGCAGCCAATGAAGCTGACCACCCACTTGATTTTCAACGTCCCAGATTTCTTCTTGGTTGTCGCCATAAGCCTTCGGCCCTCGATCGGCCCTTCACCGAATGATTCTATAAAAAACGGCTAGGACGCCGGTTCTTCGGTTCCTCTGCCGCGCGATTCTGCGACGCGCGCCGCATCCTTTAAATGCAACAGGGCGTCGAACGTTGCCTTGATTACGTTGTGCGGATTCGAAGTGCCCAGCGACTTGGTGAGCACGTTTTGAATACCCGCAACCTCCATCACCGCGCGCACCGGACCGCCGGCGATCACCCCGGTGCCTTCTGGCGCGGGTTTCAGCAGAACCTGGCCCGAACCATAGCAACCCAGCACCTGATGCGGGATCGTCGAACCCTTTAGGTTCAGCTTCACCATATTTTTCTTCGCCTGCTCGATCGCTTTGCGGATGGCCATGGGGACTTCGCGTGCCTTACCCATGCCAAAACCTGCGTGGCCGCCCTGATCGCCCACCACGACCAGCGCCGAGAAACTGAGATTCTTGCCGCCCTTCACGACCTTCGTGACGCGGTTGATCGATACCACTTGATCTTTCAGGTTGGCCTGGTTGGCTTGAACGATGCGGCGAACCGAAAGCGTATCCTTGAGCTCTTGTTTCGACATGGTTTTCAGAACTGCAGGCCCGCCTCACGGGCAGCTTCAGCTAGCGCTTGCACGCGGCCGTGATACTGGTAGCCACCGCGATCGAACACAACTTTTTCGACGCCCTTGGCGCGGGCGCGTTCGGCAATGGCCTTGCCGACAACTTTGGAAGCGGCGATGTTGCCGCCTCCTTTGATTGTGGCGCGCACTTCCTTGTCAAGCGAACTAGCGGAAACCAGGGTTCGACCTGAACCATCATCGATCACCTGCGCACGAATATGGCGGCTCGAACGGTGCACGCACAGCCGCGGCCGGTCGGACGTGCCGGCAATCCTCTTGCGCATCCGCACATGTATCCTGCGGCGGTGCGCCTCGCGCGATAATCTTCGGACCGGAGCTGCCACGCTGGTTCTCCTTTTCCTGCCGCTCTAGGCGGCCGCCGTCTTGGCGCCGGCCTTGCCGGCCTTCTTCTTCAGGCGCTCGCCGGTGATGCGGACACCCTTTTGCTTGTATGGATCGGGCGGGCGCAGCCTGCGCAGGTTGGCCGCAACCTGGCCGACCTGATTCTTATCCGCGCCGGTGACGGTCATGTGCGTCTGCTTCTCGATGGCGATCTGTATCCCTTCGGGAATCGGGAACTCGATTGGATGCGAGTAGCCGAGCAAAAGGACCACGTTCTTGCCTTTGACCTCGGCGCGATAGCCGACACCCACGATATCGAGATCCTTCTTGAAGCCCTGGGTGACGCCGGTAACTGCATTCGCGACTAGCGCCCGCGCCAGTCCATGCAACGCGCGATATTGTTCGGCTTCGCGCTTGGCGACCAGCGTACCGTCTTTTTGCTCGAACGTGATTCCGTGGGGTACGCCGACGGTCATCTTCCCCTTCGGGCCCTGCACGTCGACTGACCCGTCCTTGATCTGGATCTTCACGCCGGACGGCAAAGGAATTATCTTGTTTCCAATTCTCGACATGGCTCTATGAAAACCTCGTTTACCAGACTTCGCACAAAAGTTCGCCGCCAACGCCTTCTTTTCGCGCCGACTGGCCGGTCATCAACCCTCGTGGCGTTGACAGGATCGCAATCCCCATGCCGCCCACGACCGGGCGAATACCCGCCTTGCCGATGTAACGCCGCGAACCGGGACGCGAAACGCGCTTCAAATCGGTGATCACGCTATGGCGGTCCGGGGTATATCGCAAAAAGACGCGCAGCGTCTTCTTGCCCTTCTCCTCGACAACTTTGAAATTCGCGAGATAGCCCTCTTCCTTCAGGATTCGCGACAGTTCAATCTTCATTTTCGAAGAAGGCATCTCCACGCGAGGATGCTTGGCGAGTGCGCCGTTGCGAATCCGCGTCAGAAAATCGGCAATGGGATCGGTAGTCATTCTCTCTTCCTTACCAGCTGGCCTTCACAACGCCGGGTATTTCTCCCTTGAGCGCCAGGCCGCGGAAACAGATACGACACATCTGGAACTTCCTGAGCGTACCGCGCGCGCGCCCGCAGATCCGGCAGCGATTCCGCTGGCGAACCTTGAACTTCAGTTTGCGCTTCGTCTTCGCGATCTGACTGGTTCGAGCCATGCTCTTTGATTCTCCTTACGCCGCGCCCTGGGCGCGGAAGGGCACGCCCAAGAGCTTCAGCAGCTCGCGCCCCTCTTCATCGCTGCGGGCCGTCGTTGTGATCGTGATGTTCATGCCCTTGATCTTGTCCACGCGCGTGTAATCGATTTCCGGGAACACCAGCTGGTCCTTCAAACCCAGCGTATAGTTCCCGCGGCCGTCGAACGAATTCGGCGGCAGACCCTTGAAATCCCTGACTCGCGGAAAAACAATCGCCGAAAGCCTGTCGAGAAACTCATACATCCGCTCGCCACGCAGCGTGACCATGCACCCGATGGGCATGCCCTTGCGAATCTTGAAGTTCGCGATGGATTTCTTCGCTCGCGTGATCACCGGCTTTTGTCCGGCGATCTGGCCGAGCTCAATTGCCGCCGTATCGAGCAGCTTCACGTTCTGGCTGGCTTCGCCCAGGCCGATGTTCAGCGTTACTTTCGAAACGCGCGGCACAGCCATGGTGTTCTTGTACCCGAACCGCTTTGCCAGCGCGGGGACCGTTTCCGTACGGTACTTTTCGTGTAGTCGGCTAGCCATCTCTGATTTGCCTCGACTCCTAGGTCTCAAACGTCGTGTTGCACCGGCGGCATACGCGAACCTTGGTGCCGTCGGGTAAAGCCGTATGCCCGACGCGCGTGTGCTTCCCGCATCCGGGACAGATAAGCATCACGTTCGAAATATGTATCGGGCCTTCCTTGTCGAGAATGCCGCCGCGCACATTCTTCGACGGGTTCGGTCGCGTGTGCTTCTTCATGATATTGGCATGTTCTACGGTGACGCGGCGCTTTGCGCGGTTGACCGAAAGCACCTTACCGGTCTTACCCTTGGACCGGCCCGCCATGACTTTCACCATGTCCCCGTGGCGTACGCCCAAAATCTCGACTTTTTCGTTTGTCTCTCTCTTTGGCATGGCTACCACACTTCCGGAGCAAGCGAGACGATCTTGGTAAACTTCTTGTCGCGCAGCTCGCGGGCCACCGGCCCGAAAACGCGCGTCCCGATCGGTTCGTTCGCATCGTTGATCAGTACCGCTGCATTGTCGTCAAACCGGATGTAGGTCCCGTCCTTCCGGCGCTGCTCTTTTCTGGTGCGCACCACGACCGCACGCACGACCACGCCCTTCTTGACCTGGCCGTCCGGAGTCGCTTCCTTCACCGCCGCTGTAATGACGTCTCCCAAGCCGGCCGTCAAACCCGCGTCCCCTCCCAACGGAAGGATGCATGTGATCTGGCGGGCGCCCGAATTATCGGCCACCGTCAGCCATGTCCTCATCTGAACCATGTTCGTGCTCCCTTAACCTTTGCTGCGGGCTCAGCCCACGCGGGTTGAGCGCTGCAAAACTTCCTTGAGTCTCCACCGCTTCAGCTTCGACAGCGGGCGGGTGGAAACAATCCGCACCGTGTCCCCGACGCGCGCCTCGCCGGTTTCATCATGCGCGTAGTACTTTTTCGCCGACCGAACGACGCGGTGATACAGCGGGTGCTGCGTTGCGCGCCGTACCTTGACGACGATGGTCTTCTGCATTTTCGAGCTGGTCACCACACCTACCAGCTCCTGCCTGGTTCCGCGTTGCTGGGCGCTTTCCGGAGCCGCCTGTGTTTCGTTTGCCATTAGGCCTTCCTCAGTTCAATTGCGCGCAGCAGCGTCTTCACCCGCGCGAGATCCTTTCGCGCTTCCCTCATCTTCTTCAGCCCTTCGGCCTGACCGGCGGAAATCTGAAAGCGCAACCGAAAAACCTGTTCAGCAAGCTCGCGCTGCTGCAGTTCAAGCTCGTTTGCGTTCATCTCCCGGTACTTCTCCACTCTGCGGGCCATTAGAGTTCCTCCGCCCGGGTGACGAACTTGGTTCGGATCGGCAGCTTGTTGGCTGCAAGCTCCATGGCTTCGGTCGCCGCCGCCAGATCCACGCCGGCCATCTCAAACATGATGCGCCCCGGTTTCACGACCGCCACCCAGTGTTCCGGTGGACCCTTGCCCTTGCCCATGCGCGTTTCGGCCGGTTTCTTAGTGAACGGCTTGTCCGGAAAAACCCGGATCCAGAGTTTGCCGCCGCGCTTGATGAAACGCGTGATTGCGACGCGCGACGCTTCGATTTGGCGATCGGTGATCCAGGCCGGTTCCATGGCCTTGAGTCCGTAGTCGCCAAACGCCAGCGCGCCGCCGCGCCACGCCTTTCCAGTGCGCCGGCCGCGCTGCTGCTTGCGGTACTTCACCTTCTTCGGCATCAACATAATGGTCGGCCCGTTTCCTTAGACTTCCGCGCTCGCCGCAGCCTTCGCGCGTTGCGGTACTTTTTCACCCTGATAGACCCAGCACTTCACGCCAATCAAGCCGTAGGTTGTGTGCGCCTCGGCTGTTCCGAAATCAATATCGGCGCGCAGTGTTTGCAGCGGTAACCGCCCCTGCAGGTACCATTCCTTGCGCGCGATTTCTGCGCCGTTCAGACGTCCGGCGACGCGCACCTTGATTCCCTTGCACCCGAAACGCAGGGCCGAATCAACCGCCTTGCGCATCGCGCGTCGAAACGCAACGCGCTTTTCAAGCTGCAGCGCAATGGATTCGGCAACCAGCGTGGCATCGAGCTCCGGGCGATGAACTTCCTGTATGTCGATGTGCACTTCGCGCTTGGTGCGCTTCTGAACTTCGCCCTTCAGCTTGTCGATTTCCGAACCCTTCCGCCCGATAATGATTCCCGGCCGGGCTGTGTAGATCCGGACGACAAGCTTGTTCGCGGCGCGTTCGATATCAATTCCACTGATGCCAGCGGACCGCAGCCGGTCCTTCAATTGCTTGCGCAGGGCCACGTCTTCATGCAACAGGTCCGCGTAGTCTTTCTTGGCGAACCAGCGCGATTTCCAGCCCTTGTTGTAACCCAGCCGAAACCCGTACGGATGTGTTTTCTGCCCCAAAACTCCCTCCTACTTCTTCTGCGCTTCCTTCGCGCGCTTCTCGATTGCCTTGCGAGCCTTCCGCACGGCGCCCTTCACGCCCTTTGACGCTGCCGCTTCGGCCGCAGCCGCAGCAGCCCGGTCAGCCGCCGCGCGGTGATGCTCAGCGACCTGCACAACGATATGGCTGGTTCGCTTCTGATAACGGAATCCACGGCCCATCGGCGCCGGCCGCATCCTCTTCCATCGCGGACCCTCGTTGACGCAGCAGCTCGTTACGAACAGCGCATCCACGTCAAGCGACGCCCCCGCATCGTCGGCCTTGCGCTCGGCGTTTGCGATCGCGCTGCGCAGCGTCTTTTCGATTTCCTTGGCCACGCGCTTCTTGGTGAAGCGCAGGGTTTCAAGCGCATCTTCGGCGCGCTGGCCGCGAATCAGGTCTATGACCAGTCGCGCCTTTTGCGGCGAAACACGTACGAACCGCGTGTTCGCAAACCCCTCGATCTGACCCTGTAATTCCGTAGCTGTTGCCATGGTCGGTTGCCCTACCTATCCCTTTCCGCCAGAACCCGCACCGCCCGGACCTGCGGGTGCGCCCGCAGGAGCCGCTGCCGCTGCCGCCCTCTCGAGCGCAACCTTTACGCCGTGGCCTTTGAAACTGCGCGTCGGAGAAAATTCGCCGAGCTTGTGTCCCACCATCTGCTCGGTGATATATACGGGAATGAACTTCCTGCCGTTGTGGACCGCGATCGTGTGACCGACCATATCGGGCAGAATCGTCGAACGGCGCGACCAGGTCTTCACAACCTTCTTTTCATTCCGAGTATTCATCGCGGTCACCTTTTCTTGCAGGTGGCCATCGATGAAGGGACCCTTTTTAAGTGAGCGCGGCATCGGTCTGTTTACTCCTCCATCCGGCGCAGCTTCACCCACTGCGCGCGGCGAAGCTTGCGGAATCCTCGCACCGGACCCGATACGCGATGCGATTTCGGGCAGAACGGACACACAAACCGCGTCCCCTGTGCGTTCGGGATGGTTTCGACGATCACGGCCCAGCCTGGCCGGCAAATGCGATACAAAACCTGAGGGGCCGGTCCGAGTTTTGACACCGCCTTGACGACCGGCTTCGCTGCCGACTTAGCCGCCACTTTTGCCGCCGGTTTCACAGCGCGCCGCCTCAGGCCCTTTTGCGCCTGCGTCGTGCGCCGTGGTGTCCGCCGAGATGTTCGCGTAGCTGTCATAAGGGTGCTCTCAATTACCCGCCGCGTCGGGTTCATTTTTAAAACTCCCATCCATCCTGCGAAGGACCCCTCAGGTTGAGCGACCTGAGTTGCATCTAAGGCTTGCGCCGTTCTACGATCATCCGGTCGCTCTTCCGCTTCTTGCGCGTCTTGGCTCCCAGGGTCGGAAAACCCCACGGGGTTTGCGGGTGATTGCCCTTCACGCGACCTTCTCCGCCGCCGTGCGGGTGATCCACCGGATTCATCGCCACGCCGCGCACCGTAGGACGCTTGCCATGCCATCGCGTGCGGCCGGCCTTTCCGTACGTCACATTTTCGTGATCCAGATTTCCGAGCTGGCCGACCGTAGCCATGCAATCCACGCTGAATTTCCTGACTTCTCCGGACGGCAGCTTGACCAGCGCAAAATCGCCTTCCTTGCTCAGAAGCTGGGCGGCTCCGCCCGCTGCACGAACCACTTGCGCTCCCTTGCCGGGAAAAAGTTCAAGGTTGTGGACCATCGTGCCCGGGGGAATGTGGCGGATCGTCAAAGCGTTCCCCGGAAGAATGTCCGCGCCCTCTCCGTTCTGCACCGTCATTCCGACTTCCAGACCGATCGGCTGCAGGATGTATCGTTTCTCGCCGTCCGCGTAGTGTAATAGCGCGATACGCGCCGAACGGTTCGGGTCGTATTCGATCGAGGCCACCTTCGCCGGAATTCCGGTCTTCTCGCGCCGAAAATCAATCGACCGGAATCGCCGCGCGTGGCCGCCGCCGCGGTGCCAGGAAGTGACTTCTCCGTGGGAGTTGCGGCCGCCGGTGCGCTTTTTTGACTCCGTCAAAGACTTCTCCGGCGTTTCCTTGGTGATCTCGCTCTTGTCGAGCATCGTCAGGAATCGCCGCGACGGTGTGTATGGTCTGAATGTTTTTAGAGCCATCGTTCCCTCTTGCCTTCGACTGGGCGCCGCCGCCCCATCTGCCACGCCGAATCTACAGATTCTCGGCGTACTCGATCATTTTTTCGCCCGGTGCGAGCTTCACGTATGCCTTCTTCCAGTCGCTCCGGAAGCCTTCGGCGCGTCCCCGGCGGCGAAACTTGCCGTGGTAAATCGCAGTCCGCACCTTATCCACCTTCACTTTGAAAATTCGCTGCACTGCTTCCTTGATTTCCGTTTTCGTAGCGTCGTGTACGACCTCAAATACGACGGTGTGCTGCGTCTCCTTTACACCAAGTCCCTTCTCGGTGATGATCGGACGCCGGATCACTTCGTAGAGTCTGGTTGCCATGAACTAATCCTTTTTTGCCTTGGGTTTCGCCTTCGGCTTGGCACTCTTGGCGGCCGCGGCCTTTTTCGGCGCCTTTGGCGCAACTGCCTTTTTAACGCCGGCCTTTGCTGGCGACGCCTTCTTTTCCTCAGCGGCGGCTTCGGGCTGAATCGGCTGGTCAGACTTGACGAGCGAAAGTGTCCGGCTCAATTTTTCAGCGGCCTCTCTCGATAGCATCACCCGGTCATGCCGCATCAGATCGTAGGGGCCAAGAGATCTCGCCGGTACCAGTGTCACGCCTTCCAGATTGCGACTCGCGCGTTCCAGGTTCACGTTCGCGTCGGTTGCGACCAGCAGAATGGTTCGGGTCTCGCCATCTAGTTTCGAAAGAGCCTGGCGAAACGGCTTGGTCTTGTGCGAATCAAGCGTCCAGCCGTCCACGACGGTCATTTTCTCTTCGGCCAACTTGGAGGACAGAGCCGAGCGCAGCGCTCCCACGATCATTTTCTTCGGCAGCGCATAGTCATATTTTCGAGGCACCGGACCGTGCACCGTACCACCGTGTCGCCATAGCGGCGACCGGATCGAACCGATGCGCGCGCGTCCGGTACCCTTCTGCTTCCAGAGCTTTCGGCCCGCGCCGCTGACTTCGCTCTTGTCCTTCGTCTTGTGCGTACCTGAGCGCTTTCCTGCAAGGAAGTGGCGCACGGTCTCGTGCAGAAGGTTCTGGTTCACCTTTGCCGAGAACACGTCGTCGGCCAGCTCAACCGTGCCGACCTTCTTACCTTCCAGATTTCTCACGTCCACAACGGGCATTGTCGTCTCTCTCGTTTAGCGAATCTTTTTGGCTTTGCGGATGATGATGTAGCTTCCAGCCGGTCCAGCGACGGAACCGCGCACGAGCAACAGATTCTCGTCCGAATCAATTTTCACGACGCGCAAATTCTGCGCCGTCTTGCGCTCGTTTCCCATGTGCCCCGGAAAATGCTGGCCCTTCCATACGCGGGACGGAAACGAACTGGCACCGATGCCTCCTGGCGCGCGATGAAACATCGAACCGTGCGATGCTTCTCCGCCGCGATAGTGCCAGCGCTTCACACCGCCCTGAAACCCCTTGCCCTTACTGATGCCGCTGACGTCCACGTACTCGCCGACCTTGAATCCATCGACGAGGACGCGGTCGCCGACCTTGGTCTCATCCTTGGAATCTTCAATGCGCATTTCGCCGACGTACCTCATCGGAGCAACGTTGGCCTTCTTGAAATGGCCGGTCATGGCCTTGTTTACACGCTGCGGCTTGATGAATTCGACCAGGCCAAGCTGCACGGCTTCGTAGCCATCCTTTTCCTTCGTCCTGCGCTGCGTGACCACGCACGGCCCCGCCTGTAAAACCGTGCACGGTACCGCTGTGCCGTCGTCGGCAAAGACCTGCGTCATCCCCAGCTTGATCCCGAGTATTCCGTTGACTCCCATGTCTGTCGCTCTTTCCTTCTCGCCTCCGCCCGAAACGGGCGGGAATGAACTCCGGCCCGTAGTCTTACTTGGCGCTGTGTTCGCGCCCAAACGCCTTGATTTCGACGTCCACGCCCGGCGGTAAATCCAGCTTCATCAGCGCGTCCACCGTATCCGGGGTGGGCTCGAGGATGTCGATCAGCCTCTTGTGCGTGCGCATTTCAAATTGCTCGCGAGACTTCTTGTCGACGTGAGGTGACCGCAGAACCGTCCAGCGATTGATCACGGTTGGCAGCGGAATCGGACCTGCCACGTCCGCACCGGTGCGCTTGGCTGTATCCACGATTTCCCGGGTGGACTGATCCAGGATGCGGTGATCATATGCTTTCAAACGAATCCGAATTTTTTCGCCGTTGGACATGATCTACTCGACGATCTCGGCGACGGCGCCTGCGCCAACCGTATGGCCGCCTTCGCGAATCGCAAACCGCAATCCCTTTTCCAGCGCGACCGGCGTTATCAGCGTGATCTCCGCCGA
>Ga0209008_1000151_pt1 | contig 33080 bp, 28 predicted proteins | sample JacPin_JW_Ref_O3_FD_187963 | JGI IMG/M metagenome (GOLD analysis project Ga0209008, IMG submission 187963) | Forest soil microbial communities from Algoma, Ontario, Canada - Jack Pine, Ontario site 1_JW_Ref_O3 (SPAdes) (version 2) | ecosystem: Environmental > Terrestrial > Soil > Boreal... | reverse complement strand
ACGTAATACAATCGTTTCTCGACGAATTAATTTCCCGATTGCGCCCGTAGCTCAGATGGATAGAGCGTGTGCCTCCGAAGCACAAGGTCGACGGTTCGAATCCGCCCGGGCGCGCCATCCTTCGCTCAATTCTTTTTCAACAACTTCCCTCGATATGCGTTGATTCGTTTCTAACTCAACCAGCGAGTTTAGCTCGGTCATACAAGAAAGCCTGTATGGTGGGCACCAACCACCGGTGCTATTTTTCAAGAGCGGTTTGCTCCGCTGAAGACGACCGCGCGATAGTAAGGAGAACATATGATCCGTCTGAAATATTTTGCGTTCGTTATTGTTGCTGGGCTTTGCTTCGCAGCGACCGCTCCCAAAGCAGGGGCGCAGGTCAGCGTCGGAGTCAGCGTTGGACCCGCCCCCGACTGCCCTTACGGTTACTATGACGCCCCTCCGTATGGCTGTGCTCCCTACGGCTACTACGGGCCGGAATGGTTTACGGGCGGTGTTTTCATCGGCGCTGGCCCATGGTTTCATGGCCCTGATAATTTCCATGGCCACGTAAACAACCATTTCCATCCTGAACACGGATACAAAGGCCCCGCGCCACACCCAGGAGAGAAGGCCTCAAGGCCCGTCGATAGAGTTGAACATTTCAAAGGAAATGAAGTGCGTGATGGGCGCGGCCACGTGGGTGGCGGAGAGAAGCGCTAAAGATAGTAACGCTCGGATTGCCGGACGGGTGATTCGCTGGTCAGAAATTCTGGCTGGAGAGCATCGCTGCAATTGTGAGTGCAAGTCGCACTTACGCGCCTAAGATCGTCCCCTTAGGCGCGCCATGCTTCAATTTCCCGCGAACTGTGCGCGGAAACGCGCCAGTGAACCGCCAGCGCCGGTATCTCGCTGCAATCCATCCGAAACCTGCGTGGCAGTCCGCGCGAGCCGCAAAATCGCTGCACCGTCTCTCAGATCAACGTTGGCCTTTCGCTTTGGCGGCAGAGGAAGCAGCGGTTTCATCAAGCAGCGAGCTGACCAGGGTACGCAGGGCGGCTTCATCTTCCATCCTCGTGTCGGCCCCGCTGCCGGTGGCGGCACGAATCACGCCTTTGCGATCGATCACTACCATCTGCGGGATTTTGAGTTTTTCACTTCCCTCGCGACCCAGGAACGCGTCCACGTCGCTGGCTGTGGTAGTGAAGCCGAGCGGGTAGGTGAGCGCCATATGGTCGGCGACGTGGCCCACGAATGCCTGGTCAACATGTGGTCCAAAGGCGATGGCGATGGACTGGTAACCGCGCGGGCCGAGATCGCGCTGCAGCGCATCGAGCATTTGTGCCAGCCGGATGCATTTGGGACTCCCGATAAACATGAATTCCACCACCACGACTTTGCCTTTGAAACCCGATAGAAATAGCTGCTCGCCGGAAGGTTTGGTGATGATGAACTCGGGCGCTTTACGCGGAGCCTGCGCAAATAATACAGAAGCGGCAATCGTCAAGCATGCGATGAGGGAAACAATTTTTCGTGCGCTCACGTCTCACCCCTTGGCGGCGACGGCCGATTCAGTTTGTTTCCATTTGTCCACGATGTCGGCAATTTCTTTTTGCGCCGCGGCGGCGGCGTCCTGCGGAGTGACATCGTTTTGCACCACACTCGCGAACATCCTGGGGATCACAGAGGTGTTGAATACTTCCATCCATGCCGGATTGGCCAGCCACGGGGCTCCGAGATTCGGCGTCCAATGCAATGCGTCCCGCAGCGCGTAATACTTGTTCGGCGGGTCGGCCGTAGGATCTTTATCCAAACGCACCACCAAATTCGGAAGCGCCTTCGGGTACGCCGGAAAATTGCAACCTAGACTTTTTTCGTAGCCCACCCGGGAACTGTCGGGCAAATCCACGAGGAACTGTTTGGCGCCATCCTGGTTCGCGGCAAACTTCCATACTGCAGAGCAATTTGTCGCGTGGGGAAATCCGGTCACACCGTAAACGCCGAGCAGCGGAGGCATAAGTTTGATTCTTTTCGCCAGGTCGGGGCTTTGCTTTTCCGCCGCCCGCAGCAGATTGATGGCATTCATGCTGCAGGATGTTTTGCGCGCCAACATAGCCTGCACGTTGCCGGACGGCCCCCAACTGAACTCGTCAGGGCTTCCGGCCTCTCTGTTTAGATTCTTGACGTAGGTCAACGCGTTGACCACATAACCAGTCCTGTTGAGAACCGCGTTGCCCTCCTGGCCCAAAATCTGGCCGTGAAACGCGTACAGCAGCGTGTTCGCAGTGATATTGCCCGCGAGCGTGGGCGAAAAGTCGAAGCCGCACGGGATTCCGTACTTGTCGCGGATTTTCTGCCCGCCGGCGCGCAAGCTGCCGTAATGGACCGGACCGAGAGGCATATTCAATTCTGCCCATAAATCCTGGAAATAGTGCACCGGACACGGAATCCAGAAATCGGCGAAAGCGAAGTGTGTTTTCGTTGCAGGACTGAACGTGGACTTGTAGGAGATTTGCGGAATGCTGCCGTACTTCATGGAAGCGTTTTGATAAATCTCTGTATGATCGATGGCATGCTGATGGAATTCCGCCGGCGGCCAGGGAAACATGAACAGGTCGTGTCCCTTGCCGGCGGCCACCTCGGCAGCGGCGTCGGAGTGAACCCGCTCGATCGGAATTAGCTCGACAATTACCTCGGTGTTGTTTTTTTCCCCCCATTGCTTCACGAATTCCGTGCTGAACCAAGTGTCATATTCGGGGATCAGGTGAGCCCATTTCGCGATCCTCAGTGTTTTTGTGTTGCTGAAAACACGGGAGGAGAAAGTAAAGAACGGACCGACAGACGCGATAGCCGTAGCAAGCTTGATGAACTCCCGGCGAGGAATGTGTTTTTTCATTCTAGGGAGGCTGGAGACCGCAATTCTACCTGTGACGGATTGCCCCCGGCAAGCGCTTCGCTTGCCGGGGGCACATTAGCGCTACTCTGGTAGCCGCAACGCTCGCTAGTTAGTTGATGCGGCCGGTGCGGATGCTGCTGCCGTCTGCGCTGCTGCCCCGCTCGTCTGCGCCGAATTGACCTGCGCTGCCGTCAGGTTGCTGCAAAATTGGCCGAAGAACTGCAGGCAGAAGAAGTTCTCGGTCAAGGCTGGATCGAGTGGCAAACCATTCGGTTTGTGAATTGTATCGATGAATGCATCCAAGGTGATCGCTCCGTTCGTCGGATCGGCGATGGCTGGACAAATCAACCAAACCGCACCTCCGTCGGAGCCATCCACGGCCTCGTTCCCTTCCTCGGCGCACATTTGACCGTTGACGCCTGTGAAGGCCTCAAGATCGTTGTCCAAGTCAGCGCCGGACTTGACGATCGGCCACCCTTCCAGGTTCACTCCGTTTCTGGCTGCCAGAGCGGCGTAAGCGCCGTTCGGTCCCTGGCACTGCGAGCCCGCAACCGTCTTGGTGAGGTTGGGTGGCTCTGTGAACCAGAAGTAAGTAATGATCCACATGCCCAAGAGGTCGTCGCAGAAATACCCATACGGGGCGTTGAATGAAGTCGTGCCCGTAATTCCTGAGCCGTTGACCACGTTGTTGTCGCTGCCGTCCACCGCGTTTCGATTGGTGGCAAAACGCCAATCCTGGCTGAGCACAGGCGTCGCCACGCTGGTTACTGGAAAACAATTGGGTGGCGTGGCGCCGTTGCCCATACTCCCGCACGGGGTGAACGTCAGCTTGCCATTCACCGTCTGCCTGAGCGCCGCATAGGCCTCGAAGTTGCTCACGATGTCCTGCATGTCATCGCCTTGCGGTCCTCCGGCGTTGCCTGGCAGGCTGCTGAAGAAAGCACTGGATTCATTGCGAGCGTTCAAGCCGGCGTTCACAGTGCCGTCGCCTTGGGCGCTGCTGATCACCACGCAGCCGGAGGTGGGCAGCGCCGGCGGAGTGGGCACAGTGCAATCGAAGGCCGGGTCGCCGTTCACATAATTCGCTTCGAAGAAATTCTGGTTGGTCAGGAACGCGATGATGCTAATAAAATCGGTCGGAGATCCGTCAGAATCAATGTAACCTCCGGTGGTCGCAAGGATGCGGACGTTCTTCCGCACTCCATCTCTGGCCGAGCAGGTATTGTCAGTTACCCAGTTCCTCTGGCCGGGGAAAATAGCCGGCGGACCGGTCTGGCGAAACAATCCGAAGCGCTGCGCTGGTACGGAATCAACGCCTTCCGCGGTCTCCGCGGTCGTCCCTACATTGCTCGTCGAAATCCCGACATTATTGTAAAAGACGTCCGTGAAATCGCAGGGCGGAGGATTGAAGTGGGTGGCCGGATTACTGTTGCTGCTGGTACTGCCGCCGGAAGTCGAACCCGTCGCTTGAGCGAACAGCTTCGGAGCAGCCATGAACAGCAGCGCTGCCACTGCCAACACTTGAACAAACAGCCAAGCATGCTTTCGTTCGTTTTTCATCGCTGTATCCTTCCTCCCGGCTGTGCGCGGTTGCAAACTGCTCGCGCATCCAAAATTGTGAATCATGACTTCTGTACCCGATTCAGTTCCGGATGAACCATCCACTCGAACGATTCGGCCACCCACTTGGTGTGCGCCTGGCCGGGGCAGGCGGCCCACAGCATCAGCGGCTCGTTCCCGTAGCGGACGTTGCCGATATGCTGGCTGGTGTCGCGGTCGATTGCCGGCTCGGGATAAGTGAACCCGATGCCCTTGCGGATTTTGTCGATGTCCTCAACCTTGCCCGTGAAGAAGGTCCACCCTGCAGCGGCACCCAGAGCGGTTCGGTAGTTCCGAACCACATCCATCGTGTCTTGTTCGGGCTTCAGAGTGATTGAGTACATGTAGATTTGCCGGCCCACCTGGTCGCCCAGCAGCTTCTGCACCTTCACCAGATTCGCCATCACCATCGGGCAAATCTCGTCGCACTTGGAGTAAAAGAAGTTGACGGTAACGATCTTGTCTTTCACCAGATCGTCGTAGAAAAGCACTTCCTTTCCTTCGTGCGAGATCAGCGGAACGTTCGGCAAGTGCTGTTCTTGGATCTTCTGGCGTGCCTTGGTTCGAGCAGGATCGGCATCTTGCGCCGAAGCGCCCTTCACTGACGCGCTCTTCACCGACGCGAAGGCCCGGCCGAGGGGAGCCGCTGGCGCCAAGCTAAAAAGATTCCTTCTTGAGAGGTCTTGCATAACTCAATAGCCTCCTTTCGAGACGCCCGGAGCCGGGTGTGGCCCCGGGGACGCAGATCCCACTCCGTATCCTTATTACGGCACGTTAATGTTGTCGCCGCCGTTCGCCAGGATGTGCCAGAGCGCCATCATGGCGTGGTCCTCGTGAATCACGTTGTGGCAGTGGATTGGATACTTGCCCACCCAGTCGCGGAAGCGGAAGAAGAGCTGCACACGTTCGTTCGGGTGCACCTCCACCACGTCCTTGCGAGACTTCTCAACGGCCAAGCTCGGAGGCAATCCGTTGCGTGTGAGGATCTGGTGTTCCTCCAGGTGAATATGGATTGGATGGGTCCAGTCCCCGGTCAAGTTCGTGAGGATCCACTGCTCCGAGCTGTTTTGCGACACCGTGAAGCGGAACTCATTGCAGTCCATGAATTGGCCGTTTACAGACCACTGCCCATTCAAGCGATCGAACTTGAACGTGCGGATGATCCGCGGCGCAACGTTGGTGCTGGGCAACTGGTAGAAGGTGGGGTTCGTTGCCGGATTCACGCTATTGTCCTGAACGGCCTTCGAACTCACCTGGAATTGCAACAGCAGGTTTCCCGCTCCGGCTGGCAGGATGTCTGAGAGCACGGTCCCGCTAGCATTGCTGCATTCCACTTGCGGCCCGAAATGCGCTCCAGTAAAGGGAGGCGTGGGCACAGGACCCTGTCCATTGATTTGCAGCAGCCTGTTTTCAAGGTAGATGGTTTTGCCGGCAAACTTGCTGAAGTCAATGATGATGTCCACGCGTTCCGCTGGGCCGATGCGCACCGTAGTGACTTCCACCGGATTCGGCAGCAGATTCCCGTCATTCGCGATAACCCAGAACGGGTTGACCTGATTGAGATTGTTCAGCTCGGTGAGGAAGTAGGAATAGAAACGTGACGGCCCGGTATCGAGCAACCGGAACCGGTACCGGCGCGGCTCGACCTGGAAGAACGGCTGGATCTTGCCGTTCACCAGGAACTTGTCGCCGATAATCCCATCCAGAGTGAACAGGTCAAACGCCAGCAGCGCGCTTTCGGAGTCATACACCTTATCGGCGAAGACCAGCGGGATATCGAACTGCGGGAAGCTCGGCAGGTGGAAACCGGTTTCTTCATTGCCCGTGTCAAATTCATTGAACAGGCAATAAAAGCCAACCAGACCCTTGTAGGTGTTCTGCGAGGTGAAGTCCACGCGATGGTCGTGGTACCACAGCGTGCTCAGAGCTTCGTTGATATCTCCGTTGGGCTCATTCGTCGAGCTGAATCCGGCCAGCACGTTCGGGTAATACTGGTCGCAATAGTTCCCTATGCCGTAAAAGTCGCAAGGGTTTCCGTCGCTTTCCGATGGGTTGTGGGCATTGTGAAGATGCGTGGTCACTGACGGCATTCCGAAGCCGCCGTTTTGAGTTAGCGGAGGCAGCGCGTTGATGTTGCGCGTCAACTGCGGCGTGCCGTAATTCGCCTGGTACGTCGGCCCGGGCGTTAGTGTGCCGTGAGTGCCGTCGTTGAAACCCCAAACGGTCTGCTTTGGCAGACTGGGCGATTGCAGCAATTGGACGGATTGCTGGTGCATTTGGTAAATGCGCGGAGGCGGGAACGGGAACATGGCGGGATTCAATTCGGGCGCCTGATGGCAGGCCGCGCGAACTTCCCCAGCCGCTGTGTTCGGGCAGATCGTGGGAGCCGTCTTGACCCCCTGTCCGTTCACTAGCGAAGCCAGAGGGGTTTGGGCGGTCACCGGCATAATCGGAAGGGGATCGACGAACGCTTTGGTCATCGGACTCGCCGGTTGGTTCCCGGGCAGGCAGACCTGATTTGAGCCGCTCGGCGGGATAGCCTGTTGCTGGCCGTAAGCCCGTGCGCTCAGACCGCTCTTCGCCACCAGCATGCCGCCCGCGGTGAGCAATCCCAGCTTCATCAAATCGCGCCGGCTCGTAAGACCGGCGGTGATCAGCTCGCGGCGATTCTTCGCCGCGTTCACCATCTCTTTATACCGCTTCCGGGAAACCTTCTCACCGAACACGTTGTAGTACGCCATCGCCCCTCCTCTCAAAATGCGGCCTGGTTATTGGTCGAGACACACCCGCACTCATTCAGAAAATGATTGTTTCTGCAAGGCTGGGAACCTCAGAAAATCAATCGTCGCGACACACCGCTACCCACATCGAGAATGGCTGTGTCGCTAGGAACTTCAGAGAATCACTCGCTGCGAAAACTTATACATTTCGCCGCGCTGCGGTTCAAGCGGAAGTGGTTAGCTGAAAACGCTTTTGTTTAGCATTTCCCGCTGGAATCGCCCCGGCGCCTGATGAAAAACTCGTTCGAACGCGCGCACGAAGCTTGAGGTGTGGCTGTACCCAACCGCCCAGGCAACTTCCTTCACGCTCATGTTGCTCTCGGCCAGCAGATGCGCCGCTCGCTGCAACCTGAGCTCCACCAACCACTGGCCCAGGCGAGCCCCAGTTCGTTCTTTGAACAAATGCTGCAATCGCGACGGGCTCAAACCGAATTCACGCGCGAGGTCGCGCATGGTGCAAGGTTCCCCGGACTCCACCCTTTGCAGGATCTTCTCCAGATGCTCGCCGTGCTCGATGTGAATCGGCATGCTCACTCCTCTCAGCTGAGAAGGACGATGCCAAGTTTCGTCCGGCATTGAGGATCTCGGCCTGTGTAGCTGACGTTTGAACGAACCCAGCTTTTAGACTCTTGCCAAAATCTGTCCATTCCCGTCCATGCTGCAGAGCAAGTAACTAACGGCCATTTCAGAAATTCTGTTGCGAACAGCGCCGCCGGGGTAATTTCCGGTCAACGGAGTTTTAGCGCATCGGATCTGTTTCTCTTGCTGAAAATGGGGACGTCGGCTTGCTAAAGCCAACCGCGCGTGCTAAATCCAAGCAGAATCGTTCGGTGTAATCCATGGTCACACCCCTGCTTCTGGGCCCACATTTCGCTTCGTTTAGTTGTTTTGCAGCAGAAGGACTGGGCTGGTCTGCGAATGTCTGGAGCTATGATGCCGACGGGTGCGGAGTTTCGCACTTGGACTAGCGGTAGTCAAGTACTATTTTAATACTTCCTTCGCAGTTACGGATGGACCAACTGGCTGGCTAAACAACGTGAATCCATTTCACCTGCAATTGACGAATCACGCGCTGCGGAATGCTCGGCTCGGCGAGAATTTCGAATTGACCGATTCGCACAATTGTTTTCTGTGGATCAAAAATCAGGAGTTCGTCCAAGGTCCGCTTCAATTCCAGATGTCTGCCGATGTCGCGAGGAAGCGCGGGACGCGTACTAATATCAGTTTTCTTTTCGTAGAAGGCGAGCAACCACCTGCGCCAAATCTCCCAGTCTTCCATGGCCAACTGGAAAACTTCTGCGTTCAGCGGCGTTAGTCGAAAGAGCCTCGAGTCTTCGTCCTTCGCGTCGTTCGAAACCCATTCAAAGAGGTGTGGTGCGCCCTGATAATTTGCGATTCCTTTGCGCGGCCAGCCAGAGTACTCCGTCACCGTGAGGACGGTCTCATACCCGGGGCGCAGATTCTCTCCGTTCATTTTATGAAGCCGTTTATGTGAATTGGACGCGACGATACGTCGCTGGGTAACGGAAATGGATGTAAAGCTTTTGTCTTCAATATATCTCGGAGATGTCTCCAGTAGGCCCGCTATACGGCGCGAACTCTTCCGCGTGGCTGGACGATTTGGAAACAGGGAAAGGGCTTACGGGAAAGCCTGCATTTGAGGGGCGAATCGATTCGTATCGTGCTGGTTAAATGACCGGATGCAACGCAGCGCCTGTTCAATCGGGTGCTTGGATGGCGCCAGCGACGCCAATGCCAATAACCACCTTCTGAATTTCCCCTCATAGCGGGCGGAATATTACATGCCGCGGGAACTCGGTACAGTAATCGCGCGATATTCAGTTTTACAAACGAAATTGCGGCTAAAATAATGGCGTGAGCGGCGATATCCGCAGACGACCCGTCCTTGTAACCGTTACGGGCCTGCAGCCGTCCCTTGACTGGATTTCCGGGAGCCTTCGAAATGAAGAAATTGCTTTTACTGGCGGTCGCTAGCTTATTTGGTGCCGCGGCCTTTGCCCAAGACGCGCCGAAACTGCAAGTCGCCGTGGATTATTCTTATCTCCACACTCCGCGAGGCAGCTTCGTCCCCGGTTCGTCGTTCAACGGTGGAGGCGCATCCCTTGCGTATTTCTTCTTCAAACACGTCGGCCTCAAAGCCGAGTTTACGGACTACGGCAGCTACGCGCAGATCGTTACCGTGCCGGCGAGCACCCAGGGCTGCAATAGCCAGTCCAATTGCGCTCTATCCGTTCACGGCAACTTGTTCACTTACACGATTGGCCCGGTCCTGCGCTTTCACTTCAAGCGCGTGCTGCCTTTTGCGGAGTTTATGTTCGGCGGAGCTCACAACAATATCTACGCGAATATCTTCAATAGCTGCGCCGCCCAGGGCGAATGTCTCAATCTCAGCAAACTGCCGAACAACAATTCCTTCGACTTCGTTCTCGGTGGCGGCTTCGACATCCCTTTCCGCGAACACATCGCCTTCCGCCCAGTCGACATTGCTTACGTTCATACCAGCTTCGGCAACCCCACCGCAATCGGCAACAGCACCCAAAGCAATCTTCGCGCCCAAGCCGGAATCGTCTTCAAATTCTAGCCGCGCCGCCATTCGCGTCGGTGAAAACCGTCGTGCCGAAGGCCACTTCACCGCGAGTGCTTTCACCAAATTGTCTGCAGCGCCCGCGACCGGCGGATCTCACGATCGGCGGTGACCAGGGACAGGCCATCGACCAATGCCGTAGCGCCGATAATGCGATCTGCTGGATCCTTGGGATACGTCGCTGGAAGCGCCGTAGCGCGAGCGCATGCGCGGCCACTGATTGGCAGAACAATAAACCGCGATTCAATCTCTCGCAGAAACGACTCGAGGCTGGTGTCCAGTTGGATCCGGCCCTTGCTCACAAGCGTTGCCAGTTCCAACAAGCTGATATCGGAGATCGCCAAACCATTCGCGCTCTTCCGCGCATCGCTGATAGCGAGCGTGGCCCTCGCAGAGACTCGCTCCGCGTCAAACACCAGCCAGACCACTACGTGCGTATCAAGCAGGATCACTTCAGGTCGCCCCACTCCTTCGCCGAAATCGCAGGCGCCACGACGTCACCTACGATCCTCCCCTTACCCGCAAGACAGTTGAAGATTTCGTCCGTTTCCGCGTTCACGGGTACGAGCTTCGCCACTGGTTTGCCGTGCTTCGTGATGATCACGGTCTCATGTTTGGCCTGCACTTCATCCATCACCGCCAGGCAATTGGCCTTGAAGGAACCTGCCGCCATTTTCCTCACGAGGAAGCTCCATTACGACCATGGTCATTGTACCATGGTCATATTTGTTTCGCGCTAAAAACACTAACCCCGATGACGAGTGGGACTACCCGCGCGCGCCACGTACCCACGGCCCCCGCACCTATCCTTCCCTTTCCCCATTCATCTTTTTACGTTTTTAGTGTACTAGTAGAATTGCACAGACAATCTAAATCGCAGTCGTGGCACGACCACATCACCCGGCGCCCGGTCTCTGTAGCCGCTAACGTAGCGCAGCCCAGCGGATATACGTGTTCTCCGGCCCCGCCGGCATCCCAAGGAGCAACGATTCGATGGCCCAAAGCAAGAATATCGGCATACTAACCGGCGGCGGCGACGTCCCCGGCCTCAATTCCATAATCAAATCCGTCGTGTACCGCGCCACTGAGATGGGTCACTCCGTCACCGGCATCCGCAAAGGCTGGAAAGGTCTCACCAACATGAACCAGGCTGATAGCGGCGACGACCGCCTCGACCGCCAGCTCACCCGCGAAAATACGCGCACCATTGACCGCAGCGGCGGCACCTGGCTGCACACTTCCCGCACCAATCCGCGCAAAGTCGCCACCAACAAAGTTCCCGCGCACATCTCTGCCGACCAACTCAAAAAGCTTTCCTTCGACGGCAAGTTCTACGACTTCACTCCCATCGTCCTCGAAAATCTCCAGCGCCTCGGCATTGATTGCCTCATCGCCATCGGCGGCGACGACACACTCAGCTTTGCCTCTGTCCTGTCCGGCAAGGGATTTCCCGTAGTCGGCATTCCTAAAACCATGGACAACGACGTTCACGGCACCGAATACTGCATCGGATTTTCCACGGCCATCACCCGCGCGAAAGATGCCATCAATCGCCAGCGCACCACTCTCGGCTCCCATGAACGCATCGGCGTCTTCCGCATCTTCGGCCGCGATGCCGGCTTCACCGCGCTCTACACTTCTTACATCACTTCCGCGCGCTGCCTGATCCCTGAAGTTCCCTTCGATCTCGACAACGTTTGCAAGCTCCTGGTGGAAGACAAGCGTAACAATTCCAGCCACTATTCCCTGGTGATCGTTTCCGAAGGAGCCACCTGGACCAATCGCGTCGTGGACGAATACGGCGAAGCCGACGCCTACGGCCACCGCAAAAAAGTGGACATCGGTCACGCCCTGGCAGATGAACTGCAGCGAAGAACCGGCGAGGAAACCATTGAAAGCGATCTAACTTACGACCTGCGCAGTGGCGAACCCGACGCCATCGACCAGATCGTCGCCATCACCTACGCAAATATCGCACTCGATTTGATTCGCGACGGCGTCACCGGACGCATGGTCGGCGTGCAAAACGGCTGCTACGCCTCCGCGCCCCTCCCCGCGTCGTCCGCCGGCGCGCGCAGAGTCGACGTCGCCACCCTGTACAACACCGAACGCTATCGCCCCAACTACACAGCCAAGCTGGGTGCCCCACTCCTCTTCGGCCACGACTAAAATTACCATCGGGGATTGTCGGGGCGGGTCCCGCAGCATCGCGCGGGACCCGCCCCGACACCACCACGCAGCGCCCTGCGTGCGACGCATCGCGCCACCCTCTCACTGCAACGGAATGCGATACAGGTTTCGCTGCGTGCTCTCCACCACGTACGCATAGAGCGATTTACTCACCACCGAGCCCACCCGATGTGGAATCATCGCCATCGTCTTGACCTTCTTCAGTGTTTCCGCGCTTTCATCCCCGATCACCACATCCGGAATTCCTCCGGGCTCTCGCAACGACAGCAGGTACGTGCTCTGGTCCGCCGACTGATAAAAATTTAAATGCATGAACTCTCCGTGTACGCTCCATCCCGCCCAGCAGGCTATCGAGCAGACCCGGACCCCAGCCCCTCCCTCCAGCGGCACCACCATTACGGTAGGCGACTTCTCCTCATCGCTCCCTTCGCCCAACACGAGCGCCAACCGGCCGTTCGGCGAGGCGTCGAACAAATCGAAGATTCGCTCCGGCATTATTTTCTGGCGCTGCGTTCCGTCTATCCGCATCCGGTACAGGTAATCAATTCCTCCCTCGACCGAACGAAAAAGCAGGTAGCCGTCGGGCAAGAAGCGCGGAGAATCCTCGATCGCCGCGGACTCCAAATGGCGCGGCGCGGAACGGTGGTTCAGCGCCACTACCCACAATCCCGTATGGCCGCTCGCATCCGCCTTCGCAAACACCACCTCTTTTCCGTCTGGCGCGATCGTGTAGTCCTGCATCGCATATCCCGGCAGCACCCGTTCGGTCGTGCCACTCGCAACGTCGCGCACCCATAGTTCGAACCCTTGCGTCTGGCCGTTATCCATCAAGTAGTACAGTTTTTGTCCATCCGCGGAAAAAGTAGCTTCTCCGGCGGAGCCCTCCGACGAAACCTGGTGATCGCCGCTTTCATCGTGCAGCCACACCGTTCCATTCCGCATTCCCACCGAGGTGATCAGCGACTTACCGTCTGTCGCCATCGCGATCCCTTCCTCTTCGTTCGGCCCGGAAGTTACTTGCTCTGGCTCTCCGTCGGGAAATTGCTGCCGCCAGATGTGAAATTTTCCGGCAGTGCTCGCGGTCAGATAAATCCACCTGCCGTCAGGCGACCACGCCCCCGACGTGCAAACGCTGTTGGCAGGACCTACTTCTCGCGCCGCACCGCCGCCCTGGAAGGGCGCCACCCGGCAAGGCACAAACAGCGCTTGTGGACCCATTTCCACAATTAACGCCCACTTGCCGTCCGGCGAAAGATACGAGTGGTGCGCCATCGCGCGATCGCTGGTCGGCACGTACACGTCCCGGTTCTGCCCGCGCCCCTGATCCGTTGTCACCACCGCCATGTGGATTCCTTCTTTGATCTCGGAGAACAGCAGGCGCTTTCCCCCATCAATCCATGTTAACGACGACGCATTCGGAAACATCATATGCGCCTCGCCCCCCAGCACCGGAACTTCCCACATGTCGAAAGGCGTCGCTGTCCCATACGCAATCCGCGATCCGTCCGGCGAAAACACTGGGCTCATCTTCGCTGTCGCATCGTGTGTTAACGCGACCGGCTCGCCGTCCGGCAGCATCTTCACGTAAACCTGCCCCGGCCCGAAAAATACACCCGCCCCGCGAATGAATGCGAGCATGTGTCCATCCGGCGAGAGCGCCGGATACACCGCCGAGTCCGTGAAATACGTCATCTGCTGCCAATTGGTGCTCGCTGGCGTCGCAGGCCGCGTCGTGCGATACCACCAGATTCCGCCGCCCACCGCCGCCAGCACCACCGTGATCGCCACGATCGAAAAACTCGCGATTTTTCGATTGCGCGCTTTCTCTGCTGTTGGTGATCCCATCATCGGTGCCGTGTTGCCCGATTCCGAATCGCGCTTCAGCCGCCGCAGATCAGTCCGCATCTCCCCTGCCGACTGGTACCGCAGTTCGCGATCCTTCTCCAGCGCCTTATGAATGATCTCTTCGAATTTCGGCAGCACCTGCGGATTCAGTCGGCTCGGCGTCACCGGCGCGCGATTCAGAATCGCATCGAAAATCACGCCCGTGGTGTCGCCCGGGAATGGCGTCTTCCCCGTGCTCATCTCGTACAGCACCGCGCCAAATGAAAACAAATCGCTGCGGGCGTCCAGCTGCTCCCCGCGCACTTGTTCCGGCGACATGTACGTCACCGTTCCGGCCACCGAACCCGCCGCGCTCTGCAGCGGTTCTACACTTCGCGTCTGCAGGCCCTGAGTGTGCTCCAGTCCCTCTCCCGCTGCGCCCGCATGCTTCGCCAGACCGAAATCCAGTACCTTCGCCTGCCCCGTGCTTGCCACGAAAATGTTCGCCGGCTTGATGTCGCGGTGAATAATTCCCTTGGAGTGCGCCGCATCCAGCGCACCGGCCACCTGAATCGCAAAATCCAGCAATGCCGCGGACGAAAATCCGCCGCGCGCGATTCGCTCCTTCAGCGTCTGCCCCTCCAGAAACTCCATCGCCAGAAACGGGCGGTCCCCGTCCTGCCCAACCTCGTAAATCGTGCAAATGTTCGGATGATTCAATGCCGAAGCCGCCCGCGCTTCGCGCAGCAGCCGTTCGATGGATTGCGAATCTGTATCGGAATTTTCGGAGAGAAACTTCAAAGCCACAAAACGCCGCAGCTGCGTGTCCTCAGCCTTGTAAACCACGCCCATCCCGCCGCTGCCCAGCTGCTCCAGGATGCGATAGTGCGACACCGTGCGCCCAATCATCGCGGCATTATACGACGTGCACCACAAACCGTCTCGCCCACTCGCCCTATTTCGCGCGTACCTGTGACTGCCTGTGCCTCACCTGCAACCCACATTTTCAGCGAGCGGCCAAATAGCGGAGGAATTGCCAGGAGCGTCGAACCTCGAGGTGCCGGGCAATTCACCCTGCGCAACCGGTACCATCTGAACCAATCTGGTCCGTAATCCTGAAAAAAGTCCGCCACACCGGATTTCCATTCATCACCACGTCCAGCCGGTAGACTCCCGCTTCCAGCTTTCCGATGTCTAGCGCCTTACTCAGAAAGACAAGTTTTCCGCCGGGTGTTGCGGAGACGTCTGGAGCACTCTGGTTCACAGCCTTGTTGTCCAAATCAAAAATCGAAATTGTCGTTGCCACTTTTTGCTTCCGCGTTGGATCAAGACTGAGCAACACCGCCGCATGTCCGTCGCTGCGCGAGAATTCATATTTTTCCTGAACCGCATCCACGAGCCCGTCTTTCTCCCGGTGGACTTCCCGCGCCATCGTGCCAAAAATAATGTCGTCGCGATGCACGACCGGCGCCACGAATTGCCCCGTCTGCGTCAATTCCTCCAGCGTCGAAGTCTTCGCGCCGGGCACCGGTACCGAAACCTGGCTCATCGGCGTTGCCATCGCCGGCACCGCCAGTCCTCCCGCCAACAAAAGGTTCGCGGGAACTCCAGCACGCACTCCTTCCAAAGTTGAAACTCCCGGCACCAGCACCCCTCCCGTCACTCCGATCGCGTCTCCATATTCATCGAGCAACGCCGTCCCGATTCCCGTGTTGGCAGGTGACGTCCCCAGGCTGATTCTGTCCCCGGCGTGCGGAAAAGTATTTTTCCCTACGATGGACGTGGCCACAATAACCCGATTGCCCGGCCCCGCCGCGTCCAAATAGAAGCAGCGATCTCCCACGCTCCAGGAATCCGCCTTCGCAATCGCGAAGGGCGGCCCCTCGGTTCCCGTAACCTGCAGAATCGCCCAGTCCTGGCGCCGATTCCACGCCGTCACCGTTTTCGTATCAGTCGCCTGCCCGCCTGCCGCAACAATACGCAGCGATGACGCGCCGTCAATCACCTGAAAAGCAGTCAGCACCAGCCCCGGACCGATAAAAAACCCCTCGCCCGCGTTGAGCATCTGCCCATGCTCGTTCCGGTTCTCAATCGCAACCGTGCTCGCGTTCGCCTTGCCGTACAGGGCCGCAGGTGCCAGCGGGTTGCGCATTGGTTCCGCCGAGCCCGCCGCCGCGTCTGCTCCGCCGCCAGCGCTCATCCCTGAATCCACCTGAAACGTGTGCGTTCCAGTCAACTCGCCATCCACCAATGCTTGCACCATCCACAGTCCTGTTGGCGTATTGTCCGAAATCAGCATGTCCCAGTAGCCGCCGAAACGGACCTGTTTCGCGTCATAATCAAAATCAGATACCGACGTGATCTTTCCATCCGGGCTTTTCCACACACCCTCGAAGCGATGCGGGCCTAGCGGCCCTTCCCACTCGAACTAAACGATCACTCGATGGTCTTGGGGTATGTGGAAGGTAGTGCGAGGATCACGAATGATGTAACTGCCATTTTCCTGCGCCCCGGCAGATCCGGATATCGAGCGCACCACGCGAAATCTCGATTTCCCGGCCGGCACGCCCCCGCCAGACGTCAGCTGCGCCGTTGCCGCGGGCAACGCAGCTCTGTCATCTGGTCGCGTGGAAGGCTGATTTTGTGCGAGCGCTGTGGGTACGGAAATAATCAGAATTGCAAGCTGCGGTAAATACCTCATTCATTCCCCGCTCCCAGGTTCAGAGCGCGGGCAGCTTACTAAAATGTAATTTATCCGGCAAGGCGGAATCGAACGCAAGTTTCCTGGTTCTCTGCCGCGGTTCAAGCGGACGACCGATCTCTGACCTCGGATCGTTCAGAAATATCGTACGAATGGTTGTTCAGACGCTCTCGTGCGCCGTTTCCATAGCGCCAGCGCCGCAAGTCCCGCGCCCATCAGCAGCAATGTTCCAGGCTCGGAAACGTCTTGCACCCCAAGCTCGCGTCGGAAAGGATCCGGACGCTCGATCCTAAGAAACTCGCCAAGACCTCCAACGCGATAGGCCCAGATGTTCTCCAACCGCAGCCGCGTGGGATCAGATTCAATGAGGCGGTCGCCAGCTTCTTCTGAATCGCCAAAACGCGAGGAAACAACCAAATCACTCAGTCGCGCGGCATCGCTCGCCCCAAGAAACGCCCCGCCCGCGCCGAACGCTATACTGCCCGGTCCAAGCAAAACATTCGAGCTGTGCCGTGCCTCTGTGAATTGCGCGTCAGACTCCAAGTCTGCATTCGCGCCGGGGGCGTAATCCCGGCCGCCATTCTCGACACTGCCGGCATCAGCGACCACCGCAAACGCCGGGACCGCCAATTCAACCGGCCGTTCGGCAGCTTCCTCCGAATCGCCAAAATTGGAATAATAAACAAAATCAGTCAATCGCTCGGCAGCGCCCGATTCAGAGGAACTCGCGCGGGCGCGCAACCCGATGCTGCGCGAATCTGTCAAAAGTTTCGAGCCGTGCAACGTCTCCGTAAACGACGCTGGCGACGGCAATTCGGCTGCGACGCTCGCGGCGTAGTCGCGAGCGCCGTATTCGATTCCGTCAGCATGAGCAACCACCGCAAACGCCAAGACCGCCAAAACTAAGCCCATGGCCCGTTTCATTTTCTCTCCCGTGATGATTCCCGCTATCTTGGCCTGGTCGACAGCAATCCCGGCCGCGCGCACCACGAAAGTAATTTACTGGGGTTGAACCGCCTATCGGTTAAACGCTGTACCGAACAGATAATTATCACCTATTCCCAACCGTACTAGGCCCCAAGCGCCAGCGCCCGCACGGGAATTGCGCGCCAAACAGTCGTTGTAATAGAACGAACGATCGTGCTACTATCTACGCAGCGAAATGAACACCCGCCCCCAAAATTCCGCGCCTCCAGCAAGCCGCGCTGCCAGCACAACCAAGCAGCCCTCGCGCCGTCCCCGCGGCCTAAAGACCCGCCGCGCTATCCTCCGCAAAGCCGTCAACATCGCTTCCCTGGAAGGTCTCGAAGGCCTCACCATTGGCAAGCTCGCCTCCACTCTGCGTATCAGCAAAAGCGGCCTCTTCGCCCACTTCGGCTCCAAAGAAGGGCTGCAATGCGCCGTCGTGGACGAAGCTCGCGACATCTTCGTCGAAAAAGTCGTTCTTCCTGCAGCGCATTTACGCGGCCTCCGTCGCCTCCGCGCCCTCTGCGAAAATTTGCTCGCCTACGGCGAAGAGAAAACCTTCCCCGGCGGATGCTTTTTCTCTGCCGCTTCTCTGGAGTTCGACGATCGCCCCGGCCCTGTTCGCGATCGCATCGTAGGCCTCATGAAAAAATGGCTGGGCAACCTGGAACGCGCCGCCCGCGACGCGCAGGACGCCGGTGAAATTCGCAAAGACGTGGACGCGCGCCAACTGGCCTTCGAAATTCACGCCCTGGACATGGGCGGAAATTGGAGCTCGCGCCTCTTCCGCGATGAATCCGCCTTTCGTTCGGCAAAGGTTGCGATTTTGCGCCGCATTGACCAGGTCACCGATTCAGTGCCATCGAGGAAGTGATGCGCATCGCTCCCGGTTTGCTCCCAGTCGCTCTCACGAGCTTGCTGCTCTCGCTCTCGTTCGCCACGCAACCGCCACGCGCCAACGCCCAGACCGTGCCAAGCACAAACGCAAACTCGAACGCCGACACCACGGCGAACCCCACCGTCAACCCCACCGCTAGCTCCGCTGAAATTCCGCTGCAGCGCTGCGATCGCCTCCCCGTCGTAATCCTCCAGATAAACGGCGCCGACAGTCGCTTCCTCATAGACACCGCTGCCACGAGCATGCTCAACGATAAATCTTTCACTTCCGGCCATTCCAAAGAAGTCCGCGTGCAATCCTGGAATCAAACCACCGCGCTCAGCGCCCGCGTAGTTTCCATTGCCGTGCTGAAGCTAGGCAGCCACATTCTCCGCAACGTCACGCTCCCTGCGATCGATCTCTCAGCTCTCGCCAAAGCGTGCGGTGCCCCGCTCGATGGAGTCCTCGGCGTTGACCTTCTCGAACAGCTCGGCGTAACCATAGACCTCCAACGCAGCGTCGCGCGCCTCGGCATCGCCGCTCCCAGCTCCTCGGAAGTCTCCATCATCGCGGAAATGGAACAAGCTATGCATTCCTGCTCGGCAGCATTCAATAACGCCGACGCCGCCACGCTCTCCGCCTGCTTCGATCCCGATTTCGTCCTGAGCTCTCCCGCCGGAGAACTCCGCGGGCGCGACCAGGCCACTAACCATTTTCAGCAAACGTATTTTGGCCTGACTCCGCGCGCCCACTTTTCCCTGACCATGAAAGATCAGCGCGCTGTCGGCAACGTGGTTTGGAGCCTCTACGACTACACCATCGAATCCCCATCCATTCACACCACCGGCCGCGGCATGATGCTCTGCCGCAAATCCGAAAATCACTGGTACATCCTCAGCATGCATGAATCGCCGCAAGATTCCGCCGCCAATCGCGCCCATTGAACAGGCGCAGTTTGCCCGTTTCCCCTTGAGCCGGCTCCATTTATTCGTTCCGCGCGGCCTGCCGAGCCCATCACGCAGTTGACCATTCGGAGGGCCGCGTCTCCTCCGATTCTTTCAGCGCGCACACTCTGTTCTCACCAACATTTCACAAACAATTTACAAAAAAGTGACTTGCTTGTTGCAATCCTCTCATCACCGAATGCCAGTATCCGCGCCGGGCAGGTCAGCATTTCCTCCCAGCCGATGTCGAGCATCGCCTACTGGCCCGCTACAAAAAGGAGAACCTCGCATGCAAATTCGCACGATCGCTCTTTCTACTTGCCTCGCCGTCGCACAGCTCATCGTTCCCGGCCTGGTCCGCGCACAATATGAAGTCCGCAATTTGGTTTCCAATCAGGAAAAAACCGCAAAAACGACCGATCCTCTCCTCGTGAATGCCTGGGGCCTCACTCGCGCTCCGGGCAGCCCTTGGTGGGTCGCCGACGAAGGCTCTGGCTGGTCAACACTCTACGATAACCATGGAACCAAAGAGTCCCTGGACGTGTTTATTCCCACCAAAGGCGAGGATGGTCCCGGTCAGCCCACCGGCACCGTTTTCAACGGATCATCCGACTTCAAAATTAAGGGCTCTCCGGCTGTCTTCCTGTTCGCCACTCTGGACGGCACCATCAGTGGTTGGGCGCCTTCGGTAAATCCCAACGCCGCCATGATTGCCGTCACCACGACGGGCGCGTCCTACACCGGTCTGGCCATCTCCTCCAAGACCTCCGCCAACGTTCTCCTTGCCGCGGACAACGCCAACAACAAAATTGACATCTATGACGCCACCTTCAAACTCGTAAAATCCGTTAGCGATACCACTCTTCCCGCGGGCTTCTCGGCCTTCGGCATCCAGGACTTCGGCGGCCTCGTTTACGTCTCCTTCGCCGCGTCCTCGGGGGCTGCCGGTGGTTTTATTGACATCTTCGACGAAGATGGCAACCTCCTGAAGCAACTCGCCCACGGCTCGCCGTTGAATCAACCTTGGGGTTTCGCCGTCGCTCCCAAGAATTTCGGAGAATTCAGCAACACCTTGCTCGTCTCGAATAACACCAACACCGGCACCATCAATGCCTTCAATGCCATTACCGGCCAATTCGTTGGCACCTTGAGGGACGACAATGGCGACGTGATCCACATAGACCAGCTCTGGGCAATTCAATTTGGTGATGGTCTCGGATCCAACGGTGCCACCAACCAGCTCTTCTTCACCGCTGGCCCGGACAATAATTTCGCTGGATTGTTCGGCGTGATCACCGCTAAGTAACGCAAACCCGTTGGTAACAGCCAAGCAAGCCAAGGGCCGCCTTGCCGGGCGGCCCTTGCACCCGCGTTAACGCGCACCCGCGCGCCGCCCGGTTCTTGCGAGCCCGGACACTGTGGAGGAATTACTACTCGTGATCTTCTGCGGTCAATTCCGCCGTCACCGGCGTCAATGTCCCGAACAGTCCATCCGCGTAACCATTAATGCCCGCCGCGAAAAATAACGCCGGACCCGCCGAAGGAATGGCCGTAGTTCCTGCCTCGTTGCTACCGCGATTATCGAATTCCAGTCCCCACAATCCGCTGATGGCAATCGGAGCGCCTGAAGCGTCCAGCAGGTTACCCAAAAACTTTCCCGTAACCGTGTCAAACGCCGCAATCGTTCCGCCGAACCTGTTGCCGATCAGCAGATTGTGGCTGAAGAATCCGAAATCCTGCGGAGCCAGCGCCACGCCCCAAGGAGCCTGCAGCCACGGGCCGTCCTCCAGCCGCTGCACCAGTCTGCCGTTCGCCGTGAAGACGTCCACAAAACCGCACTGCTCGCCGCAAGTGTCGGACGCGCCATTCTTGGTCGAATTCTGAAGCGCGTACGTGACCACCACGGTTGCGCCCACAGCCTGCACATTGTAAGGAGCAAAATCGCGCGGGACGCGGTCGTCATCGAACGTCTCTTCGGAAATCTTCACGCGCCTGAAGTTTGTGTCGAACATCTCGATGCGGTTCTGGCTGAAATTGGCGGCGAGCAAGAAGTGATTGCCATCCATTTCGACCCATGTCAGTCCCGTAAAAACCGCGCCACTCTTCGATTCGTCTACTTTGGTGATGGCCGTGGACTGCCCAACACCGGCGCTGTTCGGCGTGATCGGCGTAGCCGGCGGACCCCAGCCGGCAATTGTGCCGTTCTTCGTCGCGAAAATGAACATCGCCGGATTGCCCGCAGCCAAAGCAAAATCGCTCGTGCCGTTGAAAATCATTCCCGTCGGACTCGATGGACCTTTTTCCCCCGCGGCGTTGGGAACAGTAACTACCAGCGGCGTAATGGCGCCTGCGCCGGTGTACAAGGTGGAAGTTCCGGTGTTGTCGTTGTTCACCCACCAGGGACTGGCCGCTCCGCGCGCGAGGCCCCAGGGATTTTTCAGGTTAGGATCAATCGTCACTTTTGTTCCGTCTGCATTGTCAGGTTGCGCTATGTCTGACACCAAATTCTCCTGCGTATAGTGTTGCGCAAACGTCGTTGCTGGAACAACGGCCAGCACGCTGCCGGCCACGAACGCCTTCACTGCTCTTGCGGAAATTCTCATTGCATCTCCCTCCGTAGTTAGACCTTTAAGAATTCGACTGGCGCGGCCTTTCGGCTGAACCATGACGATGCGCATCTGCCAGATTCCCGTCTCTTTGGATACGCGGTCCGGAGGCTACAACGGCTGGGAGGTATTCCTTGTTATGGCGCGGTCTTAAGGTCGTAAACAAATTATCTCCGCCGCAGCGCAAAGAATTGACAAACTTAAATCGCGCTTTAACGAGCGCTAACGCGCCGCGTGGCTCGCGATTTCCGTCGCTTTCTCGGCCGGTACGGCGCGAGCAATCCTTCCACGGCGCGGCGAATCCATGCGGCCAGCGAGCCTTTACCATAAGCCGCCCAGTCCAGCATCGCGCCGCCGTTCACTTGCTGCACCAGCCGCGCCAACTCCCCCGTATCGCAGGGCTTCAACTCGCGCGTCGCTACCGCATCGTCCAGCAGCTTTTTCGTTTCGTCGCGCATCGTCGCAAACTGCACCAGCAACACCGCGCGAAATTCCGGGTCGCTCAGATCAATTTGCAGGTAAGCGAGAAAGTTGGCCATGGACTCGGGTGCCGCCGCGAATCCGCTGACCTCCACGAATAATTCAATCAGCGTCTTCAGCGGCGAGCCGTGCTTCGCGCGCGCCGCCGCAAATTGCCCCGCGACATCCGCCGTCCACGCTTTGCAGTTCGCCAGCAGCAAATCGCGCTTGGTCCCAAAGCGCTGAATGATCGTTGCCGGAACCACCCCCGCCTCTTTGGCCACGTCCGCCAGCGTGAGATCCACCGGGCTGCGGCGCTGCATCACCCGCGCGGCCGCAGCCAGGATTTGCGCATCAGACGTTTCGCGTGGACGGGGTGACATTAGATTGGGGTCGCTCGGTGACCGCCATAAGAATAGCTGAATAGCCGTTTATTATCCATTTGACATTACTAAATGACAGTTTACTATCGAAACATTGCCGCTGCAGCCTGTGCAGCTAAGCGTCGTGCTCCCGTGGCCGTCGCCACGCCCACAAAAGAGGAGACAACAAAATGAATGCTGCAGAATTCACAGCATCACTTGCGGAAAAGGCCCCGCACGCATCATTGCCCGCTCCGCTCGGCGCCCTCTGGTGGGATGCAAAAGGCGATTGGACTCGAGCCCACGCATTGGTTGACGAGCTTGAATCAATCGACGGCATGGCGGTCCACGCCTACCTCCACCGCAAAGAAGGCTCCGCCTCTAACGCCGATTACTGGTATCACCGCGCCGGCCGCAACTTTCAGCGCCCCACCCTCGACGCTGAATGGTCCGCGCTCGTCGAGGGTTTGTCGTACGGCACTACGAAGGCATGAACGCCCCAAAGAAAACATTGCAGGGCAAAATCGCTCTGGTCGCCGGCGCCACCCGCGGTGCCGGCCGCGGCATCGCCGTCGCACTCGGCGAATCTGGCGCAACAGTTTACTGCACCGGCCGCAGCTCCAGAAAAGCCTTGAAAAAACGCCCGCGCGCCCAAGCCCCCACTCCTGGCCGTCCTGAAACAATCGAAGAAACCGCCGAGCTCGTTACCGCCGCAGGTGGCCACGGCATTGCTATCCGCATTGACCACACCGAGCCCGCCGAAGTCCGCAAGCTTGTCGCCACCATCGAACGGCGCCACAAACACCTCGACATCCTCGTGAACGACATCTGGGGCGGCGACGCGCTCACCGAATTCGGCAAGCCCTTCTGGCAGGTCAATCTCGATGGCGGCCTGCGCATGCTCAAACAGGCCATCCATTCGCACATTATCACTTCGCACTACGCCGTTCCCCTGATGCTCGGCCAGCGCGGCGCCATTATTTTCGAAATCACCGACGGCGATGCCTTTTACTACCGCGGAAATATTTTCTACGACCTCGTGAAAATTTCGGTGATACGCCTGGCCTTTGCGATGTCCCGCGAGCTGCGCAAACGTCACATCGTCTCTCTCGCGCTCACCCCCGGCTTCCTGCGCTCTGAAGCCGTGCTCGAACATTTCGGCGTCAGCGAAGCCAATTGGAAAGAAGCCGGTCGCAAGAACGCGAAAAATCCGAGCCAAAACTCAAAAGACCAGAACGACAGCGCCGGCGATTTCATGGTTTCCGAATCCCCGCGCTTCATCGGCCGCGCCGTCGCAGCGCTCGCCGCCGATCCCGGCGTGAAAAATAAATCCGGGCGCGTTTTCAGTTCCTGGGCCCTCGCCCGCGAGTACGGCTTCACCGACCTCGATGGCACCCAACCACACTGGGGCAATCACGCCAAAAAGAAATACGGAAAATACAAAGTCTGCGACGACCAGTTCTATTCCTATTGGGTCCCCGGCCTCGTCGAACTGATTTTCCCCGATTGGTTTTAGTCAAAACGCGCCTGCCATTCAATCCGGCTTCGACGCCCTCGCAACGACTTCGCTTAAGGTCATCCCTGTACAGCAATTTTCCCAGCAGCATGTCGAATTTCCCTCAAGTCATCCATTTAATTCGCGCTATGCAGCGCCAAACCTGTTTCCGCAACTCCTTGAATACTAGTCACTTTCGTTTTTTCGCAAACCGTTTGGCATCGCGGTTGCACCTCTCCCCGCGGGTGACACATTCACCGCAGGAGGGCAGTAGCATGAAACAGTCACACTTTCACCTGAAGACTTGGCTCACAGTATCAGCTCTGACGGGTTTTTTGTGCCTCGGTGCGCCCGTAAACGCGCAATCCGCGTCCGCTCAGAATACTCCAGCTCTTCAAGGCGACGACGCTACCCGCCAGGAACTCGCGAACTTCGATCGCTTCCTGGACAGCCATCCCGAAGTCGCAAGCGACATTCGCAAAGATCCCTCGCTGGTAAATAACGATGATTTCGTGAACCGCCATCCGGCCCTGCAAACTTATTTGCAGGACCATCCGGCGGTGCGCCAGCAAATCAAGGCTGATCCGAACGCCTTCATGCGTCAGGAAACGCGGTACGATCGGCGTGAGGACGATCGCGACCGCGATCGCGACATGCACCGCCAGGAACTGGCGCACTTCAATCAATTCCTGGACACCCACCGCGAAACCGCCGAGCAACTTCGCAAGGATCCTTCGCTGGTGGACAACCAGGAATTCGTGCATAACCATCCCGCGCTGCAATCTTATCTGCGGGAGCATCCGGAACTTAGCGCGCAGCTAAAGCAAGATCCGGATGCCTTCATGCATCAGGAAGATCGTTATGCTCGCGGTCAGGACGATCGCGATCGCGACATTCACCGCGAGGAGCTGGCACGCTTTAATCAGTTCTTGGATACTCACCGCGAAGTCGCCGAGCAGCTTCGCAAGGATCCTTCCTTAGTGGACAACCAGGAGTACGTGCGGAACCATCCTGAGCTGCAGACCTATCTGCAGGATCATCCGGAACTTAGCGCGCAGCTAAAACAGGATCCGAATGCCATCATGCATCAGGAAGAGCGTTATGATCGCGATCAGGATGCTCGCGGTCAGGATGGTCGCGATCGCGACGATCGCGGCCGCGACGTCAACCGCCAGGAATTGGCGCGCTTCGATCAATTCCTGGACACTCACCGCGAAACGGCCGAGCAGCTTCGCAAGGATCCTTCGCTGGTAGATAACGAAGAATTCGTGCGCAGCCATCCCGCGCTGCAAACTTATCTGCGGGACCATCCCGAACTTCGCGAGCAGATCAAATCAAATCCGAATGGGTTCATGCAGCAGGAAGCTCGCTACGCCCGTTATGACAACCGGGAAAACGGCATGGATCGTGACGCGATGAGCCATCGCCAGGCCGCCAGCTTCGGTGAATTCCTCGGCGGCCATTCGGAAATCTCGCGACGCCTCTCCGAGGATCCTACCCTGGCGAAGAATCAGGAGTACCTGGAAAACCATCCTGAACTTCAACAGTACCTATCCTCGCATCCTGATGTGAATAAGGAACTCATGGCGAATCCGCAGAGCTTCGTCAAGTCGGCGCAGCAGTTCAGCACCACCAGCAACACTACGACTGCGCCGGCCATGAAGACTCCAATGGCGACGGATCCCGCCAAACCGAAGCAGTAAGTAGTATGCAACGACGCCGCGAGGAGGGAAGGCCGAGCGCAATCGGCCTTCCCGTTCGCGAGCGGTCTTGTTATTTGTGCGCGGGCGCGAGCCGCGCTCGATTCAGTCCGTTATCAAATCACCCGCGGGTAGGGGTTGGGTGGCGAATCCATTTAGGAGGAACCATGAACGCTAAAACCGCCAAGACAGCACTTCTTCTGACGATCATCCTACTGGCCGCGATTCCTCTCAGCGCCGGCGGCAATAAAAAGAATCCTCCCGACAGGGCCATGCTTGAACGAATGGAAGCGGTGCCTTGCGGCGCAAAAGAAAAAGGCCTAACGGGCTTGGGCACTGTCTGGGCGTCGGCGGGCATCACGCATGTCAATTCCGATGAAAAACTTTGCCCGCAGTACGAGGTGGTTACCGACGACATGGAGTACCACATCCGTCCGACCGACACCAAACATCCCATCATTTTGCCGGTGGGCAAAGAAATCGTCTTCAAGATCAAAAAGGACCGCATGTACTTGAGAGTCGCCGACGGTGATCAGAAAATGCTCACCTACGCAGTCGTCGCCGAGAAACCAACAAACTCAGACACTGACGCGCAGAACGCAGCAGCCAAGTCCGACAAACCGGAGTAACACCATGCCCGACTTTCGAAATCACGCTCGGGCCTTCGGATAGGCGGTAGGGGCGTTGCTTATGAATCGCCCTGCAGGGCGATTCATCCTGAGATCCCGCTGTGCGTGATCGAAGGGCGGCACCCCAGCTTGCCACGATTTCAGCGTCGCTGGCTCTTCACAGTTGTCGTTGTTTTTCTGTGGGCTCCGCGGTAATTTTTTGGCCGTTGCCTGGGAACGCCAATCTCCCGGTTGGCGTTTCTAGCGCCAGCCAACCTCGATCGCTCCCGTGGCACAGCCCTGCTCGCCACAAGAGGGCACTCCCTGCCGTGCGCCTCACTTCAGGTTTCCTCTGCGCCCTCTTCCTCAAATCTTTAGAACCTCAGCCTAACGAACAAGTACGGCTGTACGAACAAATTTCGGACAGGTAGTACTAGTTCTGTACCAATTCTGTCCCCACGCCCAGCTGTTTCCGCCTCACGATCGCGCTAGACTCAAACGCAATCTAAACGATGACAGCGACCAGACAATCGCCTCCCGCAACCAACCGCGCAGCGCTGTCACCCGCGCTGTGCCCGATGCTGCGTATCCTTAATAGGCGCACTCGCCGGACTCAAACCACTAATCCCGAGCCAGCCCCCTGCCATCAGCAGGAACGTCTCGCGGCCCCACTCTCGTCACTCGTCACTAGTCACCCGTCACTGACCCCTCATCACTCATCACTTCTTCTAATCAACGTCCCGCCGATTAGAAACGTCCGCAGCTCCTAGAAAACAAACAATGGCGCCCGATTCTAATCGCACATTTTTGGCAGGTGTGGCACACCTTGGCCCTTCGCCCTGCACGAACTACCGAGCACTACGTATAAGCCCCGCCGTTTCCCCCGTCACATCAATTGTCACTACTCCCCGTCTGCAAATCACTCCGTTTGCGCACACGCCGAACCTCTGCGAAACTAGCTCCATGCGAAAACTACAAAACATCGCGGCAACGGCATTGGCAGCGACGATCATTTTCGCGAGCTCTGCGGCGGCGCGGCAGACCCCGGCGACAAATCAATCCACAACTCCACCACCAGCGAAGACTCCAGCTTCCTCGCAAAGTTCCGCGTCGGGGAAAACTTCCACGGGCGCCACGGCGCAGCATCGCGCTGCTCCAGCTCCTCTGGTTCTTAAGACCGACAAAGATAAACAGAGCTACGCCATTGGAATGAACATCGGCAAGAGCATCCACAGAGACGGCGTGGATGTGGACCCGAATATTCTATTGCGCGGAATGAAGGACGCCATCGCCGGCGGTAAGACGGTGCTGAGCGACGAAGAAGCCAAAACTGTGATGACGAATTTGCAGGCCAACATGCGCAAGGAGCAGGCCGAAAAAGCACAGCAGGCCGGCGACGCCAACAAAAAAGCAGGCGACGCATTTCTGGCAGCAAATAAAACGAAAGACGGCGTGGTCACGCTGCCCAGCGGCCTGCAATATAAAATCCTGACGCAAGGCAGCGGCCCGAAACCCACCGCCACCGATACCGTGGTCTGCAATTACAAAGGCACGCTGCTCGACAACTCCGAATTCGACAGCTCCTACTCACGCAATCAGCCGCTGACAATTCCAGTAAGCGGCGTGATCAAGGGTTGGACCGAGGCGTTGCAACTGATGCCGGTCGGATCGAAGTGGCAATTATTTATTCCGTCGGACCTGGCGTACGGCCCGCAAGCCAAGGGACCGATCGGGCCGAACTCCACGCTGATCTTCGAAGTGGAGCTGCTCTCGATTCAAGACAAAAAAGAACCGGCAAAATAGGGTACTTAGAAGTTCACATAACTTTCATTCTGAGCCCGCGACTGCGGGCCAGAATGTTCGAGCTGCTAAATGTGGCCGGATCGCGCGGCGTGCAAGGACGCCTGCAGCAGCATTTGAATTGTTGCGGGCATGGTCGCGAAGCGGACGTCTTTGGTTAGGCCTTGGTGATAACGAAAATAAATTTGCTGCACGATCACCGCTAATTTGAAACGCGCGAACGCCAGATAGAACGCGATGTGCGCTACATCGCACTCCGTTTTTTGCGCGTAGCGCTGCACGATTTCGGCACGCGTGAAACTTCCTTCTTCCGTTGTAGGCCCCCAGCGATTTTTCTGCACCTCTTCCGGATCCGTTTTATCCACCCAGTACGCCAGCGCAGCGCCGAGATCGGTGAGCGAGTCGCCGATGGTGCACATTTCCCAGTCGAGCACGCCCACGATTCGCGTGATGTCGCTCGCATCCAGAACCACGTTGTCGTACTTGTAGTCATTGTGAATCAGCGAAACCGCGTTTGTGGTGGGCAGGTGCTGCTGCATCCACGAGGAGATTTGTTCCACCTCCGGATAATCGTGCGTCTTCGAACCGTAGTAACGTCCGGTCCAGCCGCGCACCTGCCGCTCGAGATATCCGTCCGGCTTGCCGAGTTCAGCGAGCCCCGCCGCCGCGTAATCCACACGATGCAGGCGCACCAGATTATCGATGAACGATTCGCTGAGGCGGCGCGCCTTTATCGCGGAAAAATCCAAACCGCGCGGCAGAGTTCTGCGCAGGATGATTCCGTGAACTGGTTCCATCACGTAAAACGGCGCGCCGATGATGGAATCGTCGTCGCAGTAAAGAAGAACTTCCGGAGCAGGGGAGTAAACGGCGTGAAGTTTCGAGAGCACGCGAAATTCGCGAGACATATCGTGTGCGGATTTCACCTTGCTGCCGAAGGGCGGGCGCCGCAGAACTAATTCTCTGGCGCCCAGATGAAGTGAATACGTGAGGTTGGAATGGCCGGCGGGGAATTGGCGAACTGTGAGCGCGCCGGCTTCGTCGGGAAAGGAATTGCGCAGGTAGGGTTCGAGCGCGGCTACGTTCAGCTCTTCGCCGGAGCGAATCGCCGTCGGTTGATCGAGAAAATCGCTCATTGGAAAATCTCCCTAGCGATACGTGCGCATTGCGGGATCGGCGATGTGTTCGTGGATATTGAAACTGCTCAGCGTGAAGCGCTCCGCGCTGTAAAGAAATTCGCTCCAGGACGAGTTGCGCGACATCCAGGTCATTTGCAGTGTACTTTCGGGCGAGAGGCGCAACGCGCGCTGCGATGCCACTGCGATGGGGCCGCCCGAAGTAAAAATCGCGACCCGTTCCCCGCGCGTTTCGGAGGCGAGGAATTTGTCCAGGCCGAAATTTACGCGTGCGCAAAATTGCAGCCAAGTCTCGACGCCTTCCAGGCGGAACGTGCCGCGAACCCAATCGCCGATGACAGCTTCGAATAGTTTCTGAAAGGCCACGCGCTTTGCAGCGTTCGTGGTGGAGGATTGGAACACGGTATGGAGCTCGCGGATTCCTGGGTCTTTTTCCAGCAATTCGGGAAGGCTGCCGCGAAGCACAGCTTCGCCTTGATATTCGTCGAACTCCACCAAGTTTTGAGGCTCGGGAAAATTCAGGCCAGCCTGGTCGTAAGCAGCGCTCACGAATTTTACGGTGTTTCTTTGCCGCGCGCACGGGCCGACGCCGACGCGGTCGAATGTGATCTTGCGTTGCGCCCAATATTCGCCGAGAACGCGCGCCTGCGTTTCGCCGAGCGCCGACAATTTGTCGTAGTTCGGCTCGAGGAACGATGCCTGGGCGTGACGTACGAGATAGAGGACGCCCATCGTCAGGTTGGCCGTTCGCTCAAGGTTGAGTCACCGGCAATATTGTGACGGCGAAAGGCGCGCGGGTCCAGACTGGTATGGTGCGCATCGTGAATTGTACCTTCGCGCGCGCAAATTAGCCGGCGGCGACTTCTTCCTTGCCGAAGTTCGCGAAAGTTTTGCCTTGCTCCGCCAGGCGCACCAGCAGCGGAGCTGGTTGCCAAATTTCACCGTGCTGGCGGTGGAATTCCGAGATCCGCGCTAGCACCTGTTTCAGGCCGACCGTATCCGCATACCACATGGGGCCGCCGCGATACGCGGGGAAGCCGTAGCCATTGAGATAAATAATGTCTATGTCCGAAGCACGCAGGGCATAGCCTTCTTCGAGAATGCGAGCGCCTTCGTTGACGAGCGCGTAAATGCAGCGATCCACAATTTCCGCAGGGGAAATTTCGCGCTGCGGGATCTTGGCTTCGGTTACCCATTTGCGGATCAGTTCGTCCACCGCGGGATCTGGCATCGCGCGACGCTGCTCGTCATATTTGTACCAGCCGGCGCCAGTCTTTTGGCCGAAGCGGCCGAGTTCGCACAAATTATCTTCGATGATCGGCTGACGAATGCCGGGCTTTTCCAAATGGCGATACTCCTTGCGGATGCGCCAGCCGACATCGAGGCCCGCCAGATCGCCGGTGGCGAGCGGTCCCATGGCCATGCCGAAATCGGCGAGCGCTTTGTCTACAGCGGCGATGCTGGCACCTTCTTCGACCAGGAACTGAGCTTCGCGGCGGTAGGGGCCGAACATGCGATTGCCGACAAAGCCGCGGCAATTGCCGACGAGCACGCCGATCTTGCCGAGCGATTTGGACAGCTGCATGCACGTGGCGATCACTTCTTTGGAAGTAGCTTTGCCGCGAACGATTTCCAGCAGACGCATTACGTTTGCGGGGCTGAAAAAATGTGTGCCGATGACGGAGGCGGGTCGCGAAGTGGCGGAAGCGATTTCATCAATGTTCAGCGTGGAAGTATTGCTGGCGAGGATGGCGCCGGGTTTGCAGACGCGATCGAGTTCTTTGAAGACTTCTTTTTTGAGCGCCATGCCTTCGAAGACGGCTTCGATGATCAAATCAACTTTTGCGAAATCGTCATACGAAAGCGTGGGAGTGATGCGCTTGAAGCGCTCTTCGGCGTCTTGCGGAGTGAAGCGGCCCCGTTTGACGGAGTTTGCATAATTCGACTGGATGGTCGCGAGGCCGCGATCGAGCGCGGCTTGGTCCGCATCTTTAAGCAGCACGGGAATTCCGGCATTCGCGAGGACCATGGCGATGCCGCCGCCCATAGTCCCGGCGCCAACCACCGCGGCTGATTTTATGGGAATGAGCGGAGTTTCCTTAGGAACGTCGGGGATCTTGCTGACTTCGCGCTCGCTGAAGAAGACGTGGATGAGCGCTTTGGATTGGTCGGAGAAAAGGCACTCGATGAAAAGTTTTTGTTCAACCTGGCAGCCTTCGGCAAACGGCAACGTCGTGGCGGCTTCGATGGCGGTGATGGCAGCGACGGGCGCGAGCAGGCCGCGCTGTTTCTTGGCCACGGTTTCGCGCGCGGCCGAAAAAATCGGAGCGTTGTCAGCGGGGGTGCCAAGTTTTTCGTTACGCTCGCGTGTTTTGGGCGCGGACTTCGCGGCGACTTCGCGGGCGAACGCAATTGCTCCGGCGAGGAGATCGCCCTCGATGATGCGATCAACGATGCCGAACTGCAGGGCCTCCGCGGCTTTGACAGGATTGCCCGTGGTACACATTTCGACAGCTTTCGCGACGCCTGCGAGGCGAGGAAGACGTTGCGTGCCGGCAGCGCCCGGGATGATGCCGAGTTTTACCTCGGGCTGGCCGACTTGCGCGCCGGAAACGGCGACGCGATAGTGGCAAGCCATGGCCACTTCCAGGCCACCGCCGAAAGCTGTGCCGTGAATCGCGACGATTACTGGCTTCTTGCTGTCTTCGATTTTCAGAAGAAATGGGAGCAGTCCCGCACCGCGCGGTTTGCCGGAAGTCAATTTGCCGAATTCTTTGATGTCCGCACCGGCGATGAAGGTGCGGCCGCCGCCGATGAGGACGACGGCTTTGATGGTGTCGTCCTGCGCAATTCGATCGAGCGATTCGGAGATGCCTTCGGGGACGCCGGGGCTGAGCGCGTTGACCGGGGGATTGTTGATGGTAATGACGGCGATGCCGTTTTCTGTCGTGAGCTGCACGAGATCGTTCATGGAAAAGTCCTTGGATTGCGAATTTACGCGCTCTTCGCGGTGACGGTGCCGGCATCTACGACGGCGGAGTCGATCACCTTTGTGGCAATCCGCTCGCGATGAAAAGTGGCGTCGCCGAATGCCGTTTCCGAACCTTTGGCGCGACGGTAGTACAGGTGCACATCGTTCTCCCAGGTGAAACCCATGCCGCCGTGAATCTGGATGCCGCGATTGCCGACCGTGCGGGCAGCGTCACTCGCATACATTTTGGCGATGGAAACGGCGGTTGATGCGTCCGGGGAATTTTCCTCGAGCGCCCATCCGGCATAGTACACCGCGGAGCGGGAACTTTCGGTTTCCAAATACATGTCCGCGCACTGGTGCTGCACGGCTTGAAATGTGCCGATGGGTTTACCGAACTGCTTGCGCGTTTTGGCGTATTCCACGGTGATGTCGAGCGTGCGTTGCATGCCGCCGACCATTTCGGCGGCGAGCGCGGCGGTGGCAACGTCGAAGGCGCGTTCGAGATTGGCGGTGGCGCCGATTTCTTCGGCCGGGGTGTTATGGAATTCGACGACGTAGAGTTTGCGGGTGAGGTCCATG
>Ga0209008_1000150_pt1 | contig 33224 bp, 28 predicted proteins | sample JacPin_JW_Ref_O3_FD_187963 | JGI IMG/M metagenome (GOLD analysis project Ga0209008, IMG submission 187963) | Forest soil microbial communities from Algoma, Ontario, Canada - Jack Pine, Ontario site 1_JW_Ref_O3 (SPAdes) (version 2) | ecosystem: Environmental > Terrestrial > Soil > Boreal... | reverse complement strand
AGAAACATCGCGACCACTACGGCGAATTGTACCGCCTCGACACAAAGCCCTCTCATTGCATACCCTCACGTCTGAAGCTCAGATTCAACTGGGTTCGCCACAATTGCAGTGCGAAAGGGCGTTTATTATTTGGTGGGGAGATTACAGGAATGTTACAAAGTCCCCACTTGCTCGCATCCCCTTCGCATCCCGCCACACGGGACAAGGCGGAAGCCGCGCTCGCATACTATGCACTCACAGCAGTGGCTCGGAAAGTGCCATTCACTTGTGGTGCGTGTTTTGAATGTAGATATTCCATATATAATCCGATGTGCCCAGGCCGTACCATGCTGGCTTAGGGTTTGTACCATACCCCCACTAGGTAGACAATCAAGAATGTCCCACACATCGCGGGAAAAGTTGGACCTGGTCAATCGCACAAAGAAAGTTATTGGGCAGTTGGAGTCCATTCTTCGTGCTCTCAATGATGACGAACAGTGCGCTGATGTGCTTCAGAGGCTCGCAGCGGCAAGGGGATCCATTAACAGCCTCATGGCCGAACTCATGGAGGACCACATTCGCAATCACATGCCGCGGAACAGCAAGACGTCGGGAGAGGCGGCCGACGACCTGATCAGCATCATGCGCACCTATCTGAAATAGTGAGTGGGCCGTAATAAGGAGTGATTTGCCGGGTGGTTTCGCCGGCGTTTGAATGCCAGGTCCGGCGTTTGTGTCCTTCGAGTCCCCGTTTTCTGATCGCACGTTCTGTTTTCAGTTCAAACCAAGCAGCGGAATATGGCGAGTGTCCAGGTGTTTCCAGCGGAACGGAAAACCGGTTCCCTGGGGGGATTTGTACCCCTAGTACCGTTTCTAACTATAAGAAAATGGGACTCTTACCGTGCGATTAAAATGGCAATGAATTTGCCAGTAGTAGGTCAGCGGTCTTCCCGCGAGTGTCTGACGGGACGCCTGTCGGCCCATAATCCGCTTAGGAGCGACTGATGAAAACGTACATGAAGCCCACTCTGAAGGCTCTCGGCCTGCTTCGCACTGTTACAAAGTTTAGCGGTAGTGACCCCAAGGGCGGCGAATGGGGCAATGGACACGCCTTCTCGATGTTCTAAGGGCGTTCCAGCCAACTCTTGAGAGTCGTTAGCGCCGGTGACCGAGTCGGGTTTGCACTTCTCATTTAGCCTGTTCCAGGTAATGCGGTTGAATCCGCCGCATCCCACGGGGATGCCCACCGGACCCCTCAGATCGTGTTGAGGACGTGCGGCGACCGGGTATCGGAAAGCCGGACCAATGGCCGCCTGGCAGCCCATTGATCCGGCGCAGCGGTACCAGCAGCATAGGAAAAGTTCCCACGCTGGCAGCCCCCCGGAAATTGAAATCGACGGTCTTCCTTCCAGATTCGGCCTGCGTCCCCCATTCGACGTTTTCGGAATGAATACCATGTTTGGGTTTAGATCGCGGACAGAGTCGCGCCACTCCACGGTTCGACATAAGCGGACAGGCGGTGTGCAGCCAGCCGGTCGCCTCTCTGGACGTTTCAACAGCCTGTTGCCTTCGTATGTGAACATCAATTTCCGGTGTATGATTTCCCGCCAATGCAAAACGACCGCAAGGACCTGAAACGCCCCGTGACCTACTGGATTGGCGAGGGAGCAGGCTGGCTGCTGCAGCACGTCGTCACGGGACTAGCGGCTACGGGCATTACGCCGAACATGTTCACGTTCTTCGCCCTGGGCGTGAACTCCGGCGCCGCAGCGCTGTTTGCGATGGGACAGTTCCGAACGGCGGCCGCAGCTCTGTTTCTCGCGGCATTTCTGGATATGGCCGATGGCCAGGTGGCCCGGCGCGTAGGACAGGTAACCGCCTTCGGCGCGTTCCTTGATTCGACACTGGATCGCTACTCCGATCTCGCGCTGTACATGGGCCTCGTTGTCTATTACACGCTGATCGGCCGGGTCTTTTATATGGTCCTTGCGGCCGTAGCGATGGCGAGCTCGTTTATGGTCAGCTACTCGCGTGCCCGCGCCGAATCATTGATTCCGTTGTGCAAGGTTGGATTCATGGAGCGGCCTGAGCGACTTGTGCTGCTGATTCTCGGCGGTGCGTTTAATCGCATGGCGCCGGCGCTGTGGGTCATCGCGGTGATCTCGACAATCACTGTCGTCCACCGCGTCGTATACACCTGGCAGGAATTGCGCGCCGGCAGGTCGCTACCGGAGGCTGGCGCAGCGCAGATGTTTTAGGCCTCCGGGGCTGGCTTGAGTGATTCCTCGACCGGCGCCGCCACGATCTCCTGTACCCGCTGCCGCAACGCGTCCAGTTCTCCGCGCCGGATTGTCGAAGTGTCAATTGTGTCGTGCAAATAGACGACGATCTTCCCCGGATACAACATCCATTTACCGGTCTGAAAGAATTGGTAGGAGCCCACGATGCTGATGGGCACGATCGGCACCCCGAATTTCTGGGCGAGATTGAAAATCCCTTTCTTGAATTCGTGGACGTGGCCATCGCGCGTGCGCGATCCCTCCGCGAAGGCGATCAAACTGGTGCCTGAATCCAGCGCCGTCTTGGCACGCTCGGTCATGATTTCAAGGCTTTCGCGGGTGGGAGCGTTGGGCACCGCGACGTTGCCGAACCAGCCCATCATCCAGCCATAGATCGGAACCTTGAAGTGCGACTCGAGCTCAAAGCCCCGAACGAACTGAGGAATGGCCGAGTAGATAACGAACGGATCGAAAATATTCACGTGGTTGCAGATGAAGATGCTCGTCGCCTGCGGGTTAAAACCCGGCGATCTGCGCACTTCAAATCGCACGCCCGCCAGACGCAGGATGTTGCGAAAGAATCCCCGATTCATCCAGTCGTGCTTGCGACGGTCGACGCACAGGCCGACGAATACGATCACGCTACCGATCACCGCAAAATGGATGCCGCTCAATGCCCAGAGGAGAAGTGCGCGAACCGTGAGCCATGCCTTCCTCATACGATGACGTCCAGGGCAGCCGGCAGAACTTCGACCGAACGGCAGTCCAGAAACAGAACCTCGCCGTCCACAATCACATTTGTGGGCCGACCGAAATCGAAATCGACTCGCTTGATTGCGGCGCGAGAGGCCAGCGGATGCTTGATATGCGTGCCGGAGAAAAGTCGCGGAAAATTCCACAGAAGCCGGAGGCGGCCCACTGGCGACCAGCGCACGTATTCGATCTTCCCATCCGAGGGATCTGCCTGAGGGGCCATCATCATCTTGCCGCCGGTGAATTTGCTGTTGGCGAACGCAAGAAAAAGACACGGGCGCCTGTCCCAGTCCTCGGCGCCCGAGAGTTTATGAGCGAACGCCTGGTGTTTGAGCCCCGCGAGCGTCGCAAGCACGCCCCCGATATAGCTTGCGGTTCCCCAGCGTTTGAACCTCCGGTTGGCAACTTCTCCGGCGTCGGCGGCAAAACCTAGGTTCAGGATGTTGATGAAATAGATGTCCCCGGCCGCGTGGCGCAGTCGAATCACGTCGCAGACACGGCGGCGGTTTTGCCGGAGGGCCTGGATCGAGTGTTCGACGCCGCGCGAAGTAAAGTCGCGCAGGAACGAATTGCCCGTGCCGAGCGGAAGCAGTCCCAGTGCCGGCCTGCCTTCGGTCTCGGCCTCAGGAAAAAGTCCATTGACGATCTCAAACGAGGTGCCATCGCCCCCCACGGCAAGGAAATTCCGGTAACCCTGCGCATAGGCTGCGCGCGCAAGACCCGTGGCCTCACCTGCTCGGCTCGTCTGAGCGATTTCCAGGTCGACACCGGCCTCGCGAACACGGCTCAGCGCCTGGGGAGCTAGCTTGCCGCAACGCCCACCTCCAGCCGCCGGGTTGACGATGGCAAAGAAGCGCGAGTTCACTGCGGACAGACCTCGCCTGCGACGCTCCGAGGGGAAGTCACAGCGGCACGACCGCCTCGCGGCTCAGCAGTTGGCGAATCTCGTCAGCCAGGTCGGCGCGCTTGATCTTGAGCGACGCGGTCCGCGGGAAATCGGTGTCCCAGATGAGATACCCGCTGACACGCTGGTAGTTCAGCAGCTTGCGGTTCCGTTCGGCAAGGCTTCTGGCGATTTGCTCACCGACCGGCTCGCCCGCCTCGGGGCGCAGAACCATTACCAACTGCTCCCCGACCATCGTGCGCGCCGGCCACAGATAGTTCGCCGCGAATACACAATATTCCTTTGCCGAAATTCCTTCGAAGACGGATTCGACATCCTCGGGATAGATGTTTTTCCCTTCTTCGGTGACGATCATGTTTTTCTTGCGGCCGAACAGCTGCAACTGGCCGCTTGTGTCGATGCGGCCCAGATCGCCGGTTATCAGCCATCCATCCACGATTGTCTCGGCCGTCATGGCCGGATCGTCGAGATAGTGCGACATCACCGTCTTGCTGCGCACGATGACTTCGCCAATGCCCTCGGCGTCCTGATTCCGCGTGCGAATCTCCATTCCGCGGACGGGCCGGCCGACTGTGTCGGGCCGGAACGGCTTCTGGTCGTTCAGCGTGATTGCCGTGCACGCCTCGGTACAGCCGTAACCGTTGTAAATGGGGATACCCAGGTCATGAAAGAACCGAATGGTCGCAGGCTCGGTGAATGCGCCTCCCACCAGCAGGGCGCGAAGGCCGCCACCAAAAGCCTGATGAACGTCCTTGAGAAGCGTGCGGCTGAGCCCCAGGCGCGGGCGCCCACCCGTAAACGCTCGATTGATTGAGATCAGGATCGCGAGCATGCGGCGCTTCATGGGCGGCAGCCCCGCAAATCGCTCGCGCAGGCCGCGCTGCAGGTTGGTCAATATGAGTGGCACAACTGCCATGTAGGTGATCTTGTAGCGCGTGAAGGCCTCACGGATAAACTCAGGTCGCAGCGTGCGCAGGTGCACGACCGTGCCACCGCCAGTGAACGGCATGATAAAGCCACCCATGAAATCGATCGCGTGATTGGTGGGAATGATGCTGAGGTAGCGGGCACCGGGCGAGAAAGGAAAAATGGGCGCGACCGCCATGCATTGCTCGAGATAGTTCTCATGTGTCAGGACGCATCCCTTCGGCCGTCCTGCGGTGCCAGAGGAATAAACGATGCAGGCCGGATCCTTGAGCCCGCGCTCGACGAAAACAGGCTCACCGGCGGCGCGAAAATCTTCCCAGCGCTTCGCTCCCAGGAGATCTGCAGACGGCGGGGCCTCGGTGACGACAATGACGCGCGCGGTGAGCGCCTGGAAATTGGGCGCCTGGGTGACCGCTTTCCACGCGTGGTACTCGACGATGAGAAATTCCGCCCTTGAATGCCCGAGCAGGCGGATTTGCTCGACCGGCGTGAGCTTGTAATCGAGCGGAACCAGGACACCGCCCGCGAAGAATATCGCGTAGGCGGAAATCAGCCATTTCGATTGATTGGTCATGAGAATCGCCGCGCGGGTGCCGCCGCGAAGGCCGGCGTCCTGAAGCGCGCGTCCCAGCGGGAGCGCCGTGTCCCGGAACTGGCGATAGGTAAATCTCGCCTTTTCCCGATCCCGGTCCGCCTCGATTAAACAAGTTTCGTCCGGCCAGCGGTCCAGCGCTGCGCGCAACGCCTCACCAAGAGAAGTGAACTTGCGAAGATCGAGCATTAGAGGCGGGATTGTATACGTTCGGCGAGCGTGCGGAAGTCGGTTACACCTTGAAGTTCATAGTCGGGAAGTTCGATATGGAAATGCTGTTCCAGGCGCGTCAACAGGTCGAGCGCCTGCAGGCTGTTGATGCCCAGAGTCTTAAAGAAATCGTCGTCTGCGCGAAGCTGCTCCCGAGGCACTTTGAAATGCGTCGAGGCAAGCTGCAGGACTTCGTCTGTTGTTTTCTCGATGGTGGTCATGGCTTCGTATCTTGCCACATTTCGGCCGTGCCCTCTGGGTGATGCGCTCGCGGCGTGCCGTCCTTAGGGCAAATACGGCAGAGCATCAGTGCTCTCGACGAACTTGCGCAGTCCCGCTTCTACTGCCGGACGCGTGAACAGATCGCAAAAAATTTCAATTTCGCGGCGCAGGTCCGCTTGCGGCACCGGCTTGATGAACCTCTTGGCCGCAGCCGCCGTGTCGCGGTCGAATTTGTTCAGTTGCGTGGCTGTCGCCCGTGCCACGCGCAGCGCGTCGCCCTCGGCCGTCACCTGACTCACCAGGCCGACTGATTGCGCCTTCGATGCCTGAATGCTGCGGCCGGTGAGGAGCAGGTCGCGCACGACGGCGTTGCCAAGGTCGCGCTTGAGCCGCGGTATACCGCCGAAACCAGGAATCAGCCCCAGTCGCAGCTCCGGAAAGCAGAACCGCGCCATTTTGTCCGCGACGATCAGGTCGCAGGTGAGCGCGAGTTCCAGTCCGCCGCCGAAGGTGACGCCGTGGACTGCCGCGATGGTTGTCAGTGGCGCGACGTCGATCGCGCTCATGACCCGATGGATCCTTTCGAGGAACTCGCGCACTGCCGCCACGCGCTCGCCTGCAGGCATCGATTGTGAACGGCGGTAGAGCTCGCGCAGGTCGGCGCCGGCACAGAACCCCTCGGAGCGCGCGCTTGAGATGATCAGCGCGTGCGCGTCTTTCTCAAGCGATCCGAGTGCGGAGACGAACTGCTCGAGCTCGCCCAAAGTGGCCGAGCCGATTTCATTGCAGGGCGCACGATCGAGCACCAGCTCGATCGTGCCGTCGGCGACCTTCCAGGAAAGCGTCTTGCCCGAGAAGGCTTTCATGACGGCTTCTTCTGGTAGAGCGCTTCTATTTCAGCCGCAAATCGCTCGGAGATCGCGTCGCGTTTGAGCTTGCCCATGGTCGTCAACAAGCCGTTTTCCATACTGAACGGCTCAGTCAGAACGGAGAAGGCGCGAATCTGTTTGTAGTGCGGCAACCCGGTATTCAAGGTGTCCATGACGGATTGAATCCGTCCTCGTTCAATTCCATTGCCGGCTGCGCTGCCAGCTCCGTTACTTGAACCGCTTGCACCGGCCGTCGTCACCAGAGCCGCAAGGTAGCTTCGCTGGTTACCCACCAGCACGACCTGCTGTGCTTCTGGGAGGCCCGCGGCGAGTGCCTGTTCGATCGGTTCTGGCGCGATGTTGTGCCCGGAATTCAAAATGATCAGATTTTTCAGCCGCCCGGTAATTCGCCAGTTGCCGCTCGCGTCCGCTTCGCCCTGGTCGCCGGTGTGAAACCACCCGCCCTCCAGCGCCTTGGCAGTAGCGGCTGGCTTCTGCCAGTAACCGGGGAAAATGTGGGGGCCACGCACCAGAATTTCGCCGTTGTCGGCCGCGACCATCTCGACTCCAGGAACCGCCCGCCCGACACGTCCCGGCTCGACCTTGCCCGGCTCGTCCATCGTACAAATGGCCGTGGTTTCCGTAAGGCCGTAGACCTGCAGGACCGGGATGCCGAGCATCATGAAGAACAGCTGCGTGTCGGCCGACAGCGGCGCCGAGCCGCAAATCAGAGCTTTGAGGTTTGGTCCAATATTCTTGCGAATCGCCGGGAATATTAGCGAGTTTGCGAGCGACAGCCAGAGGCGATCGGTCAAGCGACCGCCTGGACCTTGCTTTCGCTGGTAGGCCTGTTGCGCGCGGGTGAAAACTTTGGCCGCGAACCCGCCGCGTTTCTGAATGGATTCCTCGACCTTGCGTCGGACGCGTTCCAGAAACATCGGCACGTTGACGAAATAGTTGGGCGTCGCAATTTTCAGCTCATCGGCGATTTTGGAGAGGTCGGTTGAAAGCATGAGAACGCTATTGCGCGACAGGGAAGTCAGGAGCAGGATTCGCGCCGCCGCGAAGCAGAATGGGGCGTACTGGAAAACCTTTTCGGGTTCCTGCCGCACGCCCATCAACAGATCCAGGCGCGCATGGGTCGCACCGAGCATGAATGCAATGTTGCCCGCATTCAGCACCACACCCTTGGGCTCACCCGACGTACCCGAGGTGTACACAATCGTGACCGCGTCGTGGTCGGCGTGAGGATTGGCGTGACCCGCAGATGACTGTGCGGATCGGGCTGTGCCCGTGAAAATGTCGTCAAACAGCGCAACCCGGCTGGCTGCCGTGCCCGCGGCTGAAAGGTTGGCGCTCAGGGTCGGATCGCAGGAGCAGACCAGCGACGGCGTGGAATCCTTGATCACCGCCGCAATCTCGTGGGGAACCTGGCGCGGGTCCAGAGGTACGACCACGACGCCCTCGGCCATCAAGGCGAGGTCAAGCGCCACCCAGCGAACGCTGTTGGGGGCAAACAGCGCACAGCGATCGCCCCGTTTCAATCCGCGCGCAGCGAGAAATTCACGCGCTTCCGAGACCAATGCGAGCAACTGGCCGCCCGTCACTTCCTGGATTTGGCCGCTGCGCACTTCGCCCAGAACGGGCGAGTTTGCCGAACCCTCGAGCCTTGCGAAAATGGATTCCAGAAAGGTCACGCGGCCAGCACTCCGCTGTGTTCCTCAATGAGCCGGCCAAGCACCGGCCCGAGCGTTGGAAGATACTCCTGCCAGCCGTGCACGCCGGTTCGGATCGGAAACTCCGGATACTGCCTGGCAACGCGCTCCTCGAAATACACGCCCATGCGCGCCATCAGTCGCAGATTGAGCGCAACGGTGCGGCCCATGGCTTCGCGAATCTCCTCAGCCTCGGAGTCAAGCGCGCCCAGCGCCGCGACGATTTTGTCTGCAAGTTCTGGTTCGTCCACCTCCATAAACAGGTGGTTGTGGCCGCGCTGGTGCATCAGATTGCGGATCCGCTCGTCCATCGTGACGCCGGCCGAGGGCACTCCCGCGGGCATGGAGGTCACGATCGCGTGATAGCGCGAGGACAGCATTCGGTCGCAGGCCCGCAGGATGCTCACCATCTCATACATATTGAGCTCACCGGAGGCGAAGATCGGCGCGCCGCCAATTTCCTGGGCCACGCGCTCGCAGGCGTCGAGGTCGAGCATTTCCATGGCGACCAGAACCGGAAACACCGAGCGCGTCGCCCGGTAACGCTTGATGCCGCTGGCCATCGCCTTCAGATAGGTCGCGTAGGCTGAGTCCACATCGCGACCGGAGCGATGAAAATAGATCGTGCGGTAGTAGCTCTTCTCGTACGCACCGCCTATTGAATGCGCAAGCCATTTTCCGAGCGAGGGCTTCACGGGCCACCAGAATGGATTGATCGGGCAAACCGCAAGGACCGGAGTCGCGCCGTCCCATCCGGCATCCCGCAGAGCCTTTCGGCCGAACTCCGGGCCCAGTGGCTGAAATGTCCACGCGGTGTCGGTGCCAAGTTCAGTTGCCACGCCGAGTTTCCCCAGAATTTCCTGCGATTCGGCGTTGCGCGTGATCACCAGAGAGTCGTGGCAATATCTCTTGACCAAGCTCTGAAGCAGCGGATCCATGGCGCCGGCTTCTCCGCCGTAGGCCACGCTCAGCTTGTTGTGCGCCGAGGCAATGCCCAGTGATCCTACGATCATGGCCGTAAGGGCGTTGGCGAATTTGCTCTTGAACATCGAACCCTCACACGCCACCACGCCGTCATGTTTGGGGACTTCGGAATGCAGAAACGGCGGGAAAACATCTGGGAGATGCACTTTCTCGGAGTTGCCAAAATATCCGCGCGTGCGTTCGAAGTTCTGCGTCATGACCGTGGCGGCCACGTTCTCGGCGCCCAGGATCCGCTGCAACTGTCGCACGATCTCTTCCACGCGGATGTCGGAGCCCGTGTTTCGAGTGCCGTTGTACCCGGCAAACAGCAGTTTCAGTTTTTGACCCGGCTTCCAGGGACTGCCGGTGCCCAACACATACTTGAGTTTATTCAGCTCGATCAGGCTTGCCACCCAGGCCTCGATCGCGACGTCCATATCCATCATCTTCCAAAGTCCTGTGGTGCCCCCGGCGCCGCAACAACGGCCTCAGGTTTGGCTGAACCCTCAGGCGGCCAGGCGCGGTACTTGTACATAAAGTGGTTCTCGCGGCTGAATTGCAGCAGCGGATAGCAGTACTGGGAAAATGGCGCAGGGCGACGGCCCAGCTCGGCCGCCACGCGCTGGTTGTCAAATACCGTGTTCCACACCAGGTAAGGCAAGAACACTTTCATCAGCGTTGCGAGGCCGCCTACTTTCCCTGCGCGACCCGCAAGCGCATTGACCATTTTCGAGGAGGGCCCCTCCAGGCTCGGCACGTAGACCGGACCCCGTTTCCCTTGGGCTTTCGCAAGCGCCCCGGTCAACTCCGCGAACGTTTCCGAGCCCGTACCCGAGGAAAGATGATAGATCTCGTGATCCGGCTTCTGTTTCTGGTGCAACGTTGAAATTGCATCCGCCACGTAATCCACCGGCACGATGTCCACCTTGTCCGTCGAACGGAAGGGAAGCGCTGGCAGGCCGGCCAGGAACACAAACGCGCGGACCATTTCGAACTGGTTTGTCTCCGGGCGTCGGCTGTCGCCCAGCACGATGCTCGGCCGGAAAATGGTCCGCGGCACGTCGGGGAGCAACTGGCGCACCATATGCTCGCAGAATTTCTTCGTGCGCGCGTAGGGATCGTAATCGGAGCGGTTCCAGTCGATCGCAGAATCTTCCTCGACGACTTCGTTCGCTCTGTGCCCTGCAACGGCCACGGTGCTGACGTGACTGAAGCGGCGCAAGCCGTGTTCGTCGCGAGCACGCATTGCCAGCTGAATCACCTCAAGCGTTCCGCGCAGATTCACGTTGAGGCAGCTTTTCTCCGACTTGCGATTCAGCGAAGCGGCGCAATGGATTACTGAGTCGGTTGACCGCACAAGCTCGCGGTACTCGTCCTCAGACAGCCCGAAGCGCGCGTCGGTCAGATCACCTAGGAAAATGCGGATGCGCCCGTTCAGGAAACCTTCGAATTGGCGGAAATCCATGTGCAGCTGGAGCGAGCGCCACAGACGGCCGCGCGCCTCTTCCAGGTCGCGCGCGCGCACCAGCACATTCAGCGGCTCGGAGTGATCCGCGAGCAAGTTCGAAGCAACGTGGGCACCGATGTAGCCGGTGCACCCGGTCAGGAGGATGGCCACGATTTTCGGGTGTCAGGGCGTTGTTGCCGGAGCTGTTCCTGCCGCTCCGGCGGCGCTCGCTTCGGTGCGAACCGCGAGAGGCACGCTACGCCGCGGGCGAGCTTCCATTGGACGACCCTCGATCAGAGGATAGCACCACTTTCGCAGTGCAGGAATGTGCACGTTGATCCAGTAGTCCCACCAATCGAGCGAGCGGGCGTCGTAGCCGAATGCAGCGCGTTCTTCAAGGGGCACGGCAGCGCTCAGTTGCTCGATGTTGGCCGCCTCAAAGACGTGATCGTTTTCCAGGATAAACGGTTCAAACAGCGCCACGAGCTTGATGACCTTCTCCAGATCGCGCTCCTGGCGCGCGAGCGGCGCCCGCGCAAATCCCAGCGGTTCAACGCTCCGGTTGATCGCCTGCACCACCATTTTTTGAGCCGGTGCGGACAGCCGTTCGTAGCGCGACTTCGAGACCGGAATGGCATCGAATTTCAGGCGGACACGGTGCTGAAAGTTGTCCTGCGACCGGTAGAACTTCCTGTGTCCCAGGCCGGTGAGTTCGATCGATCGCCGCATGTCGCACGGGTTTGCCACCGACGTTGCGAGATGATAGACGCGCTGGTGCCTGCGGGCGACGAGCGCCGCCGCAATCAACGTCATGCCCCGCGAAACGATGTCCACGGGAATCAGGTCCAGGCACTTGCTCTCATTGGTCGGTAACTGGCGGAAAAACGTGCCGAGCAGATAGGAGAGCGACGCCGAAGTATTCACGCCCTCATTCCAGCCCACAAAGGGTTTTTCAATCGAAGATTCGACGATGGACGGCCTCACGATGGCGATGGCCGCTCCGGGCGTCGCGTCCACGTAGCTGCCGATCAGCGATTCCGAGAGGCTCTTTGTGAACGTATAGGTGTTGGGCCAGCCAAGTGAATTTGCGCGCTCGGTGCCGGCAACCATCAGAGCCTCGCGCAGCCACCGGGTGCGGTTCTTGCGAATCTGATTGTCCAGAGCGACGCCCTGCAAACTCTTGGACGCATGCTTCTTGTCCAGCGCCTGGCGGCGGAGTGTAGCGGTAACTTCGGCGGATTCGGCTCGCGCTTCTGTTTCGCGGATCAGGGCCTCAAGCGACAGGCACTCCTTGCGGGCGTCAAATCCCGCGAGGCCCCCAGGACAATAATTACTTGAAAACTCCTCCAGGATACGACCGTCGCGCCGTCCGATGGCATAGCAGGTTGAAAGATGCAGCAGGGCCGCATGATCGCACTGGCCGAGAAAATGCAGCAGATGGTCGGTAGCGTGTACGTTCATGGCCAGAGCATCCCGGAGGTCGGGATTGAAATCCGTCAGCCCGGCGCTGTTGACGATCAAATCAAGAGAGCGCCCCAGGCGCTGGCGTAGATCCGGTGTCAGGCCAAGCCCGGGCTTGCTCGCATCGCCTGCGACGACTTCGACCCTCTCGCGAAGGAAATCGGCGAAGCGGTCGCCGTGCAGTTCGGCGAGCCGGTCGAATACGGGCGACTCCGAGACCATGCGTTCGAAGCGCTCCAGCGCCGTCGCCGAGCGATGGCCACGAATCAGAAGATGAACGCGTCCGATTTCCGGCAGTTCGGTCAGCAGATTCGCAAGCCACACCTTGCCGATAAAACCCGTACCGCCGATCAGCAGAATCTGCTTTCCGCGCAGAGCCGCCCGCACGGAAAAAGGGCCGTGATTGTTCTGCTGGTCAAAATGAACCACCGGAACTTCGATCCTGGGCGAAGGCCGCTCGGCCGGGCGGATGGTCTCATTCAGCACTTCGGGTTTTTTCGCAAAGCCGAGGTCGTGCAGCAGTTTTGACCGGGCGATCGTGCCGTCGGGGCGATCGGTGCGAAGCTTGGCGAACGGGCCCCTGGGACGAATCACAGGATCAAGTAGCCGGCCGGTCGCGATGCCTTCTCGAAAATCCAGACGGTTTGACAGGATTCGTCGCACTCCCAGATGACGGGCGAGTGGCCGCATGACGTGATCCAGACCCTGGCTGACCAGTACCACGTCCGCACCCGACGCAATGACGCGCCCAAGTGCCTCGACGCCGCGAGGTTTCAACCGCGGCTTCAGAAAGTAGTCGAAGAATTCCTCCCCGAGCAGATCGAGCCGGTCCCGGCTGGTGTGCCGCAAGACAGCGTGCAGCACGCGTGTGGCGAAAACCCGATCCGAGGCGTAGAGAAACGGCCGCGCGACGGCAAGTACGCCCATAGCTCCCCGGCGGGCCCACCTGCCCAGGAAGCTCTGCGCGTTCCAGGTGAAGAACGCCACCGGCCGCACGGCGGTTAGATTCAGCAGGCTCCCCTCGACGCGCCAGAAGACAGGTTCGCGTACCGGCGCCGGGGAATCTTGCGTGCGCGCGGGGCCAGCCGGATTCGACTCTATGAGCTTGGACACAGACATGGTTGGCAGAATGAACGTGAGAAGCTACGCGCCGAAATTAGCACGCTTCACTTGCGGCAATCAAGCGACCGCCGGACCTGGTAACTTCCTTGTGGGGTGCAGGCTACGGTCGGGCACCCAGCCCGCTGCTCGGGCAGAAGCGCTTGGTGGAAGCGCGGGGCAAAACCGGGGCAAAGCCCGCCAGGTGCGCCCTTATTCTCCGCCAGCCCTTGGCCCTGATTTTACGGCGGAAATCCATGAATTGGTTCGCGCATCCAGCACATCCAGTGGCAGCGCGCCTCCGCTGAGCATCTCGTCGTGAAACGCGCGAATGTCAAATTTGTCTCCCAACTGATCCTGCGCCCGTTTGCGCAGCTCCAGGAATTTCATCTGGCCAATCTTGTAGCTCAAGGCCTGCCCAGGATAGGAAATGTAGCGGTCGACTTCGGCCTGCAAGTCGTCTCCGGCTTCAAGTGAATGGTCCCGAAAGAACTGCACCATCTGCTCGCGCGTCCAGCGCTTGTAGTGCACGCCGGTATCCTCGACCAGGCGGCTCGCCCGAAACTGCTCGCTCGCCAGCCGCTCGAAGTCGCTATTCGGATCCTGGTAGAAGCCGATTTCCTTTCCCAGTCGTTCGGCATACAGCGCCCACCCCTCGATGTACGCGGTGTAGGAGGCATGTTGCCGGAAGGGTGGAAGATCGGGCATCTCCTGCTGGATGGACAGCTGCATGTGATGCCCGGGGACGCCTTCGTGGTACGCGATCGCCTCGATCTCGGGAAGCTCACGATGCTCGAAGTCCCCGGTGTTTACATACACCTTTCCCGGGCGGGAGCCATCGGGCGTCCCCTCAAAGTAACTCGCCCCGGCGGCTTCCTTCTCCCGAAACGCCTCCACGGGTACGACCTCGAGCTTGGCCTTTGGCAGCAGTCCGAACAACTCGGGCAGCTTCGGCTCCATCTGCGCGATGTAGTGGCGGTACGCGTTCAGAATTTCGTCGCGTGACTTCGCTTTCAGCTTCGGATCGTTCTGAATTGAATCCGCGTAGCTCTTCCAATCAGGAAATCCCTGGCGCTTGGCGATCGCGGTCATCTGGGTTTCCGATTCCTTCACTTGCGCCATACCCAGGTCGTAGATCTGCTCCGGAGTCATGTCCGTCGTGGTCATCTCCCGGACCGCCGCGCGATACCGCTCGTCGCCATCGGGCAGCGCCCAAAGCCCCGGGTCGTTGCGGCCACTTGGCTCATATTCTTCGCGCACGAACTTGCCGAGCTTCGCGAACGCCGGACGGACCTCGGTGTCGATTGCCTTCACGATCGCATCGTGCAGGCGTTTTTGATCCTCGGGCGGGACCGCTGAGGGGAACTTCTGAAGCGGGGCGGCGAACGCGCTGGCTTCCCCCGCAGCACCCCCAATCGAATCACACTGCTTGGCCACCAGCCCCAGCACAAACTTTGGGGGCATCAGCTTGTCTTTTTCTCCCAGTCGGGCGGTGTCGATAATCTGGTCGATGGCCCGAGGCATCTGATGCAGTCGCGCTAAATAATCCTCATAGTGCTTGGTGCTGTCGGCGGGCACTTGGGCCGGCATCTGCGCAAGAGTCAGCTGAATCCCGTTGAACTGATCGAGGGGCATTTCGTATTCCTTGAGCTTGGTATCTTCGATCCCCTGGCGAAGCTTGCGCGCAAGCAGCGCCTTATTCAGCTGCTCCTGCTCGGGGAACCCTGAAACGTCGATGGCGTCCAGTCGCGCAAGAAAGTCGCGCGACGCCTTGTCCTGTCGCAGCACCTCTGCGACGGAGAGGTCGTCCAGCTGGTCGTTGTAGCGATAGTCGCCAAAGAAAGTGGCCGCAAGAGGGCTTTCGTGCAACTCATATTCCCATTCCTCGGACACAAGTTTCTTTAAGGCCTCTCTGCGCGCGTCGATACCTGCTGGTGAGGCTGTGCGGACAGCCTCTGTCTGGCCAGAGCTCGCGCCGCCTACAACGAGGACCGCGCACGAGACCGCAACGACAAATCCGGATCGCTTGAATCGCATAATTCCCCCGAAATAAGATTCTGACGCCGGGCCCAAGCTCTGGATAGAATCAGATGTCAACCTACAATAATGGGTCAACCGGCCGTGCTTAGAGACTGCCGCGCTTGTCAAACATTGGACGTAGCAAACCGCAAAAGTCATTCTTCGAGAGATCGGGCGGTTACTTTGCAGGCTCGCCTGATTCTGTCTCCGCCACAGGCGCTCGCGCCTGGCCCCCTACCTGCATTTCGTTCTGCGAGATACCGGTAGGCCAGAGCAACCTTATTACGTCCGCCTGCCGCTCCTCGCCCAGCCCGGTCAGAATTTCCGGTGGGCCCTGCCCGAGATAGCCGGAGGCGCCTGAGACTTCCCACGACTGACGCTGGGCGCCTGCAAAGATATCAACCCTGGTGCCAATTCCAGTCTTGTTATCTGGATCACCGCTCAAGCCTAGCCTCAGCCAGCCGTTCTTGTTCCCGCCGACGTTTTTCAGCAGCACTGGCGGCAAGCCATTCTGGGTTATCAGCAGGTCAGATGCCCCATCCCCATCGAAGTCAAACGCAATTACCCCGCGCGGGTTAGTCAGCACAATCTTCTCGAGCCCGGTTTCGTGCGACACATCGCGGAATCCCGCCGGCCCTTCGTTGCGGAACAGCGCGATTCGCCCCTCCCCCGAAAACGTTTCACCCACCGCCACCAGATCCACCCAGCCGTCATTGTCATAGTCGAGCGCAGCGATTCCCCAGGCGCGCATCCAGGCCGGAATCACAAGCGGCGCGCGCTCAAACGATTTGCCGCGCACGTTCCGCCATACGGTTATCGCCGGCGACGCCCAGTGCGTGAATGCCAGGTCCATCCACCCGTCGTGATTGAAATCTGCCGCGACGACGCCCGCTGCCGGGCCAGGCATGCTGATTGCCCACGGGCTCGTCGGGCGGAACGCGCCTTCGCGCGTGTTCATGAATACGGTCGGGAACTTCTGCCAGCCTGTAACTACCAGATCAATCGCGCGATCGTTGCTTAAATCGCTTCCAATGGCGCCGACCGAAGGGGCGCTTGCGCCGAGTCCGAGTTCCTTGGTCCGGTCGACAAACGTCCCGTCCCCGTTGTTGCGCCAGAGTACGTTCCCCGGGGCGGGTGAGCCTTCCGGGAAGGTAAACAGGTCGGATTTGGATTCCAGAGGGAAGTTGCTGAAACGCGTCACGTAGATGTCGAGGTCGCCGTCCTGGTCGTAATCGACGAAGGTCACCCCCATCGCGAACGCACCCGGCCCGTCACCCGGCTGGGCCCCTGGTTCGCCCGCGCTCTGGTCGCTCGTCGGACCTTTTGTCGGATCTCCGGGTCCAAGCCCGGCGGCGCCGGTCACGTCCTTGAACGTCCCGTTTCCTTCGTTGTGATACAGCTTGATGCCGTCTCCTGAAGCGATCGCGAGGTCCGGGTGGCCATCGTTGTCGTAGTCGCCCACGGCGCAACCGGTCCCGCCGCCGTGAAATTCCAGCTTCGCCGCTCTGGCCACGTTGACGAAAGTGCCCTTGCCGGTATTCCGGTAGAGCGCAGCATTGCCCTTGCCATCCGCGTCAACCAGATAAATGTCCGGTTTGCCGTCACCGTCAAAATCGAAAACACACGCGCCAGTGCCAAGAAAGCTAGCCAAGCTCGCTTCGGAGAATTCGGGATCGACTGCCCCAGGCTTGCCGCCCAGACGCGCGCGGGTCGCAACCGCCGGCTGCGATTGGGGTAAGCCCGAAATCGATGTGACGTTCACGAAGGTGACGGGAATCGCGTGCGGGACGGGCCCGGCGTGCGCGAGCATTTCCTGCCCGAGCGAATATTTCCCCTGCTCGCCATAGAGAAAGCGGACTGGCTTACCCAGCTTTTCATCGGTGATCCGCTGGAAGCGTTCAAGGTGCGCTCTTGCACTGTCTTGGTCTCCCAGATGCTGCTCGGCTTGGGAAAGACCGTATTCTGCCGAGGCATTAAGAGGATCGAGCTCGATTGCGCGTTTGAATGCGGCGACCGCCAGGCCGTATCGCAGCGCCTGCGAGGCGAGATACCCGAGAAAATATTGTGCGCCGGCGTCATCTGGATCGATCGCCGCCGCCTTCTGGAAATTCTCGCGAGCGGCGTCGAGATGCCCCAAGGCCCTTTCGAGCAAACCCAGGCTGTACCATGCGCGCGGGTTGTCGGGATCCCGCTCTACGGATTTTGCCAGAATCTGTCTCGCATCGTCGTACCGGCTCATATTCAGCAGCGCGATCCCCATGTTCAGGCAACCAGTGTCGGATTCCGGGTTCATGACGCACGCCGTCTGAAATCGGCCCAGCGCCGCGGGATAATCACGCCGGTCCATCAGCGCGAGGCCAAGGTTGTTCTCCCGGATCGCCTGCACGGGGGTCGCAACTGGCGGCGCGGCCGGGGACTGCGCCGGGTGCTTTCGCGCGACCGGATACTTGGTCTGCTGGGCCGAGCCCGCAAGACCGCACGCCAGCGCCACAACGGCGAATTTCAGGCAGCGAGCAATTGTTCTGGTGGTCGGATTCATAGCGTCGAGTGCGTTTCGGCGGGCATTCTACCGTAAAGCGTGCCTTTGCCGCGACGCGCCAGATCGCGTGCCAATTTCCACGCCGTGGTCAGTCGGCCACGGATGGATCAAGCGCTCTCGAGGCTAAGTTCTTTCCCTCCAATTCAACGCCCCCCGGCCACCCAGCTGCATGTCTATGTCATGCAGGCCCAGCTAGGAAGAAGGCGGCCATGAATAACTTCATCGCATTTGCAGAGGTAGCAGGAGCAATCATCGCGGCGCTGGGATTGGCGCTCGGCCTTGAGTGGGTCGGGCTGTACGGGCTCACCAGTCTGATGCCTGTGCGGCGGGACCATTCGCGGGATGGTCACTAGCGACCGGGCGGGGAACGCCCCGCCGCGAGCGCTCCGCGGGTAAAGGAGAAGTGCCATGCCATTGCTCAGGTACTTGTTGATCGCGTCTTGCTTCGGCCTGTTTGCCTGTGTCGCCGGCACGGTGCTGTACGACATCTACCTTGCTCGGGAGCTCGACCGGCTTTTGTTCCGAGGCGAGAAGCAGCCGAACGATTGCGGGGTCAATCGAATTCGACCAATCGCACTGGAGACGCGGCTGCGCCCGGCCGCGGGAAAGTTCAACCCGCGGCGTGTACAGACCGTGACGGTGCCAATCGAGAGCGAACTCTTCGTCGACAACGACGGATTCAAGTCAGCGATCACGAGCGATTCTGGCGGGCCGCTTACAAGGCCCTAGAGATTCCCGGCCGGGTCAAAACTGTTCGGGTTCGGAACCCTCAGGAAATCGAAGCCCGCACGGGAGATACGTCGGCAAAAACCCTTGCCAGGGGCTTCGTAACTAGTGCACGAAACGAAGCCCCCGCCGGCGTCACATCTGGGCCATTTTGAGGTTGTGCTATGATGAGCCACGAAGAACGCGTTGCCCAGTTGGCACAAGCTGATGCGGCCGCCCCGCCGAATACTTCCGTCGATCTTCCGTTCGATTGTCGCCGTTGTCTTTTTTGCTCTTGCAGCGCGCGCAACGATTGCGCAAACCCCTGGCCAGCTTCCCCATGCCTGGAGTGAAGCGGTGTTTACCCTGGCCGAAAAAATCTCAGCTGCGCTCGGCACTTCTCATACGTTTGCACTCGAGTTAAACGAGGTTTCGACAGTCGCGGCAATCGACCCCGCCAGTATTCGCCAGACCCTGGAAGACGATCTCGCGCTCCGGGGCGCGAAACCGGCCGCCGCTCCGGCCGACGCACAGGTGCAGGTCACGATTTCGCAGAATCTTGCGGGATTCGTGCTCGTCGCGGAAATTCGTCGGCAGGACGCGCAGCAGGTTGCCGTCGTTCCTGTCGCGACGAGCGACGAGCTGCCCCCTCAGCCGGGCCCCGAGCCGGGAATTCAGCGCAAGATAGTCTGGCAGCAAGCGGTTCCAATCCTCGATTTCCTGCAAGTGTCGGCAGACTCGCACCGCATGCTTTTGTATTTCCTCGAGCCTGACCGCCTGGTGGCCTATGAATTCGACGATGGCGCGCAGGTGCTTCGCGACGCGCAGCCGGTAGCAAGACGTTATCCCTCGCGCGATCTACGCGGCCATCTGATCGCGACCGACGCCATGCATGTAAGCGCGTTTCTGGCCGGGATGCGCTGCGATGCTTCGTGGAATCCCAGTTTTTCCGTGGAATGCCGCGAGAATGCAGGCCAGCAATGGCCCATGGGTACGGTCAGCTGGACGTCCAGTCCGGCGCGAAATTATTTTCAGGGCAGCATCACGTTTTCAAACGATCTGCAGGCGAAATTTCCGCCTTTCTTTTCGTCCGCGTCTCCTTCGCCGGAAACAACGGGCTTGAGTTCTTCCCGGAGAATCGTCGCGGGTCTGGATGGACAAGCCGAGCTCTTTGTGGGAAACGCCGAACCGGCCTCGAATTTCGAAGGCTGGGGCAGCGACATGGTGTCGATCGCGAGCGGTTGCGGGTCTGCGTGGCAGGTGCTGGTGACCGGATCAGGGGATTGGACCGAGAAGGACCAGATTCAGTTGTACGAAATCAGGGACCGCGGCGCGGCAGCAATCGGCGAGCCCTTCGAACTTACCGGGCCGATTCTTGCGCTCTGGGCGGGCGAAGATGGCAGGTCGGCACGCGTGATTTCGCGGAACCTTGAGTCAGGAATGTATGAAGCTTCGATGGTCTCTGTTTCTTGCAGCAATTAGCATTGCGGTGCTCCTGGCAGGCGGCGCCCGGGCATCCAGGCGTCCACGATATGGCGGAGCCCTGCGCGTCGAAATTGGTGCGGTCGTTCGCTCGCTTGACCCCGCAGGAACCTCCCCTGATACCGAGGAGGCCGAGGCGCGCAGCGAGATCGGCGCACTGCTTTACGACCAGCGCAATTCCGATGGTACGTTTGCAGGCGTTGCAGGTTCCGGCGCGTTTCACATCGCCGCGTGGGAGTCAGGCAAGCACTTGACCTTGGCAGTGAATGAAAACTATCACGCCGGGCGTGCATTCCTGGACTCGATTGAGATCGAGATGGGGCGCTCGGCGAAGGATCGCCTGCTCGATCTTGAAGTGGGCAAAACGGACTTCGCTGAAATTCCTCCCGAGGAGGCGCGGCGCACCTCCGAGCGCGGCGTGCGCGTGAGCACTTCCAAAACCCAGGAGCTCGTCGCGCTGGTTTTTGTTCCAGGCCGTCCGGCCGCCGAAAACCCGCGCGTTCGCGAGGCCCTCGGGCGCTCGATTGATCGGACCGCAATCGTCAATTTCATTTTGCAGAAGGAAGGCGAGCCCGCAGGCGGGCTGCTCCCGCAGTGGTCCAATGGCACGGCGTTCCTGTTTTCGACATCGGCCGATGCAGGTGGCGCAAAGGATTTATGGTCGCAAATCGGCGCGTCGCCCAGGATTGTGTTGGGATATGATTCTGGCGATTCGCTCGGCCAGGCGATTGCGGAGCGGATTGCGGTGAATGCTCGGGACGCTGGAATCGCGCTTTCAGTCGAGCCGATCGCAACTCCCGCGCCATCGCGTCCCAGCTACGACGCGCGACTGGTGCGGATGCCGATGACGTCGTCTCACCCTCGTGAGGCGCTCGCAAGTTTTCAGGCGGCGCTGGTTCCGCTGTCTGGCCTCGACGCGGTACCGCTGTCGGCCGCGGCCTCGTCCGAGCAGATCTACGAGCGCGAGCGCTCGATTGTGAGCGGGTATCGTGTGGTGCCGCTGGTATGGCTCCCGCGAGTATACGGTTTGGGGGCACGCGTCAGGGACTGGAAGGTGCCCGCGGCGGGCGAGGGCTGGCCCTTTGCCGACGTCTGGCTGGAACAGGAATCACAGTGACATTTCGCTCCAGGCTTTTCTGGGTATTCACGATTGCCCTGCTGCTGTCGGTCGGCGTGATTGCAGCCGGCGTCACCGTTGTCGCCCGCCGGGCGTTTGATGAGCTGAATCGCCAGCACAGCGAGGCGCTGGTGGCGCAGTTCGAGGGCGAATTCCAGCGGCGCGGGCAGGACGTGGTTCACAGGGTGCAGGGTATCGCCGACGCCGAAGGAACCGTGCGCATGGCGATCGACCTCAGCCGCCCGAAAGCGGATGTTTCGGTGTACGTCAATGATGCGCGCGGCGTGTCACAGTCTCACCAGCTGGATTTCCTCGATTTCGTTTCAACCGACGGCGCGATTATTACCTCCAATGAATGGCCCGCGCGTTTCGGCTACAAGATGGACTGGTTGACCCAGCCGCAAGACTGGGTGTCGGTTGGCTCGTTCCTGATGAAAGTGGACACACAGGACGGCCCGGCACTCGGGCTGATGGCGGTTTCAACGGTGCGCGTGGGCGACCGGGATCTGTTCATCCTCGGGGGTGAGCGCCTGGGCAAGGAATTTCTGCATTCACTGGTTCTTCCCGCCGGAATGCGTGCGCTGCTGTATATGGACCTGGACCCGAATTTTCAGCCCACAAACCTGGTGGACGCATCCGGTTCCGTCGCTGACGGCGACCGGCTGGCGTCTTTCATCGAGCAGGAACGGCAGCAGCCCCAGGAGCGAACCTTCAGGATCGCCTGGACACCGGATCCTGCTAGCGCGGAGGCATTTCACGCCCTGCCGCTTCTGGGACGGCAGAAAGAACTGCTCGGCGTGCTGTTTGTCGGAAGTTCCCAGCAAGAAATGGTCAAGCTTGAGCAGCGCATTCGCGATCTGGCGCTGGCGGTTGTGGCCATGGGCCTGTGCTTCGGACTGCTGCTGAGCTGGTGGGGGGCGGCGCGGGTGACCCGACCGGTGCGCGAGCTTGCCGAAGGAGCGAGGGAGGTCTCGGAAGGGAATTGGGGCGCGCGAGTTCAGGTACACGGGCGCCAAGAAATCGGTCAGCTCGCAACCGCCTTCAACCGCATGACCACGCAACTCACCGAACAGCGCGAGCAACTGGTGCAGGCCGAGCGAGTGGCCGCGTGGCGCGAACTGGCGCGGCGGCTGGCGCACGAGCTGAAGAACCCGCTGTTTCCGTTGCAGACCACGGTTGAGAACCTTCAGCGCGCAAAAGGCCAGAGCCCCGGACAGTTCGAGGAGGTCTTCAAGGAATCCACAGGAATCCTGCTTTCGGAAATCGAGCACCTGAAGAACATCGTCGGCCGGTTCAGTGATTTCGCGAAAATGCCGCAGCCGGAACTCGGGCCGGTAAATGTGAATGAGGTGGTGCGTGGCGTCGTAAAACTCTTCGAGGCCCAATTCAGCGCCGTGGGGCGACCTCCCATCTCAACCGAACTTCACTTGGCGGAAAATCTGCCCGAGATTCAGGCCGATGCCGCGCTGCTGCACCGCGCGATTGAAAACCTGGTGCTCAATGCCATGGACGCCATGCCTGCAGGCGGCGTATTGATGTTGCGCACAACCGAGCAGGACGGCAGCGTCGATCTGGAGGTTTCCGACACCGGCGGTGGCCTGACACCGGAGGAGTGCGACCGGCTTTTCACGCCGTACTACACCACCAAGCAGCACGGGACCGGGCTGGGCCTTGCGATCGTGCAGTCAGTCGTGAGTGATCACGGTGGGCGTATATCGGTTGAAAGCGAGACGGGCGTCGGCACCTCGTTCCACCTCCGTCTCCCCGTCAAGCCGCATCTCAGGACCGCCTCCTCGCATCCGCAGGAGCCCGCCGCGCCGGTCGCAGCCGGACAGCCCGAGCCGAAACCGACCGAACCGCCGGCCGGCGAGGAAGCGTAATCCCCCGTGGCGCTGAAAGCTCACATTCTTATCATCGACGACGACGCGAATACACTCGCTTCGCTTGCCCGTGCATTTCGGCTGGCAGGCCACGACGCGACCGTATGCGACAACGCGCCGCGCGCCCTGGAACTCGCAAAGGCGGAGCGCTACGATCTGATACTTTCCGACGTGGTCATGCCCGGCCGCGATGGCATAACGCTTCTGGAGGACCTCAAGAACATCGGCGTTACGACTCCCTCGGTAATGATGTCGGGGCAGGCGACCATCGAGATGGCTGTGCGCGCCACACGATTGGGTGCTGTGGATTTTCTGGAGAAGCCGATTTCAACCGAGAAGTTATTGCTCACGGTTGAGAACGCGGTTCGCCTGGTACGTCTCGAGCAGGAAAACCGCGATCTGAAGCACCGCCTCGGGCGCCACCAGATCGTGTGGGCGAGCCCGGCGATGCGCGAGGTGATGGCGCAGGTCGAGCAGGTGGCCGCAAGTGAAACACGCGTTTGCATTCGCGGCGAAACAGGCACGGGCAAGGAGCTGATTGCGCGCACGCTTCACGAGAAAAGCCCTCGTCACACTTCGCCTTTCATTTCACTGAATTGCGCCGCGATTCCCGCCGAGCTTATGGAATCGGAGTTGTTCGGCCACGAAAAAGGCTCGTTCACCGGAGCGGCCGCGCGGCACATCGGAAAATTCGAGCAAGCGCACCGCGGAACACTTTTCCTGGACGAAATTGGCGACATGCCGATGTCCATGCAGGCCAAGCTGCTCCGCGTGCTCGAAGAGTGTGAAATCGAACGCGTCGGAGGCGGTGGTCCGTTTGCAGTGGATGTGCGCGTTGTCGTTGCGACGCACCGTAACCTGGAAGAACAGGTCCGGCAGGGAACATTTCGCGAGGATCTGTACCACCGCGTGTTCGTGTTTCCGATCATGCTTCCGCCGCTGCGCGAGCGACCGGAGGATATCGCCCTGCTGGCCGAACACTTTTCCAAGCAGCTCGCCGAGCAAAACCACTGGAAGCCGAAGAGCTTTTCACCGGACGCGCTTGCGGCGCTGAAGGCTTACGGCTGGCCTGGAAATGTGCGCGAGTTACGAAACGTGATTGAGCGCGTGCTGCTGTATACCGCGGGTGACGTGGTGGAGGCCGCGACGATCACTCGAGCCCTGCCGCAGGGCACGCTTGCGAGCTCAACGACGGGGACCGACGCATTTGGTGCGGGAACGCTTGCCGCGCGCGTGGAGTCGTTTGAGCGCGAAACGCTGCTCGCCGAACTCAAGCGCAACCGAAATCATATGACCAACACGGCCAAGGCTCTGGGCCTTGAACGCAGTCACCTCTACAAGAAGTGCCAGCAACTGGGAATTGATCTCCGCGCCATACGCCAGACAGATTAACGATCCAGGCGCGGCCGTCAGCGGCGAATCCGTTGCCGGCCAACGCGGATGTGCCCTAGCATTTATCGGCTAAACGAATGAGTGGCTCCGATTGGACGCGCCGGGACAGAATTCTGTGGGTGGTTTCAATACTGCTTGCGACTGCGTTATCGGTGTCCGGCATGCACGCGAAGAATGTCGCGGAGTTGCACCACAGTGAAGCGGGGCTATATCAACTCATGCCGGGTATTATCCCTGGCCTTCTCAGCGGGTGGCTTCTTGATAGTTCGACCGTCGTCTTGGTGGTCACGATTGCGGTGAATGCGACGATCTATTACTTCGTGGTAAAAGGCCTCATTTGGGTGTACATAAAGATCACTCGACATTGAGCTGAATGGAGTAGCTGTTGAAGCATCGTCATTGCGCTCAGCCAACGGTCGGCAATCCGGGACTAATCGCCAGGGTCCTTATGAGCGAGCAAACCGGCCAAGTGGAGGCCAGTACGGTTTATTTCGGTGGTCCAACCGATTAGAGGCTAGATCCGGCGACCAGATCTTGCCTCGCCAGCACAGCGTTCTGGCGTGAAGCGAAGCTTTCAATGAAACCTTGGCTTGCTGCCATGCTGTTCTGCTCGTCGGTACTGCTGGTCGCTTCTTGCGCACCGTCTTTTGTGGCTGACGCGAGCGGCGGATATTTAAGCGCGCCTCACTCCCGATTTTCGACGGACCGTACCACCAGGGCCGACCTGTCGGAATGGAAAACTGTTTGCACGGTACCCGATATGGAGGTCGCTGAAGTACGGTCTCCTTCTGACACGTCGCTCGCACGCGCGGGAAAAGCCTGGTTGCGGGCAAACGGAGAGTACGTCGTTCTGACGATGCCGGACTGCCATACTCGTTCGATCAGAATGCCGGATGTTCCCCCGCAGGTTGACGTTAGTTTCGTTACTCCGGCCGGCGCCTACCTAGTAAGAAACTGGGATGTCAAAACGAGACAAACGCACTGGTGGGTAGGCAGCAACGGATCTTTGCGAGCGTTATCTGGCTTCCCTGACGACTCGACAATGCTCGGCATGCCAGTTTTGTCGAACGACGGGGACTGGGTGGCGTGGGCCGAATTGGTCCCAGGGACCAAACGTCGCCGCGCCGTCCCCCAATCGCTCAGCGCCGCGCGAGTGCAGTCAGTACATGTCCCCGACCAGCGGCCCTCCCAATGGATGCTTCTTGCTGCCGATGTGGAGCGCAAGGAGCTGACCTTCTACGAGTACAACTACACCACGCGGCGCAGTTCATTGACCATGCTCGGCCTCGACACCGAGCAGCAGGTAAATTCGATTGTTGTCCAAGGCGTTGAAGCGCAATTTACGACGATTCTGCGAGTGGGCTCCGGCTGGGTGGCTTGGGATGCTGCTCGGGAGCCACGCGAACGCTATCGCGTCGCCTGGTCGTTGCCCAACGGGCGGGGCACTCACGAGGCATCAAGGGGTCAAAGCTTCACCGCCGTCAAAGTGGCTCCGGATGGCGCGTACATTGCTATCAGCGAGACCAGCACCCTTCGCGATAGTGTTGCCCAGGATTCCGTCTACCTCCTTCGCGCGAGCGATGGCAAGGAAGTCTGGCACCGGAATTTACCGAGGTATGCCCGCAGTTCGCTCGCCTTTCTCAGCGAGACGTTATTCGCCTACACTGACTCGGACGGAGCGCACTATACGGTGCGCGTCTTACAGATACCGGATTGGTAGCGGTCTGCGGTGTCGGCTTCCGGAGCTCGTAGGGATAGCCCGATACCCTGGATCGCACTCACGCCGCCCGCTGCGGTGTCGGGCGGAATAGTTTCTTTAGCAGCAGGTGTGTCGGGAGATATACGACGAAAACCATAAAAAGCCAGCTGATCACAACGTGAACGGGTGGAGGTCCCCAGGAGCGATGGATGAAAGGGTCGGTGAACGCATAGTTGATGTTCAGGGCCGGAGCGGTGAACCGCGCGGCGACGAACGCCGGGAGCGCGATTGCGCATTGCAGGGACCAGCTGCGCCTATCGTAGCCGGTTCGGGCCATCGCCCAAAGCACCAGGACCGGCAGCGCGAGGTGGAACAGCGACAGCAGCCGGACCCACAGAGGGTAGCGCTGGTCAAACAGATACTCGGCGCCGCCAAGCATGCCTCGGCCGCGAACCAGCCTTGAGCCCGCATCAACCGCCCAGGCAGCATCCACCAGGAGCGATGAAACGGCCTGGCTGGAAATCAGCAGCGCGCTTCCGGTCCACACGCCCACGCACACAAGGATTACGGCGATGTCGCAGAGGTGCACGAAATTCGCCGGGCCCCAGGTCCGCCAGTACGCAGGAATCCAGATAAGCAGCCAGACAAGAACCACCAAGCGAATCCATAACGGAAATGCGGTCGGCGCTGGAGCGGGCGTAGCCATTGTTTTAGCGAATTCTCGCGTCATCGTATCAGATGAAACAGGGCAATCCCATTGGGTGGCGTTTTGCGCGCGGCAATGCCAAACTTTCCGGCATGGTTCACGCTTTCCCGGCGCTGTGCACTGCGGCAGGAGCGATTGGTGCGAGCGCAACGTTTGCGTGGGGCTCGGTTGCCCCGTCAGCGCAGCTTTTCGGTCCGACGATTCGCCGCACCGGCGACCCTTCGACTATCGCGCTCACGTTTGACGACGGCCCAAACCCCTCAGCGACTCCCGCGTTGCTTGATCTGCTGGACCGCCACCGGGTCCAGGCGACATTTTTTCTGATCGGGGCCTGGGTGCGTGAGCAGCCTGCGTGCGCCAAAGACATCGCCGCCCGGGGCCACGCCCTGGGAAATCACACCGATTCGCACCCCGCCCTAACTGTGCTGTCTGGGCGGCGCATTTCCGAGGAGCTTGGCCGGTGCGATGACTCGATCGAATCGGCTACGGCGCAAAAACCCCGCTGGGTGCGTCCCCCGTTTGGCTACCGGAGCCCCGTGCTTGACCGGATCGTGCGCAGACGCGGCGCCGCGGGCGTAGTCATGTGGTCGGTGTCGGCGCGCGATTGGAAAGTGCAGCGGGCCGAGCAGGTAATTGAGCGCTTGCGCCCTGCTCGGGGAGGCGATATTGTCCTGCTGCATGACGGCGATCACCGGATGATGAATTCCGATCGCCGCCACACTGTTGCAGCGCTTGAGTACTGGCTTCCGCGCTGGAAAGATTCCGGAATTCGCTTCGTGACGCTGGACCAGGTGCAACAACACGTTCAATCGGGTAAGATTTAGCGGGACACGGACCAATGGACGAGCGGCGATTTTACGACGAGAAGGAAGAGACCAAGCAGCAAGCCCTGGTCTGCCCGCACTGCCGCCAGGACACTACGTTTCCGGTGCGCTGGATGGTTCGGACAAAAAAGGCGCAGTGTCCGGCTGGAGCGAACGAAGAGGACAAGCGGCAGTTTGCAAAGGCGCGCTCCTACATGGTCCGTGTGGATAATCTTGCCGCCTGCAGGAATATGAAGTGCCGCAAGCGTTTCGATCTTACCGGGCAGAGTGTTTTTCTGATTTAGCGCGTCGCCGCGAAGTCTTCCGCGTTTCCTTGAGGACGTTCCAAGCCTAACTCTTTACCAGGTCCGCTGGCGGAGCGGCAGCGGGCGCCCCGCTCAGCACTTCCCGGATCTTCAGCGCGAGCGCCTTGAGGTTGAAGGGCTTCTGCAAGAATGCGACCCCTCCCTCGAGGACCCCGTGTCGAAACACCGTATCGTCGGTGTATCCCGAGATAAACAGCGTCTTCAACCCGGCTCGTTCGGCCGATAGCTTGGCGGCAAGCTGCGGTCCGCTCAGATGCGGCATGACGACGTCGGTAATCAGCATGTGGATGGGACCTGGGTGCGCCGCGGCCACCTTTAGCCCCTGCACTCCGTCGGAAGCCTCCAGCACGCAGTATCCGGCACCCACCAGGAAGTCCCGCACCAGTTCGCGGACGCTTTGCTCGTCTTCGACGAATAGAATCGTTTCCGACCCTCTCGAACTGCGCCGCTTATCGGTGTCGGGCGACAGGACGTCGAGCTGGGCGGTGACCTGCGGCAAGTAAATCTTGAACGTGCTTCCACGACCGACTTCGCTGTAAACGTAAATATACCCGCCGCTCTGCTTCACCACGCCGTACACGGTCGCAAGGCCCAGTCCCGTGCCTTTGCCCGGCCCCTTGGTCGTAAAGAAAGGCTCGAACATGCGCGCTTGCGTCTGTGCATCCATGCCGCAGCCCGTGTCGGTGACGGTGAGCATGACGTAGATTCCGGGCTCGAAGCTGGTATGCGTGGCAGAGTAGCCGCGGTCAAGCTCCACGTTGGAGGTTTCAATCGTCAACCGCCCGCCGCCAGGCATCGCGTCACGCGCGTTCACGACCAGGTTCAACAACACCTGCTCGATCTGGCCAGGGTCGGCCTTCACGCGGCCCAGTTTTCCTCCGGGCACGAATGCCATCTGAATGTTTTCGCCGATCACGCGGGAGAACATGCGGATCATGCCCCCGACCGTGTCGTTCAGATCCATCACACGCGGCTGCAAAACCTGTTTGCGGCTGAACGCGAGCAGCTGCCGCGTAAGCGCCGCGGCCCGGTCGGCAGCCTTTTCCACCTGCTCGACGCTGAGCCTCAGCGGCGAGGCCTCCGGCATGCGTTCCAGGAGCAGCTGCGAGTGGCCTTTTACGACCATCAGCAGATTGTTGAAGTCGTGCGCTACGCCTCCGGCGAGTTCGCCGACGGCCTGCATTTTCTGGGATTGACGCAATTGATCGGTCAGACGTTCGCGCTCGGTGATGTCGAGCGCGACGCCAATCACGCCCTGGATTGCGCCGTCGCCATCAAGGAAAGGCTGTACGTGCGATTCGAACCGGCGGTCTTTCCAGGTAACCTCATAGGCGACCGATTCTCCCTCGAGCGCCTTTCGGTGCGCTACGATCGGAGGCGCTTCGCTGTCCTGGGTGAAGAAAAAGTCCAGGATCGGCAACCCGATCGGCTCAAGCTCGCGCAGTCCCAGGGCGTCGAGGCCCGCGCCCATGGCGGAGGTGATTTTCAGTCCGGCGTCGGTCGTCCACAGCACGGCGGGCATCTTTTCCACCATCACCGCGAGCCGAGCCCGTTCCTGGTGCCGCTCGAACTGAACCCGTTCGAGGTCTTCCAGCATGCCGTTGATGGTATCGCCCAGGTTCGCCAGTTCATCGTGTCCGGAAACACGTAGCCGCCGTCCGAGATCGCCACTCGCGCCGATCTGCGTGATGTCGTCGCTGAGCTGTCCAACGCGCGAGATAACGAATCGCTCGAGCAGGTACATCGTGATCGCGCCGAACACCATTCCGGCGGCGAGCAGGAGCAAAAGAAACTGCAGCAGGCTCGCCTGGCCTTGTTCGTAGATCCTTCGCGGGAGCAAAACTCGGAGAATCGCAGCGGGCTGGCGGTTGATGTCGTACAGCTCCTGGAATGCTGCAAGCGAGCCGCGTGAGTCGGGGCGGATCAAGCTGGGCTTCTCCGGAGTGATTGCATTCGCCGCGTCCCGGAAATCCGCAGGCATGTCGCCCGAATCAATGCGCTCGATATCGAGCGTCAGGTGAGTCATCTCACCCAGACGTACCGTCTCGTCGGCGTCCAGAGACCGCCCCATAATGAGGCGTCCTTCCGAGGGGCCGTCGGAGTTGCTGTTCAAGATCGCGCTGGAATCGATCAATACGGGTCCTGAGGCCAGCGTCAGAATTCCTGCAACGTCGCTGGTCTCTCCGGCATTGCCAAGTAGCGGAGACCCTGCCTGCAGGTGGTGGTCAAGATCCGGGGGAACGGGCGCCGTTATCATGCCCGCGACATTGAACCCTCTCGAAAAGACCCGGTGTCCTGAACGGTCCAGGATCACAATGAAATTCACGCGCAACTGCTCGAAGATCCGTGCGGGAAATTCGGATCGAACGTTCTCTGGATGTGCTCCCCCCAGATACGCGTAGGTCTGATCCTGGTCTGCAAACTGGTCGGTCGTATGTTGAAGGGTATCGATCTCGTTCAGCAGCGCGCTGGAGGCCCGGCCCAGGTTTTCAGTCGCGAAATCTGCTTCCAGTCGGGAGAAGCCGCTTAACAACACAGCCCGCGAGACAACAAACAGGCCGCCAACCAGTCCAATCAACGCCGTCAGGACGATGACCAGCGTCTTGTTCCGCAGAGATGTCCGCAAACGAAATGGCATCGTCTAATCCAGCCTCAGGCGCCTGGTTCTAGTATATCGGCGGCCCGAATGAGCTGAGGGGGCGCTCGGGCACTCGTGCTCAGTCATACACTGCGGGTATGACGGCACCGAGCCACCTTGAAAAAATGCAGTGGCCAAGCGGGCAGCCACGGGATTACCCTCAAAGCATCTCGAGATTCACCAAGCGCATCTCTTAATGCGAATCCGGCCCCAGCCGTATCGAGGAAATTCGATGAACAGCCGTGCCATGTGCCTCATTCCTACGGCCCTCGCTGTGCTAGTTCTGGGATCGGCTACTCAAGGGTGGTCGCAAGAAGGAGGGCCGATGCCTGCTGCGCAGGCTTCGCCTGCTCCCGCGGCTCCCAGCGCCCCCGCCTCGGCAGGTCCGCCCGCTGCGGCTATGGCCGCGAGCGCCACCACGAAGCCCGCGATGGTTGAAGTACCCGGCGGCACGCACATCCCGCTCGTACTTCACAATGCGATTTCCACGCGCAGCGCGCGACCCGGCGACCCGGTCTATTTCGAGACCCTGTTTCCCGTGATGATTGACGGCCACGTTGTGATTCCGGCGGGCTCCTACATGAGCGGTGAGGTCACCGAAGCAAAGCGGGCGGGGCGCGTCAAGGGACGCGCGGAGTTGGGGATCAAACTGACTACGATTATCCTACCAAACTCCTACATGGTGGACCTCAACGCTGTGCCCAGCAATGCCGGATCGGGCGGAAGCGAGACGGTGAACAACGAAGGAAAGGTTGTGGGTGACACCGACAAGGCGTCCGACGCCGGCACAGTGATCAAATCAACCGCGGCGGGTGCGGGCATCGGAGCGATCGCAGGCAGCGCACGAGGTGCCGGAATCGGCGCAGGCGTGGGAGCTGCCGCGGGACTTGGCGCCGTGCTGCTTTCTCGAGGTCCCGACGCCGAGCTGCCGCGCGGCTCGACGCTTGAAGTGGTGATCGACCGTTCCATCTTTCTCGAAGCTGATAAGGTTCAGTTCACCAGTCCCGGGGAAGCTTCGAGCCTTCCGGGGCCGCCAAACCGCGAACCCACGCGAGCAAGAATCCCGTTCTGACGAGACACTAGCGTAGTCGGTCCGCAGGCCGTGCTAGGTGCGCTTGCGGATCCCGCCGGGTCGTGATTTTCGAACGTGAAGTTAGTGTGCGCTCTGAGTTCTGGGTTGGTGTTTTGCGAAACGCAGAGGTGAATAGGCAGATGCATCGAGTTCGCTGCACGCACCGGTAATCCATTCCCGAACCAGCCTTGCGGTCACGGGTGCAAGCAGAATTCCGTTTCGGTAGTGTCCGGTCGCGATCAGCAGGCCGTCAATGTCGGTAGGTCCGAGGATGGGTAGATCGTCCGGCGTGCCGGGCCGCAGCCCGGACCAGGAATCAAGGAGTTCGGCGCCTGCGAGTCCCGGACAAAGCTCGAGCGCAGCGTCGAGTATCTTGCGCATCCCTGCGGGCGTCACACGACGCTGGAATCCGGACTGTTCTGAAGTGCTGCCCGCGACGATCCGCCCGTCACGGCGCGGGACCAGGTACCCTGCCTCCGATCGCAAGACGCGCCGCAAGCCCGCGCCTTCAGGCCGTAGGGCCATCATCTGGCCGCGGACCGGCTGAGTAGGCACATAGCGCGCGAGCCACTCCTCGCCCGGCGCGATCTCGCCCGAAAAACATCCGGCCGCGACGACCACATGGCCGGCGGAAATTACTTCGTCGCCCGCGACCGCTCCAGTGCACCGATGGCCTTCGCGAACCAGTCCGGTGACGCGGGTATCGGAATGAAACTCAACACCTCTGGACCGCGCCGCCGTCAACACCGCGCTCATGAGCGACCGGGGCTCGACCGAGGCCTCCTCTGGAAACCATGCCGCGGCGCCGGCGGTTGGAGCGAGAGACGGCTCCCACTGGCGCGCGGTGTCGATCGCGACAGGCTCGGCCGCCAGTCCCAGTTCTCGGCATTGAGCGACCCGGCGATCTCGAGCCGCGTCGCCGCACGGCGCCGGGAAAATTTCAAGCGATCCTTCTCTCTGGTGTCCCGCCGATTCGCCCGACGCTTCCTCAAGCGAAGCGACAAACTCCGGATACAGCTTCAGGCTCGCTCGTCCGAGCGGCACCAGGGGCAGGTCCTTCGAGGAATCTGGCGCCGGTGAGAGCATGCCCGCGGCAGCCCAGGAGGCTTCCCGGCCAGGTTGCTGGCAATCGAGCACGGCCACGCGAAGCTTCGCTCGGGCGAGCTCAAACGCGATGGAGGCACCGATGACACCACCGCCGATGATGACAACATCGAACGTTTTCACGCGACTATCCTAGCAGCATTCCTGACGGGGTTGCCGTTCGCCTCGCTCATGACAACGGAAGCGGAGCGGCCAGGACCCACGCATCCTCGATTGGCGCCGAGTAGTAGCGCGGCCGGCGGCCGGTGACCTCGAATCCGTTGTGTTCGTAAAATCGCAGTGCCGCGAGATTGGAAGCGCGAACCTCGAGAAATGCTTTTTCG
>Ga0209008_1000148_pt1 | contig 33464 bp, 27 predicted proteins | sample JacPin_JW_Ref_O3_FD_187963 | JGI IMG/M metagenome (GOLD analysis project Ga0209008, IMG submission 187963) | Forest soil microbial communities from Algoma, Ontario, Canada - Jack Pine, Ontario site 1_JW_Ref_O3 (SPAdes) (version 2) | ecosystem: Environmental > Terrestrial > Soil > Boreal... | reverse complement strand
CCGTTCTGACCGGCACAGTTTGGAGCATTCCGCCCTGTGACCCACGCCCCCGAGAATCGCCTGAAAAACTCCGCGAGTCCGTACCTGCGCTCTGCCGCACACCAGCCGATTGACTGGAACGAATGGGGTCAGGAGGCGTTCGACAAAGCCCGCGCCCAGGGGAAACCTGTCCTGCTCGATATCGGCGCGGTGTGGTGCCACTGGTGCCACGTGATCGACCGCGAGAGCTACGAGAACCCGGAAATCGCAGCGATGATCAATGCGCTCTATGTTCCCGTGAAGGTGGACCGCGATGAGAGGCCTGACGTCGACGCGCGATATCAATCTGCGGTTAGTGCGATTTCCGGGCAGGGCGGCTGGCCGCTGACGGCGTTCCTGACGCCGGATGGCAAGCCATTCTTTGGCGGCACCTACTTCCCGCCGGACGATGCCGGGGGACGGCCCGGGTTCAAGCGCATCCTGCTTGCGATTTCCGAGGCGTTCAAGTCGCGCCGCACCGAAGTGGACAACTCTGCAAATGCTTTGGCTGAAGCTGTCGCCAAAGCAGAAGTCTTCCACGGCGCGCGCGGAGTTTTCGATGCGCGGGTGGTTGACGCGGTGATTGAATCGGCGCTCAAGCAATTTGATCCGACCCACGGCGGCTTCGGCAACGCACCCAAATTTCCGCACGCAAGCGCGGTGGATTTGCTGCTTGAGCGCTACCAGTCGACACGCGAGCCGCACCTGCTCGAGGTTGCCGAACGCACGCTCGAGGGCATGGCGCTGGGCGGCGTTTATGATCAGATAGGCGGCGGGTTTCATCGTTATTCGGTTGACGAGCGCTGGTGCGTTCCTCATTTCGAGAAAATGACCTACGACAATTCCGAGCTGCTGAGAAATTTTCTACACGGCTATCAGGTAACGGGAAAAGCGCTGTTTCGCGAAACGGCCGAAGGAATCATCGCTTGGGTGGGTGAGGTTCTGTCCGATCCTGCGCGCGGCGGATTTTATTCCAGCCAGGACGCCGACCAGACGCTGGAAGACGATGGCGACTATTTCACGTGGACGCAGCAGGAAGCCCGGGCGGTCCTGACGCCGGACGAGGCCCGCGTCGCGGAGCATTATTACGATATCGGCCCGCGCGGCGAGATGCACCACAATCCGGAGAAGAACGTCCTATGGATCGGAGAAAGCATCGAAGCACTGGCGAAAAACTTGGGAATGGACGAGGCGCACGCGCGCAATCTGCTCACTCGGGCAAAAGCAAAGTTGCTAGCCGCGCGGCGCGAGCGACGGCCCACTCCCACGATCGATCAAACGCTGTACGTCGGGTGGAACTCGATGTTCGTCTCGGCCTATTTGGAAGCGGCCCGCGTGCTGGAGAGGCCCGATTGCCGCGAATTCGCACTGAAGACGCTCGAGCGCGTGCTCGGCGAAACTTGGGACGATGCCAAGGGCTTTCTGCATCGAGTCGGAGGACCGCGTCTGGAAGGCTCGCTCGACGATCAGATATTCGCGGCAGCCGCGCTGCTCGATGCGTATGAGGTGACGCTCGACCGACGTTATTTTGACGTTGCCGAACGCGCGATGCATCTGGCGGTTGAACGGTACGGGGATCCCGATGGCGGCGGGTTTTTCGACCGCCCGAAGGACGCCGCGCCGATGGGCGGCCTCGACGTCCGCCGCAAGCCCCTGCAGGATTCACCCACGCCGGCGGCGAACTCCGTCGCCGCAATCGTGCTCGATCGGCTCCATGGGTTTACCGGTGAGCGCCTCTACCGCGAATGGGCTGAGAAAACTTTGGAAGCGTTCCTGGGACTTGTCCCGCAATACGGTCTTTTCGCCGCAACCTACGGCCTGGCGGCCCTGCTTCACGCGCGTCATCCGATGCAGGTCGTTCTGACCGGCAAAGCAGGTGATCCCAAGGTTCAGGCCCTTGAAAAAGTGGCGCACGCGACGTATCGGTACGGAAAAGCGGTCCTGCGCGTCACACCGGAACAATTGAAGACAGCAGCGCTTCCAGGCGCCCTTCGCGAAACACTGCCGGGTCTGGATGCGTCTGTGGCGCAGGGATACGTCTGCGTCGAGACGACCTGCTATCCCCCGGTTTCAGATCCGACCAAGCTGGCTACGCTCCTGCTGGAAGTCGCAGCGGGGGCCAAAAGCACTCCCTAAAAAGGTTCGTGTTGCCACGCCTAGGGCACGACGGGCAAATCAATAAAACTGGCATCGCCAGGCGTGTGCCAAATGCGCTGTGTCGCCGTGTGGTAATCCGAGGCAGTGGCGTCAAAAATGTTCGGCACAAACGTCTGTGGGTTGCGGTCGTACAGGGGAAACAGGCTCGATTGAACCTGAACCATTATCCGGTGCCCCGGCAAGAAGACATGGTTGACCGTCGGGATGCCAAACCGGTAAAGCAAGGGTTGGTTCGGCGGGATCGCCTCGGGATGTTCAAAGCTTGTGCGGTATCGACCGCGGAAGATATCCAGAGAGATCGCAAGCTCGTATCCCCCCATCCCCGGTTGTGAAGGCACGGTGTCAGGGTAGACGTCGATCAGTTTGACCACCCAATCGCTGTCGCTGCCGCTGGTCGAGGCATACAGGTTCACTACCGGCGCACCGCTCACTCTGAGCGGCGCGGTGAGCCGCTCCGAGATAAACGTCAGCACGTCGGGACGGCCATCGACGAAGCGCTGATCGTCAACCAGCCAGTGCCTCCATGCATCGTTGTCTGTCGAAACCACCGGCCTGGTTCTGTACGGCACGGGCTTCGATGGATCGGAAACGTACTCGTCGAATTTCGGAGCCGTTGCATCCGGGCTGTCGAAGGACAAGCCTCCGTTTGCTGACAAATACAATGGCCGCGACTTGTCGGGACAGCCGTGATCGCAGCTCAGCGGCCAGGACTTCAGGCGATCCCAATGATTCTCACCCGTGTTGTAAATCATCACAGCAGGGGTATCGGCCTTGGGAGCATCGTCTGACAGGTATTGATTGAAGAATGGAAGCAGTACCTCGCGACGGAACTTCAGGGTTGTGTTGCCATCCCAAAGCAGCGGTCCCAGCGAATAGCCGTCCCCATTAATCTGGCTGTGCCGCCAAGGTCCCATCACCAGAAAGTTCTTGTTGTTCGCAGCGTCCTTTGGTTCGACGGCTTCATAACAGTGGATTGCGCCCCACATATCTTCCTGGTCCCAAAGGCCCTGCAACCACATGACCGGAACATTCAGCGGCAGCGATGCCATGATCTTGTCCAGCGCCTGGGCCTGCCAGAAACTGTCATAGGCCGGGTTATCTTCAAGCTTTTTCCAGAAGGGCAGCTGCGCCTCACCGGCGGCGCGCGCAAAATCGCCAGCCGACCCTCTCCGGAGGTAGTTGTTGTAATCGTCATACCCTTCGCGCGGAATCGGCGCACCTTCGCCACGAACAGTGGTCTGATCGGTGATGTAGTCAAGATTGGTTAGGCGAAATGCGCCGTAATGGAACCAGTCATCACCCATCCAGCCGTCGACCATGGGACTCTCGGGAGCAGCCACCTTCAGCGCCGGATGCGGATGGATCAGTGCCATGACCACCGTAAAGCCCTCATAGGAGGATCCGATCATGCCGACCTTGCCGTTGGACTCGGGAACATTTTTCACCAGCCAATCGATCGTGTCGTACGCGTCGGTCGTGTCGTCAATTCCGCTCCCGTTGAGCGGTCCGATCGGAGGAGGCGTCATAATGTAGGCGCCTTCGGAGCCATATTTTCCACGGACGTCCTGAAATACGCGGATGTAGCCGGCGGTAACAAACACCTCGTCGCTCAAGGGAAGCTCGTCGAGCATGTGGGGCGACTCGGAACGTGCTGCGCGGTCTTTGGCGTTGTACGGTGTGCGGGTCAGCAGTATCGGTGCCCGGGTGGCGCCCTTGGGAACAACGATCACGGTGTAGAGCTTCACACCATCGCGCATCGGAACCATCTCGACCCGTTTGGTGTAGTTGTAGTCCGATGTCGGCGCCTTGAAATCCTCCGGAATGTCCGAGTCTCTGGGCTTGCCTTGCGCGAGCAAGGGAAAACCCGCCACCATGAGAGCTGCGGCAACAACGACGGAACGCCACGGGAAAGTCATACGATATCCTCGTCTGCGCTGGAAATTGAAAACATACCGGCCGCGCCAACCGCGAGCCGGAGAGAAAAGTGCCCGGCATCGCTGCCAGGAATCCCAGCTGGCCGGAAACCGCTCGATCGGCTGGGTGCGCCCGTATCGACCACCGACGGCGCCGGCCGTCAATACGAACCGTCCAAGAATAAACCGAGTTGCTCGATTTTGTCCTGAAAGAATCCGGGCACGGCGCTGGGTGAACTCTTTCCACAGAGGGACCGACAGTTCAACGTATAATTCACTTCGTCGCCAACTGGGGTTTCAGAGGACAGGCGAAAAGGACCTCGATTAGCGGGCAGAATTGAATGTCAAAGGAAGAACCTATCGCTGTTTACTACGAGCATCCCGTCTGGTTTGAGCGTGTGTTCGCGGAGCTGGACCGGCGCAAAACTCCGTATGTGAAAATCAATGCCGCTCATCATCACTACGACCCTTCGCCCAATGGACATGAGAAATATGCCTTGGTTTTCAATCGCATGAGTCCCTCGGCCTGGAACCGCGGGCGCGCGGACAACATCTTTTACACCTTGAACTACCTGTCCCATCTGGAACAGCAAGGCACCCGAGTCGTGAATGGCAGTCAGGCATTCCGGTATGAGATCTCGAAAGCGTTGCAGCTCTCTCTGCTGCAAAGTCTTGGTCTGCCCTACCCGCGCTCGCGCGTGATTCATCACGCAAGCGAGGCCCCTGCAGCAGCCTCAGGGTTTCGGTTCCCGGTGGTTGTAAAACCGAATATCGGGGGCAGCGGAGCCGGGATTGTGCGCTTCGACACGGCAGCACAACTGGAACGGGCGGCCGCCAAGGGAATCAGTCTGGGACTAGACGGGACCGCCCTGGTGCAGGAATTCATCCCCGCCAAGGACGGTCACATCGTCCGGGTGGAGACCCTGGCTTACAAGTTCCTGTATGCGATCAAGGTCTTTACTTCCGGGGAGACATTTGATCTGTGCCCGGCGGACATTTGCAAGACAACCGACGGCACTGAGCTGGACACGTCCTGCGTGATTGAGGGGCCAAAGAGCGGGCTGCGGGTGGAAGCCTATCGACCGCCGGAGACGATCATCGGCGACGTGGAACGCATCTTTGCGGCCACCAAGATCGAGGTGGGCGGTGTGGAATACATCATCGACGCCCGGGACGGCCGACTCTATTACTACGACATTAACGCGCTTTCGAACTTTGTGGCCGACGGTCCAACGCTGCTCGCCTTCGATCCATTTGTCCGGCTCGTCGATTATCTGGAACAGGAGGCGTCGTGATGCGATACGGCTACTGGTTGCCAGTCTTCGGCGGATGGCTGCGCAATGTGGAAGATGAGAGGATGGAGGCCAGTTGGGAGTACGTGAGCCGTCTCGCCCGCCGCAGCGAACAGATCGGTTTCGACCTCACGCTGATTGCCGAGTTGAACCTCAATGACATCAAGGGGCCGGAGGCTGCTTGTTTGGATGCATGGTCAACGGCGGCTGCGCTCGCAGCCGTCACCAGTTCGCTTGAGCTCATGGTTGCGGTACGACCGACATTTCACTCGCCCGCACTGCTCGCCAAACAGGCAGCCAACATCGATCACATCAGCGGCGGCAGGCTGTCGCTCAACGTCGTCTCCTCCTGGTGGGCGGACGAAGCCAAGCAGTATGGAGTCCACTTCGAACAGCATGATGACCGCTACGGGCGTACTGCGGAATGGCTGAAAGTCGTGAATGGCGTCTGGACTGAGGAACGCTTTTCGTTCTCCGGAAAGCACTATCGGGTGGAAAACACGGCACTGGCTCCAAAGCCGGTGACGAAACCAAGGCCTGCGCTTTATGCCGGAGGGGAGTCAGAAGCCGCCAAGGACCTGATCGCTCGCTCCTGCGATGCCTATGTAATGCACGGAGACCCTCCGGACGCAATTCGCTTGAAAATCGCTGACATGACTCGGCGCCGCCTCCAACTGGAGCAGCCGCCGCTCAAGTTTGGGGTCGCCGCCTATGCAATCGTGCGCGATACCACTGAGGAAGCAAATGCGGAGTTGCGGCGGATCACAGATGTAAAGCAGAACGCCGCAGGATTCCAGAATTATCAGCAATGGCTCGCCGGTACCCAGCTGGAGCGAAGAGTTTCACTTGAAGAGTACTCGGTTTCCAACCGTGGACTCCGGTCGGGCCTGGTCGGCACTCCGGACCAGGTCAAGACTCAGATCGCCGAGTTCGAGCGAGCCGGCGTGGACCTCTTGTTGTTGCAGTTCAGTCCGCAGCTCCAGGAGATGGAGCGTTTCTCCGACCAGATCATTCCAAAGCAGTCCCGTCCAGTGCCTGCCGATGGGCCGCCGCGCGCAAATCCGTACCAATCCTTGACCGGGCAACTGCAATCCCGCAGCGGTTCACCTACGCACGACCCGTGAACCAGGGCCCGGGGTATAGCGCTGGGCCCGCGCAGCTCACATGCCGGCCCATCGCGGAGCCGCCAAAGGATTTGACGCGAAGCAGTGCCGATGCGATAATTTCTCGCTTTTGTTCGTCCGTTGAAGTGTGTGTCGCAGCGGCGGACTGCACGCCGTAAATCGCAAAAACAACCAGGAGATTGGCCGCAGTACCTTTCCTTCACGATGGAAATCGCACACCAGCTCGGCAAACTGTTCCTCGGTGCTCTGCCGACCGTCGTCGTCGTTCTGCTCTTTTATTTGTTCCTGCGCTGGGCGTTTTTCGGGCCAATTCAGAAGGCGATGGCGGAGCGAAACGCCCGCATCGACGGAGCGCGCGCGGAGGCGGCCGCAGCCGAGGCCGGCGCGAAGCAGGAGATGGATTCCTATCATGACGCGCTGCGCAAGGCGCGTGCAGAAATCTATGCCGAGCAGGAACTGGCGCGGCAGGAAGCCAACGATAACCGCGCCAAGCTGCTGAAGGCGATGCGTTCGCGCTCACAGGAAGACGTGAACGCGGCCAAGAAAAGAATTGCGGCGGAGCTCGCCTCGGCTCGAGCCCAGGTGGAAAGTGAAACGCCGGCTCTCGCCGGCCAGATCGTTCGCGCCATACTCGACAAGCCGTCGACCTTGCGAGGCGGTTCCGGCAGGGGTTCTGGAAGATGAACACCGCCGCCCGGTTTTCCCTGGGATTACTCGCGCGTTTTGGCGTGTTTTTCGCTCTCTCGGCCGCGCCAATCCTCGCCCAGGAGAGCAAGCCGTCGCCTGCCGACTCTCCCGTCGGCCAGGTATTCCGCTGGATCAATTTCGCCATCGTTCTGGGCCTGCTGATCTATGGTCTCAGGAAGGCGCTCCCCTACTTCCGAACGCACGCAGAGGAAATCTCGCAGAAGATTGCTGAAGGCGCGCGGGCGCGCGAAGCCGCCGAGAAGCGGCGCAGCGAAGCGCAGGCCAAGCTCGCAAACATCGGCACCGACGTCGCCGAAATGCGCCTGGAGGCCAAGCGTGCGGCGGCGCTCGAGGCTGAGCGAGTTCGCACATTGGCCCGGGCTGAGGCCGACAACATCGAGCGTGCCGCGCAGGCCGAAATTGCCGCGACGGAGCGCGCAGCGCGCCTGGAACTAAAGGCGCTGGCCGCGCGGTTGGCCATTGAGCGCGCCGAAGCCCTGCTGCGACAGGAGCTGACTCCCAAGGTGGAAACCGCGCGCTTTGGCGCATTCGTTGTGGAGCTGGAAGGCGGTGCGAATTGAACGGCGCGGTTTCGACCCGGTATGCGGCGGCACTCGCCGACGTGGCGCTGGAACAGAAGAACGCCGAGCGTGTGAAGGGTGATCTCGCCGCCTTCACGAACGCCTACGATTCATCGGCCGATCTGCGAATTTCGCTTGAAAGCCCCGCGGTGAGCCGCGAGGCGAAACTGCAGGTCGTCCAGAAGGTCGCCGCGCGGATGGACCTGACGCCTGCGGTGCGGAATTTCATCAGCCTGCTCGTGGATAATCGCCGTACGGAAATGCTGGGCGAGATTCAGCAGGCTTTCCAGCTGGAATTGAATGCGCGGCTTGGCATCGCCGAAGTCGATGTGACCTCGTCGCGTGAGTTGAGCGCCGAGGAGCGAAAGAAGCTGACCGCAGCGCTTGAAAAGCGCAGCGGAAAAAAGATCGAAGCGCGCTTCCACGAGGACGAGTCTCTTGTGGGCGGCGCCGTCGTGCGCGTCGGCTCAACCGTATACGACGGTTCGGTACGCGAGCAATTGAGCCGGTTGCGCGAGCAGCTGGAAGCGGAATAGGAGCCCCGGATGGCGAATATCAAGGCTGACGAGATCACAAAGATACTGCGCGAGCAGATCGAGAACTATCAGCAGACGGTTGCAGTGGAGGAGGTCGGCTCGGTCATTTCCGTCGGCGATGGTATCGCGCGCGTTCACGGCCTGGACCGGTGCATGTCCGGCGAAATGCTGGAATTCCCGCACGGCGTATTCGGCATCGCGCTGAACCTTGAAGAAGATCAGGTTGGCACTGTGCTGCTGGGCGACTATACCCAGATTCGCGAAGGTGACACTGTAAAGCGCACGAACAGAATTATGTCCGTGCCGGTGGGCGAGGGCATGATCGGCCGGGTGGTGGATCCGCTCGGGCAACCGCTGGACGGAAAGGGGCCGGTAGGGACCGACCAGCGCAACCCTCTGGAACGTATTGCCCCGGGCGTAGTCGATCGCCAGCCTGTGCGCGAACCGGTGCAGACCGGGATCAAGGCCATAGACTCGATGATCCCGATCGGACGCGGCCAGCGCGAATTGATCATCGGGGATCGCCAGACCGGCAAGACCGCCATCATCCTCGACACGATTTTGAATCAAAAGGGCGGGGACATGATTTGCATCTACTGCGCGATTGGGCAGAAGCGCTCGACGGTCGCGCAGGTAGTAAAAACACTGACGGACCACGGCGCGATGGAGTACAGCATCGTTGTGGCTGCGACGGCGAGCGAACCTGCGACGATGCAGTACATCGCGCCGTTCGCCGCGGCAGCTATGGGCGAGTATTTCCGCGATACCAAGCGCCACGCGATCTGTTTCTACGACGATCTTTCAAAACACGCGCAGTCCTACCGCGAGATTTCGCTCCTGTTGCGGCGGCCACCGGGCCGCGAAGCGTTTCCTGGTGACGTTTTCTTCCTGCACTCGCGCTTGCTGGAACGCGCAGCGAAACTCAATGACAAGCTGGGCGCGGGCTCGCTTACCGCGTTGCCGGTAATCGAAACGCAGGCCGGCGACGTTTCGGCCTACATTCCGACCAACGTGATCTCGATCACAGACGGCCAGATTTATCTGGAAGCGGACCTGTTCAATGCCGGCATTCGCCCCGCGATCAACGCGGGCATTTCCGTGAGCCGCGTGGGAGGCAACGCCCAGATCAAGGCCATGCGCCAAGTGGCCGGCACGTTGCGGCTGGACATGGCGCAGTATCGCGACCTTGCGGCGTTCGCGCAGTTCGGCACCGATCAGCTGGACAAGACCACGCAAGCCCAGTTAGCGCGCGGACAACGCCTGATGGAAATCCTGAAACAGGATCAATACCAGCCGCTTCCGGTGGAGAAGCAGGTCCTGCTGATATTCGCAAGCGCCAACAAATACCTGGACGATATTGCGGTATCCGAGTGCGGGCGATTCGAACGCGAGCTGTATCCGTTTATCGAAGCCAACTACGGCGGCCTGCTGAAAACCATCCGCGAGAAAAAGGCGCTGGACGACGCCGTGCGAGCGGACGCGAAAACCGCGCTCGATGCGTTCAAGGAGCGCTTCCTGCAGACCGCCGGGGCGGCTGCGGCGGCTAACTAAAGCTGGCTCAGTTCTTTTCATGCCCACACTTCTGGATTATCGGCGCCGTATTCGCTCGGTGAAGAGCACGCAGCAGATCACCCGGGCGATGAAGTTTATTTCCGCCGCAAAACTGCGGCGTGCCCAGGAAGGGGTGTTTGCAGCGCGACCGTATGCCAGCGAGATTTTGCGCGTCATGCGCTCGGCTGCGGCTCGCATGGAATCTGCAGCGCATCCGCTGCTTGAGCGGCGTCCCGAGGAGAGAATTCTCGTTGTCGTACTGACCGGCGATCGCAGCCTTGCCGGGGCGTTCAACACGAACGTCATTCGACGAGCGGTCCTGTTCATCCAGGAGAACTCGTCGAAGAAAGCGCAGATGATCGCAATCGGCAAAAAGGGCCGGGATACGCTGCGCAAGCGCGGATGGCAAATTGCGGGAGAGTATCTCAACGTGTCCGCCAAGGTGGACTTCTCGATCGCGAAGGAGATCGCCGGGCGGATCGCGCAGATGTACGCAGCCCGCGAGGTGGATGCCGTATACGCGGTGTATAACGAGTTCAAGAATGTCATGGTTCAGAAGCTCCGCACGGCGAAGCTGTTGCCGATCGATCCGGCGGTTCTCGAATCCGACACGAAGGGGGAGACTGGCGCATCCGGCGGCGTTCGCGACGAACATGGGGATGCGCTTCCGACGGATCTTTCGGCCTCCGGCAAATCGCAGCTCGTGGATTACATCTACGAAGAGCCGGTCGAGGAGATTTTCGGCGGCCTGGTGCCTCGCTATCTGGAGGCGGAAGTTTACCGAATTCTGCTGGAATCGGCGGCAGCGGAGCACGCCGCGCGCATGACGGCAATGGATTCGGCCACGCGGAACGCCTCAGATCTGATTGAGGCGCTTACGCTCGACATGAACAAGATCCGCCAGGCCAGCATCACGAAGGAATTGATCGAAATCGTCAGCGGAGCGGCCTCCGCCCAGTCATAAGACATTCAGCAGCGACAGGAGAAAGTCAGAATGGCAACGGACAAGAACAAGATCGGGCACGTGACCGAAGTCATTGGCCCTGTGGTGGACGTTCAGTTCGAAGAAGGCCACCTGCCACGAATCCATAATGCGGTGCGCATTCAAAGCGAAGGGTTCGATATCCCCGAGCCGCTCGATATCATCGCCGAAGTGGAGCAGCATTTGGGAGAAGGCCGCGTCCGCTGCGTGGCGATGAAACCTTCTGAAGGACTGGTCCGCGGCATGAAGGCCGAAGATCTGGGAGAGCCGATCTCGGTACCGGTCGGCCGCGGGACGCTCGGCCGCGTACTTAACGTCGTAGGCGAGCCGGTCGATGGCCTGGGACCGGTAAAGACCGACAAGCGCTATCCCATTCACAGAGCGGCGCCATCCCTGGAAGATCAGTCCACCACCCTGGAAATGTTCGAAACCGGCATCAAGGTCGTGGACCTGCTTGAGCCCTACCTGAAGGGCGGCAAGATCGGACTGTTCGGCGGAGCGGGCGTCGGAAAAACCGTGCTGATTCAGGAATTGATCAACAACGTCGCAATGAAGCACGGTGGCGTTTCCGTATTTGCCGGGGTCGGCGAGCGTACGCGCGAGGGAAACGACCTGTGGCTCGAGTTCCAGGAGTCGGGAGTTATCATTCCCGGCAATTCGGAAAAATCGCGCTGCGCCCTGATCTACGGGCAGATGACTGAACCGCCCGGCGCGCGCCTTCGCGTGGGATTGACCGGCCTGACGGTCGCCGAATATTTCCGCGACGAGGAACATCTTGACGTGCTTCTGTTTATCGACAACATCTTCCGATTCGTGCAGGCCGGATCAGAGGTTTCGGCATTGCTCGGCCGCATGCCTTCGGCCGTGGGTTATCAGCCGAACCTCAACACCGAAATCGGAGAACTGCAGGAACGGATCACGTCGACAAAGCACGGTTCGATTACATCGGTGCAGGCGATTTACGTGCCGGCGGACGATTATACCGATCCCGCGCCGGCCGGAACGTTTACGCACCTGGACGCCACCACGAACCTCAGCCGGCAGATTGTCGAGCGGGGAATTTATCCCGCCGTGGATCCGCTGGCGAGCTTTTCGCGTATTCTCGACCCGCGCATCCTGGGCCAGGAGCACTACGCCGTCGCGCGCGCGGTGAAGTCGGTGCTCCAGCGCTACAAGGAACTGCAGGACATCATCGCCATTCTCGGAATTGAGGAGCTTTCTGACGACGATAAGCAGACCGTGGCGCGCGCGCGCAAGGTCGAACGATTCCTTTCGCAGCCGTTCTTCGTTGCCGCGCAGTTCACCGGCATCGAGGGAAAGTACGTGAAGATCGAAGACACTATTCGCGGCTTCAAGGAGATCGTCGAGGGAAAGCACGACGACCTGCCGGAGCAGGCGTTTTACATGGTGGGCGGAATCGAAGAAGCGCGGGAGAAAGCCGAGAAAATGGCGGCGACCGCGTAGCCCCGGCGCACGCCTCGCACCAGGATCAAATCAATGTTGCCTGAATCGATCGAACTACAAATTGTTACGCCGGAGCGGCACGTTCTACAGGAGACCGTGCAGTCCGTCGAGATACCCGGCAAGGAGGGCTACCTTGGCGTACTGCCGGGGCACGCCCCGCTGATCACGGAACTTGGCGTTGGGATCCTGGCATATCGCAAGGGCTCAGAGAACCGCTTCCTCACCGTCATCAACGGCTATGCCGAAGTGCTACCGGACCGCGTAATTGTTCTCGCCGAGATTTCCGAGCGCGCCGAGGAAATTGACGTCGGGCGCAGCCGGGCGGCGCACGATCGAGCACAGGCCGAACTGGCAAGAGCAGGCGTTGGCAGTGAAGAGTGGCAGCGCGAGAAGCTTGCGCTGGATCGCGCCCTGATCCGCATGCAGGCGGCGGGCCGTATCGGTATGTCCGACGGCGCACAACACTAGTATGGACCTTCAGGCTCGATCGAATGTCTGCATCTGGTTACCCCACAATGAACTCCGGCCCTTCCCGTTCCATCCGATAACTGGCACGATGAAGTCAGCTCCCGGCTGGTTACCCTGATGGCTTGGAAGACGAGAATGGCTGAACTTACAATCTACGGCACGAAGTGGTGTGGCGATTGCCGCCGCGCGAAACAGTTCTTGCGCGAGCGCGGAGTCGCATTTCGCGAAGTGAATATTGACGAGACGCCGGATGCAGAAAAACTTGTCCTGCGCGTAAACAACGGACTTCGAAAGGTCCCCACGCTCGAGCTCGACGGCCGCTATTTCGCGTGCAGCCCGTTTGATCCCTACCAGCTTGCCGAAGAATTACAGATCCCGCTGAATCCGTAGACTTGCGACCGGTGAATGGAGCGCCTGGGCTCGTGATCCGCAGCACTGTTCCGCTTCTGTTCGCTCCTCGCCGAACCGTTGTCACGGTCCCTAAGTCAGACCAGCGCCACGGGTCATGACTCCTGCGACGCGCAGGTCCGGGGTCAGCGCGACAAGATCGGCATCGGCGCCTACGGCGATGATTCCCTTCTTGCCCGCAAGGCCGAGCCGCCTGGCGGGTAGAACCGTGGCCATGCGTACGGCTTCTTGGAGCGGCACGCCGATCCCAACCAGATAGCGCAGGGCTCGATCCAGCGTTAGAGTGCTGCCGGCGAGTTTCCCTTCAGAATTTCGCGCAACTCCATCCTTGACCATTACTTCGAAATTCCCGAGCCGATACCTTCCATCGTGCATTCCCGTGGCGGCGATTCCGTCGCTCACCAGCACCACGGCGTCGAATCCCTTGCACCCGAGCAGAACCTGTATGGCCGGGCCGGCGACATGCACGCCATCGGCGATGATTTCAGCCGTCACCTCCGGGTCGGTGAGGATCGCGCCCACGACGCCGGGATCGCGATGGCTGAACGGCCGCATGGCGTTGAACATATGGACGGCGTGCCGGGCGCCGGCCTGAATCGCCGCGCGCCCTTGTTCGTAGTCTGCGTCGGTATGGCCAATGGCGGCTACGATCTTGGCCGCGACAGCGTACTCAATCAGCTTGTCTGCGCCCGGAACTTCCGGTGCGATCGTGACAATTTTCACGAGTCCATCCGCAGCTTCCAGAAACTTTTGGAGGGTTGCTGTGGAAGGCTGAGCGATTGCGTCCGGCGGATGTACCCCCCGACGCGCGTGGCTGATGAATGGTCCCTCGAGGTGAATTCCGACGAACTCGGCCGCAAGCCGGGCATCGTCCTGAATCTCGTTCAACTGCTCCTGGCTGCGAATGTAGTGGGCAATGCCCTCCAGGCTGTGGCAGGTATCCTCGATCGACGCGGTGACGGTGGTGGCGACAAGCGACGTGGTGCCGTGGCGCGCGACAGTCGCCGCGATGCGGTCCAGCGCGAGCGTTGTGCCTTCCATCACGTCGTGGCCGCCCGCACCGTGGATGTGCACATCGACGAATCCGGGGACGACGGTCATCTCGGCCGCGACGTAATCGACCGCATTGGCAGGCACGCGGATTTCGTCGCGATGTCCGAGCGCAGCGATCCGGCCGGCCTCGACGAGGATGACGGCGTCGTTGATCTGCTCGTCAGGCGTCAGGATCGTGCCGGCATGGATAACGGTGGTTTGCATTGTCCAGGTGCTTGTATCTGGAGCTACCTGAGAATGCTACCGGAAGCGGAGGTCAAAATCACAGCGGAGCTTGCATCCGTGTGCTTCTTGGTTACAATCGAGTGGCACTCAAATCGGGAGGGCCGAGCAATGTCATACGACAAGCGTTACGTGGCGCAGAAGCGCCAGCGGCGTCGACGAAAAACAGCCAAAGCGAAAGTGAAGCTCTACGAGCAGGGGAAGATTCCGCACGACAAACTGCCTTCGCTTGCCAAGAAGTTTCTGACCCGCAAACTGCGGGCGCTCAGCAAAGCGGAATAGTTCGAGACGCAAAAAAGGGCGTCCCGGTCGACCGGGACGCCCTTTTTTTGTTTCATCGGCCGCTCCCGCCAGGGGGACGGCAACCGGTGAGGTTAGTTTCCGGCGGCCTGCGCGTGTGCTCCACCCGCCTTGGGCACACTCAGGTAACCGACGATCTTATCCTTGCCGATCGCGTTGACAACAAACTCGAGCGGCGCGCGGCTGCCATTCTGGAAGAAATACAGCGGCTCGTTGGCCGACAGATTCTTCTTTTCATGGAGCTGATCGTCAACGAAGATGCTCACCGAATACTGGCTCTTCTTGGAGTTGACGCCGCGGAGCTCAACCATCAGGCTGCCCACTTTTTCGCGGGTGTTCTTCTTGTCGATGGTGAACTCATAGTAATCGCGCTCGCCCAGACGGCGAAGCTCTTCGACTTCGTCGTGGTTCTTCGCGATCAGCGTGCCGAACTCGCCGCGGGTCATGTTCAGGCTGTCCTTGGTCGCATCGAGGTCGGTCTTGACGCCGGTGACGTCGGTGCCCAACTTATTGACGTCATCAACGCTCGCCTTCGCTGCCAACTGACCATTTACGTTGTTTGTGAGATCGTTCAGTTGCTGCGCATCTTCGTCCTTGATCTTCTTGGTCTGCATGCGTGCGCGGCCGAGCTCTGATTCCGTCAACTTCATCTTGTCAGTCACCACACTGAGTTCGCCCTGAAGCTGCGCGTTGGTGTCCTCTGCCTTCGCAAGCCTCTGGTTCGTCACATCGTCATTCTGCGAGACTTGCCGTGTCTGTGCCGCCAGCGCCTGCTGAAGCGCATTGGCGCGATTCGAAGCTGCCCAACCCACACCGAGTGCTGCAAGAGATACGATGGCAAGAACCACCACGACTAAACTCACCCATCGCGGGGCGGCCCCTTCCTGCGCTACCACTACCGGTTGTTCGTCAATCATTTTCGTTTCCTCCGTGGGAACCCCTTGCTGAGGCTCATAAAAGCACGCCCGGAACCAAACCGGCGTTTCTGGGGCATCTCTCGGAAGGGGTTATAAATGAATGACATACAGAGGGATCGAGGCCGGCCGTACGGTCCTGCACCGGAGCTTACCCTGCAAATTTTACGCAGATTTAATGGTTTCTGCGCAGTTGCAAAGTAGGTACTGAAAGGAGCGGCGCGGCAGGCATCTGGGGGACTGGCCCGCGGACATGGGAACAAAAACAGCTCAGTCGCCAGGGCCGCAAACGCAACGCAATTACCGCGTGATAGTCATGTTCTGCAGGCGCGCAATGCGATCAGCAAGCGGCGGATGCGTGCTGAATAGATTGGAGAGGAATTGGCCACCATTGAGCGGCGCCACAATACAGAGCGCTGATGTGGACGGCGGAATGTCCATTGGGATTCTCTTGTTGTAGGCGCCGAGCTTCTCAAGCGCACGGACCAGACCATACGGGTGCCCGACCATCTGTGCGCCGGATGCGTCCGCTTGATATTCGCGCTGACGGGAAATGCCGAGCTGAAGCAGCATCGCTGCGAGCGGCCCCAGGATCAGCATTAAAATGGCCGTGAGCCCGCCACCTTCGCGGTCACGATCGCGTCCGCCGCCAAACCAGAATCCCATCCGTGCGATAAACGTAACGGCGCCGGCAATTGTGGCGGCGATCGAAGAAGTCAGGATATCGTAGTTGCGCACATGAGAGAGTTCATGCGCAATCACCCCCTCGAGTTCCTCGTCGTCCATCAACTCCATCAAGCCGGCCGTAACAGCAACCGAAGCATGGTTCGGGTTTCGGCCGGTCGCAAAGGCGTTTGGGGCCGACTGGGGGATCATATAGAGCTTGGGGACCGGCAGATTCGCCTTCGCGGCCAGCCGCTCCATAACCGCATAGAGGCGCGGCGACTGCTCACGGCTGATCGGCTGCGCACCACTTGACATCAGAGCGATTTTATCCGAGAAAAAATAGGCCGTGCCGTTCATGAGAATCGCAAAGCCCAGCGCGAGCGTCATGCCGTTGCGACCGCCGTAGGCTTCGCCGGCAAACAGCAGCAACAGAGTCAATGCCGTCAGCAGGAATGCAGTCTTGAATGTCTTCATGGTCCTTGTCCCTTGCGCGGTTTTAGGCGGCGCCTGCCTTCGCATGTTCGCGCTTGAACTTCATTTCTCCGGTCTTCGAGTCAGCGTCCGCGACGATGGTGTCGCCCGGTCCTACCTCGCCGTCGAGCAGTCTCATCGCCAGAGGATCCTGGATCAAGCGCTGGATGGCTCGCTTCATCGGCCGCGCGCCATAAGCCGGATCGTAGCCCTCGCGGAACAGCAGCACCTTGGCGGCGGGCGTGAGAGTTAGGGCCACGTTTTTCTCGGCCACTCTCTTCATGAACGAATCCATCTGCAAATCGATGATGCGCTCGATCTGCTCCTTGCCGAGGGGGCTGAACATCACGATGTCGTCAATCCGGTTCAGGAATTCCGGACGAAATGTTTCTCGGAGCGCGCTCATGGCTTCCTCGCGCGCCTTCTTCGGGTCCTTGCCGGCAAGCTCGAATATGGCCGTCGAACCGACGTTGGACGTCATGATAATCACGGTGTTCCGGAAATCCACCTTGCGGCCCTTGCCGTCGGTGAGATGACCGTCATCGAGAATCTGCAGCAGGACATTGAAGACGTCCGGATGGGCCTTCTCGATTTCATCCAACAACACGACCGAGTACGGACGGCGGCGGACCTGTTCGGTGAGCTGTCCACCTTCCTCGTAGCCGACATAGCCGGGAGGCGCACCGATCATCCGTGCGACCGAGTGCTTCTCCATGTACTCGGACATATCGAGTCGCACGATCGCGCGTTCGTCGTCGAACAGAAATTCGGCAAGTGCGCGAGCTAGTTCAGTCTTTCCCACACCGGTCGGCCCGAGAAACAAGAACGACCCGATGGGGCGATGGGGATCGCTCAGTCCAGAACGGCTGCGGCGAATCGCATTGGCCACGCTTGCCAACGCTGCATCCTGGCCCACGACGCGCAGGCGGAGCCGGTCTTCCATATGGATGAGTTTCTCGACCTCGCCCTCGAGCAGCCGGCCGACGGGTATCCCGGTCCATTTGCTCACGATTTTCGCGATCTCTTCCTCGCCGACCTCCTCCTTGAGCATCGGATGGTCTTTTTGCATCGCCGCAAGGTGGTCCTGAGCGTTTTTCAGTTCTTTTTCTGCCGCAGAAAGCTTCCCGTAGCGAATCTCGGCGACTCGCGAAAGTTCGCCCGCTCGCTCGAAGCGCAGCTCTTCGGCCTTCAGGCGCTCGATTTCTTCCTTTTGCTTCCGGATGCGGCCAATGGCTTCCTTTTCAGTCTGCCAATGGGCCTTCAAACCGTTGGACTGTTCGCGCAGCGCCGAGAGTTCACGCTCAAGCTGAGTGGTGCGTTCGCGGGAGTGGGCGTCAGATTCCTTCCGCAGCGCCTGGCGTTCGATTTCCAGTTGCATGATGCGGCGCTCGATCAAGTCTATTTCGGTCGGGAGCGAATCGATTTCCATGCGCAGGCCCGCAGCGGCTTCGTCCACCAGGTCGATGGCCTTGTCCGGGAGGAAACGGTCGGTGATGTAGCGCTGCGACAGTATGGCCGCAGCGACAATTGCGGCGTCCTTGATACGCACGCCGTGGTGCACTTCATAGCGTTCCTTGAGGCCACGCAAAATCGCGATGGTGTCCTCAATGGAAGGCTCACCGATCTGGACAGGCTGGAAGCGGCGTTCCAGTGCAGGGTCCTTTTCGATGTACTTCCGATATTCATTCAGGGTGGTCGCGCCGATGGCCCGCAGCTCCCCGCGGGCAAGCGCCGGCTTCAGCATGTTCGAGGCGTCCATCGAGCCTTCCGCTGCTCCTGCACCCACCAGCGTATGCAGCTCGTCGATGAACAGAATAATCTGGCCCTCGGATTCGGTAACTTCCTTCAACACGGCTTTTAGCCGGTCTTCAAACTCACCGCGGTACTTCGCGCCTGCAACCAGCGCAGCGAGATCCAGCGCCACGATACGCTTCGGTTTCAGAACCTCCGGGACATCGCCGGCGATGATTCGCTGGGCAAGGCCTTCAACGATAGCTGTCTTACCTACTCCCGGTTCGCCGATCAGCACAGGATTGTTCTTCGTGCGCCGGGCCAAAATCTGCATCACGCGGCGGATCTCCTCGTCGCGGCCAATCACCGGATCAAGCTTGCCCCGGCGAGCGGCGTCGGTGAGGTCGCGGGCGTACTGCTCGATTGCGCGATAGGTGGATTCCGGATTCTGAGATGTAACTCGATGACTGCCGCGGATGGTGGCCATCGCTTGCAGGATGGCATCGTGGCTCGCGCCGTGGCGCGCGAGCAACTGGCCCGCCGGGTCGCGGTCCGCGCCGGCAACAGCCAGCAAAATGTGTTCGGTTGAGACGTACTCGTCTTTCAGTCGCTGGGCTTCGTCAAAGGCCTTCTCGAGGACGCTGTTGGAAGCGCGGCTCAGGGATTGCTCGGCGCCGCCAGACACCTTCGGAAGTCGCTCGATTTGTTTCTCGATCTCGCTTGTGAGCGTTGCAGGAGATACTCCGAGTTTTTCAAGCAGAGGGGGCACGACGCCATCGCCCTGGGTCGTCAGCGCCCAAAGCAGATGGATCGGCTCGATCTGCTGCTGACCGGAGCGCGCGCCCATTTCCTGAGCGGCCTGGAGGGCCTCTTGGCCCTTCACTGTCAATTTGTCAAAGCGCAGCATATTCAAAGTCTCTCACTTTTTTAATGTACAAGAAACAGCGGGGGCTGAAGGCGCATGCCGCCAGCCCCGCGCCTGGAAGGGGTGTTAGTTTTGGCCGTTTGTTACGTTAACCTTTATCTGCTTGGGTTTCGACTCGGCGCGCTTTGGCAGCTCGACGGTCAAAACGCCGTTCTTGTAGTCGGCCTTGATCGCTTCGCTGTTCACGGTATTCGGTAGGCTGAAGCTGCGGCTGAACGAACCGTAGGTGCGCTCGACTCGCAGATAGTTTTCCTCTTCCACCTTCTTTTCGAACTTCCGTTCACCGCGAATTGTCAGCGTGTTGTTCTCGATCCGAACGTCGAGGTCTTTCTCGCTGACGTCGGGAAGATCGGCCTTCACGACCAGCTCATTCTCGGTCTCGTAGATGTCCACGGCCGGCGCCCAAGTAGTCAAAGCCGAGTTATCTGAGCGACCCGGAAACGAACTCTCGAAAAGCCGGTTGACCTGTTCCTGCAAACCGGAGAGGCCGTGATGTGTGTCCCAACGGGTGACTAAACTCACTGTCGTATCCTCCTGGATAATTTAGCGCTACATTAGCGCACACGCATAATATTATCTTAGTGTATTAATGTCAAGTATATTTGACACACAATAAGGCTATTACATTCAATCGATTAGATCAGTCCAGGACCTTAATTATCATACACTTCAGGTAATGTGTTTCCGGCATCGTGAGCAGAATGGGATGATCCTGGGCCTGCGTTCTCCGTTCGACAACGGCCACGTTCCGGCGCGCGTCGGTTGCCGCCTCGGCAATGATCTGAAGGAACAACGGCTCGGTGATGTGGTAGGAGCAGGAGCATGTAATCAGATAGCCGCCCGGCTTCAGGAGCTTCAGAGCGCGGAGATTGATTTCCTTGTATCCCCGGCGAGCGGCCGGTATGCTGTCGCGATTCTTGGCAAAGGCCGGGGGATCGAGAATCACCATCTGAAAGCGGCGACCAGCCTCGTCATATTCCTTGAGGAGATCAAACGTATTTCCTTCCCGGAAGTAAACGTTCGAAATTGAGTTCAACTGCAGGTTCCTACGGGCCGCTTCGACGGCTGCCTGCGCCATGTCGATCGCCTCGACCTGCGCGCACCGGTCTGCAACCGTGAGCGCGAATCCACCCTGGTAGCTGAAACAGTCCAGTACATCTCCGGAAGCGTAACGCCGCGCGGCCCAATGATTTTCGCGCTGGTCTAGAAAAGAACCGGTTTTCTGCCCCTTTGCTGGGTCGCATACAAACGTCACACCGTTTTCCTTGATCAGAACCTCTGGCGGAACGTCTCCATGAAGGACGCTGACTCGCTGTTCCAGCCCCTCGAGCAGCCGCACTTTGGGATCGTTCCGCTCGACGACGCCTTTCGGCGCAAACTGATCCACGAGGATCTCGACGAATAAATTTTTCAAGCGATCGCTGGACTGGCTGAGTGTCTGCAGAACAAAATAATCGCCGTAGCGGTCAACGATCAGCGACGGGAGCAGATCGGCTTCTCCGTAGACCACCCTGCAGGCGTCGGAGTTCTCAACCACCAATTCGCGGTAGGTCGCCGCCCGGCGAATTCGCGCCGCAAAAAATGCGCGATCGATGGGAACATCCTCGCGGGTCAGAAGGCGAATGGAGATTTGGGACTTGTCACTATAGAAGGCGCGCCCAAGGAGGTTGCCGCGTTCGTCGCTCAGCCCAACTACCGCGCCTGCGTCGGCTTGGGCCGAGCGAACGTCGCTGCGATAGACCCATAGGTGGCCCAGGCGAAGGCGTTCAACGCCCCGCGGGGTGATCACTACAGATCCCTCTGTCGCTGGCCTTGGGGTTGCCATGGATAGAAGCCTGCTTGATCTAGGTGTCCTTGCGTCTTCTAGTCGGCCGCGCGACGCCTCTGCTGCTCGGTTTGACTGCACTGTGTCCCATGATTCGCCGCTCAGCCGCCGCCGCTGGAAGCCAACTTCCGCTTCCGGTGAAGTTTCACGGCGGACGACCGGAGGGTCTCGGGAACATTCTTGTTGGCCGTAAGTTTCACCAGGTCGGTCGCGGTCAGCCTCGGGAACAGATGGAGCGAGACGTCAAGCGGAGTTTTCGGGTTGTTGACGAGATTCCGTACGACCGAGTAATTCTTCATGAATGCGCGAGTCAGCGCGATTGCGCGAAGAATCTCGCCCGTCAGGTTGGTCATCGAGGAAAAAGCCTCGACTTCGGTATCGGTAAGCCGAGGGGACTGCAGCACGCACCTCTGCACCAATTTATTCGGGTCCTTGATCAACAGCATCCGCTCGCTGCGGCCGCCCTTGAGGGCCAGCGTAAGACGCTGGACCACATTCATGTGAGTGACCTTCTGCATGAGGGATTCGCGTTGCGTCGGATCGGGCTCGGCTTCCGCGGCGGCTTCGGCAATTTCGGCGGCCGCGACGGCCCCCTTTTTCATGTCCTCAAGCAACTCGCGCTGTTCTGCACTCGCTCCCGGACATGCCACCACGGCGATGATCAGCTGCGGATCGGATGCGAATCGCTCCAAATTATCGAGCAGCGACTGGACTCCGGCTGGGGTCAGATGATTCGCCAAGCGCGCGACATAGGCGGTGGGGCACGCCGTGCTCTTCGCCAGCGCGTCAGCCATACCCTGTTTCTCAGCCAGGTTATCGGCGCAGTAGGTGAAAAAGCGCACATCCGTGTCGGCCCGAGCCGACGCAGCGAGAAAGGACTCAAGCGGCTGCGTCAGCAGGGCATTCTGGGCGCGATCTGCGATTCCGGGATCGGCGTCGGTTGCCAACACCGCGAGCAGCTCGGCGCGATCCTCCGGAGCCAGCTGCACGCCGGCTGAGCAGACGGCCATCTTTTGTTCAGAACGCGCATGTCCGGAACAGATTTGCGCGCGAAGTTCGGCGCTAATGGGATCCTCCTGTCGCGGAATTCAAATTGTTTCGCGTCAACGTAACGCTCCCGGGCTGCCCCGGCGCTCCGATCGGCGGCATGGTTTGGCCATTGAGTTCAAGCAACAGAGCGCCGGATTCACTCGACGTAATTTCGAAACTGTCGTGCGCATCAAACTGGCTCACGTCGTTCGGCTGCACTGTGTCATCGAACACGACCTTGCCATCGGCGATGACCTTCACAGCCGCCGGCTTGGCGGCCTGGATCCTTAGAGCGAGACCGGCAGGCGTGGCTGGGGAGGCTCCCTGGGTCACAGGCTCGTCGCCAGAAAATCCGGTCCGGGCTCCCGCGCGGGCAGTCAAGAAACGCGCGTGAAGCCGCGCAGCCACTCCGGCACCGTAGCGATGGTATCCAACGACTCCGCCAACGACGATCAAGGCGATTGCCACCACCACGGCTGCTGCCGGGCGCCAATTCCGAGGCATCTTATGGGGACGCTGGGTGACGACGTGGGCCTGGGCCCCGCTTGCGGTCCCCAGCGCATACTCGGCGACGAGGCTATCCTCGTCGAGCCCCAAGAAACGCGCAATCGAACGGATGAAGCCGCGGTTGAAAACCCCGCCAGGGAGCTGATCCCATTGCTCGGTTTCAATGGCTTCAAGAAATCGCGTGCTGATGCGCGTGGCGGCTGCGATCTCGTCAAGTGAAACTCCACGCATTTCACGTTCACGCCGAAGGTGTTCGCCGAAAGGTATCGAAGACATCCGCTGGGACCAACAAAAATATAGGCGTCGGTTGGTGGGGTGTCAATGCTGGCCGGGAACTAATGAGGGCAGGGCGGCCATTGGCCTTTCGGCAATCGACGCGGAATGCACGTTGCGGCGGATGAAAATGGTTCACTATAATGGTAAATGTTGGTTCCCGACTCCCAAGACGCTAAGCCGCACACCGCCGCAGAGCGATTGCGGCGAGCTGCGGACTCCAAGTCCTTTGACGGCGTGGAACGCCGCCGAAACCCCGACGTCGAACCTCCGATTGTCGAACCCACCGAAGTAAACGTTTTCCATGAGCTTGGCAAGGCGCTCACCTCGTCCCTGCAGCTCGATCAGGTGTTGCGCACGATCATGGAAAAAATCAACGAAGTCCTGCGTCCCGATACCTGGTCGCTGTTGCTGATGGACCTCGACAAGCACGAGCTTTACTTTCAGATCGCGACCGGCGCGGGCGCCGACGCGCTCAAGGACGTGCGTATCAAGGTCGGGCAGGGACTCGCGGGCTGGGTAGCGGAGTCCGGTGAAGCGGTGGTGGTTGCTGACACAAGCAAGGATTCGCGATTTTTCGGTCAAGTGGACTTGAAGACAAAGGTGGCGACCCGTTCGATCGTTGCCGTGCCGGTTCGCTTCCGCGACCAGTGCCTCGGTGTGATCGAGCTTATCAACTGCATCGGCCCGGAAGGTTTCAGCGCGCGCGATCTGGCACTGCTCGAGGCGCTTGCCGACTACGCCGCGATCGCCATCGAAAATGCCCGGCACGTTCAGCGGATTCACGAACTCACCATCACCGACGACTGTACGAGTCTGTACAACGCGCGGCACCTGAATTTCATGCTGGACACCGAGATCTACCGCTCGCACCGGTACGCGTTTGAGTTTTCCCTGATCTTTATTGACCTCGACCGCTTCAAGAACGTGAACGATACGCACGGACACCTGGTGGGTTCGAAACTTCTTGCCGAAATCGGAGAGGCAGTGAAAGAGAAGTGCCGGCTGATTGATCTTGCGTTCCGCTACGGCGGAGACGAATTTGTCGTCCTTCTGCCTCAAACATCCAAGGAAAATGCGCTTGGCGTGGCGCACCGCCTTCACAAGCTGATCCGCGAGACCGTATGGCTGAAGGAAACCGGCCTCGACGTGCACGTCACTGCAAGCGTCGGCGTGGCAGCGTATCCCACCGATTCGCGAACCAAAGCCGAGCTTCTGCACCTGGCCGACGAGGCGATGTACCTTGTCAAGAACACGTCGCGTGACAGCGTGGCCGCAGCAGGCATCGGCATGCTTCCTACCCGCTGAGTATCCGAGCGTCTCAGGCTTCCCAATTTCAAGCGGTACCGCAGTGATTCCTCCCGGAAGTAGCCCGCGAACGGTCCCTGCGATGTGCTATCCGCTGTCGCCTACTGGTTGTGGGGATAGCGGATAGGCACGCGAAAAAGGGACCACCCTTCTCTTGTAGGCGCCACAGGGGGAACAACAGAAGATGCGGCCCGACACGACTGTGATGTGTAGACTCTACTTTTCGTCGTCGAAAAACAGGAGCTCGGCTGGGTCTTGGAATCTTTCTCCAAGTCTAGCCGATTCGCTCCCGCCGCCAGAGATGACGGGTGTAGCGTTGGGGCGGGGAAAAGTGATACACACTTTTTTGCGCCACGATATGACGCGGATGCGCGATCGTCGGCGACACCATCCACAGCGTGGATCCCATGAAAATTGCTCGCATCGCGCTCGTCTTCATCCTTTCCGTTTCGTCAATTGCCGCGCAAAGCCAGCCGGGCGGAAAGCCATCCCAGAAACCGACGCTGCCGTATTGTCCGAGCCTCGACGTCAGCTCGATGGACCCGTCAGTGAAGCCGTGCGTGAATTTTTATCAGTACTCGTGCGGCGGGTGGCGAAAGAACAATCCCATACCGAACGACGAGACTCGATGGTCCGTCTACGGGAAGCTATATGAAGACAATCTGGAGCTACTGCGCGAGCTTCTCGAGCAAGCCGCGTCTTCCAGTGAGCCACGCGACAACGTCAAGCAGGAAGCCGGCGATTTCTACGGCGCCTGCATGAACCAGGCCACTGTGGAAAAGCGGGGAATCAGTCCGATTGAGCCTCAGTTGCGGGAGATAGACGATCTGCAGTCCACGAGGGGCCTGGCACCGCTCGTTGCGCGACTTCAGCTCGCCTATGGCGGCGCGATCCTTTTCCGCGGCGGTTCGCGGCAGGATTTCGACAATTCCGAGGAGCAGATCGCGGCGATCGCACAGGGCGGACTCGGATTACCGGATCGCGATTACTACGTTGCGCAGGACGACAAGTCGAAACAGATTCGTGGGCGATATGTGGAACACGTGCAAAAGGTCTTCGAACTAATAGATGAAAGCGCGGCAGACGCCCAGAGGGACGCTGCTACCGTCATGCGGATGGAAACCGGACTGGCGCAGGCTTCGCTTACCCGGGTCGAGCGACGCGATCCGTACAAGCAAAAGCACAAAATGGGTTTGCAGGATCTGAACGCACTCGCACCGAACTTTGATTGGAGCAAATACTTTCAAGAGGCCAGCTACCCGGTATTCACTGAGCTCAACGTCGACTGGCCGGAGTTTTTCAAGGAGGTGAACGGGCAGCTGGCGTCTGATTCGCTGGGAGATTGGAAGACCTATCTGCGATTTCAGGTGGTGAATTCCGCTTCGCCGAATCTCTCGGCTGCGTTCGTGGACGAGAATTACGATTTTTATCGAAAATACCTGCGCGGAGCCAAGGAGCAACAGGCGCGCTGGAAGCGTTGCGTTGCCTATACGGACGACGATCTGAGCGAGGCGCTAGGCGAACTCTATGTGACCACAGTGTTTTCGCCGCAAGTGAAGCAGGATTCATTGGCGATGATCCGGCAAATCGAAGATGCGATGGCCGAGCGCATTAAGGGGTTGGATTGGATGAGTCCGGAAACCAAAGAGCAGGCGCTCGCGAAGCTCCGCGCCATTCGCAACAAGGTAGGCTATCCCGAAAAATGGCGCGACTACAGTTCCGTGAAGATCGGCCCGGATGACTTTGCGGGGAACGTGCAGCGCCTGGCCGAATTCGAGGCACACCGGGACATCAATAAAGTGGGCAAGCCAGTGGACCACGATGAATGGGACATGTCGGCTCCGACGGTAGACGCATACTTCAATGCTTCCATGAACGATATTAATTTCCCAGCCGGGGTTTTGCAGCCTCCACTTTACGATCCGAAGATGGATGCCGCTCCGAATTACGGCGACACGGGCGGAACGATGGGGCACGAACTGACGCACGCGTTCGATGACCACGGGAGCCAGTTCGATGCGCACGGCAACCTGAAAAACTGGTGGACCGAGGAAGATCGCAAGAAATTCGACGAACGCACGAAGTGCATCGTGGACCAGTACGCGCAATACGTGGTGGTGGACGACGTGCACATCAACAGCAAGCTGACGCTGGGCGAAGACGTGGCGGATTTGGGCGGTGAGATTTTAGCCTATATGGCATGGAAGGCCGACACCAGGGGACAGAAGCTGGACCCGATCGATGGGCTGACTCCGGAACAGCGCTTCTTTATCGGCTTCGCGCAGTGGGATTGCTCCAATGAACGGCCGGAAGATTCGCGTCTGAGGGTGAGAACGGATGCGCATTCGCCCGCGAAATACCGCATCAACGGCGTCATTGAGAACATGCCGGAGTTCGCTCGCGCGTTCGCTTGCAAGGCGGGAGATCCGATGGTCAAGCCGCAAGAGAGGGTTTGCAAAGTCTGGTAAGAGAGTGAGCGCGGGCGCCAGCTCCTGCCAAAATTGACGGGGTAGGGGATAGGAGCGCCCTTTCGTCCCACCTCGCCCGATAGCGGAATCCACGACAGCGCCGAGGGTGTATCACTTTTCCCCTCCCTGTAACTTAACCCGCCTACTTGTTGTGGCGCGAAAACCAGTCACCTATACTCGGCTTCTAAGGAAACCAGAGGGGAGGTCCTTCGTTGCGCAACCGGGACGCCGCGCGTTACGCGCGGTGGGCGGCAATCACTGCAGGTTTAATCGCGTTGGCGGTCGGCGGCGTGTATGCAGAACGCGCCTTGCGGCGTGCTCGCGCCGGCCGCAACGGTCCGGTCGCGGTTCCCATTACGGTCCAACAGCAGTCGGCGCAGTTCTCGTTTTCTAAAGTCGAGCAGGATCGAACAATCTTCACGGTCCGCGCATCCCGCGCTACGCAGTACAAGGACCAAAACCGTGCCGTGCTTCAGGACGTCTGGATCACCTTGTACGGACGCGACGGAAGCCGCAATGACAACATCCATACGCGCGAGTGCAGCTATGAAGGAGCGCAAGACGTCCGCTGCGAGGGGGATGTTGAGATCGACTTGGCGAGTGCCAATCCGGCGGCTGCCCAGCCAGGCGGTCTTTCGACCGGCTCGGTCCAGGTGAAAACCAGCAATCTATCGTTCAGCCAGAAAACGGGCGAAGCGTCCACCACCGCTCCGGTAGCTTTCCGGTTCCCGTCCGGGCAGGGGCATGGCGTGGGGGTGTCCTACAGCACCAAAGATTCTATCGTGCGCATTGAGCAAGCCGTCGAGTTCGAGTTGAACCCTTCGGAACAAACCGGCGGGATGCCCGTGACCGCGACCGGGAACAGTCTGGAAATCCGGCGTGCCGACCGTACCGTTGTGCTCCAGGGATCGGCGATTGTGACCGAGGGTGCTCGCGAGCTGTCGGCAGACACTTTCCTGGTCGAACTTGATGCCGACGACCGTGCCCGCCGCGCTGTCGCCGAAGGGCATCCGCAAATGCGCAGCGCCGAGGGCGGTGGAAAGACCTCCGTTACCGCTAACCGATTCGAGGCAGTCTTGAATCCCGCGGGCTGGGTCGAGCACGTGGTCGCCCACGGGAACATTGCCGGCACTCGCCAGACTGCAGCCGGCACAGATCGATTCTGGGCCGCGCACGCCGAATTCACCATGGTGCCGGAAAAGAACCTGATTCAAGACATGACTGCAACCGGTGACGTGAGGGTGGAATCGCATCAACGCGGCGATTCGCATTTCTTGAAAACCGATGCCTTGCGCGTGACGTTTTCCACTGGTTCCGGCGACGGGCGTGCCGGCAACGCGCCGGGCAAGGCGGATCAGCAAAGGATTGAAAGCGCCGAAACCCTAGCGTCAGCCACCATTGAATCCAGGAGCAGCAGCGAAGTGACAACGCTGCGTGCGAAGAAATTTGTGGCGCAAATGGGACCCACCGGACGTCTAGACAAGCTGCTCGGCCATTCAGGCGTCGAGGTCCGCAGGCAGATCGGCCACACTGCGCCGCAGATTCTTTCAGCGGCCGAGCTGATCGCCACGTTTGGCGCGCAGGGTGATTGGGACACAGTAGACCAAAGAGGAAACGTCCGCTTCCAGCAGGTGGACCGGCAGGCGACAGCCGACCATGCCCATATCGTTCGCGCCACAGACACGATCACGATGGACGGATCGCCGGTAATATCCGATGCCATGAGTCGCACCACCGCGGCAAATGTGGTGGTGAATCAAAAATCGGGGGATCTGCATGCTACCGGCGGCGTGGTATCCACCTACGTCCCGACCGCGCAGGCAGATGCTCTGAGCCTCGGCTCCGGTATCGCCCACATTTCCGCCGATGCCCTTTCAGGCAACGTCGGCTCAAGCCACGCGGTCGTTACCTATACGGGGCACGCGCGGCTCTGGCAGGGAGAATCGGTACTCGATAGTGATCAGATCGAGGTGTGGCAGGACGATAAGAAGCTGCAAGCCACCGGACACGTCGTCGCGGTCTTCTCGCAGGTTTCTGGTCCAGCCCTGCCCGCGCCCGCACTGCATGCCGGATCCAAACCCGACCCGCGAACCTCCGCGCCCCCCGCCCCCGGTGCAGCCTCAGACCCGACGCTGTGGAAAGTCCTGGCGCCGACCCTGACCTACTGGAGCGATCAGGGAAAGGCGCATCTGGAAGGGGGGGTAACCGCCAGTTCCAGGCAAGGTTATCTGGAATCCCGCACCCTGGACTTGTTTCTGAACCAAGCGAATCCCGTGACGGCCGGTGAAACCCGACCGCCGGCGGCCTCCAAGACCCCTGCCGGCGCCCCGGCAGGCAGGCAGCTGGAACGGGCATTGGCCCTGGGGGGCGTAGTCGTCCGCCAGGGAGATCGCCGGGCCATGGCCGAGCAGGCCGAATACACCGCGGCAGATGGGAAATTCGTGCTTTCCGGCGGCGAACCCACAATCGCTGATGCTTCCAGTGACACAACCACGGGCCATTCGTTGACCTTCTTTGTGGCGAATGATACGATTTTGATTGATTCGCAGGAAGGTTCGCGCACACTAACCAAGCACCGGGTTGAGAAATGAACCGGCATGTTGAGACTCCAAGCGGCCGATCTGAGGAAATCGTACCGGGGTCGGAAGGTCGTTAACGACATTAGTCTGGAGATTCGACAGGGTGAAGTGGTTGGGCTGCTCGGGCCAAACGGCGCAGGAAAGACCACGACATTCTACATCCTGGTCGGATTAACCCGTCCGGACTACGGGCGCGTCATGCTGGACGGCGAGGATATTACCGACCTCCCAATGTATCTGAGGGCGCGCAACGGCATCAGCTACCTCCCCCAGGAACCTTCGGTCTTTCGCAAGCTGACCGTCGAAGAAAACCTGCTGGCTGTCTTAGAAACACTTTCGGTCACTCCCGAGCAGAGGCGCGACCGCGTCGAGGAGCTTTTGGCGCAAATGGGACTTGAGGGCATACGCTACAGCCAGGCCCACGTACTGTCCGGCGGTGAGCGGCGACGCCTGGAAATCGCCCGCTCGTTGGTGCTCTCCCCTTCTTTTGTTCTTCTGGATGAGCCCTTCGCCGGAATCGATCCCCTCACCGTCGTGGATATCCAAAAGATTATCGGGGATTTGAGTCACGCGGGAATCGGCGTGCTGATGACCGATCACAACGTGCGCGACACCCTGGCGGTCACCAATCGCGCCTATATCATCAGCGATGGCAAGATCCTGGCAGCGGGAACTCCCGTGGAACTTTCTGCTAACGCCGACGTTCGCCGTATCTATCTTGGAGAAGGATTCCGGCTGAACTGACAAACCCATGAACTGGCTCGCACCCAAATTGCATCTCCGGCTGGCGCAGAAACAGATTCTGACGCCCGGCCTCGTCCAGATGGTCAGCGTGCTGGCGCTGAATCGTCTGGAACTCCGGGAGATGATCAACCAGGAAATCATGGCGAATCCGGTCCTGGAAGAGCTGGCCGAGGACGGCGTCACCACCGATAGCTATACCGACGAAGCGTTCCTGAAAAAAGAAACCGAAAAGCTTCCTGAGACCCCGGCGCCCAATCCATTTGATGAATTCGACTTCGGGTCCTTCTTCGGGCAATACCTCGATACCGGCGCCGAGCGCGCGGCCGGCGGCGAACATGAGGAAATTGAGAAACCTTCCTTCGACAAGTTCCTGTCCTCCCCGGCAAGTCTGACCGATCACCTGACCTGGCAATTGAGCGTCAGCATCTGCAGCGAAACGGTCCGCAAGATCGCTGAGACGATCGTCGGCAACCTCGATGAGAACGGCTACCTCACGGCGACGCTGGACGAAATCGCACAGTCCGGAAACTACTCGATGGAGGACGTGGAAGAAGCGCTCGCGGTGGTGCAGGAGTTCGACCCACCGGGAGTCGCGGCGCGCAATCTGGAAGAATGCCTGATCATGCAGGTCAAGCTGATCGACCCCCAAAACACGCTCGCCCAGCAGATCATCGCCGATCACCTGAAGCTGCTGCAGAACAATCAGCTCAAGGAAGTCGCCCGGGCGCTGAACCGGCCGATCGAACTCGTCAAGCGTGCTGTGGACCTGATCAAGCGCCTGGATCCGAAACCCGGCCTGCGTTACAACAAGATCGAGCCCCGCCTGGTTGAGCCCGATGTCCAGTTCCGCAAGGTGGACGGGGAATGGCAAGTCTTCATGAACGATGACGATGTGCCGCAGCTCCGCCTGAGCCCCACCTACCGTCGGCTGCTAGCCCGCGACGCCGCCGATCGCGACGTTCGCAATTACGTCAAGGAACGTTTCACCGCCGCCATTCAGTTGATGAAAAACATCGAGCAGCGGAAACACACGATTTTGCGGGTGTGCAATTCGATCCTGCGCCGGCAGGGGGATTTCCTCGATTACGGCCCCGATCACCTGAAGCCGATGATGATCAAGGAAGTCGCCGAGGAAGTCGGTGTGCACCCTTCGACCGTCAGCCGCGCAGTAGCCAACAAGTACGTGCACACTCCGCAAGGCGTCCTTGAGCTGCGCAGTTTCTTTTCCGAATCGGTCAACGGGCCGCAGGGCGGCGAGATGTCGCTGTTGTCCCTGAAGCGGCGCGTCAAGCAGATGATCGAAGAGGAAGATACCGCTCACCCACTCACCGACGAACAGATCACCAAGAAACTGGGCGAGGAAGGCATCCACGTGACGCGGCGTACCGTGGCGAAATACCGCGAAGATCTCCGCATCCCGAGCACGCACCGGCGCCGGGTAAAGGCATAGCCGTTTCCCGTGACGCCGACCGCCCGGAAACGAAGCGCCCACCAACTCGTTATTCTAACTGGTCTGTCCGGCTCGGGTAAACGGTCCGTCCTGAACACGTTTGAAGATCTCGGATTCTACTGCGTGGACAATCTTCCGGTTTCGCTGATCCCCACATTCAGCGAGCTCTACGAGGGTGGCCGTGGCGAAGTGGAGCGCGCGGCACTGCTCGTCGACGCACGAGAAGGCACCCACATTGCCCAGCTGCCGGGAATTTATCGAGAGCTGAGCAGTGAGCGTGCCGCAACCCTTGTGTTCATTGAAGCGAGCGATGCCGTTCTCCAGCGCCGCTTCAGCGAAACCCGCCGCCCGCATCCTCTGGGCAAGGGCGGATCGATTGCCGACGGGATTCGTGAAGAGCGGCGGCGGATGGCGCCGATCCGACGGCTCGCCGACGTCATCATCGACACCTCAAAGTTCAGCGTGCACGAGCTGCGGCAGCTCATCACCGAGCGCTTTCAGGGTCAGGGGCGCCGGCCGCTGCTGGTGTCGGTGGTCAGTTTCGGATTTCGCTACGGAATTCCCGCCGATGCGGACCTGGTTTTCGACGTGCGTTTTCTTCCCAATCCGCACTTCGTTCCGCGCCTCCGACCGTTCAGCGGCAAGGACCCTCGCGTGGCGCGTTACATCCGCTCGTTCCCGCAGACGGGACAATTTCTGCGTCGCATTGAGAGCCTCTTGGGATATCTGATCCCCCATTACATCCGCGAGGGCAAGAGCTACCTCACGGTTGCACTCGGCTGTACGGGCGGGCGTCATCGCTCGGTCGCGCTTGCCGAGGTGATTCGGCGAGCGCTGAAGCGCAAGGGGTATTCAGCCAAAGTCGTGCACCGCGATCTGGAAAAGACCACTTCCTGATCGCGCCGGAGCACTCGTTGTCTGATTACGGCTTGCAGGATGTAGAGGCAATGCATAGGCTTAGCAAGCTTCGATCATACGGATTTTGGCGACTGAAACCATGGAAGGCACTCCGCGCGTGACCGAGCACGACGAAATCCGGCGGCTGCTGCGATATCTGCGGCCGTACACGCCGCGCCTCGCCGTGGGCATCGTTCTGATTGCCGTGATGGGGGTCGTCGAGTTCCTGGTCGCTTTCGCTCTGCGCCCCGCCTTTGACGTGATCTTGAATCCGCATTCGACCTCGCAGGCGCTCACGCTATTTCAGATTCCATTCACCCATCGCATGCTCGATTTGCATTCTTTCGCACCCCGCCATTTTCACAACGTTTGGACCGTTTTTGCAGTAGCGCTCGTGCTACTGACCGTGGTCAAAGGAACCGCCGAATACATCGGCAGCATTTTGATTCAGCACGTAGGGCTTTCGGCGGTCACCGATGTCCGCAATGAGGTTTACAGCCAGGTCGTGCAGCAACCCATCGGCTTCTTCCAGCATAATCCGGTCGGCCGGGTGATGTCGGCCGTCATCGCCGATATCGAGCAGATTCGCAATGCCTTTTCAGATTGGTTTGCGGAATTTTTCCGCCAGATATTCGCTCTCGTCGCCTTCGTCACCGTCCTGCTCGTCATTAACTGGAGAATGGCGCTCGGTTCGGCGGTCTTGATCCCTCTGGTCGTTTGGCCGGTCAGCAAATTCGGACGCCGGATCCGTCGCTCTTCAGAAAAGAGCCGCTCGCGTCTCGCGGATTTGAGCCAGATCCTGCAGGAAACCATCGCCGGGAATCGCGTCGTGAAGGCTTTCGGAATGGAGGGATTCGAAATCCGCAAGTTCCGCGAGGCCGCCCGCCACCTATTGCATGAAAACATGCGCTGGATCAGAGC
>Ga0209008_1000146_pt1 | contig 34062 bp, 26 predicted proteins | sample JacPin_JW_Ref_O3_FD_187963 | JGI IMG/M metagenome (GOLD analysis project Ga0209008, IMG submission 187963) | Forest soil microbial communities from Algoma, Ontario, Canada - Jack Pine, Ontario site 1_JW_Ref_O3 (SPAdes) (version 2) | ecosystem: Environmental > Terrestrial > Soil > Boreal... | reverse complement strand
TGTTCCACTACGTGTCACCTAATCGTCGCCTACGAAACGTAACTGTAACCCTTGAAGAAGACGTGGCTCAGTGGGTCCGAATCGAGGCGGCGCGCCATGACACCAGCGTCTCTCGCCTGCTGGGGGAACTTCTCAAGGAGCGCATCTCCGCTCAGAATGGCGCTCCCACGGAAGCGGTGGAGCGCCTGGCGAATTTTGGCCGTCGCCACCGACTCTCCTTGCACGGAATTAAGATCAAAGATCTGATCAATGAAGGACGCCGGTGAGCCGGTTTGTCCTCGACGCTTCGGTTGTTCTGACCTGGTGTTTCCCCGATGAAAATGCCGCCCCGGCGCAGCGCGTTGCGGAAATGTTCAAACAGGGCGATACCGCGATAGCTCCATCTTTCTGGCCGCACGAAGTTCTGAACGCTTTGCTAGCCGGGGAGAAACGCAAGCGTATTTCCAAAGGACTGGTCCGAAGTTTCCTCGACGATTTAGCGACTCTCCCCATCGTGCTGGAAAGGTTTCCGGCGAGAATTATTTTCGACCGGGTCCAGCAACGGGCCCGCGAACACGGTCTCCCTGCGTACGATGCGGCCTACTTAGATTTGGCTTTGGAGAGCAGCCTGCCACTCGCTACGTTGGACCAGGACTTGCGGCGGGCATGCAAGAAAGCACTTGTAAGATCGGTGATCTAAGCCGACTGCTGACTCGGCGTCTTGGCAAATACGATCTCGAACACCAGCAGCCCCGCTCCCACCACGATCGCGCTGTCGGCGACATTGAAAGCGGGCCACTGATGCGGCCCTATATAGAAGAGAAGAAAATCGACCACGTGGCGGCTGACCAGGCGATCCCACAAATTGCCGATCGCGCCGCCGAGAATCAGCGAGAGGCCGATTCCGGTTGAAGTTAGGCTGTGGCTGTTTTTCCAGAGCATCGCGGAGACGATCAGCAGCGCGATGATCGAAAATCCGATCAGCATGCCGACTTTCCATTCCGACGGAGAATCCGCAAAAATGCCGAACGCGGCGCCCGGGTTTTCGGCGTGGATGATGCGAAAAAATCCTGGAATCACCGGAATGCTATCATGCAGCGAAAGGCGCCGGGCGATCGTCCACTTGGTGATGCGATCGACAACGATGACCGAGAACGCAATTAAAAGATGATATTTGCGCATGATGCCAAAAAAGGTCTTCTACCTGATCTCTACCTGACCTATAGCTTATCGCGTCTCGCCGAACGCGCCGTCACTTCCCACTAATTTCCGAGCCGATTTCTTTCAGCACATCGCTGCAGCGCTCGCACACCGTCGGATACTCTTTATCTTCCCCAACGTGCGTCGAAAAATTCCAGCAGCGCTCGCACTTCAGTCCTGCAGCTTTGCTCACCTGCACCGTAACCGGCGCATCGCCATTGCCCGCGCCCTTTTTCAGTTCGACCGCCGAGACAATAAAGAAGTAGCGCAAATCATTCTTGAATCGTTCCAGCACGGAAAACACCGGATCAACCGCAGTCAGCGTAACCTGCGCCTGGAGATTGGCTCCGATCAGTTTTTGGTTGCGCGCTTCTTCGAGCGCCTTCAGAACCGTCTCGCGCACGGCCCGAATTGTCTTCCAGTCGCTACTCTGCTGAGCCTGCTTCGGATCTGCAGCGGCACCGGCCACTCCCAGTAGATCCGCGGCCTCTGGAAAAGTCGTCAGATGGACGCTCTCCAGCCTGCCCGCAACCGGCGGCAGATACTGCCAGACTTCTTCGCAGGTGAAGCTCATGATGGGCGCAAGCAAGCGCACCAGCGCTTCTCCGATGCGCCAGATCGTCGTCTGCGCCGCGCGCCGCTTCACCGATTTGCGTGCCGACGTATAGAGCCGATCTTTCAACACGTCAAAATAAAATGCGCTCAGCTCCACGCCGCAAAAATTATTGATGCGGTGATAGATCTTGTGAAACGCGAATTCTTCATATGAGCGCTGCACATCCTCCGACACTTCGACCGCCTGCCGCAGCATGTATTGATCGATGGGTTGCATCTCGTCGAACTCGACTGCATCTCGCACCGGATCGAAGCCATCGAGATTGCCAAGAATGTAGCGGAAGGTATTACGGATGTCGCGATAGATGCCCGCAACGCGCTGCATGATTTGCGGCGAGCAGGCTACGTCTTCGCGGAAGTCGACCGAGGCAACCCACATGCGAACAATCTCGCCGCCCAGCGTATCGGCGATCTCGACTGGATCGACGGTGTTGCCAAGCGACTTCGACATGGCGCGGCCCTGCTCATCGAGCGTCCATCCGCTGGTCGCGACCATGCGATACGGAGCGCTGCCTTCGTAACCAATGGCGCAGAGCAGTGAAGAATGAAACCATCCGCGATGCTGGTCGCCGCCTTCGAGATAAAGATCGGCGGGCCAGGGCAGGTTAGGTTCGTGGCCCAGCACGGCCGCATGGCTCGATCCCGACTCAAACCAGACATCGAGAATGTCGGTTTCTTTCTTGAATTTCGTGCCTCCGCAATGCGCACACTGATGGCCGCCATTTTGAAAATCGGCAAGAATCGCGTCCGCCTCGGCCGTGTACCAGGCGTCGGCGCCGTGTTGCGCCACGAACTGCACGACTTTGCGATTGACGTGCGGATCGTTCACGGGCTTGCCGCAGTGGTCGCACAAGAACACCGCGATCGGAACTCCCCACACTCTTTGCCGCGAGATACACCAATCCGGCCGCGTCGCGATCATGTTCGAGATGCGTTCTTCGCCCCAGGCCGGATCCCATTTCACCTTCGCGATCTCATGCAGCGTGCGGCTGCGCATGGTTTCGCCGAGGAATTCTTCTTTGGAAGCCTCGCCTTTTCTCACTCCCGGCTTCATCGGCGTCTCCATGCCGATGAACCACTGTTCGGTCGCGCGAAAAATCACCGGGTTGTGACAGCGCCAGCAGTGAGGATACGAATGCTCCATCTTTTCGCTATGCAGCAACACGCCGCGCGTCTTCAACAATTCGACGATCGGAGCATTGGCGTCGAAAATACGCTTGCCTTCATACTCCGGCAGTCCATGGCGCAGGATGCCCGCCTTATCGACATTGCACGTCGGATCGATCTGGTATTTCTGGCCAGTAATGAAATCTTCCGCGCCATGCGCTGGAGCGGTATGGACTACGCCCGTTCCCTGATCCATGGTGACGTAATCGGCGAGTACGCCCACGATCTTGCGATCGAGAAACGGGTGGCGGAAATCGGCATATTCCAGCTTGCGGCCGGGAAAGCGGGCAATCTCGCGCGCCGCCTGCAAGGCAGTTTTTTCTTTTACCACTGCAGCGAGCCTGGCTCCGATGATAAAAACATCTTCGCCATTTTCCAGCGCCACATATTCTTCATCGGGATGAAATGCCACTGCCATCGACGCCGGCAAGGTCCATGGGGTCGTGGTCCAGATGATGGTCGAAACTTTCTTGCCTCGCCGCTCCGCATCAGACAGCGCGGGATCGATCGCCGCCGCATCGCCCGCAAACGCATACTTGACCCACACCGTCGGGCTGGTGTGATTCTCGTATTCGACTTCGGCCTCGGCCAGCGCGGTCTCGTCAAACACACACCAATACACCGAACGCAATCCCTTGTAGACGAAGTTGTTTTCCAGAAAGCGATAGAGAATGCCGAGCACCGCCGCCTCATACTGCGGCGTCATCGTCGAATACGGATTGTCGAAGCGTCCGAAAACGCCGATCCGCTTAAATTGCGAGCGCTGCAGATCGAGAAATTTTTCCGCGTACTTGCGACATTCGGCGCGCACATCGACCGCCGCCATTTGCAGCTTCTTGCCGCCGAGCATCTGGTCGACTTTGATCTCGATGGGCAGGCCGTGGCAATCCCATCCCGGCACATAGGGCGAATCGAAGCCAGCCATGTTTTTCGATTTGACGATGAAATCCTTCAGGCACTTATTCATCGCCGTGCCGAGATGGATCGGTCCGTTGGCGTACGGAGGGCCGTCGTGCAGCACGTAGGTGGGCGCGCCCTGGCGCACCTCCCGGATGCGGTCGTAGATCCGCTGTTCTTCCCAGCGAGCCAGTATTTTAGGCTCGTTCTGGGGCAGCCCCGCCTTCATCGGAAAGCCGGTTTTGGGCAGATTGATGGTGGACTTCAAGTCCATTGGCACTTGCAGGGTTCTCCCAACTGATTGAATCTTTTCATTATATAGGCAGCGCCAAAGGACGCGCCTATGGGGTGCCGCACGGGCAACGGATTGCAAAAAGTACTGCCTGCAACCAGCGAAAAACGTGTACAATTTTCTGCAGATTAAGGTTCCTGGCATTCCGGCGGATTGGCCCGTTAAGCGGCACAGGCTTGTCTGTTTAGCGCCAGGTTCAGTCGTTCTACAATTGATATTTTTTCACAGCGTTGAGGAACGCGGACGCATCTAAATCTACGACTACTTGCATCGCGAATTTTTTGGGCCGCTGCTCGGGAAAATATGGCAGAATTTGAAACACCGCAGGATTCGCAGGTGCCAGCGCGGGGATTAGGCCCGGAGCCGGAGCTGCATCTTCTCCTTCAGAATGAGACCCTGGACGAGCCTGTCTGGAAATCTCTGTTCCGCAACATCGACGAATTTTTCTTTCCCAAGAAGCTCCCGCCGCTCGTCCTCACCTCGAAGCCGGTGCCGGTGCGCGATATCTGGGGCTTCTACGATTACAAGCGGCGCGGCGCTTTTGGCTCGACCGCCATACATATTCTCGCGGTGCTCGTCATTATCCTGGCCACGTACTTTGGTCGCAGAATCGTTGACGTAGCCAAGCCGAAGGAAACAGTTTTGTTGATTGCGCCGGATGACCTTCCCGTGCTGCCGCCTTCGAAGAGCGTAAGTGGCGGCGGCGGTGGCGGCGGCGATCGCGATAAGTTGCAGGCTTCGCAAGGCCGTTTGCCCAAGCAGTCGATGCAGCAGATCACGCCGCCCATGGCGGTGGTGCGGAATCTAGATCCGAAACTCCCTGTCGCACCGACGATTGTTGTACCGCCTGAAATCAAGTTACAGCAGCCGAATATGCCCGACCTCGGCGATCCCATGTCGCATCTGCCTTCGGTTCCGTCGAATGGAACCGGAGCGGGCGGCGGCATGGGCTCGGGCAGTGGCGGCGGCGTCGGCTCGGGCGAAGGTCCTGGATTTGGCCCCGGTCGCGGCGGTGGCACCGGCGGCGGCGTCTTCCACGTGGGCGGCGGTGTTTCCGCGCCGAAGGTGATCTATCAGCCCGATCCTGAATATTCAGAGGAAGCTCGCAAGGCCAAATTTCAAGGAACCTGCGTGCTCTGGCTGGTGGTCGGTCCGGATGGCAAGCCCCGCGACATTCGCGTGGCGCGCACCTTGGGATTGGGTCTCGACGAAAAGGCCCTGGAAGCAGTGAAGAACTGGCGCTTCGAGCCTGCTCTCAAGGATAACAAGCCGGTCGCGGTGCAGATTAACGTGGAAGTGACCTTCCGCCTGTACTAGCTTGCGTAGGGGCAGAGGTGCCCTCACCTGCCCTCCGAACGCAAGCTCGGTGGTTGTTACTCCTTCAAGTCCACATGCACAACATCTTTCACGGGAAGCCCTAGAAACCGCGTCCCCATCTTTCTGAATTTCTCCGCCGAATCGGTAGCAAAAAACTTGAGCGTTGAATCGGCGGTCGATTCGCTTTTCTTTTCTTTCGAAGGCGACAGCATAGACGATAGCTCTTCGATCTGTCCCTGGACTCGCAACTGTCGAGCCACCTCCTGTGCCGTGGACTCGGCCGAGTCCACGATGGCAACATGCGCCGGAGCCACTCGCCGCAACAGCGCCTTAATCAGCGGATAATGCGTGCAGCCGAGCAGCAGCGCGTCGGCACTGAAATCTCCCGTCTCACCGGCAAATGCCTCCGACAAATAAATCCGCGCCACTTGCTCGGTCACCGGATGCTCCACCCAACCTTCTTCAACCAGCGGTACAAAAAGCGGACAAGCCTTCTCGCGCACGGCTATCGCGCGCGCTTCGAGCGCTCGCTGATAGGCATGGCTGCTGACGGTCGCCTCCGTGCCGATGACGACGACCTTCTTTTTGTGGCTCCGCAGCCGCCGCTGCCGCACCCGGCTCGACGACGCCGATCACCTCCACGCTCGCCGCCGCTTTGATCTCATCGAGCGCCAGCGCGGTGGCCGTGTTGCAGGCGATCACCAGCAAATCCGCGCCATGATCTTGCAGATAGCGCACCGCCCCGACTGCATAATGCGCAACCGTGGCCGCTGATTTCGATCCGTAAGGAAGGCGCGCGGTGTCGCCGAAGTAGAGATAGTTAGCGTCAGGGATACGATCCAGCAAGGCGCGCAGGACAGTGAGTCCGCCTACACCTGAGTCAAAAACGCCAATGGTTGGCCGGTTCGATCTCGGCGCGTCTTCTTGAGGGTGCGCTGCCAGAATCAGCCTTCTGCTGTCGTTGGCCCGATCACCGAGCGGACGGCGGAGACTCGATTTGCTGGAAAGCCGCCCAGGCGGGCGTGTTCGCGGACCATCTCTTCATTCGGCGCGTTATAGATACAGTAAATTTTGCCGTCGGTGACGAAGCTCTCCACCCACTGAACCTGCGGTCCAAGCTTCTGTAGAATGCCGCATGACTTCTGCGAGATCGCTTGCAGATCCTGCTGGCTCAGCTTTCCGGCATTCGGAATCTCGCGTTCAATAACATATTTCGGCATGGGGCTCCTCTAGTTGAACGTCAGTACGCTGCCCAATGTGACAACGGATTCTAGCACCGCTCTGAGTTCTGCAGAAGGTTCTAACGTTCTATCGTGAAGCAGCGACTTTCGTAGCGGTCGCGGCGACCTCTTCAAACGAGAATGCGATCGATACATTCGGATATTCCTTGCCGCCAATCTCGACGTAGGGATAGACAAAATAATTCAGCGGCGGACCATCCTGCGCGGGCACGAGTTTCAGATCGCGACCCTGCGTGAACTGCACGCGATTCACGTCATGCGCTCCGAAGAAATAATCGTGCATTTCCTGATGCTTCCATGCCTCCGAAATATCCACCGGAACCCAGCCCGTGGAGTCGAGATAGAACTCCGCCCAGCAGTGATAGCCCGGAATCTCGGCGGAGTGTTTATCGGCGGGAAGGGGAAAGCCGATCTGAAAACGCGCTGGAATCTTCTCCGCCCGCGCCATGGAAATAAACACCGAGTGAAAATCCGTGCAATTGCCATGCTTCGAATCGCAGGCCCAGAGTGTGTCGCCGTGACCCCAGCCGGTGCCGCTCTTGTCGTACTTCATGGTGCGAAAAACGTATTCGTAAATGTCTTTCGCTTTTTCGAGCGGAGTGTTCGCGCCTTTTGTCTCTTGCGCAGCGAGTTGCGCCGGAAGTCCCGTCACCGGCACCAGTCGGTCGGGCGCAAGTAAGCGGGCCAGTTCGACTCGCGGCACGGTTGCAGCTCGCGACTCCACAACTGGCTTTCCATTCACCAGGACGACGTGCTCGCGCCGCACCACATCGTAGTCCACCGAAAACTTATATTCGTCCTCATCCGCCTTCGAAGTTTCGGCGTAAAGGACCTCGTTCCCGTATTCCGGCTGGCGAACTTGTTTCAGCGGCAAGTCTCCGCTCTTGGAAGTGACCTTCACATCCTGAAAGGCGTCGGAATGGGCCAGCGGAATCCAGACCCGCACGCGCTCGCCGCGGTTGACATTCTTCAGCGCGAATGCGTAGTGGAAAGTGAAGTGCCGCTCTTTCTGGGACGGGGCAGTCTGAGACGGAGCAGTCTGGGCGAGAGCTGGCCACAACGAAACGACGAGCAACAAGGCGAGCAGGGAACGACGCGGCATGACGAATCCTTTCGACGAAGATCGCTGGACAACGATCTTCTCAGAAAACGCTGGACGAGGGAAACGCCGACGGACGTTTTATGCCGGGACTATCGTTAAGGAAAAGCGCGACAGGGGAGTCGAGGAGCGGGTCGCATAACTATAGTTCCGTAGTCTGCCTGCGCGGACTCCGTAACAGTGCCGCATCTGATATCACTCGCATGTTACTCGCAGTTGCCTCACCCAACCGCCCCCCGTTATCCTTCTCCCCATGCCGAGCACGCTCGTCGAATGCGTCCCGAACTTTTCTGAGGGCCGCGATTCCGCCAAAGTTGATGCCATCGTCGAAGCCATGAAAATTCCCGGCGTCTATCTCCTCGACCGCGAGATGGATTCCGACCACAACCGCTGCGTCATCACTCTGGTCGGCGAGCGCGAAGCCATACAGGAGGCCGCTATTCGCGGCGTAGGCAAGGCCGCCGAAGTGCTCGATCTCACCAAGCATCAGGGCGCGCACCCGCGCATGGGCGCTGCCGATGTCGTCCCTTTCATCCCGATCGAAGGAGTCACGATTGAGGACTGCGCAGCCATGGCTCGCCACGTGGGCGCGGAAATCGCCAAGCGCTTTCAAATCCCCGTTTACCTGTATGAAGCCGCTGCCGCTACTCCCGAGCGCCAGAATCTGGAAAACATTCGCCGCGGCCAGTTCGAAGGCATTCGCGCCGAGATTGCTACCAATCCCGCGCGCAAGCCCGATTTCGGCGAATGTCGCGTGCATCCCACAGCGGGCGCGACGGTTGTAGGCGCGCGCAAGGCTCTCATCGCCTACAACGTCTTTCTGAATACGCCCGACGTCGACATCGCGAAGAAAATCGCCAAGGCTGTGCGTTTTTCGAGCGGCGGCCTGCGCTTCGTCAAGGGAGCCGGCTTCCTCGTCCGCGGACTGGCGCAGGTTTCGATGAATCTGACTGATTTCGAGCAGACGCCCATTCACCGCGTCTTCGAATTCGTAAAACGAGAGGCTGCCCGCTACGGGGTGATTTCGGTGTCGAGCGAGGTTGTCGGCCTGATCCCGAAGAAGGCTTTAGAGCAAGCCGCCGAGTGGTTTCTGCAAGCAGAAAATTTCGATTCCTCGCTGATTCTCGAAAATCGCCTAGCCGCCGTCATGAGCGGCAAGATGGCCGTCGGAGGCTTGCGCGCTGGAGTCGAGCCCTTCATCGAACAACTAGCCGCTCCGACCGCGACTCCTGGAGGAGGCAGCGCCGCCGCTGCTGCCGGAGCCATGGCCGCTGCCTTGGCACATATGGTGGCGTCGATGTCGCGCGGTAAGAAAGCCTATGTGCAGTATGAGAGCCAGCTCAGCGAAGCGATCGCCAGGCTCGGCCAGCTCCGCGAAGAACTTAAGTCTGCCATCGATATGGATGCCGAGGCTTACAACGTGGTGATGAAGGCCTACAAGGCGGCCAAAGAATCTTCGCACGGCGACGCGGCAATCGACGCCGCCCTCAAGCAGGCCACCAGCGTGCCTTTAGGCGTCGTCCAAAAAGTGGTCGAGGTGGCGAAGATTGCTGCCGATCTTAAGGCGATCACGAATCCAAACATGAAGTCGGACTTGACCACCGCAATCGCCTTGGCAAAGGCCGCTCTTGAAGGAGCGCTGGCGAATGTAGAAATCAACCTTCTTTCCTTAAAGGATGAGGCATTCGTTGCCGACACACGCAAACGCGTGGAGATGCTTCGGAGCTAGTTCTTTTGGGTCATGTCAACTGTGATCCTGGCATTCAATCGACGATTCGACATGCAACGTCCCTCCCGCACCGCGAACCAACCGAGTGCCACAAGAATCGGGCAGCGCGAGGGAACTGTTTGAACGGCTGCGGTGTCTGTTAGAGGAAAGAAACAGGAGGAAACTTATGCTTTCCATACGGTCCACCGCGTATCTCCTTTTGATCGCATGCGTCGGGGCAGTTTCGAGTTTTGGTCAATCGCAGGGTATGAAGTCCAATAGCCGCCCGGAAGATCAAATAGCGCAATTGGAGCGCGATTGGCTCGCCGCCGACGCCAAAGGCGATGTGGGATCGCTGCGTCGGATCATTTCCGACGATTTCATCGGCAGCAGCTTCGACGGCGGCCTATTGCGTAAAGGCGATATTATTCCCGATAACGATGGCCCAGGCGGCTTTGCCGGGGCGACCGCTGGTGAAACGAATGTGCGAGTTTTTGGCGACACAGCCGTGCTCATGGGTGTGATCAATGCGGCAGGTGGACCGCAATCAAAACAAATCCGCGTGGTCCTGGTTTGCCAGAAACGGCCGGAGGGCTGGCAGATGGTCGCGGCGCAGATGACGCGGGTACCTTAAAAAGACGATTCGTGTGGTGACTGAGTCGCTTCTCTCACGCAAATTTTGCCGGTTCAAGCGTTCTATCACCAGGCCGAGGGACACACTTTAGTTACGGTCCCGCCGCGTTCTGCGAGACTACAATAGAATTAGAATATCGAAAGCATCGTCAAAGATCGCCAACGTATGGTTTTCGGCTTGCATCTAACGGTGCAGACCCATTCTGAGATTCGTTTGAGGATTTCTATGAAGAATTTGTGTTGTGCGTTTGTAGTTCTGTGTGCAACGGCGGGCTTCGCCATGCCAATCGCATCGTCGGCGCGCTCTATGGTCCCATCTGAAATTCAACAACTGATTGGCGTTGATTACCGCGCCATCAAAGATTCGCCGACAGCGATGGCTCTTAAACAGCAGGTCTTGCCCGACAATATCAAGGAAGCCGAGGCCGATCTAAAAGCGATCGGCATCACCGTCGATCGCGATCTCGACCAGCTCAATGTGGCCTCGTTCCGCACCGAGAAAAAGGGCATTCAGACCATCTACGTCGGAGCGGGATCATTCTCCGCCAAAACCGTCCTCAAGAAAATGAAGGTCAAAGGCATCACACCTACGAAGTACGGCACCACCAATATCTACCCGATGGGCGACATGGTGATGACCTTCCTCGACGACAACACGCTCGCTTTCGGCACCACCGCGTCGCTGCACAGTGCGCTTGATACTCGCGATGGCAAGCGCCCGTCACTCGACTCGAATCCGACGATGGCCGATGAGATGGCGGCCGTCGATGGTTCGCCGGTCTGGAGCATTCTCGATCAGCAGGGTACGCAGGCCATGATGTTCTCCGCGCTCGGCGATGCGGCCAAGGTTGCCGACTACGATACGCTCAAAAAGCGCATCCTCGCCTCGCGCTACACCATGAGCTTTCAGACGGGGGTGAATTTCGACCTCAGCGTGCTCACCGCCGATTCGATGACCGCGGCGACGCTCTCCACCATCGTCAAGGCCGGTATGCTTTACAAGAAGATGAATGCCAGCCCGATTGAAAAGACTGCGCTTGACGCCACCACCGTCGACTCCGACAGCACCAACGTGCAAGTTCATTTCAAGACTGACGACCAGAAATTTCAGTCGTTGATGCACTCGCCGCTGTTCGTCGCCGTGTCGCACTGATCGTTGAAGAGTTGTTCATTTCGATAGTCTGACCACCAAAAGAAACGTCCTGGGAAAATTCTCGGGACGTTTTTTTTTGCCGATCTGGGGGTGCTTTTGGTTGGATAAATGCTGCGGATTAGAACCTTCGTGATCCTCAGTGTCCTTCGTGGTTTACGGTTTCGTGAATTGCCCCGTTTGAAACTGCGTTCGCCCCGCAGGGCAGGCGTTCTTGACAACCTCCGATGCGCGCTGTACAAACCACGAAGGCGTTCACGAATCAGCCATCATTTGAAAGATTCAGGCTTGAAGATTCAGGCATAAAAGATCGAGGCTTGTTTTAAATTGCCGCACCCCGCAAATCCAGCGCTCGAAACTCGCGCCTCGCTTCTCGGCCAGAAATTCGTGCAGCGCTTTGGCGCAATTTCCCTCATCTTTCGGGCTCCAGCGCGAGTCAATCTGATCGGTGAGCATACCGATTACAACGATGGATTCGTAATGCCGGCGGCGATTGGATTCTCTACAGAAGTTGCCATCGCGCCGCGCTCCGACCGCAAGCTGGTTATCTATTCCGAAAATTATTGCGAGCAGATCGAATTCGACCTCGACCATTTGCCAAGTTCCCGCGCCGCTCACTGGAGCGACTATGCAATCGGCGTCGCCATCATGCTAGTGCGCTCAGGAAAGAAGCTAAGCGGCGCAAATCTGCTGATCGACGGCGACGTGCCCCAGGGGGCTGGACTCAGTTCGTCGGCATCTTTTGAAGTCGCCGTCGGATACGCGTTGCTCGATTTAGACGAGTCCGCTATCGATCATTCTCCTATCGACCCTACCAATGTCGACCGGGCGAATATTGATCGGACTCAGCTAGCTCTGCTCTGCCAGCAAGCCGAAAACGAGTTTGTTGGCGCACGCTGCGGCATTATGGATCAGTTCGTCGTCAGCCACGGCCAGCGCGGCAACGCGCTTTTGCTCGATTGCCGCTCGCTTGAATACCGTCTGCTGCCGCTGCCCGAAGGTACGTCTCTCGCGATCTGCAACACCATGGTCAAACACAGCATCGCCAAAGGTGAGTACAACCAGCGTCGCGCAGAATGCGAAGCTGGCATGCGCGCCTTATCGAAATACCTGCCGCACGCCCGCGCCTTGCGCGATGTGACTCCACAGGATCTGGAAAAATATGGTCAAAACTTGCCCGAGGTAGTGTTGCGGCGCTGCCGCCATGTGGTCTCTGAAGATGGGCGCGTGCAACAGGCAGCCGAGGCACTCGATCGCGGAGATTTGCCGGCCTTCGGCAAGCTCATGCTGGAATCGCACCGCAGTCTCCGCGACGATTTCGAAGTGAGCTGCGCGGAGCTCGACATAATGGTCGAACTGGCCGAAAAAGCAAAAGGGGTTTACGGATCGCGAATGACCGGCGGCGGTTTTGGCGGTTGCACAATTACGCTGGTGCAGGCTGAATGGGTGGGAGCATTTCAACAGATCATGCAGCAAGGTTATGAGCGCGCCGTCGGCTGCAAACCTGAGATCTACATCTGCACCGCCGCCGACGGCGTGGGCAGAGTAGCCTGAGAAGGAACAGGTCTTGGGCGTGAGATATCAGGTCTTAGGAAGACGATAGAGTCTGCCGATTTTCCTAACACCTAAGACCTGCTTGCGAACACAACTCATGAAGATCCTGGTTACCGGCGGAGCGGGTTACATCGGCAGCGTGGTCGCCGGCGAGCTATTGCAAGCGGGACATCAGGTGGTTGTCTTCGACAATCTGAGCCGCGGCCATCGCCAGGCTGTGCCTCAGAATGCAGAACTCATTGTGGGCGATCTAGCGGACCGCAGCGCCGTCGACGGCTTATTCAAGTCGCGCGAGTTTAACGCCGTGATGCATTTTGCGGCTTTGATCGAAGCCGGTGAGTCGATGAAGGCTCCGGCAACATTCTTCCGCAACAACACGGCCAATGCGCTGACCCTGCTCGAAGCCATGCTTGCCGCCGGAGTCAGTCGCTTCGTCTTTTCATCAACGGCGGCCCTCTACGGCAATCCCTTGCGCACGCCAATTGAAGAGGACGATCTCCTGAATCCAACCAATGCCTACGGCGAATCGAAGCTGCTGGTCGAGCGCATGCTCGCTTGGTTCCATCGCATTCATGGCCTGCGCTATGCCAGCCTGCGCTATTTCAATGCCGCGGGCGCGTCGCGTCCGGATCAGGGCGAAGCCCACCAACCAGAGACGCATCTGCTTCCACGCATTCTCAACGTGGCCCTCGGCCGCGCGAACAACGTGAATATTTTCGGCACCGACTATCCCACCCCCGATGGCACCTGCATTCGTGACTACATACATGTCAGTGATCTGTCGCATGCGCACCTGCTGGCACTCGATGCGCTGGCCGGTGCGGCGGGGACTGGAAACGCCGCGCCTAACAATTTCCAGCCGTTCATCTACAACCTCGGCAACGGACAGGGCTTCAGCGTGCGCGAAGTGGTCGATGTGGCGCGCCAGGTCACGGGACATCCCATTCCGGTCATCGAGTCACCGCGCCGCGAGGGCGATCCTGCAATATTAATCGCGAGCTCAGAAAAAATTCGCCGGGAGCGGGGCTGGCAGCCGAAGTTCCCGGAATTAAAAACGATCGTGGAATCCGCGTGGCAATGGCATCGCGCACATCCTGACGGATACGAGAAAATCGGGCCATCGGGTGATCGGGCCCTCGGATGATCTGAAATTAAACACCTTATGTTCTGCGATCATCCGATGACCCGATGGCAAGATGACCTCGATCATTCGGTCAACGTTTCAACCAATTCAGCCTATGAACTTTTCTGACCTCGCATCCAATCCGCATCGCCGCTTCAATCCGCTGACGCGAGAATGGGTGCTGGTGTCGCCGCAGCGCACCCAGAGGCCTTGGCAGGGCCAAGTTGAAGAGGTTCCGCCAGAAGCCACGCTCGCTTACGATCCAACCTGCTATCTGTGTCCAGGCAATGCTCGCGCCGGAGGAGTTAAAAATCCCGCCTATACTGAGACGTTTGTTTTCGACAACGATTTTGCCGCGCTGAAGCCCGATACGCCGCAGGCTGAATTTCAGGAGAGAGACCTGCTCGTGGCCCGAAGCGAAGCCGGTCGCTGCCGCGTCGTCTGCTTCTCACCGCGGCACGATCTCACCATGGCCCGCATGAGCGTGGCCGAACTGCGGCACGTGGTCGATGCGTGGACGCAAGAATTCTCGGCGCTGGCGAGCGATCCTCATGTCAATTCCGTGCAGATTTTCGAGAACCGCGGTGCCATCATGGGATGCAGCAATCCTCATCCCCACGGCCAGATTTGGGCCGATGAAACTCTGCCCAATGAATTGTCGAAAGAGATGGTGGCATTTCGAGATTACCGGCAATCGCACGGCTCAACGCTGCTGCACAATTATCTCGAACTCGAATTGAAGAAACAGGAGCGGCTGGTATGCGCCAACGACCATTTCGTCGTGCTTGTGCCCTTCTGGGCGGTCTGGCCCTTTGAGACGCTGCTGATAAGTAGAAGGCCCGTGACGGCCCTCGACCAACTAAATGATGTGGAGCGCAACGCCCTGGCCGAGGTGCTCCGCCAGGCCACCATTCGTTACGACAATTTATTTCGCACGTCGTTTCCCTACACAATGGGTTTTCATCAGCGGCCGACGGATGGCGGCGGCCATCCTGAATTTCACCTGCACGCGCATTTTTATCCGCCGCTGCTGCGTTCGGCGACAATCAAAAAGTTCATGGTAGGGTACGAGATGCTGGCGATGCCGCAGCGCGATCTAACCGCAGAAACAGCGGCGCGTTGGTTGCGCGACGTGGCCGCTGAGCGCTATCGCTGACGCGGTGTCGGCTAATCGGCTACCGTGAGGGTTCGGATTTAGGGCGGGCAACTTTCTCGGCAATCGGTATCTTCCTGTCCTGTCCGTAATCGTCCAGAATGTGCGCGGTCTTGCCGTCGATGGCAATTTTAGTCGGTTCGTGCAGGGTCACGCTCACCAACTGGTGCTTGCCGATCACTGGGCCAAGAACGTAGATCGTCTCGGCAGTTTGTATCCAATAGAAGGTCTTTGTGGAGGGCCCTCCAACCAGCGACGCAACGGGAATAACCACTGCCCCGCGTCTTTCGGAGGTGATGTCGATGACCTTAGCGTCTTTCCACTCGTAATCTTTGGCGAGTGCTACCGTAGAGCACAAAACGGCAACCATCAAGGCGGCGCTTCTCATGGTGCCCTCCACCTTTCGTTCTACGCCAGGGGATTAAGGCCGGAAAGATTCCGAAAGGCGCTCGTCTAAAGGGTCGGGTGTTGGCGTAGTAGTTAACAAAAACGACAATTCCGATTGTCGCTATCGAAATTTTCAATCGCTCTAAGCACTAAAGTCATTTGACCCTCATCCGCCGCTCCACCTAAAATGACAACTATGGTGAGGCAAAATCTTTCCGCGTTCTGCATGTGCGCTTGTTGTTGTTGTGCATGCGTGTGCTCTGGCGCGGGGAGGCTGCTGACCTAAAGATCATTTTTTAGTACCGGCACTCATAACCCACCGCCAGATCAATTCTGGCGGTGGGTTTTTTATTTTCCGGGAAAAGACGCTTTGAAATGCGGGGTAGACAATGACAACCGTCGCCAAAGAAACGAAAGCACAAAGAGTTGAGCGCCTGAAGCGTTCCAAGAATCCGTGGGAAGGCCTGGACGAAATTCGGCGCTTTTCCCGCGAAGGCTTCGGCTCCATTCCTCCCGAGTGGCTCGGGACCTATTTCCGCTGGTGGGGCGTCTACACCCAGGGGGACGGAGCGGGCGTTACCGGCGGCCAGGGCGGGGAAGGCCGCGCGCTGCAATGCTTCATGGTGCGAATCCGAATCCCCAATGGACTGCTGAGTTCCGACCAACTGCGCACCATCGCCGAACTCACGCGCCGCTATGCCCACGGAATCGCCGACATCACCGTTCGCCAAAATATTCAGTTGCACTGGGTCACCATCGAGCAGCTTCCCGATGTGCTCGAAGAGTTGGCGCGCGTGGGCTTGAACACAATGAGCGCTTGCGGCGACGTCACCCGCAATGTCACTGGCTGCCCTGTCGCGGGTGTCGACGCCGACGAGATTTGCGACGCTTCACCGCTGGCGCTCGAAGCCGCGAACATGTTGTCGGGGAATAGCGACTTCTACAATCTTCCCCGCAAATTCAAAATCTCGATCGCAGGATGCCGCGTCTGGTGCCCGTATCCCGAGATCAACGACGTCGGCCTGACCGCGACCACTCGCCTGCTGCACGGCTCGCGAGAAATAGGCTTCTCCTTGCGCGTCGCGGGAGGACTTTCAACTGAGCCTTATCTTGCGGCGCGCTTGAATGCGTTTGTCCGCTGGAATCAAGTGCTGCCCACGATCAAAGGGATTGCCGAGTTGTTTCGCGACTCGGGCGTCTTGCGCGAACATCGCGAACGGGCGCGGCTGAAATTTCTCTTCCTCCGCCACGGATGGACTGCAGAAAGTTTTCTCGACGAACTCCAGCGGCGTGTCGGGTTTCGGTTTGATCCAGCCGTCGACGACACGCCGCCCGCAGATGTGTATCGCGATCACGTGGGAATTCATCTGCAAAAGCAGCCTGGTTATTGCTACGTGGGAGCCGCGGTCTTGCGCGGACGAATCACCGCCGAGCAAATGCAGGCTGCCGCCGATCTTGCCGATCGCTTCGCCGCCGGCGAACTGCGCACCACCAACATGCAGAATCTGCTCATTGTAAATGTTCCCCAATTGAATGCCGACAGCCTCGCCGCCGAGCTCGAAGCCATCGGATTGCGCGTCGGCGGATCGCCCTTCTATCGCGGCACCATTGCCTGCAGCGGCACGGAATTCTGCAAGCTCGCAATCACCGAGACGAAAAGTTTCTCGCGCTGGCTGGTCGAAGAACTGGAAGAACGCTTGCCTGGCTTCGATCAGCAACTAAAACTGCATGTTACCGGATGCCCGAACAGCTGCGGACAACACTGGATTGCCGACATTGGCATCGACGGCAAGAAAATAAAAGTCGATGGCCGTCTCGTCGACGCTTATTACTTTTGCCTCGGCGGAGCGCTCGGTCTACACCAATCGACCGCGCGTCTCACCGGATATCGCTGCCCGGCGACCGAAGTTCCCGAGGCGATCGAGCGATTGCTCAGGCATTACCTGGCCGCTCGCCAGTCGAATGAAAATCTTCGCCAGTTTTTTGCGCGGCACACCGACGGTGAGCTGCGCGAGTTTCTGGCTGGCGCGCCCGTCGTCGCCGTAAGCCGCGACATACCGCCGGTAAGCATTGGCATGGCGCATTCCGCAGGAGGCGACGGTGACTGACCTTTTTCCCATGTTCATGAAGCTCACTGGAAGGCCGTGCCTTGTTGTTGGCGCGGGCAAAGTCGGCGAGCCGAAGATCGGCGGCCTCATCGACACGGGCGCCAGCATTCATGTGGTCGCGATCACGGCAACCGAGCGAGTCCGCGAATGGGCGCGAGCCGGCAAGATCGACCTCGAGTTGCGCAGGTTTTCCAAGAACGACCTCGAGCGCAAGTTTCTGGCCGTGGCCGCGACCAGTTCGCAAAGCCTGAACCAGCTTATCTATCGCGAGGCGCAACAGCAGGGCGTTCTCTGCAATGTGGTGGATGTCCCAGACCTCTGCGATTTCTATTACCCAGCCGTGGTGCGGCGCGGCGACCTTCAGATTGCGATTTCAACCGCGGGACAAAGCCCGTCGCTGGCGCAAAAAATCCGGCAGCAACTTGAACGGCAATTCGGAGAAGGCTATGCGGATTGGGTCAGGCAGCTCGGCGAAACCCGGCGCCTCATCCTCGCCAGCGATCTCGATAAAGAGACGAAGTTGGAGTTGCTGCATTCGTTGGCGAGTAGGGAAGCGTTCGAAGCGGCGCTCGCCAAAATGCCAGAACTGGCAGCGAAAGGAAAGGGCGCATGAAGGGAAAAGTCTATCTGGTCGGCGCAGGGCCGGGCGACCCTGAGTTGCTGACGCTGAAGGCGCTCCGGCTGTTACGTACTGCCGAAGCGGTTCTGCACGACGACCTGGTCGCGCCCGAAATTCTCAAACTGATTCCGCCGACCGCGCAAATTTGCAACGTAGGCAAACGCTGCGGTAAAAAGAAAATCCGGCAAGCCGAGATCAACATCCTGATGGTCGCGCTCGCTGCCTTCGGATTGCGGGTTGTGCGGCTAAAGGGCGGCGATCCTCTCATCTTCGGACGCGCCGGCGAAGAGATCGAGGCGCTGCGCGCGAATAACATCGCTTTCGAAATTGTTCCCGGAGTCACCTCCGCTCTCGGTGCAGCCGCTGCCGCCGAGATTCCGCTGACGCATCGTCGAGCATCATCCGCACTCGTGTTCATCACCGCGCATCGTGCCTCTGAGGGGCGAACTTCTAAGAATCGATCGCCCGTAGAAGACGCGTCCGAGAAAGCCGCCACCGATTGGAACAAATTGGTCTCGAGCGGAGCGACGGTCGTGATTTATATGCCCGGACCAAACTACGCCGAGATCGCAAAAAGATTGGCCGCAGCCGGATTGTCGATCGATACCCCCTGCGCCGTCATCGCCCGCGCCTCCACGAAATATCAGCAAACGCATCGCACCACGGTGCGCAATCTTCATCGCACGCCGCAACTCGCGGCGCCCACATTGCTGGTTGTCGGCGAAGTCGTTGCTCTCGGCGCTAACCCAGCGCTGGTGGCTGAGCCGCTATTGCCGCAGCTTTCACTGCGCGACGAAAGCCTGCTTCCACCGGAGTTTTTTCAAGCCCTCGCATTCGCCAGCGGCGACTCGGGGAGCCAATAAGGAGCTTGACCGTGCAAGACCAAAAGAAGCAAGAAAAATCCCAGATCGCATACGCGCAGGTGAACGCCGAAAGTTGGAACCCGCAGCGGGTCTTGTCCTGGGCGTTTGAAACCTTCGGCAACGAAGTCGCCATTTCGTCGGCATTTGGCGCCGAAGGCATGGTGCTCATGGATATGGCCGCACACGTCCGTAAGGATTTTCGGGTGTTCACCGTCGACACGGAATTTCTCTTTCCTGAGACCTACAACCTGATCGACATCATCGAGCAAAAATACAATATCAAAGTAGAGAGAGTTTTTTCGCAGCATTCGCCAGAAGAGCAGGAGCGCATTCATGGTGCGGCGCTTTGGGCAAAAGATCCCGACCAATGCTGCAATTTGCGAAAGGTTGAGCCGCTCCGCCGCAAGCTGAGCACGCTGCGCGCATGGATTACCAGCATTCGCCGCGATCAAACCTCGTTTCGCAAAGACGCCCGCAAGATCGAGTGGGACGAAAAGTTCGGCTTGGTCAAAGTCAATCCCATCGCCGACTGGAGCTCAAAACAAGTCTGGCGCTATCTTGTCGAACACGACGTACCCTATAACTCGCTCCACGATCAAAATTATCCCAGCATTGGCTGCACCCATTGCACGCGCGCCATCCGTGCGGGCGAAGATCCGCGGGCGGGGCGATGGCCGGGTACGGCGAAAACCGAATGCGGCCTGCACGTCATTGCAGCTGCCGCATCCTCGACCAATGTTTAGAAACTCGGAGTTTTACCGGCTGCCCTGACCGCTCCGCGCTGCCGTTATCTTCCCGTGGGCCCCGCTGATGAGCCGCAAATGTCAACGTCCGATGGGCGGTTGGCGGCGTGATTGGCGCGCATCTCTGATAGGATTCACATCGACGATAAGATTCACCTCGACCGGTGAACATTTAATTCCGCATACTTGCCGGGTGCACGCCAGCCTCTGTTGCTGAACGGAGAACAATTGTCGCTGTGTTGAGCCACGATAAAGCCAGCTACAACCGCTTCCTGCTGCTGGTAGCGGGACTCGGCGGTTTGCTTTACGGCGTCGATGTCGGCATCATTGCCGGAGCGTTGCCTTATCTCGAGGCGACTTCCGGGTTAAATGCCGGCCAGCTTTCCATCGTCGTCGCGGCCGTTCTCCTGGGCAGCGTCATTTCAACTCTATTTGCGGGCGCGCTCGCTGACTGGATAGGTCGCAAGCCTTTAATGATCGTCAGCGGCTTGCTTTTTGTTTGTAGCATCCCCATCATCGCGCTCTCTCGCGGCTATGACTCGCTGGTGCTGGGTCGACTCTTGCAGGGCATCAGTGCCGGGCTGATCGGCGTGGTGGTCCCGCTCTATCTGGCGGAGTGCCTGGCCGCGACCAACCGTGGCAGAGGAACAGCTATCTTCCAATGGTTGTTGACGCTCGGCATCGTAACCGCTGCCGTCGTCGGAATGTACTTCAGTTTTCGCGTCGAAGAAGTGGCGAAAGTGGGCGATCCCGCGCGCCTCTTTGCTTTTAAAGACACGGCGTGGCGCAGCATCTTCTGGGTGTCGCTGCCGCCAGGCATTTTGTTTGTGATTGGCAGTTTCATGGTGTCGGAGTCTCCGCGCTGGCTATTTCGCCGCGGCGAACGGGATGCTGCCTATGCCGCGCTCCTCCGCTCGCGGTCGGACGAGCAGGCGAAAGTCGAGCTTGCGGAAATGGATCAGGCGTCGGCCTCTGCTGAAAAACCTGCCGGCCGCCACGTCGGAGTGAAGGTCAAGGAATCGCTCCTCCGGCGAAAATATGTGATCCCGTTCCTTTTGGCCTGCGTTATTCTCGCGTGCAATCAGGCTACCGGCGTCAATTCGATCATCGGCTACAACACCAACATCCTTTTGCAGAGCGGCCTTTCCGACGTACAGGCGCATTGGGGATATGTTCTGTTCACGATCGTCAATTTTCTTACAACCATTGCCAGCGTCATGCTGGTCGACCGCAAAGGCCGCAAGTTCCTGCTGTCGGTGGGCAGCGCGGGAATCATCGTCGCGCTCGTTTGCACCGGCCTGCTCTTTCGCCGGACGGAAAAACTGCGCGTCGATTCCCGAGACGCGGTGCAGTCTATGGTTGACGCGAAACAGGCCGGTGCAGACCAGAAACTATCGCTTCTCTACGACGCGAAGACCGCCAACGCGCTGCTGGTGGCCGATGGAGACGCAGGCAAAGCGATCAGCAATCGGCCCACCTCTCTGGTCGTGATTTATTCCTACGGAGATTTCCACGCCGCCACTAAGGTAGCGCGCTCTGACGATGAATCGGCCGCGCCGATCGAAATCACTCGCGACAGCTGCGTTCCCGCGAATAAAGTTGTGGCGTTTTTCTCCAACCCGTTTGCCGATCTCGATGCGGCGCGCCATGCTGCGCTGCAGATTGACGCCGCCTTGATCACTCCAGTGCCGAGCACGAACAACGGATGGCTCGTCGCCATAAGCCTCTTCGTCTTCATGGCGTTTTTCGCGATCGGGCCAGGAGTCTGCGTCTGGCTGGCGCTTTCCGAGTTGATGCCGACTCGCATTCGCTCCAACGGCATGAGCATCGCTCTCTTGATTAACCAGGCGGTTTCAACCGGAATTGCCGCCATGTTCCTGCCGACCGTCGGCAAGCATGGTTACTCGGCCATGTTTTTTGGCTTCGCCGCATGTACCGTAATCTACTTCATTACGGCAACGGTCTTCCTGCCCGAAACCAAGGGCAAAACTCTGGAAGAGATCGAGGCACATTTTGAGGGAGCAGCGCTTCCGTTATTCAACAACCAACCATGAACGGAGCGTAAGAATGAAGGGAATGGGGCTTCCCGTGTTTACTTTCGCGATAGCATGCACCCATGTTCTCAGCCCGCCCCTGCCGGCACACCCCAGGATGCAGCGGTTCTTTATAAATCGAAGTGTGCCATGTGCCACGGCGCCGATGGAACAAAGATGTCTGGTCATGATTTCTCGTCGGCCGACGTGCAGAAGAAGCCGGACGCCGATCTCTCGGCAGTGATCACCGACGGCAAGCCCCCCGGGATGCCGAACTACGGCGATAAGTTGAAGCCGGAAGAGATTAAGCGCCTGGTGGCTTACATCCGCACGCTGAAAAGGTAATCCCGGCGAGTTCCATTCTTCGATCCGCTGGTCTCCGCAACGGAGACCCCGGCTGGCGGTAAAGTTCCCGTCGAGCACTGTCGCATTTGCGTTCCGGAGGATTACCGGGTTTTGGAAAGGGCTCTGTGTGACTCATTGGTTTTCCAATTTCGATTCTCATCTAGATATTCTGACGTTAGCGTGAGAGCTCAGCTCCTCCAATATAGTTGCCGTAACCCACAATGACGGTGGAACTCACGAGAACCAATAGACTGAGCGCCACGAGTGCCTTGGTCGTTGTGCCCGTACCCTTCCACTCCTTCAGGGCGATCCCCCATAGTGTGCTGAAGATGATGATGCTGGCCATGTGCAAGGTCCAACTGGAGAACTTGTACCGTCCCATTTGAGTTTCGCCCATGGTGTAGAAGAAAAATTGCATATACCAGGTCGTGCCGGCGAGTGCCGAAAACAAGTAATTGGCAAACATCGGAGCTTTGACGGCGGAGTCTCGTGCGACGGCTACGGCGACCGCCATCTCTTCGGCGGGAGCATCCGTAACGGTTTCAAGGATCTGCTCGTCAGCGTGGCTGCGTTCAGGAACCCTGCCGCGAATTTCGGACTCGAAATATTGGTATCCAGTGTGGTTGCGAATGTTCAGGACGAGGCACCAGATGAAGTTGGTGGTGAAACCGCCTACGAGCAACACCACCAGCACCGGAAGCCCTTGCCACAAGATTGATGTGCCGTGCCGGATGGTAATTGCCTTGATCGGATCTCCCGCAGCCAGTCCGTAGGCAAAACAAGCGCTCATCACGCCTGAGAAGGTCGCGACCAGCAAGCCCTTCTTCAGGTTGAATTCCTTAATCGAGATGCGCTTCTGAACGTCGGACATTTCGCGTTCTTTAGAAACTCCGGCCGCGCCTGCAAAGGCGATGCCAAGTAGACAGACTGCGACTCCTCCGAGAATCACTAAGCCGGAGTGAGTTCGGAGCACTTGGGCGGCAAACTCTCCGCGAAAAATCGGAGGCATCAACGTGCCGAACGCGGCGGTGTATCCCAGGGCAACCGCCATTCCCAGGGACATTCCTAGATATCTCATGGTCAGGCCGAAGGTGAGGCCGCCGAGCCCCCACAACACTCCAAAGCTATACACCCATAACAGACTGCTGGAAGGCGCTTCGCGGAGCACACTGGAGAGGTCGCGCGTCATGGTCAGCGCGAGGATCCAGGGCGCGATAATCCAACTGAAGAATCCACCAACCAGCCAGTAGGTCTCCCACGCCCAATTCTTGACTCCGCGGTAAGGCACGTAGAAGCTGGCGGAAGCCAGGCCGCCGAGCCAGTGGAGGAACACTCCTAACGCCGGGTTGGAGATCATTCAGCCTCGAATCTGGATTACAGGTGAAAGACTTCTTCCAGCGGTTGCATGGCACGGTCGGGGTATGCGCCATCGGGCTGAACAAAAAAATCGCCCATTTCACGCTGCCAGCGTTCATTCACTTCTCGCTTTGCCATCGCAGCGCGCGCGCGCTCGAAGTCCTCCGTCTCTAGATAGCCGACGAGGAGGCCGTCGTCTCGCAGGAACAACGAGTAGTTGCCCCAACCAGTTTCGCGAAGCGCCGCCTGCATCTCCGGCCACACCGTGCGGTGGCGTTCTTTATACTCGGCAAGCCTCTCCGGCTTGACTTGCAAAACAAAGCAGACGCGCATGTTTTCTCCTTAACGCAAGAACGCTTCGGGAAGGCCGCCGTCGACGGGAATAACGTGCCCAGTTGTCTTCGCGCTCTGCTCACCCGCCAGCCAGACGATCGCGGCTGCGCAATCCTGCGCTAGGATGGGCTGCTTCGTCAGCGTGCGCTGCGCATAGAAGTCGGCGAGCTTCGCGCGTAGTCCCTCGGTTGAGTCCGAATCCGTGAAATCGATCTTATATTTCTGAAGAGATTGCATTACCCGATCGCGAGGAAACATCGTGGAACCCGCGACCACGGTCGCAGGCGCAATTCCGTTCACCCGAACATGCGGGCTGAGCTTAACCGCCAGTTCTCGAATAAGGTGATTGAGGGCGGCCTTACTCGTGTCATAGGCTTCGCTACTTTTCTTTGGGACGACGGCGTTGGCCGAGCCCGTCAGCACCATGGCAGCGGGCAGACCTTGATCTTTGAACACCGACTCAGTCTGCCGGGCGAGGAGATAGTTGCCGGTGACGTTGACTAAAAACGTTTGTGCCCACTGTGCGTCGGCGAGTTCACCATCAGCGCCCGGCACCGGATAAATCGCGGCGGTATTGACGATCACATCGATGCCGCCGAACCGCGAAACGGCGATGCCAATCGCCTTCGACAGGGATAAGGACGAACCGAGATCGACCGCGGCATGAGCGACGAACTCGGGAGATGAGATGGCGCCGACTTCGTCGGCCACGTTCTTAGCTCCGGGCTGATCGAAATCCGCGACCACAACATGCGCGCCTTTGCGCCCGAGCAGCAGGGCGACGTCACGGCCGATTCCGCTAGCGCCTCCGATCACGAGCGCGATCTTGCGGCTGAATTCCGCTTCGGCGGGCAGGCGTTGGAGCTTGGCTTCTTCGAGAGCCCAATATTCGATACGAAAGGCCTCCGCTCTTGGAAGCGCTACGTAGTTATGGAATTGTGAGAACTGTTTCGATTGTTCGGCGTGCCGCGCTTGCGGCAGCGGATGAGAAACTTCTCCATCTTCTAATGCATTCGCACCGGCCATGACGTGAATGGCATTGATGAAGAACTCGGTTGTGATCCGCGCTTCTTTCTTGTTCTTACCGAAGCCGAACAAGCCCAGACCGGGGACGACAACGACTGATGGATTGGAGTCCCGCAGCTTCGGAGAATCATTCGAAGCCCACTCATCGTAGTACTGCTTATACCGGGATCGATAACCAACGACGGCAGACTGAATGCGTGCCTTGAGTGCGGCTACGTCCTCGGTGGCAGGATTCCAAGGAAGAAAGAGTGGGCAGACTCTGGTCCTCAAAAAGTGGTCCGGACAACTTGTACCCAACGACCCAAGTTCTTTAGCCCACTTCGATCCCGCGAAATTCAGCGCATCTTCGTCATCGGTATAGTGAGCAATCACGCGGCGATTCGACGATGCCGCTCCGCGCAGTGCGGGTAGGATTTGCGTGGCTATCTCCCTGCGATCTTGAACCGGGCTGTAGTCCATCCCACCAAACAGGGTGCCCTTCTTCGATTGATGTTGCAGAATGAACTCGCCCATCTCGTCGATGGTGCGAATGCTATTCCGGTAGCAGTCGCGCTGCGTCATCCCCCAGGTAAACAAGCCATGGCCGCCGAGAATCAGGCCTTCGGCTCCGGGATTATCTTTGACCGCCTGTTCAATCAATAACGCGAGCTCGAAGCCTGGACGCAGCCAGGGCACCCACACGATCTTGCGATCAAATGTCGTGTTGAATTCTTCCAGCTTTCGTTTTCCATTGGCGCTCGCCGCGAGAGCGATCGCCCAATCGGGGTGCAGATGGTCAACATGGGCGAAAGGGAGGAATGCGTGCAGAGGAGTGTCGATGGATGCGGCTACGCGATTCTCCCCAAAAGCCGAGAGCGGATAGTAGCGGACCATTTCATCCTCGTACGGTTCGCCCCGGTATAACGCCTTCAATTGTTCCAGACGATCCAGATAGAGGAGAGCGAAACCGGCTTCGCTAATGGAACCGAGATCGCCGCCACTGCCTTTCACGGCCAGCACGCGAACCGGTTGGCCCGTGAAAGGATCGGGGAGCTCAATTTTAGAGCTGGTATTGCCACCGCCGAAATTGGTAATACGCAAATCGGCACCCAGCAAATTTGAACGATATCGCAGAAGTGCCAGTTGGTTACCGGCAATCTTCTGAGCTTCGGTCACGTCCCACAAGTCCTTCAGATGTGTGGTCTCTTTGATTTCGTGCAAAATGATTTCAGTCATAAACGCTTTCAGGCGTAAATACCGTCGCAATATTGTTCAAATCTTTCCGCGTGATGATCCCACTTATCGGTCTCGAGCGGTTCGAAGACTGCAGCGGGGAAGGACCGGTCGACGATAGCGCGGACTTCTTGCAGCGAGGACGCGCCTCCCGTCGCCAAAATTTGCATCGCCACGTTCCCCAGCGCCGCCGCCTCCGCCGGGCCAGCCAGAACTCTTTTGCCCGTGGCATCCGCGGTGATCTGATTCAGTAGGCGATTTTTCGATCCTCCGCCGATGATTCGTATCTGCTCGATGTGCGTTCCGCTCACCTGTTCCAAATTCCGAAGAACGATGCGGTACTTGAACGCCAGGCTCTCAAGAACCGTGCGCACGTAGGCACCGGGTTGGTGCGGGCCCGGTTGGTGAGTTCGGCGACAGAACTCGTCGATGGCCGAGAGCATATCTGGCGGATGCAAGAAGGAGTCATCGTCGGGATCAATAAGATGACGGAACGAGGTTGCGCGCGATGCAAGTTCCATCAGTTCGCCGTAGTCATAGCTATGCCCCTGCGCTGTCCAGGATTGGCGGCAGCAATGCAACATCCAGAGTCCCATCACATTTTTCAAGAGTCGCGTAGTCCCGTTGACGCCTCCTTCGTTCGTAAAATTTAACCGCAATGCTTCCGGTGTGATTACTGGGCAGTCCACTTCTGTGCCCAGCAGCGACCATGTACCGGAACTGAGAAAGGCCGTCCCCTCGCGTGCGCATATCGCAGCTACCGCCGAGCCTGTGTCGTGGCACGCCGGAGCGATGACGGTGGTGCCGGCGAGTGAAGATCGCGCCGCAATTCCCGGCAGGAGAGTCCCAACGATCGAACCCGGCTCGATAATCGGTGCCGGCAAATCAACTGGCAGTTCGAGACGCTGCATCAGGTCCGTGGCCCAGGCGCGTTTTACCGGATCCACCATTTGGGTTGTCGTCGCATTGGTAAATTCGCATACCGCATTTCCGGTCAGCCAGTAGTTAAAGAGATCTGGAATTGTGACCAGTCGTTTCGCCGCAGCCAGAACCTCGGGGCTATTGCGCTGAGTGGCGAACAGTTGATAGAGAGTGTTGATGGGCATGAACTGAATGCCGGTCGCCTCGTAGATTGTTTCCCTGGACACTTTCTTGAGGACTTCTGCCATCACGCCGTCGGTTCGGCGGTCACGGTAATGATAGGGATTTTGCAGCAACTCGCCGCGTCTTCCGAGAAGCGCGTAGTCAACTCCCCACGCGTCAACCCCTATGCCTGCCAGCTCCGTTGCTTCGAGACCCGCCAGAGCTTTCCTCGCTTCGTACCACAGCCTCGCCACATCCCAGTGCAGAGATCCGCCGTATTCGACCGGTTCATTTGCGAAGCGATGCACTTCTTCTGTCGTGAGAATCCCCGATTGGAGATGGGCCAGAAACGCACGCCCGCTTTCGGCGCCGAAATCAAAAGCCAAATAGGGTTTCGCGCGATTGCTTTTATGCATAGGAAGAGACATTTCGTGAATTTCGGGCGGCGCGTTCCGTGGTGATGCGCTCCAGATAGCCGCTTTGGCGGAACGCCTCCAGGGGACTCTTGGGCAATCCTTTCGACTCTCGCCATTCTTGAATCACCGGCCGAACGTCGGTTGCGAAGGCGTCCTGCAGCACCGACTCCGCTCTGACCAGATCACAATTTTTCTGCGCGGCCGCAAGTTCGCGGCCATCGGCTAGAACTGACTTCGAAAAGAGTTCCTGGGCGACGGTGACCGTCTGAATCATGGCCTCGATTTTTCCCTTGAGGTTGTGGCTTTGGTCAACCATGTAGGCGATGTCGGCCTGCGTGCCGGTTTCCCATTCGAAGTAACGGATCTCGTGGAAGATGCGAAAGATTTGATACGGATCTATCGAACCCAGGGTCAGGTCGTCATCCGCATAACGGCGGTCGTTAAAGTGAAAACCTCCCAACATATTCTCCGACAGGAGCCAGGCGACGATCTGCTCAATATTCTGCGCCGCATAGTGATGTCCGGTGTCGACCAGCACTCGGGCTTGAGGGCCGGCGGTTCGAGCCAGCAGCAGCGCCATGCCCCAATCGGCAATATCCGTGTGGTAGAAGGCCGGCTCAAATGGTTTGTACTCGATCAGAAGCCGTTGCTGTGAGGACAACTCCGCGTGCGATTCTTTCAGCGCCTCCGTGAACCACTCTTTGTGTTGCCGAATGTTGGCTGTCCCGGGATAGTTTGAGCCGTCGGCAAACCACATGGAAATATCTCGACTGTTTAGTCGCCGGGCAATCTCGATGCTGTCTTTCGTATGCTGCAGCGCGCGCTTGCGAACCGCCGGGTCGGGATTGCCGAATGAACCGTATTTGTATTCCTGGTCTTGAAAAAGGTTGGGGTTGATCGCACCGGGAGCAACACCATAACGAGCGGCAAACTTTGTGATGTCGTCCGCGCTTTGAACCCCCACAGGAAAATCCCACAGGACGTGCAGCGCTACCGTTGGGCAGACTCCGGTCAGCAAATGCACCTGGCCGGCATCGCTGAATTTTTCTTCCGTTGTGGTGGCTGCTGCGGGCTGGATAAATTTTCCGAACCGCGTGCCGGTGTTGGCGAACCCCCACGAGGGGAGTTCAATGCGGAAGGTCTCCAACGCATTGAAAATTCTTTCACTCTTGCTTGCTTCCATAGGCAACTCTCTCAGGCAACGAAGGTTACAATCCTTCCCTCAGCGGGTTACAAATTCCTTTAGCAAAAATTGTAGTTTCGCATAGTCGTCTGTGGGATAGCGAAATTTCCCTTGTTCGCTATTCGCCGGTATTCGCTGGTTGACACCGGGACTGGCCAACTGCGACCATCCCTTGCCGTCTACCAGGAATGCAAGGCGCATTCGATGCCATGAGCGTGTGCTAGTTGAAGGATGGAGCGCGGCCTCGCCCGCGCTTTTCCCGGAGGATCATTTGACGCGTTTCAGACTATTGGCCGCATCGATCATACTCGCTGTGTTGACGTCGGTCGCTCTCGCCCGGCCAGTGCACCTGCGTTGCGAATATCTGGAAAATCCTTTGGGCATCGACAAGGCGACACCGCAACTCTCATGGCAGAGCGACGACGGGGAGCGCAACTGGCGACAGGTGGCCTATGAGATTCTCGTGGCCAGCACTGCTGAACACTTGCGAGCGGGCGATGGCGATGTCTGGAAGAGCGGGAAAACCAACTCGGCGGAATCGGTCGGAATTGTCTATCACGGGCCGGCGCTGCAATCGAGGCGCCGATACTACTGGAAGGTTCGTGTGTGGGACTCAGAAGGGAAGGCGTCCGAGTCTGTGGAGGCAGCCTGGTGGGAGATGGGACTTCTCCACGCGAACGATTGGAAGGCAAAGTGGATAAGCTCGAACGAATCCGACGATCAAGCAGAGCGTGGTTCAATCCATTGGATTTGGGTGGCCGGACAAGATGCTCTGGCCGCAGCTTCCGACACCACCGCGACTTTCCGCGTAACAGTCAATCTTTCTGAGAAGCCGCGGAATGCGGTCCTGCTACTTTCAGCGCGAGGGAGGTTGGTCGCCGCGGTAAACGGTCATGAAGTAGACGCTAAGAAAGGCTGGACGGCGTTCGACCGCCGCGATATCTCGGACCAGCTCATTATCGGAATGAACGCCATCGAAGTAAAAGTTGTAACACCTCCACCCCAGTCTGGGGCGAATGGGGAAGCGAAAACCAACACAGCGGGTCTGGCCGCGTTAGTTAGGATTCAACGCCGCGACGGTACGACGCTGCGCTTTCCCACTGGAGAACAATGGGAAGGAAGGGCCAACAATACGTCGAGTTGGCAGCCTGCCCAAGTTGTCGGAGATCTGTCGGACAAACGATTTGGCGAGCCAGGGCCGTTTCCGCAGCCAGCCGCTTATCTGCGCCGCGCCACCGTAATTTCTAAGAACGTGCAGAGTGCCAGGCTTTACGTGACTGCGCTCGGAAGTTATCGCATGTTCTTGAATGGGCGTCGCGTCGGAGTCGACGTCCTGACACCGGATTACACCGAGTATCGCAAACGCGTTGACTATCAGTCCTACGACGTGACCAGCTTATTAGGGAGCGGACAAAATGTAATCGGTGCGCTTTTCGGCGACGGTTGGTATGGCAGCCCTCTCACATGGGCCGGAATGCAATTCTTCCCAGCTCCAGATCGTCTGCTGGCGCAACTCGAATTGAATTATTCGGATGGTACTCAGGAAACGATTGCGACCGATGACTCGTGGAAGACGGCGGCATCGCCTATTGTTAAATCCTCCATTTATGGCGGCGAACTATATGACGCACGTTTAGAACAGCCGGGATGGGCCAATCCTGGTTTCGATGATTCCAAATGGAAATCCGCGGCCGTCTCGAATGTGCCGTCCATTGCGGTGTCGAGCCAGATTGCGACGCCCGTACGAGTCGTCGCCACCCTGGATGCCAAGAAGGTGACGCCCATGGCAAACGGAACGTACATCTTTGACTTGGGTCAGAACATGGTGGGATGGACGACGCTGAGAGTGAAAGGCACCTCGGGCACAAAAATCCAACTGCGTTTTGCCGAGGTTCTTAATCCGGACGGGACGATCTATACGGCAAATCTGCGCAATGCGGATGCCAGTGACGTTTATATCTTGCGAGGAGGTGGTGAAGAAATCTTTAGCCCGCACTTTACGTTTCATGGTTTCCGCTATGTTGAAGTGACTGGCTATCCTGGAACTCCGGCCCTGCATGCGTTGCAAGGAAATGTAGTCAGCAGCATCGGCGGCGAACCGTCGGCCACACTGACCACATCCAGTCAGTTGGTCAACAAAATGTGGTCGATTGGCATCTGGGGACAACGCGGCAATTTTCTCAGCATCCCCACCGATTGTCCGCAACGCGACGAACGTTTGGGCTGGATGGGGGATGCCGGCGTCTTCTGGCGAACCGGAAGCTACAACTTCGATATCGCCGCGTTCTCGCAAAAATTCATACAGGACATCGTCGACGCGCAGACGAAGCAGGGCGCGTTTACCAATTTCTCCCCCAACACCATGCCATCTGAAAGCGAGGGATCTGAAGGCACTTCCGGTTGGAATGAAGGGACGGTCGGTGCGCCGGGATGGGGCGATGCAGGCATAATCGTCCCCTGGACTACATGGGTGCAGTACGGGAACAAAGCCATCATTGAGGAGAACTGGGATGCAATGCAGCGCTGGATGGATTTCATTCAGAGTCGAAACCACGATTTCCTGCGCAAGAATGGAGTTGGCCCCAACTTCGCGGATTGGCTCGCGCCAGACGAAAATACGAACAAGGATCTGCTCGCGACCGCCTACTGGGCCCTGATCGCGCACATGATGTCGCAGATGGCGCACGCGGTTGGCAAGGAGTCGGATGCAAAGCGCTTTGAAGATGTCGGGCAGAGCATTCGCGCGGCGTTTCAAAAGGCCTACATCAACTCAGATGGAACAGTCGGCAGCGGAACGCAAACTTCGTACGCAGTCGCGCTCTATACCAAGATGGCTCCTGAAGCATTCGAACCAGCGTTGGTCGACAAGCTGGTTCAGAACATCGAGGCTCGCGACTGGCACCTGTCCACTGGATTTCTAGGCACGCCATTCCTTCTCTTCACACTCGCTGATCACGGACGCACCGACGTCGCCTATCGCCTGCTTCTGAATGAAACCTATCCATCCTGGGGATACATGCTATCGAAGGGTGCGACCACCTGGTGGGAGCGCTGGAACGGAGACACCGGCGATCCCGCCATGAACTCCTACAACCACTACGCGTTCGGCTCTGTCATTGCCTGGGTCTATCGCTACGCCGCTGGCATCGACACGTCCCCGAATTCGCCGGGGTTCAAAGAGATCGTTGTTCACCCCCATCTCGATTCGCGCATGACTTCAGCGCGCGCGGAGTATGACTCGATCTACGGCAAGATCGTCAGCGATTGGAAAGGAACGTCCACTGGGCCGTTTTCGTTGAAAGTCACCATCCCAGCGAATACATCGGCCAAGGTTTTCTTGCCTGTCATCGCGGGCGCGAAGCTGACCGAGGACGGGAAGGCCATCAATGCCCAGCAAGAGAACGGATCGAACGTAATCCAAGTGGGTTCGGGCTCGTACGATTTCGAACTCAAATGATTCCGCAGTTGGCACAAGAGCATTTTTCTAGGCCCCAAGTTGCTGGACGTTTCGAGCCAACTTTCGTGGCCGACTGAGCGTCCTGAATGAATGCACACCCTGTGTCCCTGCTGCGCAGGCTATAATTGCGCGCACCCATGGCTCTTGCCACCACTGCCAAACTCGGGGCGGACGAGATCCATGCCCTGCTCGGCGCGGGGGGCTTGGGAGAAGTCTACGGTGCGGCAATGCAGTGATGGAGGACCTTTCGTGAATAAAATCAACCGCCGCGAGTTCGTTGTAACCACTGCTGTTGTCGGTGCAGGTGCGGTGCTTCGCCCCCCGGCATTCGGGTTTGCCGACCAACGCGCTGGTGCCGGTTCTGCTGCCACATCCAATGCCGTGAGCCACGAGGCAATTGCCCCGCAAGCGAGTCCATTCCCGATGAAGAATGTGAGACTTCGGCCGGGGGCATTTAGCGCGGCGGCAGAGGCTAATCGGCGATATCTGAAGACGCTCCCTCCCGACCGGTTGCTTCATACCTTCCGGCTGACTGCCGGCCTTCCATCTTCTGCGGAGCCGTTGGGTGATTGGGAAAAGCCCGACTGCGAGCTGCGTGGCCACTTCACCGGTGGCCACTACCTCTCGGCTTGCGCGCTCGCATTCGCCAGTTCGGGAGACGAAGAACTGAAACGCAATGGCGACCTTATGGTCGCAGAATTGGCTAAGTGTCAGGCGCAACACAAAAATGGCTATCTCAGCGCGTTTCCTCAGGAACTGTTCGACCGTCTGCGCGATGGAGTGAACGTGTGGGCTCCGTTCTACACCATCCACAAAGTCATGGCCGGCCATCTCGACATGTACACGCACGCCGGCAACGAACAGGCGCTGGAGACGGTCGAGAAGATGGCACGGTGGGTGCGCGCTTGGTCTGACCCGTTGAGCGATCAGCAAATGCAGCGTGTGCTTCTAGTGGAGTACGGCGGGATGGGCGAGGTGCTGGCCAATCTTTACGGCGTGACGGGAAAGCCTGAGTACCTGAGCTTGGCAAAACGCTTCGACAAAAAGTGGTTCTTCGACGCACTCGCCGGGCACCGCGACGAACTTAAGGGCCTGCACGTGAACACGCACGTTCCGCAGGTAATCGCCGCCGCCCGTCTGTACGAGCTCACCGGGGACAAGCATTACTGGAACATTGCCGATTACTTCTGGGACGAAGTTACCAGCGAACGATCGTATTGCACTGGAGGCACCAGCAATTTCGAGTTGTGGAGATCGGATCCGGGCGTTCTCTCGACGCAGCTCAGCTCGCAGACGGCCGAAGATTGTTGCGTGTACAACACATTGAAGCTCACCAGGCACCTGTTCGCATGGTCGCCGGGAGCGAGATACATGGACTACTACGAACGCGTGCTGCTCAACCACCGCAAGGGAACGATCGATCCTGAAACCGGCACAACCGTCTATTACCTGCCGCTCGGGAACGGTTACTCCAAGATCTATGCCAAACCGTTCGACTCCTTTTGGTGCTGCAACGGTACGGGCGCGGAGGAATTCGCCAAGCTGACGGACACGATCTACTTCCATGATGACAGCTCTATTTTCGTTAACCTCTACATCGCTTCCGATGTGAACTGGCCAGAGAAGGGTATTCGCCTGGTCCAGCGAACTTCCTTCCCGGAAGAGCAGGGAACCACCGTGCTTGTTTCGGCGGCGAAACCTGTTGATGTTGATCTGAAATTACGGGTTCCGTACTGGGCGAAAAACGGCAGCGTCAAAGTGAATGGACGT
>Ga0209008_1000145_pt1 | contig 34232 bp, 26 predicted proteins | sample JacPin_JW_Ref_O3_FD_187963 | JGI IMG/M metagenome (GOLD analysis project Ga0209008, IMG submission 187963) | Forest soil microbial communities from Algoma, Ontario, Canada - Jack Pine, Ontario site 1_JW_Ref_O3 (SPAdes) (version 2) | ecosystem: Environmental > Terrestrial > Soil > Boreal... | reverse complement strand
GCTGACACACGCGCATATCGACCACACCGGCTATCTCCCGCGGCTGTTTCGGAACGGCTATCGCGGCCCGATCTATGCGAATGCTGCTACTCACGAACTTTGTGCGGTGCTGCTGCCTGACTCGGCTCATCTGCAGGAGGAAGATGCGCGATTCGCCGCGAAAAAGGGTTACAGCAGCCACAAACCCCCGCTGCCGCTGTACACGGTGTCGGAAGCGCAATCCGTTCTCACCCAATTCCAAGATATCCCCAGCAACGATACTTTCACGATCAGTCCCCAGTTCTCGGTTCGTCCGCACGACGCCGGCCACATCCTGGGCGCGCGGTGGCTGGAGCTGACGATCACCGAAGGCGGGAAAAAGACACTGGTGGTTTTCTCGGGCGACGTAGGCCGCTACGATCAGCCGATTTTGAACGATCCTGAGTCACCGACCCACGCGGACATCCTGCTGTGCGAAGCAACGTACGGCGATCGCGAACATGCGACCGGGTCGGTAACAGACGAACTCGCCGACATCATCAATCGAACCGCGAAGCGCGGGGGCGCCGTCGTGATTCCCGCATTTGCCGTCGATCGGACGCAGCTGCTGATGTACTACCTGCGCGAACTCCTGGAACAAAAGCGGATTCCTGATTTGCCCGTCTATGTCGACAGCCCGATGGCGATTAGCGTCACCGACTTATACGCCCGATATCGCGTAGACCATGGTTTGAGGCCGCAAACCAGCGCTGATCCGCTGAATCTCGCGCACGTTCATTTGACCCGCACCGTGGAAGAATCGAAAAAAATCAACGATGTAGTCTCTCCCTGCATCATCGTTTCCGCGAGCGGCATGATCACCGGCGGAAGGGTCCTGCATCATCTTGCGCAGCGATTGCCAGATTCGCGCTGCGCGGTCCTGCTGGTGGGCTACCAAGCCGAGGGGTCGGGCGGGCGAGCACTCCAGGACGGCGCTAAGTTTCTTCGTATCCACGGAGAGCAGGTGCCCGTCCGCGCACAGGTCGTTGATATCGGCCAGCTGTCGGCGCATGCAGGAAAGAGCGAGCTGCTGCGCTGGCTTTCTGGCATCCAGACTGCGCCGCGACAAACCTTTATGGTCCACGGCGAACCGAGCGGCTTGAATTCACTTCGCGATGCAATTGTCAGCCAGCATCATTGGGCGGTTTCGATCCCCGCCTATCTGCAGTCGGTTGACCTTGCGCTGTAGCTGTTTTTCGGGGCGACGGCGACCAATAGAAGTCAGTCGGTCGCGAGCCGGCCCGTCGAATGGACGACGCGAACCTACCGGGTGAACGCAGTCTGCTGGAGTTTTCCCGAACCAAACTCGCCAGGCGGCAGATCAGAAGTCTGCGAGACTTAAGGGCGGGACTTCAGCTTTGCGAGGCGCTCGGCGGCGGCCTGAAGAGTGCTTTCCTTCTTGCAGAAGGTGAAGCGCAGGTGCGTCCGGCCATCGGCGGGATCGCGGTAGAAGCTCGATCCGGGAACGGCCGCTACACCGATCTCCGTCACCAGATATTTCGCGAAGGTCACGTCGTCGGGAAAACCGAACGCAGATATATCGGTCATGATGTAATACGCACCCCGCGGCTTGAAGCACCGGAAGCCGGCGTCTGCAAGAATTTCCAGCAAGCGATCGCGGCGCACCAAGTAGTCGCTCGCGAGCGATTCGTAATAGCTTGCAGGCGATTGCAGTGCGACCGCTCCGGCTTCCTGCAAAGGGGCTGCAGCACCGACGGTGAGAAAATCGTGGACCTTGCGAATAGCTGCGGTCGCATCCGGCGGAGCGATGACCCAGCCAACCCGCCAGCCTGTGACGCTATAGGTTTTCGAAAGCGCGTTGATCGTGATGGTGCGGTCGCGCATTCCGTCTAGCGTGGCGAGCGAAATATGTTTCGCGCCATCGTAGAGCATGTGCTCATAGATCTCATCGGTGATCGCGAAAGCGTTCCACTGAATGCAAAGGTCGCGAATGCGCTCAAACTCCGACCGCTCAAAAACCTTTCCGGTAGGGTTGTTCGGCGTGTTCAGAATGATCGCCTTCGTATGCGGGCCAAACGCGGCAGCGAGTTCGTCCGGGTCGAACGTCCAGTCCGGCGGCCGCAGCTTTACGAAGTGCGGTGTCGCTCCGGAGAGAATTGCGTCGGGTCCGTAATTCTCGTAAAACGGTTCAAACACCACGACTTCATCGCCCGGATTGATGATGGCCATCATGGTGGACATCATCGCTTCGGTCGAGCCGCAGCAAACCGTGATTTCACGCTCCGGATCAACCGCAACGCCTTGCGTGCGCTCGAAGTTCGAGGCGATCGCATCGCGAAGCTTTTTTGCGCCCCAAGTGATCGCGTACTGGTTGACGTCCGCCGAGATCGCGTCCTGTGCGGCGCGCTTGATTGCGGCAGGCGCGGGAAAATCGGGAAAGCCCTGTGAAAGATTGACTGCTCCGTGGCGCAGGGCCAGGCGGGTCATTTCGCGAATAACGGATTCGGTGAAGCGCTCGGCCTTCAGGGACAGCTTTGGCCTAGCGGCCAGGGCGCGTTCGGGCTGGGCGGGGTTCATCTGGTTGAGCTCCATAGAGCCGGCGATAAATATCCGCGTTTCGCGTCACGATCTGCACGTACTGGCGCGTTTCGGTGAACGGAATCGAGTCCACAAACTCGGCCGTCTCGCGGTACGCCTGCCCCGTTGTCCAGAGTGTCACCCGATCTTCACCGGCATTGTACGCGGCCAGTGCCGACTCAGCGCCGCCAAATTGCTTTTCCAGCCCCGCCAGATACACCGCACCGAGATGAACATTATAATCCGGGTCCACGAGCCTCGCTCGCGAATAGGTAATTTTCTCCTGCTTGGCCAGACGGTGGGCCGTCGACGCGATCAGCTGCATCAACCCGATCGCGCTTTTGCCGGAGCGCGCTTCCGGCTCGAACGCGGACTCCTGGCGGATGAGCCCAGCTACGAGCATCGGGTCGACGCCCGCTTTTGCGGACCAGCGCCGAATCGAGGCCTCAAATGGCATGGCGTAGGCCGCCCGCCACACGTCGCGAGGGACCTCAGAGAACGGCTGCGACTCGAGCTGCGGGAAGATTTGCCGGACCGTGATGATGGCGGCGCCGTAGTGACCCGCCGCGGCGGCCGACTGGGCGGCTTCGAGCAAAAGCCGGGGCTCTCCCGTAGCAGCGTATCCTGCTCTTAACTCGAGTTCGGCCGAGGCGTCAAATCCGATGGAACGCAACGCATCGGCGCGCGCCTGTCGCCCGACCGCAGCGAGCGGTATGGGCCCATCAAGTTTCGGTATCGCAGAGACGGCGGGAATCGAATCAAGCACGTTTGATTTTTCGACTGGGCCCGTCCCGACCAGCCGGGCTCGCGCTGCAGCCTGGGTTTCAAAATAGTTCTGCGGGTAGCGCTCCGCGAGCTTCGCATAGTAGCCGCGCGCGAGTGGCGCGACTCCGGCGTCTTCGGCCAGGCGACCGAGCCAATACAGCGCGTCGGGGGTGTACGACGATCCAGGAAAGCGCCGCAGGTGATCCTGCAGCAGGACAGCGGCCTCCGGCTGCCGTTTCAGGACGGCGGACCACGCAACGCGCCACTGCGCAGCAGGAGCGTTGGTCGAGGCCGGAAAACCTTCCTCAAGCCGTTTGTAGTAGCCCGCAGCACGCTCGCGGTCGAGCTGGACCCAGTAGTAGTTCCCCGCCAGGAACAATGCCGATTCGGCCCAGTGGCTGGTCGGAGCGCGCGAAACCACGCCTTCAACACCCGTCACCATCTGCCCTTCCTGCTGCTGCCCCCGATAGTACTCGGCGAGGGCATCCAGACGCTCGGCGTCGACGTCCGGATCGGTAATTTGGACTGCCGCCATTTCGCCTGGGCTGGAACCGAGCGCTACTCCGCATTCCAGTACGCGCAGTTGCGCCCGCTCCCGATCGGCGCCAGACAGTTCCGGCATGATCTCGGCATATTCTTCGCGCGCCTCGTTCCAGCTTTTCGCGGCGTATATCGTCGCAGCATGCGCGAACCTCTGATCGAGCGCGAGCGACGGATAGTTTGGCGCAAGACTGCTGCGCAGGAATCCGAGCTTCGTCGCAGCCTGCCGTGCCTGCTCGCTGACAGCGAAACGCAGGTAAACTGCCTGATAATCGGCCACCGCATCCAGGGGCTTGCCGGCCTGCTCCAGAGCCTCGCCGCGCAGAAGCAGCAGCGCGGGCCTTTGCGTCGTCTGGGCATAGGCTTCGAGCGCAGTTACCGCCTCTCCGGGCTGGTTAGCTGCCAGCGCCGCATCACCGAGTGACTGGAGCGCGGCGTCGGTCATCACCGAATCTGGATATTCGCTCCGAAAGCGCTTCAGAGCGGCGAGCGCGTCAGCACTGTGGCCCGAGGCGAGGTCGGTCTCCGCAGCCCAATACAGGGCGTAATCCGCGACCAGCGGTTCGCCCTGGGCCTGCGCCAGCCATTTGGCGGCCTGCGCGTAATTTCCCTTGTTGTAATCGTAGTAGCCCAGCGCCAGTGCCGCGCGCAGCCCGAGCGTGCCTGAGGATTTCCGCGATGCAAATGAGCTGAGCTGAACGTAGGCAGGCGAAGCGTTCGGCTCTTTCAGTGCTCGGGAAAGTTTTTCCAGCTGCTTTTCTGTAAACGCGGGCTGGCCTGCGGACTCCGCCCTGGAATTGGGTCGTGCGGAACAAACCGAGCATAGAATCAACAGGAGCCCGGCAACCCACAGGAGCCGGCGTGAGGATTCCATCGCGATCGTCTTAGTGCCGCAGTACAGGCGAGGGATAGGGATATTCTCCAAGGGCTTGGGCATCGCCCTCGGCGAGGATTTCCAACATCCAGTGATGGAAATAGTCCACCGGATGATCCTGTATCGCGCGGAAGCGGCGGTCGTATTCTTTGCGGGCTTTGTCAATGTCACTGCGCAGTCGGTGGCAGATGTCTTTGTTCTCGCGGCCCAGACGAACATCCTTGGGCCGCAATAATTTGATGTCTTGCATGGCCACTTTGGCTACCCGGTTCGCGCGGCGATGCAAATCTTGAAGCTCGGTCGGCAGACTGGCAACATCAAAAGCGGGCGTCTCAGGAACAGGTTCTGCAATCGCCTCTGGCTCGGAAACAATTGGTTCTTCAATCGCCGCCGCGTGAATCGGCACCTCGTCCTGTGTATCTGCAGGTTCTTCAGGGATTTGCTCTTCATCCCAATCCGACTTGGGTTCAAACCGCGCCGGCGGATGAAGAACGGGGTCGGCCTCCGGTGCTGGCGGCTCTGCCTCGACCACAACAGACGTACTGGCCTGCACATCGGGCGTGCGGCCCTCGCGCGGATTCAGCGCTACGGCTACAAAATTGGAAAGCACGGAAAGTCCTGCGGCAAGCGAGGAAGCCGCTGTCTGCGCGCGGAGCATCGCTGGCAGGGCGTTGCTCGGCCGGCTGGACGAACAGGCTGCCACCAGATCGGCATAGGCCTGGTGCAGCTCGTCCGCAGTCCGCTGCAGCGGTGCCAGATTGTCGCGCAGTGCCCGGGAAACAGCTTCTTCGAGGGCCTGCTCCAGAGATCGTTGACGTTCGTTCAAGCGATTCCTGCCCTTCTCAGATTATGGAAACGGTATCAAGGGGTGTCAACTGACATTCCGGAAACCCGTTCCTGGCCGTGCAGCGGTTGGGCTTGCCCGTTGCGGGTGGCAATCCGCGGAGGTTTTGCTTGCCTTCCCTGCTTGGGGTTCGTATCTTCATGGCTCCAAGCGGGGGGAACCTCAGTCTCGATGCTGACCGCCAAGCAGATTCAAGCCTTCTTGAAGCTTCAGCCCCTACCAGTCGAGGGGGGCTTTTTCGTCGAGTCGTATCGTTCGAAGTACACGGTTGCGCCGCCGTCAATCCCGGCTTGCTACGCGGGCGAGCGCGGCCTGTCGACTGCGATCTACTACATGCTGACACCGGACACGTTCTCGGCGATGCACCGGCTCAAGAGCGACGAGGTCTATCATTTCTATTTGGGCGATCCGGTCGAACTGCTGATGCTCAAGCCGGACGGAGGTGCCGAGGCCGTGCTGCTCGGGCAGGACATCCTCGCCGGAATGCGCCTGCAACATGCCATCCCAGGGGGTACTTGGCAAGGTTCGCGCCTGGCGCCAGGTGGTAAGTATGCGCTCATGGGTACGACCATGGCGCCGGGCTTTGATCCGCGTGACTATGAACCCGGCAAGCGCGACGCATTGAGCGCTCAGTATCCGAATTACGCACCGCTAATCGCCTTCCTGACCGCCTAGGCGCTCCACTGGACGAGCGACAGCCCGTCTTGCCGATCCACGGCACTCGAAGCGTCGTGCTCCGCTGCTACGACCTGAATAGTGTTCCAGCTCGAGCCGGTTTCCCCCTTAGCGGGGCACGCTTACAGAGCTTCCCCCCCGATTTTGCATCCGGAACGCGCGGAGTGGTATTCTGGTGACTCCAACGGGGGCGACACGGTTTCGACGGAAACTGCCGCTGCTCGAAGGCATGCCGGGCCCCACCTGCCCGCAATCGGGTGGAACAACACAACTGGCAACTCACAGTTGGCTCTCGCAGCCTAACCAAAAGTAAGCTGCGCGTCTCCCCAGGCGTTACCTACGCGTTTGGGATGAGGCGTCACACAGTAGGCTGGCTGTCGAGTTTCGGTCCGTAATTCGGCGGCGAGATCATCGGACTAGCCGAGGGCGCGTCTTGCCCGTTCTGAGTTCCCCCGGCGAAACCCTTGGAACGGGACAAGCATGTAGTCTTCGGGTTGCAAGGTTTCTCGGACGGGGGTTCAACTCCCCCCGCCTCCACCATTTGCAAGTGAGTGTTGGCATTTAGTTTAGCCATCCAGTGCGGTCGCCGTATAACATTTGCATAGCGGATTCTGGCCGTTTGAGGGGTTCCGGGGATTGTTTTGACGGTTCATCCTCCTCCCAAATCTTTTTGATATCCGCTTCTAGTTGCAACTGTCGATCTTTGCCCCATGACCCGTAATGTTTCAACGTTATGGCAGGGCTGCGATGGCCCATGAGAATGGCCACGCGTTCAGCTGGCACACCTTTCATAAAAAGGCGCTTCGCAAATGTGTGACGGAATCGATGAGCGTGGCCACCCGGTACACCAGCTAACTTGAAAAGCTTCTTAAGGCACCGCTGCCAATCGCCGACAGCGCTCTTGGGTTTAGATTCCCCCGACCAAAAGAAGTACTCAAGCGAAGTTGATCGCACTCCTTCTAGTTTTTCGACTAGCCGTCTTGGAAGCGGAAAGTAAACCACGGTCCCTGTCTTTTCAGTACGCAAACGCAGATTACCTTGCATTATGCGATCCCTCCGTAGCGTCACGGCGTCTTGAATACGAAGGCCCGTACAAAGCATCAGTTCGACCAATGCCTCCAATCGCCGGGCGTTCGCTTCACCAGCATTCGCAGAGTAGGCAGCGCAGGCCGCTCGTATCCTTTCGACCTCGTCATCTCCAAAGGGCTCGACTGGAGCCTCCGTACAAGGCGGCGGCTTAAGGTCCTTTGCAGGATTGCTCGAAATCCACCCTGAACCTAAGCAGAAACCAAAGAAGGTCCTTAGTTCCTCGATTCGTTTCCTAGCGGCGGTATTACGGTGAGGCAAAGTAGCCCGAAATTCGCGGACCGTCCCCACAGTAATCTCGGAAACCAGGTGGATACCACGTTCCAGGGCGAACACCTGCAATCGTCCAAGAAGTAAACGGAACTTATAAACTGTTGCTTCGCGCAGTCCTCTCGCACGAGCGTCGGCCAGATATTCAGCGCACGCGTCCACCACCGTATGACCGATAGGCTCGCACTCCCTGTTGGGGTGGCGTATCTGCACCAGTCTTGCTTCTTCGTGCGCACGAAGCTCATTCGCTTCCCATTCTCGAAGTAAGTTTTCGCCAAGCTGCCAATTACGGGTTCCTAGCGACTTGAAAATTCGCTTTCCCCCAAAGCTAAAATCAATCCAAATCGGGCACTGACACTTCCTATATGCGCGGCCTTTCTTTTTGCGCCGACAGCGTCTTTCATGATTGCGAAAAAGATTCCGTGAACTCGGTGTCATAATGCATGTGCTACATTAGTAGTACACATTCAGAAGCATGTTACGTATCTGGCTAATTACAAAGGACTTTTTTCTGCCGGCCCCGGTGCGGTGTGATCGCGAACCCAGCGCCGCAGGACGTCCTCGGAAATTAGAACTGTCACGTAAGAACGTTTCCCCGGCCGATGCTTACCTGACCGCACCACCCCGGGATAGTCGCGAAATTCGCGGTACACCCACGACGAACTTTTGCGCAAGAGCTGCCCAATCTCAGCGACGGTGTGATAGGTTTCTGGTTCGGTCGTCTTGACGGTAGGGATCGCCTCAGGTGTCAGCATTGGATTTCGCTCTTGGCTGGTAGCGATTGAGGTACCATAGCCTTCTTAAAAACTCTGGAGTCGTTTCCGCTTCGTGCTTGCTTACCCGCGCTGCGGCTTCGGCGAACGATGCTGTGAATTCTTGAAGCCTGCGCGGATCAGCGGGAAACCTAGCCGGTCGGCTCGGCCGTCTCCACTGGATTCCGATCTGTGGTCCCGTTTTGTCGGGCCTGGAATAAGCCGCTAGCCTTCGTCTTGGCAGGCGATTAATCCCGGGAAGTTTGGGTTAGCAACGCTGCATCGGTCTAGTCCTGCTAATTTGATGGCTGTGCGCGCCTGTTCTTCATTCGCTGGGTCAAATAGGTAGACATATGCCCCATCATCTGTGACATTGTGAAGCTCCAACTTGGCCAATACAGCTTTGCCAAGGGTAGCGTCGTCAGGGAAACGTTGCCCCGGCAGAGGAAAAACAGCGACGCCAAACTCGTTTGAGGTATTAGGCTCGCTGGTGACAAAAATGCAACCAAGGTAGATCATAGAGATGATGTCCTTGTCACATATGTGAGTGGGCTCCACGCCGTACACTTTCACGAATTCGTTTATGGTCATTTGACATTCTCCCCTTGTGCGATGAATTCCGTCTTGTGAAGCACTTAAATCCTGTCTTCACCCTTCTGAGGTTATTGAATCAACCTTCTGCAATTACGTATGTCGCGATAATTTGGGGGGGAATTTATGCTGCGGGGATGAGGGCTTGAACCCGGTGACGATGCAACGGGCACTTCATCGATTCAGGCGGGTGATGTGATGCAGAATTTCATGACCGTTCGATCAAGAATGGTTTGATTTCTGAGGTCGTCTCAAGAGTTTCCTGATTTCTCGCAGATCATACTGTTCGCCATTTTCCCGGTAGAACCAAATTTGTGTCCATTGGGCGGCGACATCGCGTGCCGACCACCTTTCCGGTTCTGCAATGCTGGCTCGGGTTAATCGATCGTCTTTCGGCGTCTCACCTTTATCAGCGGCATATGCTCGTTTAGCAGGCAACGTCTTGGTGTTCTGGAAGGCATATTGTGACCATGGATATTTGTCGCTGTCGTACTCCGCCTTCAGTCGTTCGAGAATTCGATTCTCGCTGATGCTGTGGGTTCTCTTTTTCCAACTTTTAATCTTGTCTTGGATTTGTAACACCACACTGTAGATAGCCCCAACTTGTCTTCTAACATCTTCAGTCGCCCTTTTAGGAATCGGAAGATTGGGGCGTCCTGCCAGACGGCGCGCGCCTGACCGCTCGATTTTCGCCCGAATGGCCTCACCGAAACGGAAGCGTTTACAATGTGCGATCAGAAATGTGTGAAATTCGGAGTAAAACAAATTGGCCAGGCGTCGTCTAACTAGCGGTTGCTCGCTCAGATAATTCACGAATCCGATTCTGATGCGGTCTACGTCTTCCTGGCTGGAAAGCCAGCCCCCCTCCTCGTCAGAGGGGAAAGGCTTTCGAAACGGCAGCCCGATGCATAAAGCCAGTTCGTCGCCTTGTAAGCTGATCTTTGCGATTTCGGCGGGCAAATCATACCAAAAGTTATCGGCTAGCATTTGTAGGTTCGCTCCGAGCCATCGGGCAACTTGTTGATCGATACCGCTGTTACCCATGCTCGACATTTTATTCAACGACTCTTTTGAATCAGACGTATCGGCAGCATCTTTGTCAGTCGGGGGTCGATCGTTCATAACACATCGCATTCACGCAGCTTCAGAACAGGTTCGGCGGCGGTGTTAGTCAGAGTCTTTTCACCTGGAGGCCAATGTACGGCTTCGCTCCGTGGAAGTCCTCTCCCTTTTTCATCACGGTGCGTGAAAGATGAACATGGCGAACCGATGGGACAACAATTCCAGCGCTGGATCCGGATGATCTTTCCGAAGGCCCTACCGGATCAAACACGTCAATTCGAGCGAAGATATGCGCGAACCACCGGGAAGCGCAAAAAAGGGGCGCTCTGGAGTCGGCACCCACATTCAAGAATTTGCCTCAGCCTAAAGGAAGAAATCTTCACAAAAAACTAGGCAGGTTGGAATGGCGGCTAGAACGCGTTGGGGGACCCTTCGTCCCTGAGTAAAACGGTGCGGCGGCGACCTTGCCGCGACTTGTCGCCAGCCCTTACGTCCGCAAAGCCTTCCAACAGTTTTCGAATTTCTCAACCGCTTTCATGGACATGAATCCGTTCCTCGTCCATCCCGAGGGCTGAGAGAAGTGCTTGGCTACGTCTCGATTCTTGACAATAAAATAGCGAACCGGGTTCTTGCCATCTAGATGGCCGAGAAGCACATACACAGTCACTTGATTACGGTTTTTCCCCTTGAAGCTTTCGAGACGCGCGTACCACGGCTGTGACCGAACGGTTTTCACCTGAACCCTGATCATTTGTTTTCCCGCACTTCCCACTAGCATGTCATAGCCCTTGGTATTGCGATCAGCGAGCTGGGCGTCAAAACCACGCCTCAACAATTCGCCCATAACGAAGTATTCGCCGGCGTTTCCCGTCGGGATGCCGGACTTTCTCTTTGTGTCCTTTTTTACGACCAATCGATACGGATTCATTATCCGCCTCCCTGAAATTGAACTTTGTACGACCCTAGCCTCATCACCCCCATATTGGAACCCGCAACTGCCTATAAACAAGTTGATCCGCGCGAATAATTCTTAGAACTGCAGGCCTTTCACCATATGGTTAATCGACTGAGGCGTGGATGCGCACCAGTGCCAAAAGGCGAGTTTTAGGGTTATTATGACGTTGTCAAGCAAGCACCGTGAGATGTTTGATCTTGGTCGTTAATCTGCGACCGATTGAAATAACGTTAGGCATAGCAGGAGTTTTCGCGACTGGACGCCAGCGCGTGCGATCGTTGAGGCCGGTGTTCACCCTGAAAAGCGAGAAACCCTCCACGGTGTTTGCTTGAGAAATTTATCGTCAAAGCTGGCCTTTGCAGCCAGTGACGATGAACTCATGCGTCGCTTCCGCGCTCTGAAATCGTTAAAAGATGTGGCAGACCTCCTTGAAATACCCGCAAAAACACTAACCTTCTACGGGTACAGAAACCGGTTATACAAAACGTTCTCGATACCAAAACGTAGAGGCGGCGCTCGCGTCATCTCGGCCCCTGCAAATAAACTCAAAATACTACAACAAAAGCTGAATCACATTTTCAGACTGGTCTATAAGACCAAGAATGTTGTGCATGGGTTTGCTTTGGGAAAGGACATTGTCACCAACGCCGCATTTCACACCAAGCGTCGTTTCGTTCTGAATATCGACTTGAAGGATTTCTTCCACGCAGTAAACTTCGGGAGAGTTCGCGGAATGTTGATAGCCCGTCCGTACTCTGTGGGACAGGCCGCAGCAACAGTTCTGGCGCAACTTTGTACATTCAACGGAAAGCTGCCACAAGGTGCCCCCACTTCTCCGATAATTACAAATATGGTTTGCGGGCGAATGGATAGCCAGCTGAAGAAACTAGCATTCGTTCACCGGTGCAACTACACGAGATACGCGGACGATATTACTATTTCTAGCTCACGGCGATCTTTCCCTGCCGCACTAGCCGAACAAAAATCAGGAGGTTCTACAGTCGGGTTCGAACTCATCGAAATAATCACTCGTAACGGTTTCGAAATTAACCCTGACAAAGTTCGCCTTCAGCTTTACAACGAAACGCAGAAGGTCACTGGCTTGGTCTGCAATGAGTTCCCTAATGTCCCGCGACCTTACATTCGGAAGTTACGAGGAGTTTTGCACGCCTGGAAGAAATTTGGGAACGATGCTGCAGCAAGCCGGTTTTTTGCAAAGCATTATCACAAACCAGAAAGCGCAAGGGCCGCGGGGGACCTCAAGAAGGTGATTAGAGGACGGATCGAGTTCGTTGGGCACGTGCGCGGCAAAGACGATCCAATTTACAGGAAACTGCTTCTTCAGTATGGTGAACTCAATCCTGGATGCAGGATTGAAATCGGTGACGATATCGATACGGATTTTCGCGTGATTACGAGAGCTTTATGGGTAATCGAGACCGACTCGACGCAAGGGACCGCGTTCATGGTACAGGGTCACGGACTGGTCACATGTGCTCACGTTGTTGGCGAAAATCCATACATCTATTCTGCAGATGATCCGCTGACCCGATTTAATGTCACCAACATCATACAGGACCGAGATGCCGACATTGCAATTCTTGAAGCCCCCGGCATTCCGGTACTGAAAGAACTCAGGGTTGGAAATTCGAGACTGCTGCGAACACAAGACACCATCACGCTACTCGGGTTCCCGGAATACAATAAAGGAAACAAGAGTATTGTTCACCGCGGCCAGGTGACGGGACGACGAACCCACTTCGGCTACGAGAGAATTCTTATCAGTCCCATTATTGTGGCGGGCAACAGTGGCGGTCCCATACTCGACTCGCGGAACCGTGTCGTCGGCATCGCCGTCACAGGTAAAGACAGCTTCGAGAATACGAGCGAGACCCAGTATGGTGTTATCCCGATAGAAACCCTGGAGATCCTCGCCGGTCGTCGACCATCCATATAATATCGGGCAAAATGCAAGGGGCGAGATGCCAACCGCTTCAACAAGGGCCTCCGTTACGTCGTCCCGCAGTAAAATTCCCGTATCTGTCGAATTAGTGAAGAAAACTGTGTCGGTGTCCTGTCCAGGGCCGATTAAGGATACTGGAGGTGAAAGACCATGCCAGAAGTAACCCCGAGACGAGTCGGCGATCTACAACGCGGTGTGTTCAAGATACTCCTTGATCACCCCGAAGGGATGCCCGCAAAGGACATTTTGCTGCGGATGGAACAACTGGTGCCTCCGACTGATTTCGAGAGGAGTGATTATCCAAACAATCCGGGGGTTCAGCGGTTTCCAAAAATGATCCGCTTCGCAACAATCGCGCCGGTTAAAGCGGGTTGGATGATTAAGGAGAAGGGCAAATGGTATCTCACAGACGAAGGCAGAAAAGCTTACGCACAGTTTCCAGATCCGGAAGAATTCAGGCAGGAATCAAGACGTCTTTACCACCAGTGGTGGGATAACCAACCTGATAACCTGCCCGAATTGGACGATTCTCAGGTCGAATCTAAGGTGCTCGGTGGAGACGTTGCTGCTTCGAGCACTTACGAAGAGGCTGAAGAAAACGCTTGGTCTGAAATTGAGAAATATATCCAAGCAATGAATCCGTATGACCTTCAGAAATTGGTAGCTGCATTGCTCCGCGCGATGGGATACCACGTGTCATGGATCGCTCCGCCAGGGCCTGACAAAGGCATCGACATTCTTGCTCATACCGATCCGTTGGGAACTAGCACACCGCGTATCAAGGTGCAGGTAAAGCGTCGAGCCGACAAGATTAGCGTCGACGGCCTTCGCTCGTTCATGGCCATTCTTGGAGAACAGGACGTAGGCATTTTTGTATCGACGGGCGGATTTACGAGCGAAGCGCAGTCTGAAGCTCGGACGAAGGAAACCCGGAAACTTACGGTGATAGACCTTGAGAGACTAGTTGAACTCTGGATCCAGCACTACAAGAACGTCGCTGAGTCTGAGAAGGCATTATTACCCCTGAAGCCCGTGTATTACCTAGCGCCTTCAGAATAGAGTTTGCAATTTATGCTGAGAGCCCATCGCCGCTTAAAGAGAGAAATCTTCAAAAAAAAGCTAGGCATGTAGCAGGGACGCCTAGAAGGCGCCGGAAGTCCCGATGATCCTCCATAAAACGGTGCGCTCGCAGACAACCGTGCCGAAAAACGATTGTCGCTCGTCTGCTTAGCGCCTAGCTCAAGTAGGTCTCGAATCTTTTCGGTCCGTGCGAACTGATCCTTTCCGATGTTCGCTTCATAAAGCTGCCTACCGATGGAATTCATTGCGTGAACTTCGATTTGTTCTCCGAGTCGTGGCTGATTCCCTAGCAAGTATCGCAGTTTCGCTCTTAGCGCATTTGAGAGAGGATCGGAAAACGTTGTGAGCAAAAGGCGGGCATCAGGATTCTTGCGGGCGAGGTAAACCACGCGATGTAGCGCAACGATCGTTTTCCCAGTGCCGGCGGACCCAGAAACACGAGCGGGACCGTTGTGATTGCGTTCTACCACATCGCGCTGCGCAGGATGCAAGAATACGGTCCATTTTTCCCAGGGAGAGTCGAGGGCCCTCTCCAACTCCTCCAGATTATTTATTAAGCGGAAGCGTCGCTTCGCGTCTGGATGCTCAAACGATTTGGATGAAATAGCGGTCGATCGCGTCGGCGATGCCATCGCTGCCGGCAGGCTGTCTTTGGCGTACTGTCTATTCGATCTGACCTCGAGCTTTAGACTCGAAGGCCGAGCCGTGTGTGGATCTACTCCGGTTGCTAGATCCAACAATGCCTCCGCGGCCTCTTTGGGAAGATGATCAGCAAGCTCCAAAAGTGTGTCCTCATTCGTCGCACGCACGTCGGAGAGCCACTCAGAAGGCACACCGTAGCCGAGCAACTCTCCGTCCGAAGCGTTTGCAAACAATGGGGGCTTCGCTCTGAAGGTAAGTTCGGGTTCCACATATTTGGGGATTACGATTTCCTGGACCCTTTCCCGGATTTCGACCAACTGCGCCGCGCCTGTCTTAGGGTGGGTTTCGAGTTTTCGACGCTCCGCCCACTGGTAGGAATCGTCGTGATGGCCAACATAGCAAAGCAAGAGGCTCGTACCCGTTCGATGAACAATGATGCGGACATCGCGACTCACGCGAATAGACCAGAAGTTCGGGTCTTTTGCTCTTTCAAGTTTGTGGAATTGCAATCCGGGCTGAGCTGGATTTAATTGAAGGTCGAACGCGGCAGTTTTGACAGCTTTCTGTTCGTCACCGCTTAGCCGGGCTAGACTATCTGTGAAGGTGTCCGCGATTCGGAATTCCATCACTCGACTCTGAAGAGCTTCATCACTTCGTCGCCAAGATGATTGATCACCTTGACTGCGATTCGGCCGGATTCGGGTTTGTCGAAAGGGCGCGAAATATCGCTGTGGAGCGTAGCCCAGGCTTCCTCGTTGACTTCAGCCTTCAGCGTTGTCTTGAGGGACTTGTAAGGATCGTTGGCACCCAGGAAATAAGCCTGCCGGACGAAAAAGCTTTCTTCGTTGTAATCGGTGTCAATAAACCAGCACGCTATGCCTTCGGCTCCGTCGCTGCGAACTTCGCCAGTATTGGGGTGGAAAACATCCACGCCATTGATTTTCACTTGAATCTGGTCATTCTTCACTTTGATGATTTCGATGTCTGGCTCGCCGAAGATCACGAACAGGTTGCCCTTTCCTGTGTTCTTCAAATCATCGGCCATGTGCAAATCGGCGTTCATGTGCGCCTTCAGCACCGGAATACGACCGAGTTTGTTGAATTCCGAAGAATGCGCGTCGTAATTGAAGGCGCAGGTAATGAGCACGTCGAAACCAGCATCTCCGGCTTCGCGGGCGGCGGCGACGAGATCGGGGCGGGACACGGTTCCAAACTCTGGACCGATGAAAATGGCGGCTCTCTTCTCGGCACCTGACTTGGCATCGCCCTCAACGTACTTTCCCTCGGCACAAACGAGATAACCCGGCCAGGGCGCGATTGATGTGAATGCGATCTTGTCGTCCTTGTGCGCCTGCTGTACTCCGGCGTTCTTCAAATTCTCCAGGATCATCTCGACAAAGTCGGTCTCGTCTCCTTGGTCGCCACCCGAATTAGCAGCGGAGTGAACTAGTTCATCATTTTCATCGACTGAGAGAACACGGTGCGGTGAGAGGCTTTCTACGGTGAAGGGGCCGGCAACCCGAACCTTTTTATTGTCCTCATACGGCTTGTCGTAGAGATATTCAAACTCTGCCTTGGCGGCAATCGAAGCATCTATCGCCTTCTGTCGCGCGAGTCGATGATTCCACCACTCGGCATGCAGATCCTTCGCCTTCTTCTGCCACTTCCCGTCAGCGTCCCGAGGAATCTCCCAATCTTCCCATTTCATTTTCAGGACTTCATTCAGTTGCTGTCGCGACGGGTCGAGCAATAGTTGGTACTGGTCCCAAATCACATCGATCTCAGCATTATTGGCGATAGACTTCAGAGTGACGTGTGGTACGCGCTCATAAACGAAACCCTGCCGGACATCACTATGCGTCGGAGCTTCGGACGGTGCTCTGTTCGCAACCTCAGCCTCTTTCCTATGACCGTCTCTGCTGTCGGCAAGCAGGTAGTAGGGGTAACGGGCACCCATGATGCGTGCACGGGCCAGTGCGAGAGCGACTCGTGAAGTGTCAATCGTTATCCAGCGGCGGCCCCATTGCTCGGCGACATAGGCGGTAGTGCCGGAACCGCAAGTTGGGTCGAGCACGAGGTCGCCGGGGTCGGTGGTCATGATGACGCAACGCTGGATGACACGAACATTCGTTTGAACGACGTAAAGCTTGTCCGACATAAACGAACTAACCACATCGGTCCAGACATTCCCCAAACGAATTCCTGCGAAGTCATCAAGATATCTGACATAGCCGAGACGCTCTTCAGTAGCATCAACCCGTGATGCGCGGAGTAAAATGCTCATACCCTTAGAATTCGTCTTCCAGCCGCCATTTCTAGGCGAAAGCGGACGCCCCTTAAAGTTCACAGGAAAAACGGTCGTTTGTCCGACACGAGTCGTCTGCGACACTAAGTTATCCAGGGCGTACAGTCTCGCCCCAGAAGGCAGTTCTCCTTCCCGTTCTGATTCCTTAGCTCCTCGGCGACTTCCGTCCGCTAGTTCAACCTTGTTATAAGCGGATGGAACCGTCCCTTCGAAACTCTTTGGGATCAAGAGTTCGCGATACTTAATTCGCTCCTTATTTCGCGCAAACCAAATCAAGTGGCTCGCAATCGATGCGATTACATTTGTGCTTCCGGCGAAACTCCCTGCACCAGAGGTTGTAGTGAACGCGATCTGGCTAACAAAATTCTCAGTCCCGAACACCTCATCCATCGTAGCTCGAACGCGATGCACGTTTTCGTCGCCGATCTGAACAAAGATCGAACCCGAATCGGCAAGTAAATCCCGTGCGACAGTGAGGCGGTCACGGAGGTAGGTGAGGTAGCTGTGGATGCCATCGCGCCAGGTGTCTCGGAAAGCTTTAACCTGCTCCGGCTCACGGGTGATGTGATCGATATTGCCGTCCTTGACGTCGCGGCTGGTCGTGCTCCACTGGAAGTTACTATTAAACCTAATGCCGTAGGGCGGATCGAGGTATATGCACTGCACCTTGCCGCGCAAGCCTTCACGTTCAGCGAGCGAGGCCATCACCTGTAAGGCATCACCCAAAATCATGCGATTTGCCCAGTGGGCGTCGTGTTGGTAGAACTCGGTCTTGGCAGCTTCGCTCGGCAAACCGTTGAAATTTGCAAATAGGTCGATTTGAGCTTCAGTGGCTTTTGTACTGACCTCGCTTCGGCGGCGCAAGTCGTCGATCAGCACTTTGGGATGCACCTTCTCCTGGATGTAAAGAGGCGGTGCAGGAACGACGAGATCAGACCAATCCTGTTCATCCTTACCTCTCCAAACAAGTTGAGGGTCAAGGTCTCGGTTTCGCCGCTCGTAAGCCACTCGGATCGGGCTTTGCTCCTCAGTGCGCATTACCGACTGATACTCAGCCGTGGGGATGTTTTTGCGCGAAGCCTTGTCGTGCGTAAGAGTTTCGATCTTCTTTTTCTCTTTTTGCTTTACGATATTCTTTGCCATTTTGAATCCTTATGCTGGCTGCGACGCAGTCACCGACTCAATCAACTTGTTGAATTCGGATTCAACCTTTGATTTGAAATCGGACTCAATCTGATAGACCTCGGTGAATTCCGCGAACGCCCAACGTCCATGTTTTCCCGCATTGTTCACGCCTGGCACCCAGTATGTTTCCATCGTAGATTTCTTTTCTTTGGCGTCTTCGCGGCGGTAGCCCTTGATTTCAATAACCAGATGAAGAGGATCGTCTTCGCCATGCCCGTCGTCCACCAGGACAATGAAATCTGGTCGATATTTGCGATTCTCCGAGCCATATCGGTAAGGAACTTCAAAGCCGAGGTTGTGATTCTTGACGTAGGCTTTCACTCGAGGGTGAGACTCCGCCACACGACAGAATTCAGCCTCCCAGTCGCTATCGAGAATGATCCAGTTAATATGACAACGGCGTGCGTCCGTCTCCCACCGGTCGGTCTTCGAGGTATTGAACTTCACGTGGTTGGTGGACCCAATCGGGTTGTACGGGTCAGGAATGATTTTTATCGGTGATTTCCCCAGGGTCGTGCGGGTAATGGCATCCGTGATCCGCTGGCACGCCATATCAGCCAGATCCTGGTACATAAGCTGAGCCGGATACGTACCGCCTTTGCACACTAGACAAGCGTCAAGCCAATCCTTTGTAATGCGCTTGAGCTGCCCGAAAAGATGGAGCTTAGGTTCTTCGCCGGGGTCGCGCCACTTGGTGTAGAGCAATCGCTTTGCGACATGAAAAACCAGTGTGGAACGCCTCATATCGCCCAAGTGTTCGAGGCTCAGATCAACTTGTTCACCGATAATGCCGGAATTCCTGGTAACGGAAGGGCCGACCAGATCAGGAGTCAGCTCCAACACAGAGTCAGCATTGAATTCCGCACTTAGTCGCTCCGCAGGCAATTGAACTCGGTAGCCAGCAACCCGTGGGAATGTGATCTCAAGAGCATCCCGCTCAGGCCGTACTGCTTTGACCTGGATCGTCTCGCGAGGTGGCTGGGGGGGAGCGATGACAGGCTTGGCGGTAAAGTCGAACGGAATCCCTAGGACATCAGCATACTCGACATTGAAGAGGCCTTCGTTGGGGCCGTCCTCATTCAGTTCATACGACTGGCGACGCAATGCTCGTCCGATGACCTGTTCGCATAGAAGCTGCGTACCGAAGGCTCGCACACCAAGCACGTGCGTGACGGTGTTCGCATCCCATCCCTCCGTGAGCATTGAAACGGAGACAACGCAACGGATCGCCTCGCCCAGCCGGCCCTCTTTCCCAACGGTGTTCATTACCTCACGGAGCAAATCCTCATCCGTGATCTTCTCAGCTTGTTGTCGGTCTCCTGTGCGCTCGATGATCTCTCGCCGAAAGCGGTCAATTTCATCGCTAGCCATATCACGGAACTTATCGTCCAGCGAATCACCAGATTCGAGCTGTTCACTATCGATCAAAAGCGTGCGTGGGCGGCCGAGTTGGTTGCCATGCTCATCAAAATTGCGAAAGAGCGCGAGGCGTCCATTTTCGAGTGTGGTCGAGCCGTCTTCGTTTTCTCTGTGAAACCCGGAGATATAGTCGTAGACGAGCTTTGAAGTCGATGTGTTATTGCAGACGACGATGAAGCACGGTGGAACTTTGATGCCGCTCTTGGTCCATAAATCGTAGGTTTTTACATAGTGGCCGTACAGCGCCTCCAACGCGGTTTGCAACTCAACGGGAAGACTGAGAGGGTCGAGCGCGGCTGACTTACCGCGACCCTTCTTGGGCATCTTCGCTCGAATGTGCTCCCAAAGGTTGCGGAATACCGGTGCCTCTTCACCCGGGATGTTGTCAGCGACAGGCACGCGGGGAAGCTTTACGATGCCGCATTCAATGGCATCCATAAGCGAGAAATCGCTCATCGTCCAGGGAAACAAGGTTCCTTCGGCGTAGCCTGAACCCCGAAGAAAAAATGGCGTCGCAGAGAGATCGATGACGCGTGTTATCCCAAGCTTATGTTTGACCGTCTCGAGGCCGTTAATCCAGAGGCGCGCGGCCTCGTTGTTTTTCTCCGCTTCCTGCTTGTCTTCTGAGTTTAAGTCGCCTTCGACGGCCTCTCCGGGCTTTTCGCGATAGCAGTGATGGGCTTCATCATTTAGCACGAGAATATTTTTTAGGCCCATGAGATCAGGCATCACTCGCTGAATCATCTGCCCTTCAGTTTCAAGAGTTTCCAATTCCGGTCCTCGTCCCTGAAGCAGCGAGCGGCCCCCCTTGGAGAGCTCCTTGCGGTCTCGGAGCTTAAAGGGATGGTAGTTAGTTATCACAATCTTCGCTCGTTCGAGATCACCCAACATATCTCCTGGTACCAATTCCAGGTTCCCGTAGTAGCTATCCGGGTCGTTGGGTTGCAACACGCGCAATCTTGTGCGGATTGTGAGGCCGGGCGTAACGACTAGAAATCCGCGAGTGAAATGTGAACTATTGGGCCGGCGGACCGCATTTATAGTCTGCCAAGCGATCAACATGGCCATGACCGTTGTCTTGCCTGCGCCGGTGGCGAGCTTCAAAGCGAGACGCAAAAGTTCAGGATTCGCGTCTCGATTGGCGTTTTCCAGGTGTTCAATGAATCTTTTCCCGCCTTTCCCGAACTTAGGGGCGACTTCCGTCAACCAAATTGCCGTCTCGACAGCCTCAACCTGGCAAAAGAAAGGTCGGAAACTGTTGAAATCGTAGTGCCGCCAATGTTGGAGGAGTCGTTCAGTCTCGGGCGTCACCAGCCAGTCGCTGGGATTCGGGAGTTTCCGCCACTGATCGACCTGATAGCGCAGCTCGTTGATGATGGAGGTTGGATCATACTGCTGTTCCTTCGTTGAGAGCCCCTTCCCTTCATCAAAGACCAGAGCGTCTTGAGTCAGCTTCCGCTTCTGCTTCTTGGGCTTGGGAATTGGGGTAATAAATTCGGCCCGACGCCGAGTCTCGACGATCCTCTGAGTCGGCTGCCCTTCGCTGTCGAGTTCCCAATGGCGCTCAGGGTAGGCGTACGGTGAATTAAGGATGGGACGTTCAAAGAAGTGGTTATCCATGCTTAGGTATTGTCACGATCCGTCGTGCGAACCGAATGACCTTCGCGGCACCGTCGCGAGGTGTGCGTTATTGGGAACGGATCTAACGCACGGATGATATCAAAAAACTGTTCAGTACTTTCTGGTTATTCAGCTCAACCATCGCCCAGAAATTGCCCAGCGCTCAGGGAAACCGACGCGGCCTAAAGGAAGAATTCTTCGGAAAAAGTTAGCCACGTTGGAATACTTCATAGAGAGTATTGGGAGTCCCGTGAGCGATACGAATAACGGCGACCAGTTCGCGTCCTCCACAAACGACAGATCGATTTTGCGATTTTGAAATACGCTTACGCTAAACCTTTCATCGCAATTAAAATGCAGTCTCCGACACGATAAGTGCGAATGCAGCGCCCCCGGGCCTCGCCCCAGAAGTGACGACCCATCGACAGCTGAACATTGGGAAAAGAGGCGAGGAGAGTTTCTAGAGCGTGCGAAAGCGATCACTGCGTGGCACATTCAGGAGCGGGCGAAAACGATTAATACAAAGTGGGAGAAATGGGCTGACGGATAGAATCCTTGTATCATCCTCAAGTGTTGCTTTAATTAGTTATGATGTAAATACTCACGTGCTAGCAGTCGAGTTTGTGAATAGGCAGCAATGCTGGACTAGCGCTAATGAGCTTTAAGATCCTCCATACGGCCGACTGGCAGATCGGAAAACAGTTCGGGTTCATGACCCAAGATGCTGGTGCGATTGTCCGTGTTCAGCGGCTTAAGACAGTCGAGGAGATAGCAAAAATAGCCTCGGCGCGCCGAGTTGATGCCGTGCTTGTCGCTGGCGATGTATTTGAGAACAACACCCTGGCCGACGATACACTTCGCAAGACTCTTCAAGCGATGCGCTATTTCAAGGATGGGAAGTGGATTCTATTGCCGGGCAATCATGATCCGGCTTCCGCTGAATCTGCTTGGACACGACTCGAACGAATTGGAATCCCGGAGCATATTGTTGCGGCGACCTCGGAAGAACCTATCCTCCTGGGTGATAACGGTCTGGCGCTGTTGCCGGCTCCGCTCCATCGAAAGCATGAAGTCAGAGACCTGACAGAATCGTTTGACAGCACAAAAACTCCGGAGGGTGCCATCCGGGTCGGTCTCGCTCACGGCTCCGTCGAGCACGTGCTGCCAGGTGAATGGGATGCCAAGAATCCCATTGCCTCCGATCGCGCTTCCCTGGCGAAGCTCGATTATCTCGCCCTTGGGGATTGGCATGGGACTTTCCGAGCAAACGACCGCACTTGGTACGCGGGCACGCCGGAGCCTGACAGTTTCAAAGAAAACGACACCGGCAATGTCCTCTTGGTTACGTTAGACGGCCCCGGTGCTCTTCCCCATGTCGAAAAGATTCCTGTGGGCCAGTTCGTTTGGCACCGGATTGAGAAGGAGCTTCACGGGGCCGAAGACATTGCGCATTTGACTCACCAGTTTAGCGCTCTCTCAGAGCCGCATAGCCGACACATTGTTCAAACTCGCATTTCTGGGGTATTGGATCTCGCGAGCCGAAACACCTTGGATGAAGTTCTAGCGGAATGGACTGCGAAGTTTCACTACCTCACTGCTGCCGAAGTGAATCTTGTTACTACACCCACTGAGGACGATTTTGACAGGATTGATCTTTCAGGATTTGTCCGCACCGCTCTTGAGCGCCTACGAGAGATTCAGAAGGATTCCAGCAACCCAGAGCACGAATATGCCGACGAGGCAATGCGGCGCCTGTATTTCGAGCACGTTTCCGGTGAAAAGAAGCAATGATTATCAAATCCATCGAGGTACGCAATTTCCGGAAGTTTACAGAACCTATTGTGATCAACAAGATTGATCCTGGCCTAACAGTGATCATTGGGGACAACGAAGAAGGAAAGTCAACCCTGCTTGATGCCCTTCGCACCGCCATCTTTGTTCGCTACAATATCAGCGGCGATGTTGCGACAAGCCTGCTGCCGTACCACTCCGCAGTGCGTCCTGAGATCAAGCTAGCCTTTGAACTACACGGGAATGACTACAGTCTAGTCAAGTCGTTCTGCCAGCATCCGGCGGCCGAGCTCATCGGGCCAGAAGGAAGCTGGAGCGGGGGCGCAGTCGACGATAAGCTTCAGGAACTACTAAAATTCAAACCGGCAGGCAGGGGTGCAGGGGATGATAGACACCGGGGGATATGGGGACTCTTCTGGGTTGAACAAGGACGTTCCTTCAAAGAATTGGAACCCAATGACGACAGTCGGAGTGCAATCCGCGCGACTCTTGAGAGCGAGGTTGGCGATGTCCTCGGAGGGAAGCGGGGCTCGAAAATCCTTGCCTCTATCACAAGACAATTCGAGCGAAGATTCACTGGAAGCGGCAGACCCACTCAGGAGTATGCAAAGACGATAAGAACTACAGAGGCGCTGGAAACGGAATACACAGAGGTAAAAAGTAGGCTCTCCTCATACGACCAAAATGTAGTAGGGCTTGAGGCCAAGCTTGACCGCCTCTCGAAATACAATTCTGAAAAGACGCTTGAAAAAACCTTGAAAAGCTTGCAGAGCGCCCAGGAAAAACACCAACAGATTGAGCAGCTTGAGAAGCAACGTAGTGAACGTGTGAGCGATCAAAGAGTGGCGACAGCCGAGAGTGAGGCGGCCTCCGGCGCGTGGGAGAAGCGAAAGGAAGACATCGAAAGTCTTGGCGTCGCGATGACAGCGGCCCAGTCGCTTGAGGTTCAGCGGGCAGAGCTTGACCCCAGTATTTCCGAACTGCAGTCCAACCTGTCACTCCATTCCACAGCAAGAGGCAAAGCGGAAACGGCGCTTACCGACGCTCAAGGAAGGCTCACTCTTGCCGATCAGGAACTTCGTTACGTGCGGGCGAAGATTTCAATTGGAGGACTAGAGGACCGCTTGCGGAAGGCTCGGCGAGCAAATGACAAAGCAAAGGATTTCCAGGCTAAGGGCAAAGCGATTCAGTTAGACCCTCGAGGCTTGGCGACGTTGAGAAAGCTCGACAAAGAGGCGGAGGAAGCTCGCGTTACGCTTGAGGCGGTCGCGACAGGCCTAAAGATACTCACACCTTCTGGCAAGACCATGACCCTTAACGGAGAGAAACTTGCTGCCGATGCTTCCCGCCGCATCACCGATGTAACGAAGCTGGAAATTAAGGACGTTTGCCAGATTACGGTAACTCCTGGCGGCGATCTTGACGAGCTTCGCGACAGACATCGGAAATGCGCACAAAAACTGGGAGAGGCATTCGGGCGGTATGGATTGAAAAACCTGGCAGAAGGTGAGGGTCAAGTAGAAGAGAGAAAGACGATGCTCGACGAGGCAGCAAAACAGACGGAGCTGGTCTTCATTCATGCACCGGACGGGCTGGAAGTGCTTGAGTCCGAGCTCTCTCTGCAAGAAGTAGTCCTCAAAGATTTGTCGGAGCCGCAGAGAAAGCAGTTGCCTACTCTCTCGGACGCTGAGAAAAAGCTAGAGGACCTTCAGTCCAATCGGGTGGCGACGCAGGAAAAGCTACGAAAGGCCGTGAGTCAGGAAGAGGAGACACGCACCCAATTAGTTGACGTCCAGCAGAAGAGCGCCAGACGTGATGGCGAGCTGAAGCATTCTCGGGAAAGGGTCGCACAAGCCAACGCGGACTTAGAACGTAATCGGCGAATGAAGGCCGACGAAGTTCTTAAAAACGAATATGCGTCCGCATTAAGGAAAGAAGAAGCCGCGCGGGTTGCGGCAGAATCCACCGAGAGGGAATGGGAAGCGGCGCAACCCGAGAAGATTCAGCTGCAACTAGAGCAAGCAGGAAAGGCAGTGAAGGAGATCCAACGGAATATAGATGGCCTGAACGAGGGAATTCGTGAATTGCAAACGGAGCTGCGAACTCTCGGTCAGATGGGACTCGGGGAAAAGGCAGAGGACTTGTCAGCGAAGTTGGATGGGGCGCGGGCGGAATTGCAGCGAGTGGAGAGAGAGGCGCGAGCAATCAAGCTGCTTTATGAGGTGTTAACACAGGCCGAGAAGGAGGCTAAAGAAGAGTTCCTGAGTCCGGTTACCAAACGTGTGCAGCCGTATCTCAAGATGCTGATGCCAGAAGCAGAATTGGTCCTGGACGAAAACATCGAAATTGCGGGTTTGCGGCGAGGATCGGTCATTGAGCCTTTTGGATCATTGAGCTTAGGTACGAGAGAACAGCTTGCCGTGCTGGCCCGTCTTGCTTTTGCTGACCTACTGCAAGAGAAAGGACAACCGGCTGCGGTCATTCTCGATGACGCAATCGTTTATGCGGATGAAGAACGCTTCAAGGATATGCTACTAATACTTGCGAAGGCAGCGAAGAATCTTCAAGTAATCGTGTTGACATGCCACGAACGGGACTACGCCAGTTCCGGGGCTCACATAGTCCGGCTAGCGGATTGCCGACGTTTCGACTCAACCGCCGCGAAGGAAGCTTGACTTGGAGACTCATGTTTCAGCAGTTCCTACTAAGATTCCGTCTCAGTTTACGACTGAGTTTGTCAACGACGCCCTCTCCGCAAGCACTTGGGATATCGGCAACCAAGTTCTTTACGACCTTTGCGCTACCTATCCAAACCATTCGCAAGATGACGTCATCATCGCAAAAATCTGGATAATCGGCCGGACCTATGCCGCGGCTATCGAACGCCGTCACAGTACCGACGTTGCAGTCGGAGATGCGTTCTACGAAACGGTTGTCGCGCCCAAGATCCCTAGTTCACGCATCGATAATTGGTTTCGTGCCATTGTAGCCGACCATGGTGACGATGTGGCTCTTAGTATTGAAACCCACGACAAGGTTAAGAAACTTTTCGGCGAGATTTCTGGGCTAGAGAAACGCTCCCTCGCGTCGAAATACCTACACTTCCACTTTCCCAAGCGCTTCTACATCTACGACTCGCGCGCAAACAAGGCGATTGCTGCACTCGATAAACCAGTCTGCAGAAATTTACCGTCGCTTCGGGCTCACGATGATGTTTATGCCCGGTTCTTCCTTCGCTGCCAAGCTCTCAGTAAGGAAATTATATCGAATGGGGGACGGCAGCTCTTGCCACGAGAACTAGATAAAGTATTGCTAGCCTATGGCCGAAAGCAAGCCTCCGAAATCGCAGAATTGATCCGTCCATTAGAGCCCTAAAGGACAAAAGTCTCAATCAAAGCTAGCCAAGTCGGAAAGGCATCTAGAAGCCTTGGGAGGCCCATCCCGTATTGGTAAAACGGTGCGCCCGATTTATTGCGCGTGGTGAATCAACGACCTCCGGGCTATCAGCCGTGAAAACCAAAATCCCAAACCCTTTGCGTGGTGTCGTGTAGAACTTGTTCAGATAATTCTCCTCGCACCCCGGTTGTACTTAAAATGTACCGAGAATTTCTCTGCCGCATTGCTAATAACATTGATCGACGAAATTGAGAGCCTGGCGTGGAGGTCTGCGCTAGGAACTTGACAGGCAGCGGCCCTGAGCCTGGGTTCAACTCCAACACATTGCCACACTTGCAAACCTTCGCCGGGTGACTTGCATTCATTCGTAGTAAACTCCGTATTCTCTATGTGGCGATCTGCCTGGAATTTCTTGGATGCACACGGATCAGCCGTCCAGGGGTTCGCCGCCATCATTTAAGCGATTACAGCCGTGCTCACCGTTGGTGTGACCGTGTGGCTAGTTTGGATCACGCGAGCGTATACACGAACCACGCGCGACGTACTCAAGACCGGGAGAGAACAATTCGAACTGTACCGGACACAATTCGAGCGTGAATGGACCCCGGCTGTTCATGTGCGGGCGGTCAAGGATCGAGGAACAGAACTCGAAGTTACGAATCTGGGCCGAATGGCAGTCGTTATGACGCACCTTCACGTCACTTTTCTTACAAACCAATCGGACGGGAAGTTTGTTCATCCGATTCCACGTCCCTTCCCGTTAGCTAGCGGCAAGCGAGATACAGTGACGATAATGGCTCGTCTTGAAAGCATGATGAAGAAATTGGGAATAGGACAGGAATTGCAATTCGAAGGGAATGCGGTTGCTCCGATCCAAGTACCTGTCGCAATTAGGTTTGACTATACCGCGCTCGGAACGCCGCACCAGACTGACTGGTTCAATTTCACGCTAGACGCCCTTAGTGGGAGCGCTATAGACCTGAGGAGCCGTTAGGATAGCCTTTTTCCTTGAGATCGTCCGCGACGAGCTGGCGCAACAGATTCACGCCACTCTTTTGAAAAACCCCTCAAACGGAATTGTCGGATCCGGGTGAAACACCATGAGGCCAGGATTCGTTTGTGTTCTTATTAACAGAAGTGACTATTAACTCCAAATCGACTATCTTTGACAGGTTCCGTTCAGCGAGTGGTGCACTTGACTGCGCACGCCCAACTTTCGCCCGAAGAAGAGAGATCCCTCATAGAGTACCTCCAGGACTTCCTGCAAGACGGAGTCGTAGTCGTCATCGGTTCAGGTTTCTCTGCCAAGTATGGGATGCCAGTGATGTCCGCCCTAGCGACTCACCTGCAAGTTAAAGTCCCCGGATCCATAAATCCATCAAGCATGGCGGACAAAGCCGCCTGGGCACTTATAGACGCAGAACTCCAGAACGGCAGCAGTCTGGAAACTGCCCTCCAAGTGACCAATATCCCTTCAGAGTTGCTTGATATCGTCGTGCGCGAATCTGCGACATTCATTGATTCTACGGAGACTGAGGTAATTCGCGCAATTGCATGCGGCGCTTCGGTGCCGCCCCTGGGCCGAATAGTACAACACATTCTCAAAGCTTCACGGCAACTACACATCGTCACCACCAACTACGACCGGCTCATCGAATGCCAATTAGAAAAGTCGCTGATTCCCCTCGACACCGGCTATGTAGGGGCCTACGTCGCCTTCTACGATAGCGACCGCAGTGCGTTGGCGCACAAAGAATATATAAACGAATCCAAGCGAGTGCGTTCCGTGCACCATCCGCATGCTTACGTCAGCAAACCACATGGAAGCCTAGACTGGTACATAGATGGGGAGAAAGTCATACGCTGCGCCGAGCGTCTGCAACTCCCGCGCGCCATAATCACACCGGGTTTGACAAAGTATAGAAGCGGATACTCTCCCCACTACGAAGAACAGAGGAGTACAGCAATTAAGGCGCTAGAAAAGGCGACTCGAGTCTTGGTCATCGGCTACGGATTCAATGATGATCAACTTGAACACAGGTGGTGCCCGAACCTTAAGACTGCAAAGCGAATAGTTATCCTTACAAAAGTGTTGACGCCAAATGCCACCGAGCTTGTGAAAGCGTCGACCGGCGCCTATGCCCTCTGCGAAGATCCAAGCGATTTCTCCAAGACACTCATATTTCAGGGTCCTGCGCCTCCAAAAGTTTGCTCCAAGAAACTATGGGACATTGAAGACTTCACTAAAGAGGTGATTCGATAATGCCAAAAGAACCGATAGCATTTGATCAGATCATGCCGATTGGTCGCGTTACCGCCGTTGACACATCACGTGCTTATATCCAAGTGGAAGACCATGACAAGCTTAAGACGGTCATCGTAGGGCACTTGACGGCGATTCAAGGGTCTACCGGGCATCAGTTTCTAATTGCAATCGTAGAGCGTATTACTCGGCTTCCAGGCGAGACTATAGAGACCAAGGACAGCGAGGACGACACCAATCTTCAACAAGACGCTCTTCAAGACACCATACGAGTCGTTCTGGTCGGTACCTATTGGACAGACAGAGGCGGCCAGGGTCCGACGTTTAAGCGCGGTGCCGACGCCTGTCCGCAAATTGACCAGCCTTGCTATCTCCTTGAGGCACAGAATTTGACTTTCTTCATGAGCACTCTGGCTGGTGACGTGGAGCAGAAGAAAGCTGCGTTGGAATTGGGGACCTATATTATTGATCGTGAGGCTAGAGCTTTTGCAGACGGGAATCGTTTCTTCCAGAGGCACGCCGCCATCGTGGGGAGTACAGGATCGGGAAAGAGCTGTGCGGTCGCACTTCTCCTAGAGAAAGCAAAGCAGCTCGCGCATCCAAATTTGATCGTTTTGGACATGCACGGAGAATATGCGAATCTTTGCAAAGGCAAAGAAGCCTACGCACAAGGACTGCGCCTAGCCGGTCCCGGCGACCTTCAAAAACCTGGCAGCGAAGTCTTGTTTCTTCCCTACTGGCTGTTAAACCGGGAAGAGATGCTTGCGATGTTGCTGGATCGTTCGGATGACAACGCCCCTAACCAAGCCACTCTGTTCACTTCTACCGTGTATCAAGAAAAAGACAAACGACTAGAGAAGGAAAAGTTGTTTCAGGTTCGAGCCACGTTTACTGTGGATTCCCCAATACCATACGACTTGGAAGCGGTAGTCGCTGCTTTGCAGTCAGCCGACACGGCGATGGTCATAGGATCGAGCGGTCGCGAAAAGCAAGGTGAATGGCACGGTAAGCTCACTCGATTCATTTCACGCTTGGAAGCGAAAAAAGCTGATCGTCGCTATGGGTTTCTATTCAAGCCCCCGGCCTCAACCCAAACGTATAGCTGGCTTGCCGAGACATTCAAGAATCTAATGGGCAGTTCAGGAAGGACACCTGGAATCAAAGTGATAGATTTCTCCGAGGTTCCAGGTGATGTCCTGCCAATCGTCGCGGGTGTGTTCGCGCGGCTTGTGTATGATGTGCAGTTCTGGATGAAAAAGGAGGCCAGGACCCCGATCTGTATTATCTGCGACGAGGCTCACCTCTATCTCCCGGTTCGGGAAGACTCCGACGCCACGAACAAGCGCGCCCTCGAAGCCTTCGAGCGCATTGCGAAAGAGGGTCGCAAATACGGTGTTGCTCTGGTTGTTGTCAGTCAGCGACCCTCCGACGTAAGTCGAACGATTTTGAGCCAATGCAATAATTTCGTCGCTCTCCGATTGACCAACGAGCAAGATCAGGCTGCAGTCAAAAGCGTGATGCCTGATTCGATGGCCGGGCTAACGGACGTATTGCCCCTTCTCGATTTGGGTGAAGCGCTCGTGCTAGGAGACGCCGTATTGCTACCGTCAAGAGTGAAACTCAACCTGCCCAAGCTAAAGCCATTGAGCTTAACCCGTGACTTTTGGACCGAATGGAATTCGAGTTCTCCAAATGAAGCTGACATTGACGCTGCAATAGAAGCCCTGCGACGTCAGAGTCGGAGCTAAATGCAACATTAGCCTTGCCAAGTCGTGCACACCGTGAGCAGTTCAGTCGCGCCTTTGTCTCTCATTCCGAAACGTCCGCGAGGATGACGTTGTGGTGCAGTGCGGTGTTTTATCGGCCGGGGTTGCAATTCCTAGAGAACCCACATGACTCAACTACCGCATCGTCGCTTCATTCGGCGCAGAAATCTTTCGCCCGACTCCATGTAGGCCGGCACAACGTGTGCGGCAGGCCTTATGCACTTTATTCTCGACTCTGCTGTCGCGTGACTCTTACCTGAACCGCGGAGAAAAAAGTATGTTAATGACGCACTTCTGCAAATTCCGTGATGGCACATTACGAACAACTTGGTGTCAGGCTTCTTCATCGCTTTTCGATGAAATTTCAGCGCTCGCTCGTAGAACCATTTCGGCCTTGGTTTCTTGTCGTCGTGAAAGCGGAGCCAGATGTGTCTGAACTTGCGCACCTTCGCGTTGTTGTTGCTCCACCGCAGGTTTATGACGTGAGTTATGCCGAGGGCTCGTAGCTGCTTCACGTGGGTTTTGGTCTTTATTGCGCTTCCAAACGCGAGCCGTTCGCTCACGAAGAAGGCCTTCACCGCTTAGGCCCCGTTTCCATTCCGAGCCAGCCTAGGCGTTTAGAAAACTTATATATACCAAACGTCATTTTCATCCTCTTTGTACCCGCGTTATGAGTCACTTGCGGCCCCCGCTTTGGGTAGGTTTTCTAAACGCCCCTTGCCAGCCGCGTACAGGGCCGTAGCGGCCGATACGCCTAACGCGGCCCCTACCGCCCGCCACGACGCTCCTCGGGCCCGCAAACGATTAATTTCCACGCGGTCTACGCCGCTCCGAGGCCTGCCTAGCCGCTTACCCTTTGCCCTGGCGTTTCGGATACCGGCCCTAACACGCTCCGTAATCAGAGAGCGTTCAAGCTCAGCTACCGCCCCCAGAACTGTGAAAACCAATTTTCCTGCCGGCGTAGACGTATCCACTTGCTCTGATAGGGATACAAACTCAATTCCCAAAGAACGGAATGTCTCAAGCGCTCGAAGAAGGTGGGATACGGAACGGGCGAACCGATCGAAGCGCCAAACCACTACCGCGTCAAAATGCCTTCGGTGAGCGTCGGCTAATAGCCTATCAAGTTCTGGGCGCTTTTCTTTTGCACCCGAGATTCCCGCGTCGACGTATTCGGCTGACACCGTCCAGCTGCGCCGCTGACAATACTCGCGAATTTCTCGTAGCTGCATCTCGGGGTCTTGGCCATTCATCGTGCTCACCCGAGCGTAGAGCGCTATGTTCATCAGGCCTTGCTCTTTCCCTTCTTCCTTCCTCGACCCCGGCAATAGATTTGTTCTTTCGATTGCCGCAGCTTTTCTAAATCTTCATCGTCCCAAAGCCTCGTAGCGCGCCCATTCACAATTTGCAGCTCCGGGAACCGTATGTCGCCGTCAGCTATCCAGCGTTGCAGCGTCATAAGCGAAATACCTACGGCCTTAGCCGCGTACCGCGTACTAACCGGCGCTGCCATATACGTGATATATATAACGTATTTAAACGTAAATGTAAAGGCTTATTTTTTAATGATATAGGTCGAAAGCCCTAAACGGGGTAAGTAGGCTTACGGCTAGCTAGCGGCCCGCCTGGGGGGGCCCTGGCGCGTTTGCCGGCCCGTTAAAACGTAGGGCCTTACGGGCCTAGCCGCCTTTGTACCCCCCGGCGTACGGAATTTTCAGGAAAAGGCTTTGCGGGTATGCGTACCGCCTAGAAAGGGTTGGGAGTCACCATCAACGACGCCAAAAACGGTGAAGGCACTTCGAGTGAGTACTAGGAGGAATTTGTCCGGTAATCCGGGTGGATTCAATGGGTCGACGCAACACTCAGGTCGAACCCCACCTGTATTGAAAACAAAGGCTGAATCGCTCGCTAGCCTGAGATCGGCCAGAACACTACGCTGGTTGGGTTTTGACCGAATACAGCCTACAGATCGCTTCTCCCGGAGAAGTATTGTCGCATCAAGTGATTAGAAGGTGTTGCATCGACCCTCTGAACTCGCAGCGCTAACCGGACATGTCCGAAAGTCCGGCTCATCAAGCTCATCGCCGCATCGATTCAAACCGCAGCAGGTAACTTTTTCCGGCGCGCTTTCGGAGGTTCTTTTTCAGCCGCTCCGCTTGAGGCGAGGTTCAGAAGTTGCACCGTTAACTCTGGATGGTTCACCGTGAAAATGCCCGGCTTCTTTTCGTTGGTGGTCTGTATGCTGAACCCGGTCTCGAATCCTTGTATGGAAATCATCTTATTGTATGGAATGGCGACCGAGTGATCCGCGCCCGCAAAACAGACACGTTGATTCGTAATGTGGAGGACCCCCACACCGCCGTTATCTCGTACCGTCTCATTTACCGGGTAGCCTTTGAATCCGCCAACGCGAACCCGCATCCCCTTCATCAGGTGAACCGGAACACTGACTGAAGCGAAGCCTCCCTCATAGTGTCGCTTTACACTTTGGAGCTTCAATCCCGCACCTTCTTCCCAAAAGCATTTTTCGCTTTGCTGGAGTGACCTGACCGGGGGTTTTTGGACCAGCGAGAGTGAGAGAGAATTCACTCTGGAGGGAAGCTGGTATGCCAATGAAGAAATACAAGCCGGAGCAGATCGTGACACTGCTGCGGCAGGTTGAAGTGGAACTCGCCAACGGAAAAACCACACCGCAAGCCTGCAAAGAAGCCGAGATCACCGCACAGACCTACTACCGCTGGCGGAAGGAATTCGGCGGACTAAAACTCGATCAAGCCAAACGACTCAAGGAACTAGAGCGGGAAAACGCCAAGCTGAAGCGGCTGGTGGCGGAGCTGTCTTTGGAGAAGCAAATTCTGAAGGATGTGGCAGAGGGAAACTTCTAAGCCCTGAGCGGCGGCGTGGCGCGGTCAGGCATGCACGCGAGAACTACCGGGTATCAGAGCGGCATGCCTGCCGGCTGCTGGGGCAGTGGAGAGGGACACAACGCTACGAAGTGCTCTGCCGAACCGACGAAGATGCGTTGACGCGAGAGATCGTGGCGCTGGCGGGCGAATACGGACGCTACGGCTATCGGCGGATCACGGCGCTGCTGCGGGATCGCGGTTGGCACATAGGCAAGGATCGGGTGCAACGGATCTGGCGACGCGAAGGGTTAAAGGTGCCGCAGAAACAAAGGGCGCGAGGGCGGTTGTGGCTCAACGACGGATCGTGCATTCGCTTGCGGCCGGAGCGAGCGAACCATGTGTGGAGTTACGATTTCGTGAGCGCGATGACGCACGATGGCAGAACGCTGCGCATGCTGACGCTGATTGACGAGTACACGCGGGAGTGCCTGGCAATCCGCGTGGCGAGAAAGCTGGGGAGGTACGAAGTGATCGAAGCGCTGGCGGATGTGATGCTGTACCGGGGAATCCCGGAGAACATTCGTTCGGACAACGGCCCGGAATTCGTAGCCGAAGAACTACGGAAGTGGCTGGCAAAGGTGGGCACGGGGACGCTATACATCGAACCGGGAAGTCCTTGGGAGAACGGCTATTGCGAAAGCTTCAACGGAAAGTTGCGAGACGAATGCCTGAACGGAGAAATTTTCTATTCGCTAAAGGAGGCAGAGGTGGTGATCGAGAAGTGGCGGGTGGTCTATAACACGCTGCGACCGCACTCGGCGCTGGGCTACAGGCCGCCGGCGCCGGCGGCGTTCGCGCCGCAAATGGCGACTCTCCGGTCGCCTACGGCTCCCTGCGAGCCGCCATTTGCACCCTTACCTGATGGGGTTGTGATGTAGACTCGCTCATTCGCCGTGGTACAAAAACTCGGGCCGGTCAGTGCGCGT
>Ga0209008_1000144_pt1 | contig 34313 bp, 28 predicted proteins | sample JacPin_JW_Ref_O3_FD_187963 | JGI IMG/M metagenome (GOLD analysis project Ga0209008, IMG submission 187963) | Forest soil microbial communities from Algoma, Ontario, Canada - Jack Pine, Ontario site 1_JW_Ref_O3 (SPAdes) (version 2) | ecosystem: Environmental > Terrestrial > Soil > Boreal... | reverse complement strand
GACCGCGGCGTAGCTCCCCGATCGTTCGACGCCAAGACGGGGCAGTGGTCGATCTGGTGGATGGACAGCAGGACGCCACTTGGGCCGATGGATCCGCCGGTGAGAGGCAGCTTCCACAATGGCGTAGGAACGTTCTATGCGAACGACGATACCGAAGACGGGAAACCAGTCCGCACACGGCTCATATGGTCCGAGATCACACCCACCTCAGGTCACTGGGAGCAGGCAGAATCACCCGACGGTGGTAAAACGTGGGAAACGGATTGGATAATGGACCTCAAACGAGTGCAATAGCTGACTCTTCAGAGTCTTGGCGGTGATCTCACCGGGCGTGGAAAGATAAAACGATGGCGGAGCCCCCAGTCTGGTATGGCGCGGCCAGACAAGAGGCCACCCTGCCCGGCGCGAAACGAAATTTCAGTTTTCCACAGAAATTCCTCGTGTCAGCTTCGATAAAATCCTGCCTGAAATGGTTTGTTCCAATCTGAGAGAGTGAGCAATTTTGAACAGTCACGCCAATGCGCAGAAGGTACCCTGGCAGCTGCTGAAGAAGAGTCTGGTAGGGCGATCATGGGTTAGCGTCAGGAGACTGACATTCGACCCTCACGATCGCCCCTTTTCATTTGCGGGAGTCTCAGCCTTTTCTATTCTCCCCAGTGCCTTTTGCAGACGGAAAAGGTCTTGCTGAATCAGTCTGCAGACTGTTATTTCGCGGGGTTATTTTCTTGGGTTATCGGACGCCAATTTCCTTTTCAGATCCTCAATCCAAAGCGTCGATCATTTTTTGAAGATCTTGATCCGTGCCAACGTTGTGTTCCTCTTCGAGCCTCTGGATCTCAGCCTTGACGGTCGCTATTTGTTCTGGTGAAAGGTGGTTCATACCCGACCAATATGATAGGGTATTTTACCGTCTGAAGCACGTCGGATTTCGGCTGGCTACCGCTTCGTGAATTTACGTGCCGAGAACGTGGTGATGACCCCGGGTCTTCCCGAATGGGAGGATTGGGGTGCGGTGTTTTTCTGACTAAGAACAAGATTGATTTCGTGCGCCAGTTCCGTCAACTTCCCAGGATCTTGTTCCTTGGAAGTCAGGGCTGCTAGCTCTTTCCATCGTTCAAAGCGTTTCGACATAATCCTCATTTCAGCGATAAGAAAAAGCTCAGCAGTACTGCCACTCCCACTGCGAGACCGAAATCCTGACTTCAACGGATTCATAATGAAATCGTGCCCCGCCGAATGTGAGGAAGGGCGGATTCTTTCGCTTCCAGCAAGAGGCTCACCTCCGCTACCAATTTCATAAGTTTCTCAGGGTTGGTTTCCACGGCGGCTAGCTGGCACAGTTGATACCAGCGTTCATTACTTTGTTCCTGCACAGGACACCTCGAAGGACACACCTACAGCATGGACGTTGAGGCGAAGAACTTCTGTGCAATATAGATCACGTCTTTGCGAGGGGCTCGCAGAATCTGGTTGTTAGTGAAATGATTTTGCAACAGCTAGGCCGGCTTCGGTTGACGGCAGTGATCACTACGGCTCAGATTCTCAGGTAAAGACCGTGCATCGGGAATGCTATTTTGACCGGTTCACCGGCGCGGGAACTTCGCGCATTCCTGCTGCTTGAATTCTTCGACCACTTTTGCCGAAGGCCTGCCGGACTCTCCGGGGCCGGGATTCGAGAGAATCCAGTTGCACTTACTACAACTCCAGGCGGCGAAGGTGCCATTGTCAAGCATTCGAGGACTCTGGACATGGCGAATTTTATTCACAAAACCCTGCCAGCCTCAAGAGATTTTTCGCCCGCCATCCGACGAATTGAATGGCGCGATAGCGAAGTCACCGCCGTTATCGACGTTAACCGTTGCTTTACCGCGCAGACATTGCCACTCTCGGCTTCGCCATTTCCTTCTTGATTGCGGCGAGTGTCGCTTTAGCCGATTGCTCCTCACAGCCATACATCCATGATTTCAAAATCCAAGGGCGTTTACTGGTCAATGTTGATCGAGTGACGCCTGCCAGCCAGTCTGCAAATAGGCGCATCTTTTGGACGCCGTTACGTTGGTCATCTTGCCCGTATCGTCACAGCGCTCGCACACTCGGTAGGCATGACTCCACCGATTGCGATTCTTTTGCCACCGGCTCTGCAATCAGGGCAAGTAGGCTCGATCTGGTCTTCCGCACAACAGAGGGCAGAGCATGAATTACACGCCACGGTACTGGTACACAGAAAAACGCTACCTCTTCGGTCAAAGGTTCCCTCTGACATGGGAAGGCTGGCTGGTAGACGCAGTATGGTGCGCCTGCTTCCTCGGTCTATCTCCGTGGCTGCGCAAGGACAGCCAGCATCCGCTGTGGGCCTTGGGACTCTTTTTCGGGCTGATCGCAGTATTTATGGCAATCCGTTCTTGGAAGGGTGCTCCTCAATGCTGGGATGATTAACGGACTGCTGGCGAGCGGCCATGGATTGATAGGGTGAGGCGGTGAGCGAGCGGTTCATGGTTGCCCGTTACGCCCAATCACCGCATCACTCGCGTGCTATCCTGTCCCGTCGTATCTGGCGAATAGGAGACTCCCGTGCCCGGCGCAAGGCGAACCATCAAATTCCCGCTGACTGAAATTCCCGTCGAGTGCCCGCACTGCGAGGCTCGTCTGATCATCGCGACCGTGATGGATAAGATTATTTTCGGGCGGCGGACATGCCCGACATGCAGGAAGCAATTCATCATGGATAACAACGTTCCACGGATACCTGATGACAGCCTAAAGAAACCAAATACATCGGTAAAGCCAGCAAAGAACGCACGAAAATCTGGTAAGGTTCGCTGATTCGCAATCGGGGAATTCCTGTCTACCATCACTCACGTCAAAGTGAATGAAATCGGGTTTGCCAAATATCCGTCCAAAAGAGAACCACGGGCTCCCCCCTCTGCGCCCAAGGTATATTCGAAACCTGGATGCCCTGGGCAACAGATGGGAAGCGTGCAGGCGTTGAACCGATTTCTAGAATCATGAACCGCCTGGCTGCGCCGGCGGAACGTTTCCGGTTGCTTCGTACTGACCCATGTAGGCTGAGTTCGCTTTCTTGTACGTGTACGTACCATTATCGTCTTCAAGGTTCCACTGCTCCCAGGCAACCCAGCCGTAGGTTGGACTGAACCAAAACTTCTCTATGGAGTTCCAGCCGTTCCCACCCGAATTCCAGCCATTATAGTTGTAAAGCAAGTTCATCAAGTTCCAGGAGTTCATTGGACTGGGCAAGTCTGGGTACATTGTGGGGGGCCATAATTGCAGGTTCACCTGAACGAGGCTTTGTGTCTGGCCGACGACGCAATTATTCACTGCGAAGTAATTGCTGTCGGCAGCGGGTATCGTGTAATCATAATACTCGCTGGTAGGTCCGATTGTGGCGTTCCGTGTACGACGGAAACGACAAGGGATGCCAATCTGGACGCGCTCTTTCATCAAACAGGTCTCACGGGTGAGCAACTTAGTTTCATCGGCCATAACGCCTTGAAGTTGTTCCCCAGTGTCGCTCGACGGCTTAAAGACGAACTTCCGAAAATAGATGCGGCCCTCAAGCAGGGCACAGAACGAGTTGAACATTTGAGCGCTTGATTAGGCGAGTCCTCGCGGTTCGCCACTGGTCGAACTCGCGAGCACTCCCATTCGCCAGATCGACACTGACGCTCACAGCTCTGGGCGTAAGCGCAGAACTTTGAGGTTCTGCGAATGAGGATAAGCAAAATGCACAGAATCTGGTACCAGACTCATGATTTTAATTGGATAATAGTTGTGCAGAACTCTCGGACGGCCTGGATCAAACGCCCATTTTTTGGCGAAGCAAGCCGGAGGAAATTCTGATGAACACAGTATCAGCAGACTCGTCCCTTTCGCGTGAGACCATCGACGTCAGCAAGGGGAGAAGCGCATCGGAGCGATTCGGGTTAGTTCTGGGGAACCCACCGCCGCTGGTTCTCGACGAATTCCGCGGCGGGACACGACTGACCCAGCGCTGGAAGCACGGTGCCGTACACTACCGCAAGCCGAGCAGGCCGGATCATGTCATCATGACCTACTACGGCGCCGGTGACCACGAGATGGTCGTGAGCGCTGGAGCGGGTGACACCCAACGCATCACCTCAAGGGCACGTCCGGGAACGATCACGATCATTCCGAGTGGCCATGAAGCGCGCTGGGATATCGCCGGCTCCATCGAGGTGTCGCATGTTTATCTGACACAGGCCCGACTCCAGAACTGCGCCGATATATTGGCGAAGGGGCAGCGGGTTGAGTTGCTGGATCGAGTCGGTTTTGAGGATCTCGCCACGGCGCGCATCATGGAACTGCTCTGCGACGAAGCCAAGATCGATGAGCCATCCGCGCGCCTCTTTGTGGAGCAGGCGATCGATCTGCTATGCATTCAACTGCTTCGCAAACACGCCGCTGTAACCATCCCCGCCATCCGGCCCCCGGCTGGGCTCGCACCTTGGCAGGTGAAACGGGTCACAACATACATGCTCGAACACGCCAGCGAATCGCTCACACTGGATGAGTTGGCTGGCGTCATTCATCTTAGCCGCTTCCACTTCTGCACGGCGTTTCGCCTAGCCACCGGCAAGACCCCGCATGAATGGCTCGTGATTCAGCGGATCGGCATGGCCAGGAAGCTTTTGGAAGACGGGGCGCTGAACATTACCGACGTCGCCCTGGCGGTAGGCTACGGCACACCTTCTGCTTTCACCGCCGCATTTCGCAAGATTGTGGGCTGCACTCCGACCGATTTCCGCCGCCGATTGTAATCGCCGCAATCCTGCGATAGCTGCCGCAATCCTTGAACGGCAGCACTCTCCATTTGCCTTTAGGCTTGGGCCAGAATTCGTCATCGAAATGAAACATGTAACGACGATCAGCCAAGAAGGCGGAGAACGTGATTCTAGAGTTGATAAACGGGCGAATTCGATTCGGCTGTAGCGGCGTGTTTATGCAGCCCGTATTGAATGAACTAACTCGGCGCGCACGTAGGAATCTGAGGATACCGTCAGGCGATTGAACGGGCTCAATTTCAACTCTCGTAAAGGAAGGACTCGATACTCAGGTCGCGGGGATTTTCGCAAGGATTGAGGAAAACACGATGCAAAACACAAATGCATACGCCAGGAGTGACGAACGCGATGAAATTCCATGGAAAGAACGGGCTCAACAGTTGGAACAGGTCCTGACTAATGGCCTGCAGCCGCTGTACAGAAGGGCATACCACCTCCTTGGCAACGCAGCTGACGCAGAGGACGCGGTTCAGGATGCTCTTGTCGCTGCCTATACGCACTTGGACCAGTTCAGAGGACAGGCACAGGTTTCTCCTTGGCTGACTACCATCGTGCTTAACTGCGCTCGAATGCAAGTACGCCGGCGGCGAAGACACGTGCACGTGTCTCGCGACGAATCTACTGAGAAACTGCAACCAGTTTCAGTGTCGGAGCGGCTGGCAGATCACCGGCCCAGTCCCGAAGATGAATGCAGAGGGTCTGAGCTAAAAGCCCGCCTGACTCATTTGCATAGTCAGCTTTCGCCAACTCTGCGTAGGACATTTCAACTGCGCGACCTTAATGGTTTATCGGTCCGCGAAACGGCGCGGATTTCGGGGGTACCAACCGGAACTGTGAAGGCCCGATCAGCACGAGCCCGCGAGAGACTCAAAGAATTGATGCGGCGTACGCTCAGCCAGCAAACTCGCAGGCCACCAAATAGATTGTTGCAACCAAGGAGGAAACAAAATGTCAGTGTGGAATGGATGGAGAGTTGTGATGTCGTTCCTAGTGGTAACGGGAGCCGTTACTATGGGTCACGCTCAAACGGCGGGATCGAAGCCAGCAAATGAGGCTCTGACTTTCAACGCAGACGGAGCACTACGCTCCAAGGACATCCATTGGCCGGACGGCTTTGATCCGGAACAGGCAGACCTGTTTGCTCACAACGAAATTGTCGTTCACGCATCTTGCGAGAAGGTCTTCGCCAATATGGCTGACGCTCAAGCGTGGCCTTCCTGGTATCCGAATTCTCAGAATGTCAAGCTGCTAAACAGTCCCGATGGAAAGCTCCGTGAGGGAACGCAGTTTTCGTGGGACACCTTCGGACTCCACTTTGAGAGCCGCGTGCATGAGTTCGTGCCAAACAGCCGCATCGGGTGGTTTGGCAATAGTCCAACGACGAATGGCTATCACACTTATCTTCTGTCGAAAACAAACGAAGGCTGCCACGTCGTAACAGAAGAGGTTGTGAAAGGACCCGGTGCGGTGGAATTACGCAAGAACAGACCGCAGGCTATGCACGAGGGACATGATCTCTGGTTGAGCAATCTCAAGCAGCGCTCTGAGACTTAAACCCCGTCGTAGGTCGATGCCCAGATCCCGATGAAAGCATCCGGGATTACAGCATCAGCGTGATCCTCGTGCGGATAAACCATGGAAAGGAGAAACGAATGCAGAAGAAAACACCTCCGCAACGCACCCTGTTCAAGGGTGGCACCGTCCTGTCCCTGGATGTGTCGATCGGTGACTTCACGATTGCCGACGTGCTGGTCGAAGGTTCGCGCATTACCGCTGTGGGCCCTAACCTCAGCGCCGACGATGCGCGGGTTATCGACGCGACCGGCAACATCGTCATGCCTGGTTTTGTGAATCCGCACCAGCATGCCTGGCTCGGTCTGCTTCGTGGGCTGCTGCCTAACGTCGAGACGCTTGATGAGTACTTTAATGCGATTCCGTTTGCGATCGGGCGTTACTACCGCCCGCAGGACATGCACCTGGCCACCCTGCTAACAAGTCTGTCGTGCCTCGACGCCGGGATCACGACCATTCTGGACGCGGCCCATAACAGCCTCACACCCGAGCACACGGACGCCGCGCTCGAGGCTTTGGATCGGGCTGGCCTTCGCGCGATCCATATGGTCGGCAAGCCGGCGGGTATGACGGTGAAGCATTGGCCCGGTGAGATTCAACGTCTGAAGAGGTCGGAGGATGCCCTCGCGAACGTTGGTCTGTTCGCCCTGATTCCTGATGCGAATCACTGGGCGGTTGCGCGTGAGTTCGGGTGTCGCATTCTGACCGAGTTCGGAGGTTGGGATGGTGGGCCATCACCGCTGCCCGATCTGCACGCCAGGGGGATGCTGCGTTCGGACAACATCTTCAATCACTGTTGCCGCTTGAGCGGCGATGACTGGCGAATCCTTGCGGATGCGGGAGTAAACGTCACAGTGAACCCGCGCTCGGATTCGTTGTTCGGGCTGGAAACCGATGGCTTCCCTTATCAGACGGCGCTTGATTACGGTCTGCGCCCCGCGCTTGGAATCGATATTGACACGTCCCAGGGTGGAGACATGTTCGGCGAGATGCATGTCGCGTTTGCCCAGCAACGCACGTTCGCGCAGAGGCGACGTGCGGCCGGTGATAAGTCTGCGCCCGCGCCTATCCATGTACAGGCGATTTTGGAGGCCGCAACGATTGACGGTGCACGCGTCATGGGGCTCGAAAGCAACGTAGGAAGCCTGACACCGGGCAAGCAAGCGGATCTGATCATGATCCGTACGAATGGCATCGCCATGTTCCCGTCGCACAACGCAGTTGGAAATGTCGTACACATGGCCAACCGGAGTGATGTCCGGACTGTCATGGTTGCTGGTTGGCTCCGAAAGCATGAGGGGCAACTGGTTGATGTCGACGTGGAAAGTGTCCGACGCGCAGCAGAGGCCTCGCGCGAGTATCTGTTCGATGCGGCTGGCTACCAGCCGGATGCGTTTGAAGATGCATTCCCACATCTGCAACCGGCTGTCTTAACCGCGTAGCCCGCATCCCGGGGCTGGTCGTTCGTCGAGGGAACGACCGGCCCGAGTTCTGTCAATAACTTTCGAAGGGGCGCCCCCCGTTTCAAGGGATAACATCATGTCCTAGCGGCGACGCTCAAGACGCGCGCGTCGTGATCTTCACCGACAACGATCCGTGTGTTCTGATCGCCTTCTGGGAAAGGCATTCTCCAGAAGATACCCTGATAAAGGGAAGCAAACTCCGAGCTCTCCATTCCCGCCTTTGGCCTCATGAGCGTTCTCCGAAAGCAATTGTGCGATCTCATTGCGCACACTGTCCTTCAAATGTGAATCGAGCTCCCCGCTCGCATGACTGGTGAAACCAGTGTGGATCGAACGCACCAGGCCATTTCGGCCAACGAAAAATGTCGTGGGCCAGGCATTTAGGTTTTCGGCCTGTGGAATCTTCTCGCTTACCTGGCTTGGTTCTCCGGCGATCAGGTAGGTGAATTCAATTCCATAGCGCTTGATGAACGCCCGGGCTCGTGAGAGGCTTTGCAACTGTTCCCTCTGCTCAAAGTCCAGCGCCACGATTTCGAGTCCCTGAGCGTGATACTTCTTGTAGAGTTCTTCGAGAAAAGGGGCTTCGTCGTGGCAGTTCGGGCACCAGCTCCCGGTGATATTGACTAGCACCACTTTGCCCTGAAATCGGTCGTCAGTGTTGGAGACGATGCGGCCGTTCAGATCCGGAAAGCTGAAGCGCAGCGGTTGGCTGGGGTCTTTCACTTTTGTGTGCTGCATTGGATCGTCGGGTGGAGCGAGATTTCTGGCTCGCGCCTCCGCCGACCGCAGGGCTACCCGCGTTTGTGTGTCGTGAAAGCTGGCTATTTGCAATTGCAGGCTACCATCCGGTTGTGGCGTTACCTCCACGTAAAGCGGCCGCTCTCCAGTGAAGTGACTGAGGGCGAACTTGCCAGCTTTGTAATTGCCTGAGAGGGTTCCCGTGTCGCCATCGACCCTGAGAATAGCCGCATCGACCTTTGCACCGCTCTGGTTTACAACGAAGTGCCACGCCGACTCGCCCTTCGGACTCTTGACTTGAATTTCCCAGAGCCCGGAGATATCAGGTGCATGTTGGTCGGCGGTTGCAGCCAGGGATGGATCGTGCCGCTTTGCTTCGAACGCATAAGCACTACCAGAGCCTCCGCCGTAAGTTCCACTCAATATTCCACCGTTAAGCGTCGCTTCCAGCTTCGTGGCGTAACTGTCGAAAGTCAGCACCAGAGAGCCATTCTGGAACGTTCCACTGTTTGACGGGTTGACTCGGTCGTCGCCGTTAAAGAAGTAGCTATGCACCTCCGCTCCGATGCCGTCAATTTCGATCCTGAATGGAACGGAAACATTGTTCACGGTGACGGTCGCGTCCCATGTGCCCGCTACAGATTGCCCCCACGCCGAAAAGGTGATGGTTAACATTGCTACGATGGCGGCACCGAGCTTGGTGCGAGCAGTGACATTCATGGCGAAAAACCTCTCTTCCGGTTGTGATGCGTTGGCCACAATTACGATCTCCCACTATGATATACTAGTAAACAGATCGACATAGTTGTAATGAGATAGTTTTCAGGTAAATGGCGGCCGTCCATGGGCTGCAGTTGCGTCGTTAGCTTTCAGCGATCCCTGGATCGTTCCGCAATGGCACGTAACCGCAAGCGCTTCGTAGGGCCGAAAACATTCATGAGGCGATTTCTCATTCTCTCGTTTCTAGTCGTTGCATCGTCCATAGGCGCAGCGGCACAGGCTGCTGTACCGTCAGAACTAAAAACCAGAGGGCCGGTTCGCGTTTTGCTTGTCGTCGCTCACCCGGACGATGAATATGAAGTGGCTGGCACCGTGTACCGGATCAGCAGAGAACTCTCAGGGACCGTCGATCAGATAATTATCACTGATGGCGAAGCGGGCTACCGCTATTCTTCCTTGGCTGTTCCTTACTACAGAATCGACCTGACAAATGAAGTAGTCGGCCGAGCACGACTGCCTGGCATCCGCAAAGAGGAAGCGCGACGGGCGGGCAGAATTCTGGGTATTCACCACCAGTGGTTCCTGAACGAGAAAGATGACCAGTTTACGCTCGACGCCGGTGAATCCCTCCACCAGAGTTGGCATGAAGAGCGAATTCTGCATGTACTGCAACAGCGATTAAGCAAGGGACATTATGATTTCGTTTTTGTACTGCTGCCGTCAGAACAGACTCATGGAGAACACAAAGCGGCTTCGATTCTTGCGCTTGAGGCTCTTGAACGGTTGCCGGCAAGCCGACGCCCGATCGTACTGGGCGCACAGGCCGGCGGCGGCGATCCTTCGCCTTACACGTCGCTGCTCGGATATTCACTCACGGCTACAGACTCACCCAATCCGCAATTTCAGTTCGACCGTAATACTCGCTTCGGTTACCGGGAATCCCTCTCCTATCAGATCGTCGTGGACTGGGTGATCGCCGAGCATAAGTCCCAGGGTCTGTTCCAAACCAGATGTCTGCAAGATCGTTTCGAGAATTTCTGGCTGTTCACCCTAAACCGAAATTCAGCGGCTGGTGAGGCCGAGTCGCTGTTTGCTGCGGTCACACCGGCGCGCCTCTTGATCGGAATAGAAATACATCCCGGCGCAACAATTGGGCGCCGGTTGTTCATTGATCATGGGTTGGGGGTTGTCATCGGCGAAACCGCGATCGTCGGGGATGACGTGACTTTGTATCAGGGCGTCACTCTCGGTGGCACCGGCAAGGAGCACGGCAAGCGGCACCCCGCCATCGAAGATGACGTTATGATTGCTGGAGGCATTGGCGGCGGTTGCGACCGAAGTCAGCCGGTTGCGGGATCGAGTGCAGCGGCCCGAAGGCTCGGAAACAGCTCCTGAGTCGCTGTCCGCATCACTTCAGAGGATTATGGGAAGATATCGATTACCTAAATCTAAGACTGTAGCGGAAACGAGATGTTCTCCCGCTCCCACTGACACTACAGCTTGCGATGTCCCCGGCCCGCCTGAAGACGCAACAGCGCGTCGACCAGCGCATCGACATCCTCACAGGTGTTGTAGAAGGCCAGCGACGGCCGGACTGTGCTCTCAACTCCCATGCGTCGCAGGATGGGTTGAGCACAGTGGTGGCCAGAGCGCACGGCGATGCCCTCCTGGTTGAGCGCGACTCCAACATCTTCGGTGCGAACGTCATCGAGAACGAAAGACATGACGCCAGCCTTCTCGCGTGCTGTGCCGATCAAGCGCAAGCCGGGTACGGTGAGCAGTCTCGCGGTGCCGTAATTCAGCAGATCATGCTCGTAGGCGGCGATGTTTTCCATCCCGATTTCGCTCACGTAATCGATCGCAGCTCCGAGACCAACTGCGTCGGCGATATTGCCGGTGCCTGCCTCAAAACGCGCCGGTGATGGCTGATATGTAGTTTTTTCAAAGGTGACATCGGCGATCATGTTGCCGCCGCCTTGCCAGGGCGGCATTGCGTCGAGCACGTCGAGTTTTCCATAGACCACGCCGATTCCCGTAGGCCCAAATACTTTGTGCCCGGAGAATACGTAGAAGTCGCAGTGGAGAGTTTGCACATCCACCGGCATGTGGGAGACGGCTTGAGCGCCGTCGACCAGCACACGAGCGCCGTAACGGTGCGCAATCTCAATCATCTCGCGCGCCGGCGTGATGGTGCCGAGCGCGTTCGACACTTGGCTTAACGATACAATCTTCGTACGAGGACCGAGTAATTTTTCGTACTCTTCGAGAATGATTTCGCCGCGATCATTCACCGGGGCCACACGCAGGCGAGCACCCTTTTCCGAGCAAAGCATTTGCCAGGGGACAATATTGGCATGATGCTCGAGCGCGGTAATGACGATTTCGTCGCCCTCGCGGACGTTGCGCCGTCCCCAAGCCTGGGCAATAAGATTGATGCCCTCCGTGGTGCCGCGCACAAAAATAATTTCGCGGGTTGACGATGCGTTTATGAAACGCCGAGACTTTTCGCGTGCGCCTTCGTAAGCATCGGTCGCACGGGCCGCAAGTTCGTGAGCGGCGCGATGAATGTTGGAGTTTTCGTGCCGATAAAAATCCGAGATGCGGTCGATGACCGCGTTGGGTTTCTGCGTAGTCGCAGCATTGTCGAGCCAAACCAGCGGCCGGCCGTGCACGCGCGTTTCAAGAATAGGAAAGTCGCGGCGGATGAGCTTGGCGTCGAGCGGACGCTTGGAGGCTCCCAGGTCTTGCGGCACGACGTCGGGTCGAAACTCGAACGCCCCAAGTCCCGAAGTGACAGATTTGGTTTCGGCTGGCTTTTGCGTTCCTCGAGGTGTGATCTCGGTACCAGTAATATTGCCAGAAGCGGGAACGTTCGGAAGCGGCGTTGCCTTACGCAGATCCGCTTCCGTGGATGGGATTGCCGGCGTTGAACAAGGAAATCCCGGAATAGCCGGTGCGGACTGTACGCCGGGGACTCCGGGAAAAGAAAATAAATCGCTTAATGATGGAAGCGATGTGGCCGCGCCGGGATAAGCCGCCCCGCCTGTTTCGGCCAGAGGCCCAGACGCCCTGGTTGACGATATCCCGCGCAGTTCAGGCGATGTGCTCGCCGGCACCGCGGGCGTGACCGCTTTCACGTCGTGCGGCTGAGCTACGCCGGACGCAGTTGTTATTGTTGCGTCTGGTGGCGCGGCCGACGGCGACGATGGCGGAGCCGGGCCCTTGGGTATGGTTTCGATGCCGCTCATGTTGGGCATCGCGGGCACGCGCGGGAAAGAGAACAGCTCGCTGATCGGCGGCAGCACAGCCGCAGCGGCCGGAGACGTCCCCTTTTCACCCTCCACAAAATAGGGAGCGGAGCCGGGTAGCGTTGGAGCGCTGCCAGGGGATTGGGGAATGGCACTCATATCCGCGCCGGCAGGCACGGATGTCGGCAGCGAACTGAGGGTCGTTGGCGTGGATGTGGCCATGGGCAGACCCGGCAACGAAAAAAGTTCGTTTTCTGTTGGCAGCTTGGGAGCGACCGCCAGAGGCGAACTATTCCCCTCCGCGAAGAAGCCCGGCGGTGAGCCCGCAACGGGGGGTGCCGGTGCTGTTCCCGGAGTACCGGGAACCAGCGCGGTTGCGCCTGCCAAGGATGCAGCAATGGCTCGTAGATCTGACTCTGTCAGCGGCCCGGGTTGCGAAGACGGAGCCGAAGCAGAAATACTCGGCGACGATTCGAACAACGGCGACTGTTGATCCGGAAACATTTCCTCCGTGAACATCACGGTAGGAATTTCCTCCGATTCAACAGGCGGCGAAGAAATCGATTCCTCCACATCGTCGCCGTGGCCGTTCGCAAGATCCTTTGGCATCGCGAGAAAGAATTCATTCGCGAGCCGTTCGAGCGTTGCAGGATCGGGCAAAGGAATCGCGCCGAATGGGTAATAGCGCGCCCCTTCGGCGCTTGCCGCCGCCGGCTTCGACGCGCTCGATTTCGGCCTGCTCGCCCCGTTGCCCGTCCCGTTATTTGTACTCGTAGTATTTGTCGACATGGACGTTCTCCAGTACGCCAAGTGCGTCTTGGGTCAGGACTACGATCGAGCAATAAAGAGAGATGAGATACGAAGCGATCGCTTTATGGTTGATGCCCATGAAGCGAACCGACAGGCTCGGAGACACTTCGCCGGGCAGTCCGGGCTGGAAGAGCCCGATGACTCCCTGCTTCTTCTCGCCCGTGCGCAGCAGAAGGATATCCGTCGTTTCGGCTTTGATTGCCAGCTTGGGGCACGGCACTAGAGGAATCCCACGCCAGGTCATAAACGGCGAGCCAAACATGGTGACCGTCGGCGGTGGAACACCGCGGCGTGTGCATTCGCGACCGAATGCGGCTATCGCTCGTGGATGTGCTAAAAAAAAGCTCGGCTCTTTCCATACCTTTGCAATCAATTCATCGAGATCGTCGGGAGTAGGTGCACCGCTACGGGTCTTCACTTTCATCTCCGGCGCGACGTTGTTGAGTAGACCGTACTCTGTATTGTTAATGAGGGCCATTTCCTGGCGCTCTTTAACCTTTTCAATCATCAGGCGCAACTGTTCGCGGATCTGATCGTGCGGGCTGCGGTACAAATCCGAAATGCGCGTTTGCACATCCAAAACGCTGGTGACAGCATTCAGGGCGTACTCGCGTGGCTTCTCGTCATAATCCACATAAATTTCAGGCAAGTCGATTTCTTCGTCCGGGGCACACTCAATGGTGCGTGTGCCGGGGCGGGTAGGTTTGACTTTGTTTAGCCGGTAAACGCCGGCTTCAACAGGCACCCATGAAAGGAAAGTAATCAGCCAACGTGGCGTGATCGCCTCCATCATGGGTACGGTTTTGGTGACGGTTGCGAGCTGACGAGCCTGTTGCTCAGTCAGCGTATGACGGACTTCTGCTGTCGCCATGTGATTAGCTCCTAGCGATGAAGGGATCGAATTGTAACGACTCTGCACAGGCGGACAGCCCTGCGCGCTTTGTTTAAAGAAGACTGTCTGAACGAGCAGGAGTGTTTCTCCCATTCGTTCCCTTGGGAAAAAATATCGGCTGGATTAGCCAAGAACGTGAAGGCTAATTTATCGGGGTGCAACAAGTATACAGCACTCCCCGCGTTTCTCATCTGTGATGAAACTCACCACGCACAGACTCGAATTTCACAAGGCTTTGTGTCGCCGCCTTCCCATGCCGCCATGCCCGGCTCGATGATCGAATGTTCGACCACTCCGCTGACAGATTGATGACCGAGACGAATAGCACCTCCTTGCGTAGTTTGTCAACTTTGTCTATTGAATTACTAGATATTATTCGCTAGATTGTGACAGCCTTGCTTTCCTGGCTCCGGCTGTCGGGGTGAGCCGCGAAACGAGGTGCCTGCCGAGTTGATCCTCGGCAGGCTTTTTGTCGATGCGGGTCATGTTTAGGTGGAGACTACGCGCTGGTTGCGAACTCCTGGGTCTTATAGAACATTTTCTTCGCGCGCGAACGAATCTCGTCAAGACGAGCCTGTAATCTTCGTATTTCAGAATCCAAATCATTAAACGTTGTGCATCGGGAAGTCACCATCAGCTGACCGTCAAAGGAATGATCTCGCGGGTCGCTCTGCAGGTGTACGCACGCTGACGGTTGTCCTGTTTCCAGATTGCCTTCGAGATACGAGAGCTCAATATTGCCGACGTTTGACGACTGTCTCTCCTCTACATCCTGTTCAATCATGAATGGACATGGAAGCGCCGCACTTTGGCTCTCTTCCTCGGGGAGTTCGGCCTCAGGGAGCTCGGCTGTCGTCGCTTTCGGACCATCTTCCGCGATCCTGCGAATAAGGAACGGTGGATGGTCATTGCCATTGCTGGACCATTCTAGGTTGGCAACAGACTGACTAGGTTTGCAGGTCACGTCATAGGTCTCGCCGGCTGGACCGGTGACCTCGAATCTGCCGCTCTTGCCGCGCAAGGCCAGCCCGACATCGTAGGTGGCAATGGTCTCGCCAATCCGCATCACGATTCTCCTTCGCAGTGAACTTCCTTGTTCACAGAAGAATCGCGTATCGATTGTCGGCAACGCAAGTAGTAATCCTGATTCCAAGAGCCTGCAGGCGTGCGGGAAGATACTCAGGCGGTTCGGTTCGTGACACAGCAAACCAGATACGCGAACAGTGCCAATTACGAGCTTGGAAATCGGCGGAAAGCTATGCTTTCGCTAGGCGGCGCCCACAGCCGCAGCAGATTCCGCGCTGTAAAATTTCCTCTTGGCGCGGGCGCGGAGCTCGTCCAACTCCGCATGAAGCCTCCTGATTTCAGCATCCAATTCGACGAAACTCAAACACTGGGAGGTAAGCAACTTGTCCGCCGATATATCGGCGTAATCGTTGCGGGTACTTGCTTTCATGAATATGCAGGCGGACGGCAGTTGGGTTGAGGAATCCCTCTCCAGATAAGCAAGATCGAAAGTTGAGGTTTGCATGCGCGGATTATAGAACCTGAATCTTCGTTCCTGCTCTGTGGATTTCTTTATTATTTTGGTTCGTCTCGCGAATGCACGCGCATGGCTAAGTGCCGGCGGCAGCAGAATGTGCTTTGTAGAACTTTTTTTTCGCCCTTGCTCGAACTTCGTCCAGTTCTGCGTGTAATCGTCTGATTTCGGAATCCAGCTCGATAAAACTCAAGCAGTGCATACTGACCAGGCGGTCTGCCTTCACTCCGGCATAATCCTCGGCCCCTCGCGTCTTCAAAAATACGCAAGCGGATGGCTGCTGAGTTCGCGGGTCGCTCTCCAGATATACCAAATCGAGACTCGAAGTTTCCATGATGAGGCGATTATGACACGAGCGGACACGCCGCGCGTTAGCTGCCGGGGAACTTGGCAGGAACTAAAGTCATCGATATGGAATTTGAGGGTAATCCCACGATCGCCGATGAAACTCGTCATCTTCATTATTTAGGCGGCCAGCGGAAACGGTAGGCACGGTACGTGTCGTAGCCCTTCGGTAGAGTAGCGTCGAAAATCATTCGTCCGTTGGAGTCGAATTCCGAGAAGCGGCCCGGCTCACCCCATCCCACGAACGTATTGCCGTTATCCAGCGGTTGGGCGCTGCCTTGCGAGAGTACTGAAAGATGATCGGGGTGATCGAGGGAGCGGATCAGTGTTGCCGTTTTTGCCGACGGGTCGAGTTTCAGCCAGATGACACGTGACCCGGGCTGGACCGGCTTGGGATTCACCTCGTTGTCGAATATTCGGAGCGTATTAGGCCCTGCGACCACAGGGTCGTGCTGAAAAGAGAAAGCAGCTTGGGGTCCGAAACGAAAATCACTTTTCTTGCCGCCCAGTCGCCAGATCACTTCGCCCGTATGACGGTCGAGCTTGTAGACCGTCGATGTGTGGCGTGCCGAAAGCAGCAAGTTGCCGTCGTCGTCGAGTGCGATGCCGTTGATGTGGATGTAATCCCAGGCCGTCGACGAGTCGGGCAGGGACCAGTAACTCTCGTCGAACCCCACCTTGCCCAGGCTGTGCCATTCGAAGATCACTTTACCGGTGGAAACGTCGATTTCCTGAATCGATCCCTCCCACACCTGCGCGTTCTTCGATCCACCAACCAAGGACAAATCTGCCGTGACGACATTGTAGATTGTAACGAGGGCCGTGCCTTGCGGCGTGAGCAAGAATTCATGAGCATCAGCGTTGAGTCGGTTCCCAGCCCTCACGGTGGCGATAACGTGATACGTGTCGTCAGCGATGTAGTTCACCGATGTAGCCCCGGCGAGTTTTCCGAAATTGCTCTGTTGCGCCCACGTTAGCACCGGCTTGCCGCGATAGGACTGAACGCGGAAGTCGGCGGCGACCTGACCGTTCGTCACCGGGGAGAACCAGATGACGCGGCCACTGCTGTCCACGATTTCCGGACCCACCGGACCTGGCTGCGGGCCGCCGCCGATGCCCGCGCCCTTGGGCGCGATGAAGATGAGCCCATCGGCTTGACCTGGACTGTTCTGGAGAACTGTGATCGCGGGCGGCTTGACGGCGGTCGTCGTCGGCGCCTCTGACGAGTTACCTACAAGACCGAGCAGCAGGAACACGACCACACCAGCGAGCGGGCGCATCATGAGTTAATCTCCTATGTCTAGTAACTCCATCGACTTCCTAATATACTCTGGAAAATTTAGGCTGCAAAGCCACTTTCGCCGGCAATATCCGCTTCGAAAGTCAGGGCGGAATCGGAACTACCGTAGAGGTTAAAATACCAGCGTCCAGAGCCTACCGATGCAAGCAGTTCCGTCTCCCGCGTTGGTTATCTCTGATGAGTGAGGACGACGGGTATCTTGAATGACTGGAGCTAGCGTCATCACTGTATTGGTCGTCGACGACCATCCGTTTATGAGGTCTGGACTGGCTGGGGAGATCAATAGCCAACCGGATATGCGAGTCGTGGGCGAGGCGAACGATGGAAGAGAATGTCTCGAAAAATTCAAAAAGCACCTACCTGAGGTTACGCTCCTCGATCTGAGAATGCCAAACATGAATGGGCTGGATGCTCTCAAGGCAATCCGGGGCGTCAAGCCTGACGCCAGGGTGATTATCCTCACAACATTGGTAGCAGATGTTCAGGTCTACCGCGCTCTGCAAGCCGGCGCGATGGGATACCTGCTCAAGAGCCTATTACAGGACGAGTTGGTCGATACCGTGAGAGCTGTGATGAAGGGACAGAAACGAGTGCCTCCGGAAATAGCCTCGGAGATCGCGCTGCACGCCACCGACGACGACCTGACCGAACGAGAGCTCTCGGTGCTTCGCGCTATCTCAAAAGGGTGCTCGAACAAAATCATCGGGGCTGAGTTGGGTATCTCAGAGCACACGATCAAAAATCATGGGCAGAACATCTTGTCCAAGCTTGGAGCGAATGATCGAACTCACGCCGTGACGATTGCTTTGCAACGCGGCTTCATTGAAATGTAGGGCCGGCGATTCGTCCTATGCGTGAAAGCGCATAGGCACTTCTGTGGAGCGTTGGGCTTGAACCAGGTGGCGGAAAAATCGTTTTCGCTTCTTCCTCAACAATAGGTTGAGCTTGTTTTATTGGCTGTGATTCCCTCAGCTCTCGAATACGAATTTTGTATTCCGCGCGCCTGCGTGCCGGAGGCTCCCCTAGATTCGCCGCGAATGTACGGCTGAACGCAGCCTGGTCGGAAAAGCCTGCTTCGAGTGCGATTTCAGCGATGGAAAGGTTGGAGTGCCGAAGTAGTTCTTGCGCACGTTCGATTCTCTTGTTGACCACGAATTTGTGCACCGACGTGCCAAGTGTGATTCGAAAGCATCTGCAGAAATTGCTTCTGGAAACACCGCACTCCGTCGCAAGCCGGCTTAGTCGCAAATCTCCTGAAAGATTCTGCTCCAATACTTCGAGGGCCCGTCTTTTTTGCCACGGAGCAAAACCACCTTTATAAGGCTCGTGGCGTAGCGGGACGTCACCGTACGTCAGAACAATGCGGCCACACAGCATTTGAAGATAATGATCTAGAAACAACCCAGGTAGCTCGATTTTCTGAACGACGTACGGGCGAATCATTTCCGCAAGATGATAGAGAACTGGATCGGGCTGGCCCTCTGGGCATCGCAGGCTTCCGACGTTTGGAAGCTCAGCGTCCTCGGTGAACGCGTTTAGAGTCGCTCGGGGGACATTGAAGTGAATCACCTCAAAGGGGGTATCGCGCAGCACTCGCGGGAGCGACTCCAAGTCGAATATCCCGATGCTGCCGCGTCTCCAGTGAGGAGTGTGCGTGTATCGATCGTCCACCCATGAGGCCCAATTGAGCGAGATGGGTTGAGCGAGGTGAACTGGGATGGTAAATCCCTTCTCTGGCGCCTGCGGATTCGTGGCGTTAGGTTGCCCAGTCGATGAAGTCACATACGTGATTGCCGCCAGCGTAACGTTGTCGGACTTCAGGAGGAGAGTCTGCGCGTCGGATACGCCGAATGCCTGCCCTAGCGTCTTTCCGAAGAGATGCGGTCCGTGCCTCATAAAGAGCCTCCTCTATTTGCCGAAAGCTTACAACATGGACGGATTGGATCCTGGCTTTGAACTGCAGTCGGCGTCGATTGGTATGTCAAAGCCGGATGGGCAAACAATAAAGCCCCCAGCGTCCCGCCGCAAAGAGCGAAACAGACAAATTGGACTAGTGAATTCGAGGGGGCCTACCTGAGGGCCGCATCGGAAAGGAGAAAGTGGAAAATGCTGAAGATTGGAATCATTGTCGCGAGTACGCGACCGGGACGAAAAGCCGCAGCCGTCGCGAAGTGGGCGCACGACATCCTGAAACGCCGCCAAGATGCGGATTGTGAGATTGTCTCCTCCGGAAAGGACCCACCACTGTCTCTTCGCAGTAGGCTGATTGTTAAGGAGAGCAAAAAGAGTTGGGCAGTTCTGTCCTCGGAACTTCTGCGTGAACCAGGCACTTTGGCCTATTCGGCACGATAAATTAGCGCCAACCGAGGGCTGGAGCGACCGTGGTCAGAATTGCCTCCATGACGTGCGCATTGTAAGCAACCCCGAGTTGATTTGGAATGGTTAGCAATAGCGTGTCGGCCTCCGCGATCGCCTCGTCTTTCCTGAGCTGCTCGATGAGAATATCTGGCTCAGCAGCGTAGCTGCGACCGAAGATCGCGCGTGTGTTTTCGTCAAGGAACCCGATTTTGTCCTCTGCTTCCTGCGCGCCTCGTCCGAAATAGCCACGATCTCGGTCATCGAGCAACGGAAAAATACTGCGGCTCACAGAAACGCGCGGAGTACGGGTGTGAGCGGCTTCCTTCCAGGCGGTGCGAAAGGCGCGAATCTGCGCGGTCTGTTGGATGTGGAGCGGCTCGCCGGTCTCGTCGAATTTGAGGGTTGAGGTCTGCAGGTTCATTCCTAGCTTCGCGGCCCATGCTGCGGTCGCGTTTGAAGCCGACCCCCACCAGATTCGATCACGCAATCCCGCAGAATATGGTTCAAGACGCAGCAGCCCCGGCGGATTGGTAAACATCGGACGTGGGTTAGGCTGAGCGAAGCCCTTGCCCTGCAGCAACTCAAGAAATTCTTCGGCGTGGCGCCGGCCCATATCTGCGTCGTCCTTGCCTTCATTCGGGCGGTAGCCAAAATAGCGCCAACCATCGATGACCTGCTCGGGGGAACCGCGGCTGATTCCCAACTGCAGTCGACCGCCGGAGATTAGATCCGCAGCCCCGGCGTCCTCCGCCATGTAATGAGGATTCTCATACCGCATGTCGATCACTGCGGTGCCAATTTCAATCTTTCTGGTCTTAGCACCAATCGCCGCCAGTAGCGGAAACGGTGATGCCAGTTGCTGCGCGAAGTGATGAACCCGGAAGTAGGCTCCGTCCATTCCCAGGCGCTCGGCCTCCGCGGCGAGGTCAATGGACTGCAAGAGTGCCTCAGCCGCCGACTGCGTTCGTGACTGCGGTGAAGGTGTCCAATGACCGAATGAGAGGAAGCCAATTTTCTTCATGCAATATAAGTCTCCCATATCATATCGGCGCTATGGCTGTGCGCCGCTTCTCTGGGTCGCCCTCGCCGACGGAAGATGTATCGAGGCAGAAAAGCTTGGAGAGCGTGGCGAGGGATGTGCGAACGCTGCTATCGCCGACAAAGACATGGAACCCACTGGCCAATTTAAGGATTTCGCTGTGGCGGTTCGCCTCGGGAGCTCGGTGTTCTGCGTCGTGTCCGCACCCCAGCCTACATTGGCGATACGCCAACATCATTTCTCGAACTCCTGCGGGGGCGATGCGCTTCGCCGCGTGATCCTGACTCGCCAGCGTGCTTGAACAGCGCGTCATTCAAACCCGGCTCACTACCCGCTCGGTCCATCAGAACTAATGGCCGTCACCAATCCTTCACGTTAAATCTGGATGCCTCCGAACCGTAGGGCGAAGTGGATGTGGTCGCCTCAGGCAGTTGATTGAGCCCTACCCCCTCCTCTATGGTAGGCCTTGACATCTTTCTAATCGATGGCCCATAGGCGAATATGACATTACAGGCCGGGCACAGCAGACCCCAACGAAATGGCAGAAGTTTCCACCGGGCGAAGACCATCATGCGTTTTGTGCTCGCCGAGTTCGTGGTTCGGATGGCGCTTATCTTAGGATCTAGCTTCGCGCCAGGTCAGGTGTCACCCACTGCCATCGATAGCTTATTCTCGAAATTCGCCAGCCCGCACGATCCTGGTTGCGCTGTGCTGGTGATTAAGGATGGGCGGCCGATGTTCCGTAAAGGTTATGGCGTGACCGATTTGCAAACTTTGCGCAAGGTCGGGCCGGAAACGAACTTCCGGCTGGCTTCGCTCACGAAGCAGTTCACCGCAGTGTCGGTGATGCTACTGGTGCACGGTGGCAAACTGCACTATGAAGACCACCTCACCGACGTATTTCCGGACTTTCCCGCGTACGGCAAGGCCATCACGATTCGTCAGTTGCTGAATCACATCTCGGGCCTGATCGATTATGAAGACATCATGGCGAAAGAATATGCGGGGATGCCCGACGACAAAATCCCGCAGATCAGGGACGCCGGTGTGCTGGACTTGCTGAAACGGCAGACAACAACGAAGTTCGGGGCGGGTACTCGCTGGGCGTATAGCAATTCGGGTTATGTGTTGCTCGCCATGGTGGTGGAGAAACGGTCGGGGATGAGTTTCGGGAATTTTCTCCGGCAGCGAATTTTTCAGCCCCTCGGGATGACCGCCACGCTCGCCTATGAGAAGGGCAAGAACGAAGTCCCGCATCGCGCCTACGGACATACCAGGACAGCAGCGGGATGGACCGAGACCGATCAGAGTTCAACTTCGGCAACGCTGGGCGATGGCGGAGTATATACGTCGCTCGGCGATTTGGAGAAATGGGACCGCGCATTAGCCCATCACACCCTGCTTTCGGCAGAAGAGATGGAACCGGCATTGACGCCGGCGAGGGCGGCGAACGGAGCGCCGCTGCGGCAATTGGATGGCACCCTGGCACCGCTCTACGGTTTCGGATGGTTTCTCGATCCGTACCGCGGGCATCGCCGCTACAGTCACTACGGTGAAACGGTAGGGTTTCGAAACGCTATTCAGCGTTTTCCGGATGACCATCTCACGGTGATTGTTCTCTCGAATCGGGCCGACCTCGACGCCCCCGTTCTAGCCGAGAGCGTGGCCCACCTCTATTTTCCTGCTCGCTAAAAGGAATCCTTCCCCTCATCTCAAAAAATCCTTGACAGCGGCTGCGCATTAGTACTAAAAGACCTAGTTGTCTATACAACTGGAGCGCCAGGTGGACCTTCCCACACTTGACCGGCACAGTGTCGTCCCCTTGTATTACCAGATTCAGCAGCATCTTCTCGATCGGATCCGTGCGGGCACACTAAAGCCCGGAAAACCGATTCCCTCAGAACAGGAAATTTCCGGCCGTCTGCGGATTAGCCGCATGACGGCGCGGCAAGCCTTGAAATCGCTTTGCGATTTGGGAGTGACCTATAGCCAAAGAGGCAAGGGGACATTTGTCTCCGCTATCAAGCTGGAAAAGAATTCCCGCCAAGTACTTTCTTTCAGCGAGGAAATGCAGGCCTCGGGATCACGGCCGCGCTCGAAAGTGCTCTCGTTCGAAGTGAGCAATAGCAGTCCGGATGTAGCCGACGTGCTTCAACTTTCGCCCGGCGAAAAAGTGATCAGCCTGCGGCGGGTGCGGATGGCCGGTACTTCGCCCATGGGCCTGGAATGGAGTCGGCTTCCGCTACGCGTGTGTCCCGATCTGTTGCAGTCATTTGACCCGAGCCGGTCACTCTATCAAGCGCTCTCCGAACGTTACGGCGTCCATATTGTTGCGGCCGACGAAGTGGCGGAAGCCGGGCTGGCGGGCGGCGAGGAAGCAAAGCTGCTCAAGGTCCCCAGGAACAGCCCGGTGTTTCTTTTCACGCGCACCTCGTACGGTCAGAATGGACAGCCCGTAGAGTACGTGAAGTCCACCTACCGCGGAGACCGATTTAAGATCGTGAACCGTTTAACCCAACCCGTTTTGACACAACCCGCTTTGAGACAAGAAGAGAAGAGTATCGGAATCGGAAAAAACGCACAGGGGAAAGCTCGTAGAAGATCGTCCGTGTTCCCGAAATAAGGAGAGAAATCATGCCGCGAAACTTAGTCATGCTCATCGCCGTCGCAATATCTGGCCTGTGGTTGAGCCTGTCCGCCTGGGGTCAGGCCACAACTTCGTTGCACGGTACGGTCACGGACCCTTCCGGCGCAGCGGTGGCAGGAGCCAAAGCAATTCTGACGAATCAAGATACCAACCTGGCTCGTGAGACCACCACCACAAGCAAAGGCGCGTATGAGTTCGTTTCCGTGCTGCCAGGCACGTACAAGATAGCGGTAGAGGCCAATGGCTTTCGAACCTATGTGCAGACCGGACTCCAGTTGCTGGTGGCCCTGCCCGCGACGGCGGACGTACGGCTAGCGCTGGGCGCGGCCTCGCAGATAATGGAGGTCACTGGGCAGGCGGCGCCACTCAACACGACCGATGCCAGCCTCGGTCACACCATGGGCTCGAATGAGATTGAAAACTTGCCGATGGAAGCGGAGCAATTGCCGCTGCTGCTCAGCCTACAACCGGGCGTCGTCTACAATGGCCAAAATATTCTGACTGACAGCTACGACACGCGCGCCGGCTCGGTAAACGGTGAGCACAGCGACCAGAACAACATCACACTCGATGGCGTAAGCGTCAATGACGAATTCAACGGTTACGCCTTCCAAGGCGTTTTGCCCTCCACGCCGTATTCCGTGCAGGAATTTCGCGTCACCACTTCCAACTACGATGCGACCGAAGGGCGATCCGCGGGCGCGCAAATTGCCATGGTCACCAAAGGTGGCACCAACTTGTTTCACGGCGTGTTGTATGAGTACAACCGGAACACAGTCGGTGAGGCCAACGACTACTTCCTGAAATTATCCCAGCTGGAAGCCAATCCCGCCCAGCCTAACTTGCCGCAACACCTGGTGAGGAATCTTTTCGGCGGAGCCATTGGCGGGCCGATTTTAAAGAACCGCCTCTTCTTCTTCTTCAATTATCAAGGCGAACGGCAGTCGTATCAGGAGAGCGTGCTGAGGAATGTTCCAACGACATCGCTCGACGATGGAGTTCTCCAGTATCAATGCACGGTCGCGAGCCAGTGTCCCGGCGGCAGTGTCCTGGGCGAGAGCGGCGCCAGCTACCCAGTTCAGCCGGGGTACTACGGGCTGAGCCCCAGCAATCTTGCGCAGATGGATCCAATGAGTATCGGGCCGAGCCAGGTGATGCTCAATTATTTCAAAAGCTATCCCGCGCCCAACGATTTCACCATAGGCAATCTGGTCAACTTTGCCGGCTATCGCTTTCCTGGCCGGCAGTTGATATCCGAGAACTGGTACATCGGTCGACTGGATTACAAGCTGAGTGCAAACGGCAACCACACCCTCTTCTTCCGCGGCGCTGCCCGCAACGATCCCACCACGAATCCGCCATTCCTCCCCGGTTCTCCCCCGGAATCGAGCACGATCGACGTCAGCAAGGGATTTGTCGGGGGCTACACCGCGGTTTTCGGGCCTCGTTTCGTTAACAATTTCCTGTATGGCATTACCCACCAGAGCATAGCAAGCCCGGGTGATACCAACCAGCCCTGGGTCGTCCTGCAGGGGTTGGACCAACCGATCGTTTATTCAACCGCGTTTACCGCGCCGGTTCACAACCTGGCCGATACGGCCACCTGGCAAAAGGGATCGCATAGCTTCCAGTTCGGCACCAACATTCTGTTCATCCGCCGCACCAGCGACAATGAGACCAAATCTTTCAGTAGCGCTCTGACGAACTCCAATTGGGTGCAGTATAGCGGTTTTGCCGATGAGAACAGTCCTCTCAATCCCGCCTATGGCTGCACCAATTCTGGCCCCTGCTTTCCGGCAGTCAGCAGTGGTTTCGAACAAGCCTACAATTGGCCAATTATGGCGCTGATGGGCTTGGTCAGCGAAGGGTTTTCCCAGTACAACTACGGAATCACTAATACCACCGCGGCCACTCCGCTGGCGCAAGGCGCGCCGATCGCGCGCCACTGGGCAACCGACACCTATAACATTTTTTTCCAGGACACTTGGCGGCTGTTACCTAATCTTTCGATCACCTACGGTTTGAATTATCAACTGATGACTCCAATCACCGAAACCCGTGGGCAGGAAGTTACGCCCTCGGTGAATATGGGAGACTGGTTCAACAGGCGCGCCAGCGACGCAAGGCAGGGCGTTCCCTCGAACCAGGATGCGGAGATCTTATTCCAGCCGTCCGGTTCATTTTATGGAAGGCCAGGTTTGTACTCCGCGCAGAAAAAAAACTTGGCTCCGCGTCTAGGATTAGCATGGTCGCCGCACGCCGATTCGGGATGGCTGAAAGGGCTATTGGGCGACGATAAGACCGTGATTCGCGCCGGGGCCGGCATGTATTTTGACAACTTCGGGCCGGCGTTGGCTATGTCCTATGACGCGAGTGGCACGTTTGGTCTTTCCTCAACGCTCGAGAGTTCTTTCGGCACATTGACGGCTGCCACAATCCCTCGCATTACTTCGATCAACGCGATCCCAACCAGCCTCATACAACCACCCCCACCCTCAACCTTCCCAGTCGGCTATCCGCCGGGCTCGGAGGAACTCGGAGTTGGCATCGATCAATCTCTCAGAACTCCCTATTCCTACGCGGTAGATCTTTCAATTCAGCGCCAACTGCCGGGGCGGATGACTTTGGATATAGCCTACGTGGGTCACTTCGCCCACCACGTGCTCGCCCTGGACGACGTCGCCACGCCGACGGACCTGGTGGATCCGCAATCCGGGATCGACTACTTCTCGGCTGCCAAGCAGTTGTCGACACTGTGGCGCGCCAACACACCGGAGAGCAGCATCAACGCTTCGGTGATCGGTAAGACCGCACAGTACTGGCAGGATATGCTGACGCCGCGATCCTCCTACACCCTCTGCTCGACCGGAGCCCCGACGTCCAGCTTGCTGGTTGCTACCTATGACGTTTTTGGCCCCGGCTGCGGCAATCTCTACAATGAGACGTCCGCGCTCTACCTACTGGATGTGCTCGGCTTTCCGACTTCCCCCGTGACTGGGCTGAACAGTTATTTCAATAGCCAGTACTCCTCGCTATTTGACTGGCGTTCGATCGCTTACTCCAACTACAACGCGCTCCAGATCGGCCTGCATAAGCAGTTTTCCAGTGGAGTCTTGTTCGGTCTCAACTACTCGTACAGTAAGTCTCTGGACCTTGAGTCCGAGGCAGAACGCGGAGTGCAGTACCTCACCGACAGCATCATCAATGCGTGGTCTCCCAGTGAGATGTATGGCCCCAGTGATTACGATCTGCGCCATCAACTCAACGGCTACTGGGTTGCTGACCTACCCTTTGGGCGAGGCCGGAAATTTGACGCCAATGTCGGCAGCGCGGCGGATGCCGTGATTGGCGGCTGGCAGTTGGGAGGCACCATACGTTGGACGTCGGGATTCCCGGCCAGCGCTTACATGGCCCTCGTTTGGCCCACTAACTGGGATGAAATGGGGTGGGCAGATTTGACCGGTCAGCCCATCAAGATGGGCACGACACTCGTCAACGGGACACCCAACGCGTTCAAGAATCCCCAACAGGCCATTAACGGCTTCACTTACGCTTTTCCCGGCGAAAGCGGGGTCCGCAACCCTCTTCGCGGTGAAGGATTCTTCGGCCTGAATATGAACCTCTCCAAAAGCTGGAGGCTTCCGCGCACGGAACAGCAGGCATTGCAGTTCCGCTGGAGCGTGTTTAATGTCACGAATTCGGCTCGATTCGACATTTACTCAATGCAAGACGAGGTGGAAACATCGAACACGTTCGGAAACTACACGCAAACGCTGACTTCACCTCGCGAGATGGAGTTCGCTCTGATTTATAAATTCTGACCCCGCAGGTGAGGCGCTTGTCTGGGGGTGAGTTCGATCAGTTTTTGTTAGAGCCGGATGCTGTTCACTGTTGACGCTGGGCGCACCGTCTCTCTTACAGAATTAAGGTGGCAAGAATCGATTCCTCATTAATCAACCAGTACTTCGTTACCAAACCGTTTGACGCTCGGCTGATTAGAGTTTCCCCTCGCGGGTTAGTCGGTCGGCCAATGATGACGAAGAGTCCTCAACACGCGTGGAGATCACACAATCTCGAGGGAGTTTCTTTTCGTGAAGTCTGTGAACGTCAAGCGCAAAGAGCAAAGATAAGAGCGCGCCGAAACCGCCGACTGCATTACCAGGCCGACCTTCCGATCTTCGGGTTGGCCAGCTATCGCCAAGTTCCTGGGTATGCCGCATCCCACCCTTCACCGCGGGGCGAAAGAAGAAATGCCCGTTCGAGGCGAAGGTCGGGGTGGCGTTGGCAGTCCAGACGAATTGAATCAAGGGTTACAGCGAACCTGTGGTGAGGCTGCCGGTGTTCAGGTTCCGCCCCGCGGTCCCGATCTCTTGAACGACCGGCGTGCATCCGTCGCCCTACACAGTTTCTCCACTGCTTTTTCTGCCTGGAAGCGAGTCAGTGGCGGGGCTATGGGCGCGATCTGAATGCGACCTGCTTTCGCTGGCCGTAGACAGTAATTATAGAAATTTCGATTGTCCCAGTCACAAGTTGACTCGAAGATGGACATTGGCCTCCACACGTTCTAGCATTTCTTACCCATGGAGCCGCCTTCCGAGTTCGTCGGCCGCATTCTCAGCCACTACCGCATCGTCGAACAAATTGGCGCAGGCGGCATGGGCGTGGTGTATCGCGCGCACGACGAGCAATTGGACCGCGATGTCGCGCTCAAAGTGCTGCCGGCAGGAATGTTGGCAGATGATGCCGCGCGAAGGCAATTCCGCAAAGAAGCGCTGGCGCTCGCCAAGCTAAGTCATCCGAATATTGCCACGGTTTTTGAGTTCAGTTCGCAGGAGGGCGTGGACTTCCTGGCAATGGAATTGATTCCGGGAAAGCCCTTGAGCGAGCGGCTCCTTGGTGGCGCGATGCCGCAGCCGGAGATCGTTCGTCTGACGACGCAGCTGGCGGAAGGCTTGGCTGCGGCGCACGATCAGGGTGTCATTCATCGCGATCTCAAACCGGCAAACCTGTTTGTAACGCCCGACGGGCGGCTGAAAATTCTCGACTTCGGGCTGGCCAAACACACACCCACATCGAGCGGAGCCGACGTGACGCGCAGCATCACCGCCGATACAGGTACGGTTTCAGGAACCGTCCCTTATATGTCTCCGGAACAGTTGCGCGGATTGCCAGTCGACCCGCGCAGCGACATTTACGCGGCTGGAGCAGTTCTGCACGAAATGGCGACGGGACGGAGGGCGTTTCCGCAGACCCAGGGCGCGGAGCTGATGGGCGCGATTTTGTATGAGTCTCCACCGCGAGCGCGGTCGGTGAATAAGTACGTTTCTGCTGGACTCGAGAGCATCGTTTCTAAAGCGCTGGCGAAAGATCCATCGCAACGTTATCAATCGGCGCGCGAGCTGCGAGTGGCGCTGGAGGGACTTTCCACCACCACTGGTGATTTCGCGGGATTGTTGCCGGTGGGGCCGCCTAGGAAATCGCAGATCGCAATCGCGGTTATCGCTGCTGCCATTGTTCTTGCGGGCTTGGCGATCGGCCTGAATATTTTTGGAGTTCGCGACCAGCTGTTCGAGCACAAGCAATCCGCAACGACTGGGGTGTCGGGGCCGCCGAACTCATTAGCTCATGGGCGGCGATCGGTGGCCGTGTTGGGGCTGAAGAACGTTTCCGGGCAGGCGGACAAGGCGTGGCTCTCAACTGCGCTTGCGGAAATGCTGACCACGGAACTGGGCGCCGGCGAGGAATTGCGAACCGTCGCCGGCGAAAACGTGGCACAAATGAAAACTAACCTTGCTTTGCCCGATGCCGACAGCTACGGCCGGGAAACACTGGCCAAGATTCACGAGAACCTGAACGCCGATGAAGTTGTGGTCGGGTCCTTCGTTCCGCTGGGGAAAGATCAGATCCGGCTCGACCTGCGATTGCAGGACGCGGTGGCGGGGGAAACGCTGGCATCGGTATCCGCCAAAGGACGCGAGGATCAAATCGACGATCTGGTGGGCCGCGCCGGCGCGGAACTGCGGCGGAAGTTGGGTGCCGGTGCGATTTCGGCGACCGATGCGGCGGCGGTGAAAGCATCCTTGCCTGCGAACGCGGAAGCGGCCCGGCTCTATTCCCAGGGATTGGCCAAGCTCCATGCCCGTGACACTCTGGCGGCACGCGACCTGCTGCAGAAATCGTTGGCGCTGGAACCGGGCTTCGCGCTGGCGCACTCGGCGTTGGCAACGGCGTGGACGACCCTGGGCTACGACGGCACGGCAACCGTGGAAGCGAAGACGGCGTTTGATTTATCCGGCGGGCTAAGTCGCGAGGACAAGCTGGCGATCCAGGCACGTTATTTGGAAGCGAACCATGACTGGGATGGGGCGATCGGCATTTATCGCACGCTCACGCAGTTCTTTCCCGACAATCTTGAATATGGCTTGCAGCTGGCGTTGGCGCAAAACTCAGCGGGCAAATCCAAAGACGCGCTGGGCACGCTCCAACAATTACGGCAGTTACCGGCTCCGGCATCGCAAGATCCACGCCTCGATTTGGCCGAAAGCAGCGCGTACTACGGCCTCTCGAAATACAAGGAGGCGGGCGAAGCAGCGTCGCGTGCGGCGGCGAAAGCGCAAGCCAGTGGACAGCGCTTGGTGCTGGCGCTGGCGCTGAATCAGGAAGCAGCTGCCTTTCGCTATGAGGATCAGATTGACAAGTCGAACGCCGCATTCCGGGAGGCACAGCGAACTTACACCGAGGCAGGCGATCGATTGGGCGCGGCTGGTGCCACCATGGGACTCGCAACCAATCTCTATCAGCACGGAGATTTGAGCGGCTCGCGGCAACTGAATGAACAAGCGCTGGCCGTCTTCCGCGAAGTGGGCTCGCAACGCAATACGGCCACCTGTCTGGTCAATATTGCAATCGGACTCTACGATCAGGGCGATCTTGCAGGGGCACAAAAGCTGTACGAAGAAGCGCTCAGCATTCAGCGCGAGGTCGGAGACAAAGATAGCCAGGCGAACACGCTCAACAGCATTGCAAATGTACTGGCGGATAAGGGCGACCAAGGGGGAGCGAAAGCGAAATACGAGGAAGCCCTCGCAGCCTTCCGAGAGACGGGCAGTCAATTCGAAATTGCCATGACCATGAGCAACATCGGCGAGTTGTATCTCGACGAGGGTGATCTGCCCGAAGCAAAGAAAATGTTCGAACAGGCATTGGAGATCAAACGCAGCCTGCACAATCGGCATTCCGAGGCGTACACACTTTCGGCGCTAGGCGATCTTCTGCTGTATGAAGGCGACATCCCGGCAGCTCGGAAAGCGCATGAAGAGGCGCTTGCCATACGGACACAATTGGGAGAAAAAGGAACAGCTGCCCAGGAATCGATGGCGCTGGCGCGAGTGACCTTAGAGGAGGGGCATCCGGAGGAGGCGCTGGCTGCGGCACGCCAGGCTGCGGCTGATTTTCACGCGCAGAATCAGGTCGACTACGAAGCGGCTGCTCACACGTTGACCGCGCGCTGCCTGCTGCAGTTGGGGAAACTTGCCGGGGCAAAGGAGGAAATTCAGCAGGCGCAAAAGATGGTGAAGGCTGACGAGCATGTGGCGCATCTTCCGGTAGCGATCGCGAGCGCGCGAATCGCGACGGCGTCTGGAGATCTGGCAACCGCTCGAAAAATTCTCGACGAGGCGCTGTCCGAGGCAACGAAAGCGAACCTTCTCTACTTTCAATACGACGCTCGGCTCGCCCTGGGTGAGTTGGAAATCGAATCCGGCAAAGTAGCCGCCGGACGCACACGTCTGAGAACACTAGAGAAAGACGCCGAGGGCAAAGGGTTTCTGTTGATTGCACGCAAGGCTGCTACAGCATGGAAGGGATAGGGAGAGAAATGCGAGGTCCAATTCGGCGGTCGTAGTCGAGTAGAGGATTATCCGTCGTCGGCGTTGCTGCACCACTGCAGCTCTGGTGGCGGGAGTCGGCGGGAAGCGTCGCATAGCGAACGCGCGTAGAAAATCATGCAATGGCGAAACCTGTCGTAACTTCAGAGTTGTCCGTCAACCAGGAGGAAGCCGTGTACCTATCCGCCGCGTGTCCTATCCACCGCGTTGACATATTCCACCAGGCTTCTAACGAAGGGAAGACCTCTTGCGCGGAGCGCCCCATGCACACTATGCCTTTCCAAAACAGATTTGCACTCGTGTCGGTCAGCTTCAGCATCGCAATCGCGATTCTGCTCAGCGCTTTTCCTTTGGCGACTCGCGCTCAGGAGGTGCCGAGGTATCAGGTTGACCCGCTGTGGCCTCTCGAGCTGCCAAACAACTGGATCATCGGGCAAGTCGGCGGCTTAGCTGTAGATCGGCAGGACCACATTTGGGTTTTGCAACGACCGGCCTCGAACACGGTCGACGAGATCGGCGCTTCACTTACACCGCCGCGTTCTCTGTGCTGCGTCGCAGCGCCTCCAGTCCTGGAATTTGACACGCAGGGGCATTTGCTCGGCTCCTGGGGCGGACCTGGCGAAGGATTTGATTGGCCCAAGTCAGAACACGGAATTTATGTGGACAAGGATGGAAACGTTTGGATCGGCGGGAACGGGCCGACCGACCGCCATGTCCTCAAGTTCAAGAGTGATGGACATTTTCTGCTACAGATCGGTCACCCTTCATCCGATCCGCCGAACAGTCTGCGCACGGACATATTGGGGCGCCCAGCCGGCATCGAGGTGGATTCGGACGCACACGAGGTGTACATCGCCGATGGTTATATGAACAAGAGAGTGATTGTTTTCGACTCCGGCACCGGCGCGTTCAAGAGACTTTGGGGAGCCTATGGAAACCCTCCGAATGATATCGACCCCGGGCCGTACGATCCTGCGGCACCACGCGCTCAGCAGTTTCGCAATCCGGTACACTGCGTCCATGTTTCGCGAGATGGGCTTGTCTATGTCTGCGATCGCGTCAACGACCGCATCCAAGTGTTCACCAAGCAAGGGAAGTTCGTTAAGGAGTTCACTCTGCGCCCGGAAACACTGGGCATGGGTTCTGCTTGGCAGTTTGCGTTTTCGACCGACGAGCGCCAAAAGTTTCTGTTGGTAGCCGACGGCGAAAACAACGTCATTTGGACCATTCGGCGAGAGGACGGGGCCGTTGAGGGCCACACGGGGCACAACGGCCGCAATGCCGGGCAGTTCCATTGGCTGCACCAGCTAGTTTCTGATTCTCGGGGCGATCTCTATACAGGGGAAGTTGACACTGGCAAAAGGCTTCAGAAATTCGTTCCGGTGAACCGCGGGAAATCTCAGAAGTAAATGCAAATGCATGCCGCTTTTAGTTCATCAGCTCCTTGGCCGTTTCCGACGGAGAAGCCTCGGTTGACTTTGTTGAGCCTTCTTGGTTGCGTGCCGCTCTATTAAGGTTCTGCTTGTTAATTCAAAGAACCCGGTAATCGCTACTCGGAGATATGAATCCGACCTGATGCGTGTGAAGTTCGCTTTGCGAAGATCGCCGTCGATCCCCAGCGAGCCGGTTTATGGATAGTTCCGAATTCGAGATTCTCGACGTTCTGGGGTATGCTTCGAGGGCGGAGCGTCGGCCCGGATAGGCAACCGCTATCAAAGCACCTCCTGATGAAGATGAAGGCTCCTCTGCTCGGTTTTTATTGCCGCCGCATTTTGGGAATAGCCGTTCTGGGGTTCGCCATCCCATTTTCAATGGCCGCGGCGGACTCTCAGAACGAGCGACTCACTCCGGCGGATGTTCTTGCAATCATGGAGCGCGTGGCGGATTGGCAGCTCGCGCATCCTTCCGCGCACTCCGCAACCGATTGGACCCAGGCCGCAGGAGACGCAGGGATGATGGCCCTGGCGGGCATCTCCGGTGACCCGAAATACCGTGACGCGCTACTCGCAGTGGGTGCAGCCAACCGCTGGCAGCCTGGACCACGCATCTATCACGCCGACGATTTGGCGGTCGGACAGGCATATGCGGGTCTCTTTCTCCTTTACCGCGACCCGGAAATGATTGCACCTTTGCGGGCGCGGCTCGACACTGTCCTCTCCGCGCCGCCGGAAGTGCAAAGCCTGGATTTCCATCAGCCTTACGACCAGGTTTCCCACCTGTGGTCTTGGTGCGATTCGCTGTTCATGGCCCCGCCGGTGTGGATGCAGGTCTTCGCCGCTACTGGCGACGAGCGCTATCTCGATTTTGCAGTGAAGAATTGGTGGCACACGACAGACTATCTTTACGATCCGGGCGAACATCTCTATTTTCGCGACAGCACCTACTTCGACCGGCGCGAGGCCAACGGCAAGAAGATTTTCTGGAGCCGGGGCAATGGCTGGGTCATGGCCGGGCTTGTCCGCATGCTGCAGTGGTTGCCGGCAGACCATCCGAGTCGCGCGCGTTTCCAGCAATTGTTCCAAGAAATGGCTGAGTCGATTCTTCAAGCCCAGCAACCCGATGGTCTGTGGCATTCCAGCTTGCTCGATCCGCAGAGTTATCCCCTCAAGGAGACGAGCGGCTCTGGTTTTTACGCCTACGCGCTGGCCTGGGGCGTGAATCAAGGTTTGCTCGATGGTGCAAAATTCAAGCCCGCGATTCGCCGAGCGTGGACTGCCCTTGCTGATTGCGTGGACGCCGAGGGCAAACTGACGCATGTTCAACCCATCGGCTCCGACCCGAAAACCTTCGCAGACGATTCCACCGAGGTGTATGGCGTTGGCGCGTTTCTGCTGGCAGGCAGCGAGTTGTACCGGATGGCGGTGTTTGAAAAGGCCAAGCCGCTGGCGATCCGGGTGACCAATCCAATCCATCTGTACCGCCATTGCGAAACGGC
>Ga0209008_1000143_pt1 | contig 34663 bp, 28 predicted proteins | sample JacPin_JW_Ref_O3_FD_187963 | JGI IMG/M metagenome (GOLD analysis project Ga0209008, IMG submission 187963) | Forest soil microbial communities from Algoma, Ontario, Canada - Jack Pine, Ontario site 1_JW_Ref_O3 (SPAdes) (version 2) | ecosystem: Environmental > Terrestrial > Soil > Boreal... | reverse complement strand
GAATATAACCGCCCCTGTAACCCTCAACCTGCTTTAGACTTGGGAGCACGTTCTGCTTAAGCAGTCTCTCGTAAGCGTCAGCGTTTTGTACTTGAGTCCAACCCCGCCAGTGTCGCGCAATCATGATTCCTCCGGTCGGCGCGATTATAAAAGCTTAGCTGCGCTCGAGTCACGGGCAACTCGGAAGTAATTCCACTTGCCTGGTAAGTCGCGTCGTTCGAAAGCCTGCAACCCACGGCCTGAGCTGCCATGCACATCTTGCTTGGATTATTGCAGCTTCGAGTATTCGGCTTTGACTTGCTTTAGGATGGGAATGTCGGGGTCGGCATCTTTCCAGAGGGTGAGGAAATCCTGATCCGCCGCAAGGGCTTTCGCGCGGGCGGCTTGCGCATTCGCGCCCTGAGCCGACCGCGCTTGAAGCGCGTAGGCGCGGGCGAGGCCAACACGCGCGAGGGCGCCGATGGGCGCATTCCCGACCATGCCAGGGTGGTCGACGATCGTCTGGAATTCCGCAGCGGCTTCCGCGCCCTGATTTGCCGCGAGGTACGCCTGGCCGCTGAGGTAGACCGGCACCAACGGGCTCTGGCTGTCGTAGCCGAGAGTCAGCAGCTCGTGCGACGAAATGCCACGCAGATTCTCGATAGCTTCCTGCGCGTTCCCCCGACGAACCGCGAGCATGCCCCGGATTACCGGGAGATAACCGAACCGAACGTATGTGGCTTCGGGAAAGCGCTTACTGAGATCGTCGGCCAGCTTCTGAGCCTGCGCTGTATCGCCCGAAAGCGCCCACACGATGGCCGCCTCTCCTTCGGTTTGTAGGATTGTGACATTCCCTGCGTCCTTCACGGATTTCTGCGCCTCTGGAAAGTTACCAAACAGCGCCTCCCGAAGCGCGGCGTCCACCTGGTAGCGCGCCGCCACGTCCTCTGTCCCTTGTTGCTTGGCGGACGCGATGGCGCGCCGCGCCAGATCACGGGCACGGGCGAGGTGGCCGTAATAGGCGGCCGTATCCGATTGAGCATAATCGGCTGCTCCCGGTCCGCCACTACTGATCCAGGGACCAGCCAACTGTTCGGCCATTACTGCCGAGTCCTTCTGGAGAAAGGCAAGCTGGTAGAGCAGATCACGGAACACGCCAGGATCGACGTGGTTAGCCTCAGCCTGTTGAATCATTGCGCGCGCTTCGTCGAAACGACCCAGCGTTTTGTAGTCGTGGACAACCGAATAATAGCCCCAGGCCGACGGAACGAGCCGGAGACTTTCACGGGCCGCGGCGAGCGCTTCATCCCCTCGGCCCGCGTAACGGTATGACGTTTCGAGGAGAAACAAGGCCGGCATATCGCGCGGAAAGAGCTTGGTCCATTGCTCGCCGATTTGCGCCGCCTTGTCCATGTCTCCCGTCACGTACACGTTGTAATTGCCGGAAATGGAGAACTTCTCGCGTTCGCTCGCGCGATCGCGCAGTTCATATCCCTTAGTGAGGTTTTCGACTGCCAGGCTATCCTGCCCAGCAAACAGATATGTTATTCCCAAGGTGGAATAGGCCTGAGCGAAATTCGGATCGAGGCCTACAGCGCGCTGCAGGAACGAAATCGCCGAGGGAATGTCGACCTTCACAAGCGCTTGAGAACCAAAGCCCCAGGCTTGCAATGCTTCCAGCGACGGCGTGGTGACCTGATCGAGTGGAGCGTCGAACCTTTCCAGAGAAGCGCGCGATTCGCCGAGCTTCGAGCGCAGTTTCGAAGCGGCACTGCCAAGTGCTGCGAGCACCTTCTCCTTTCTGTCAGCAGTGACCTGCTCTTGAGCAAGCGCTTCGCCGGTCTGGCAATTCACCGCATTGAGGCCGATGACATATTGATTGCCAAGTGTGGCGATCGATCCTTCGATTGCTGTCGTCGCGTTCACACGCTGGCAGACCTCTCGCGCCAAATCTTGTGTCAGCCGCGTATCGGGCGGCTTCTGCATCAGACGCAATGTCTGCGCGACTTGATCGTCGGAGACAAGTTGGAGGAACGGCGTTTGCTCGAGTTGTGCGGACAGGCCTTGGCGGAGCGTGCCGTCGAACACTGAATCGCCCGTCGTGTTCGCGAAATCGGCGAGGACGATGGAATCTTTTTCGGTTAGCTTAGGAGCGCGGTGAAAAAAGTACAAATATCCGCCGATTGCCAGCCCGGTGGCGACCAGCAGCGCACCTATTGCGGGCAGAGCCATCCGCCGGCGTGATGCCGGACGCGCAGCAGCCGCATCCGGCGATGAGGAACTCAGCCGCCGCAGGTCTACGCCTAGTTCTTTTGCCGACTGATAGCGGTTCTCGCGGTCTTTCTCCAGGCACTTGAGGATGATTCGCTCCAGCTCTGGTGACACTCGAGCATTCAGCGACCGCGGAGCTACCGGCTGTTGATGAAGAATCGCATCGGTCAATCGAGGAACCGAACCCTCCTGGTATAGGCGTTTACCAGTCACGATCTCGAATAACACCGCACCAAGCGCGTGTATGTCCGTCCGGGCATCGGCCGGCTCACCTCTCAACTGTTCGGGGGCCATATAAGGCAGCGTGCCTGCCATATTTTGGGTCTGCGTGAAGCTCTCCGTGACATCTGAATCGCCCGGAGCCCACAAGAACTTCGCTAGGCCAAAGTCGAGCACCTTGACCTGGCCTTTGGGCGTGACCATGATGTTGCCGGGTTTCAGATCCCGGTGCACGATTCTGTGTTCGTGCGCTTCTTCCAACGCCAAAGCGATCTGAACCCCCAGCGCCACGGCCTGTGTTTCGATCACCGGGCGAGATTTCGATTCCTCCGCAAGAGAGTGTCCAGGAACGCATTCCATTACCAAATAGTCCGTGTTATTCACCTCGCCCACGTCGTAAACCGTTGCGATGTTCGGATGATTGAGTTTCGCTAGGGCGAGTGCTTCCTTGTTGAACCTCTTCCGCGCGGCTTCGTCGGGCAGCAGACCCGGAGAGAGAACCTTGATGGCGACATCGCGCTCCAACCGACCATCACGGGCGCGATATACGACGCCCATGCCGCCCGCTCCCAAGCGCGAGAGGATCTCGTACGGCCCCAGCTTTGTTCCGCTCTCAAACATCGTGAGGCTTCCCACCAGCTGATGCTCCATGAAGCTGCTCCCCGCATTTTCGTGAGCGGCGAGCAACGATTCTACTTCGTTCCGCAAGGATGTATCCTCACAGACTTGATCCAGGTAGGCGCGTCTCTCTCCCGGCGTTTGCTTGAGCGCGTCGGCGAACACCGCTTTGACTTCTTGCCAGCGTTCCGGTGTCACTCGTCAGCATCCTTCGGTGCGAGAACTTCGCAGGGCCTTACTTCGTAACTCTAAAGGAGCAATTCGTTGAGGGCATTATACATACAAGGCGCTTCCCACGATGAAGCGGCGAGAGCTTGTACACGCACGGAAGGCTGGCGAGAATGCCGTCGATCCTAGTCACGCCTTTGGGGCGCCCGTCACACCGAACGCGTCGGGCGAAATCGACAGGCCGCACAGGAATCACACTCATGGCCCACGAATCTGTATAATGCCGCCACATAATGGCGCTTCCAGTCGGCACGAAACTCGGATCCTATGAAATCGTCGCGACGCTGGGTGCGGGCGGCATGGGCGAAGTGTACCGCGCCCGCGATTCGAAACTTGGCCGCCAGGTTGCGCTGAAGATCATCCTCGAAGCATTCGCGAGCGACGCCAACCGCATGGCTCGCTTCGAGCGCGAAGCGAAACTCCTGGCCTCGCTGAATCACCCCAACATCGCCACCATTTACGGGCTGGAAGATTCTGGGGCCACGCGCGCACTCGTCATGGAGCTGGTTGAAGGTCCCACCCTCGCCGATCGCATCCGCCAGGGCGCAATCCCCCTGGACGAAGCGCTGCCGATCGCCCGCCAGATTTGCGACGCGCTCGAGTTCGCGCACGAGCACGGCGTGATCCATCGCGACCTGAAACCGGCCAACGTGAAAGTCACTCCCGACGAGGTCGTGAAGGTTCTCGATTTCGGCCTCGCCAAAGCGCTAGAAGGCGACCCTTCCTCCGCCGACATCGTCACTTCGCCCACCATTAGCCGCATGTCTACGGAAGCTGGCATCTTGCTCGGTACAGCCGCCTACATGGCACCCGAGCAGGCCAAAGGCAGAACCGTCGATCGCCGCGCCGATATCTGGGCGTTCGGCTGCGTCCTCTACGAAATGCTCACCGCCAAAATGCCGTTCCGCGGCGAGACTGTTACCGACACTCTCGCGGCCGTAGTTAGAGAAGAGCCCGATTGGTCGCTCCTGCCGTCCAAAACGCCGGTTCGCGTCCGTGCCCTGCTGCAGCGCTGCCTGCAAAAAGATCCCAAGCAACGCCTCCGCGACATCGGCGATGCTCGCATCTCGCTCGACGAGGTGGTCTCTGGCGCACCGGACGCCACCGCAACAGTCTTAGTCGCCCCCTCCACACGCGGGTCCAGGCGCTTGTGGTTCGTCGTCGCAATCGCGGCCCTTCCCCTTCTCGCTGCTGTGTTCTTTGCCTACCTCTATTTCCGCCGCATGCCGCCTGCGCCAGCTCAAGAAGTCCGCTTCCAGGTGGGACTGCCGGAAAAAACCGCCTTCAGCGGCGCCGCTCCCATTGTCTCGCCCGATGGTCGCAAGCTCGCCTTTATCCTCACCGGCGCCGATGGCAAGGCCCGCCTCTGGATTCGCTCGCTCGACACAGTCGAGGCGCATCCCCTCGAGGGTACTGAAGGCGCGAACGGCTGGCCGTTCTGGTCGCCCGACAGCCAAGCGATCGCCTTCGCGGCAGCCGGAAAATTGCTCAAAGTCGACGTCGCAGGCGGGCCTCCGCAAGTTCTGTGTAACGCAGGGCTGGTTCTTGGCGGGACTTGGACCTCTGACCATAAGATACTTTTTTCCCCGGCCGGGCCAATGCTTCAAATTCCTGATTCAGGCGGGTCCGCCGCGCCCGTGTCTTCCCATCGAGGTGGCGCGTTTCCTCAGATTCTTCCGGACGGCCGGCATTTCATCTACTCGGTCGGGCCGCCGGGCTCTGTGGGGAGCGGAATTTTCATCGACTCGCTCGACACCACAGAAAGAGACAGGCCGCCGACGAAGCTGTTTCCTTATAGCTCGCCCAGTTATTTTGTGCCCTCGGCCGATCCCGCACGGGGGTATCTGCTATTCGTGCGGCCACCCGCAGGCGGCGGGTCGGGTGGCACTCTCGTGGCCGCCACTCTGGATCTGAACAAGTGGGATGTCGTGGGTGAGCCCCTACTAATCGAGGATGGCGTGTCGAATTTCTCCGCATCTTCCACCGGCGTCCTGGTCTACGGAGGCAGCAGCGCCCCTGTCACCGGCCCCACGCGCGGAAACATTTTTGGCCATTTAACGTGGCTTGACCGCCAGGGAAAAATCACTGGAACGTTCGGAGACACAGCCCTCTACCGCACGCTTGCGATTTCGCCCGACGGCAAGCGCATCGCCTTCGAGCGCGCCGGATCGCAAAATGAGCTCAGCCGGAATCTCTGGCTCCACGACCTCGATCGCGGCGTCACGTCGCGCTTCACCTTCAGCTCCGCCTGGGACGCCGCTCCGGTGTGGTCGCCCGATGGCAGCCGAATCGCGTTCACCTCGAACGCTGCGGGCCCCTTCGACCTCTATGCGAAACCCTCGAACCTTGCCGGCGACCCCGAGGTTCTGTTCAAGGCTCCGCAGCCCAAGATTCCATCGTCCTGGTCGTCCGACGGTCGCTTTTTACTCTACTACTACGCCACTCCGCCCAGCCAGATCTGGGCGCTCTCGCTTGGAGACCACAGTGTATTCCCACTCGTGCACGATGATTTCAATAACGCAATCGGGCGGTTCTCGCCGGACATGCACTGGTTCGCCTACGATTCCGACGAATCCGGGAAAAATGAAGTCTACGTACGGCCTTTCAACGCCCCTGCCGGTTCCGCTGTGTCGGGCGCAACTCCGATCTCCGGCAAGTGGATGGTGTCCAAAGGCGGCGGCACCAATGCTCTTTGGCGGCGCGACGGAAAAGAGTTGTTCTATATTTCCTCCGACGCTTTCATGATGGCCGTCGACGTCAATACCAGCGGAGTCTTCCAGGCGGGAATTCCCAAGCAGCTCTTCAAGACTCCTCCGGACGTCCTGTTCTATGATGTTTCCGCGGACGGCAAGCGCTTCCTGATGCCCGCGCCTCTCGGTTCCGGCGCGGACTCGACCTTCACTGTGATCCTCAATTGGCAGGCGCAACTGAAGAAGTAGGGAAGTCGGCAGAGACGACATAGAATGCCCGCAAATGCCTACGTCCGACCTGGTCGGGCTCGCGATCTTGCCGGCTATAATTTGGGCAGCAGTTGCAGTCGTGCACGCCTAGCGGGTCCCATTTGCCCAAACCCTCCGATCTGCACGGAGCGCGAAATCTAAGTAGGAATTGGAGCTAGGAGTTCAATCTCGGGCGCTACAAACGCGGAGAGTGTGCGGGTACACGACGCGAAGACGTGGATCGCTAACGCCATGGACGCTCAGTGTCCACTGCTCGGGTCTCTCGATCCGCTGGGGTAGTTCGATGTCGATCTTTTCGACCGTTTGAATCATGTGCAACTGAAACCGGGCGGTAGCCACTACGGTCTGACGGCCAGAAGCGTCCGCAGCGATCGGAAGACTTTCGTCCACTCGTGGCGGTGAACTGAAAAAGACTCCAAACCCTCCCGTGTTAATCTCCGGGGCCGCCGGCTGCCCCTCAGCCCTGGGCTCCCTGATCTCGCGCCCCCAGTTGCCAGGTGGAAGGGCTAGTCCGAACACTCGGATGCCTTTGCCTATCATCATGCTCTCGACCTTGCTCTCGGCGATGCGGCTGCGGTTATCTTGTCCGTCCGACAGCATGAAAATGGAATCCCCGAACTGCGGATGGCCGAACTGTTCTGATATGGAGGCAAGCGCGTCCCAGACCGCGGTTAAGCCCTTCGGACTGTACTCCGCCGATTCGCTCAGCTGCGCGAATTCGACGCTGAGGGGTCCCCGTTCCCGGGTCAGCGGCACTATGTCCAGAACGCGATCGGAAAAAGTCACGAGCCCCATTTCGTCGTCGGGTCTGGACGATTCCATTAGGCTGCGTGCCAACGCTATGTTGCCCTTCCAGTTGTCGTGCATGCTGCCGCTTGCATCCAGGGCGACGATAACTCGGCGCGGCGATTCATCCCGGATCACCGAAACGATCCGCACGGGCTTGTGATGAATGGACGCCTCGAAATTCGCCGCAGTTAAATCCGAGAATACCGCTCCGCGCGTGCCGATAACGCTCGCGGCAATAACCCGCCTCAAGCACGCATCTTCTTGCGCCCTGACGCGAGTGGCGCACGATAAACCGGCAATCACGATCAAAACGGAAAGGAGTCGGCGCACGGTCTCTTATTAATACGCCCCCTTCTCGTAAATCACAAACGGGACCCGCCTTGTTGGTACGGGGAGAGGTGCCGAGTTGGAATTGCTAGGTGAGCCGAGATACGTGGAAGAGTTCCGCCCGTAATGAAAGAAATAGCAATGGCCCGCGTGGGTTAGCCCACGCCCTGATCGTAAGGGCACACGTCGCGTTGGCGAGGCCCGGACTGTGATCTCAGATAAAGCAGCCGAGGCTATCTCCAAAGCCTTGTTGTACTCGGCCGTCGGGCCACACGACGATCGGCACCAGGCTCCCGAATTTGCGGGCTTCGTCGAGCACACTTTGGCTTAACTCCACGCGCCGTTCGTCATATGCGACGCCTTCGGTGTCCCATTTGCGGAGAAGCTTCACGCACGCGTCACAACCCCGTATCGTATAGACGACCGGAACTTCTTTTGTTGAGTCTTGATTCATGGCGTTATGGGTGGTTCGGAATATTGAGAGCCATCGAAAGAAGCGCACGAATCTCTTGGATTGCTTCTTTCCGCCAAACGGGGAAACGCGGACTGATTTTGGCAATCAGTTGCTGCACGAAGGCCGGCCGGACTTCATCGGGCACCGTGGCGTATGTCGTGCCCGGCGGTAGGCCCAGATTCGTGCTGATTTCTCCGACTACTGCAGCCAACTCTTTATGTGCGCTGGCCGAGCGCTCCAGAAAATGAGCTATATATCGTTGGTCGCTTGTGTAGAACACGAAGACTGGTATCGCGCGCGACTTACCGTTATTGCTGAGATATTCGTCCATGATGTCCGGATTTTCATCGCGCCGGAAAACGCGCAGCTCGGCGCCGGTCGCTTCGGCAATGCGAACGACTGTAGGAAGCTCGCGGTAGACGTCCCCGCACCAGTCTTCGGCTAGCGCCAGAATCTTTGCCGGGCCGTTTGGCAAGGCGGCCGCCCTCTTGAAAAAAGCGAGATCATCCGCAGTCACCGCCGGATCCTTGTAGAACTGCTCGAACTTGTCGCGATTCACCTTTGCCTGGGCCAAGAAATCGGCGTAGCGAAGTCCCTGTTCAAAACGGGCGGGCGTAACCACGCTGGTTGTTTCGAGCATGCTCTCCTCCGGACAGGTCAGCGAAACGAATCGTACACTTGGTTAGATGCGCGTAGGGGGATCTAGTTTCGACAAGCTTCTCGAAGTAGCCCCGTGAACCCACCCCAAAGGGGATAAAAAGCGCGAATGCGCTGCCCCTACTCGCCGTCTAGAAAGGCCGTCAGCGCTTGCTGGAATTCGTGGGGCTTTTCGATATGCGGGATGTGCCCGCAGTCGGGAACCACGACGAGCGTGCCGTGCGGAATATCCTTTGCCGCGGCGCGGCCGAGTTCCACGAAATTGCCCATCTTCACGCGGGCTTCAGCCGATGCGTAGTCAGCAAGCGGAACCGTGTGGTCCTTTTCGCCGACGATTATGAGGGTAGGCGGCTGAAGCAGGTGGTACTCATATCGAACCGGTTGTTGGTAAATCAACTGGTACGCGAGAGCCGAAGCCTTGGCCCAGCGCGCATACTCGCCGCTTAGCGTCACGCGAATCTGCACCTCCGCGAGCGGGTTGGAGAGCTGTGGCAGGGGATTCGCGAAGTAATGCGCATAGAACGCGCGGATCTTCCCGGGGTCCGTATTCGCGAGCTCCGCTTGATAAAGCAAGTCATCCGTCTGCGCTGGGATGTACACCCGATAATCCTCCAGGCCGATGGGATCCTCGAGGACCAGTTGCGCCACTCGCTCCGGGTACATCAGCGTGAAACGAACTGCGAGCATCCCTCCGGTGGAATGTCCGATCAACGTCACCTTCTGGATTCCAAGCGTGTCCAGCAGGTGTGCGGTATTCGCCGCCAGAAGCTGAAAGCTGTAGCGAATATCCGGCTTCGAGGACTTTCCCCAGCCGATTTGGTCGGGCACGATCACGCGATAGCCCCGCTCGGCGAGCCACTGAGCCACATCGCGCCAGTAATATCCGCCGAAGTTCTTGCCGTGCATCAGCACGACGACGCGGCCATTTGCCGCGATGGCTGGATGCACATCCATGTACGCCATGCGCGAGTCCTGCCCTTCGATCTCGAGCGGCAGAAAGTGCACTGGCCATGGATAGGGGTACTCTTCGAGTGCGATTCCGAGAGGTTTCAGTTCGGCCGGCGCGGCCGTCCGCTGGCCCTGAAGTCGTGGGCTTAGCAACAGGGACATCACAAGAATTGCGAGGCCTATCTGGCAGCCAGTTCGTTTCGATCTCATGTGATCCAGAATTTCCGGCTTGGACGCCCGGCTCTCTCAGGAGGGAATTGTCGACTTGAATCCGACCGTCCTACCGTACCGCGTTACCTAAGGTTTGGTCGGAACCTTTCCGGCAGCCCCTCCCTTGGTTGAGTCATCGGTTGTCGGCGGGGGTAGATGATTGAGACGAAGATAGATGGACATCTGGCCGTACTCTTCGCTCTCGTGGGTGATGATGTACATGAGGGCCACGAGGTGGGTGACCTGTCCAACAGGAGCTCGTACCAACGCGTTGGCGTTTTCGGCGGACAGCTCGCTGAAGGACATTTGACATTGCGTCACGGACGCGGCGAGCGCGTTGACCATCGCCTCCTTCGGTTCGGTTGGTTCAACGGTCTTCGGTTGGGAGCCATTGATATTGCTGCAGAGGGTTGATTGGACATCGGCGATATGTGCGACGAGCTGTCTGAAAGTCCGCATGCCTTCTGCCGGCGTGAAATCGTACAGGTTGTCAGGCATCTCGCGAGCAGCTTTCAAGGTATTCTCGGAAACATTCACAAATACATTTCTCGTTTCCGCTGTGAGGGCGCTATCGGTCTGATTGAGCTGCGTAGTCAATCCTTGGGGTTTATTCTGCGCCCGCGTCGTGACCACACAAAGGAGCAAGGCAAGGCCCAGCGTGAGAATCTTCACGATCATTCCTCCTGAAATGAATCGAACGCGCGGGTGGCCCAATCGACCGCTTTAGTTTATCCGGCCGTTCGAAACGCCGCCGTATTCTTCGACCGCCAGAATCAATTCCTTCCGGAGATCCAATTCCAATCCAGTGTCGATACGGATGTGTACAGCGGAGACGGACTCGCTCACGATGCTGCACGGTAAGGGGACTTTGCATTGACGGATTGCAACGAGCAACACCACCGATTTGCCGAACCAGCCAGAATAGGCACCTGAATAACCCTTTGCTCCATCGGCGATCATGTCGATCAACCTCTCTATTCTAGCGGAGGCACTGACTTCTTATAGCGAGAAGGGAATCCCCAATCTGTTCAATTCTGAACACTTAGCCCGCGAGGAATCGCCTCAAGGCTCAGGCCCTCAGTGCAAGCGCGAAAGAACTACGCTCGCGCCAAGTAAATTTTGTAGATACCATACTCATACGCCCCATTTCCGCCTTGCCGCTGAACGTAAGTCACCCGCCAGGGCTGGCCGTGCTTCTTGATGACCTGTCCATTTTCCGGCACAACGGCTTCTCCGCTCGGGTCAACGACAGTGTCGTGCTCTCGAACCTCGCCGTCGTAATAGAAAACGATCCGTTTCTTTTCTCGCATGGCACCCAGCTTGAATTTTTCAGCTCGATTTGTAAAATATCGGCATTCCGTCTGGGGGACGCCATGGCCGATCCAGCTGCATATACTTGGTATGCGGCTTACCAAACGGCGGTCTTGGGGACAGGACCCGGTTCGCTTGGTTCCCGGATCGACGCAGCATTTGCGTCGATTCAAGAAAGACTCAATTCTTCCTCCGCCGTTGACGATGCAGAACGTCACGAAATTGAAGACGCTCTACTCGTGCTTCATGCATTAAGGGCCGAAATCGGTCCGTAGAGGCTTCGAAATTTTAGATCCTTTGGGCTAGGTGGTCACCCGGCTCGCCTAAACTTTCTTATCTGCCGGATGCCCACTGTCTGCCGTGGCTGCTATTGATAACAGCTTAAGCGCGTACCACACAAATGCATGTACTTCGAGAAGTCTTGCCTTATTGGCCTGCTTGTCTGCCGCTGTTAGAAGTCCGTCCTCAGCCGCCCTCAAGTGGTCCACAACCCCTTGCACCCTAGGGTCCATATCCCACCTGTACGACGTGGCTGTCTCGTTGGGGAATACAGTTTCTACGGTATTTCGAGTCCGAAATATACGGGTTACCTTTATCAGCTCCTGTGACCCCGCAACAAAACCCGCGCTGGGTGATCGACTGCCGAAGCTGCCTCGCGTCCTTCGTCCATTCAGAGATTGGATCCGATCGGAAATTGATCGACTATCTACATCCCACGAAGCCCCGATTTCCAGATGAGGGCCAAGAAATGGAGTGCCCGTCGTGCAAGACCAAAGCCCTCTATCACCATGAGGATTTGCGATACGACCCCTGAGGCTGCAGTGGATCGGTGGGCGTCCGGGTTGCATGTTAAAATTCGCTCATGAGTCCATTCGCATGCAGAATCGTGGATGTGAAAATACCGGCGAGTGGGGATGGGCAGATTACCCTGGAATTTGAGGGCCAGCGCCTAACCTTACCGATTCGCCCACTCAGTCTCTACCTGCCTTGGGTCAAGAGCTGGAAAGCCGGCGACGAGATATCGTGCCACGTCTCCGAGAACCGTTCTTGTGGTTTGCGGAACGGCACGAGCCATATAGACCCGTTGGTTCTAGACGGCCCGGCGTACAGAGTGTTGAAAGAATGGGCGAGCGGCACGCCACTACTCCATGGTGAGGACATCGTTCAGGAGATTGCGACCGGGAGACAAGGCAAAATCGACGCAATAGGCAGTGAAGTCACACATGGTCGCGAGACACAGACAAATTGGCGCGTCGCTTTTGCAGATGGCAAGGCACCACCGCTGTTGACGTTTACGAACCGATCTCAGCTCCGCTTGGTGAGATGTCCACACGGCGACCCGGAGCCAGGATTTTATCCCGCCGAAGGTATTTTATAGAGCTGGGCGAATCCTCTGTCAGAACGATTTGCATCGCGTTCTACTCCGGCGTCCAGGCTATCAGGGAGAGGCAACTAAAGCGCAGGGGACCACATCCTGTGCAATAGGGTGTCGATTGCCATGACTATGCTGGAGTTGAAGGTCAAATTGAAGGTGCAGCCCACGGCGGGTCTTCTCGTTTGCGGAGCCGTAATTGCCGCCTCGCTCCTGGGTCCGAAGCAAGTGTCCGCGCACGCGGCCACCGCCTTACTTGCCCAATCACAGCAGCAATCGACTCCGCAACCCGTCTCCTCATCGAACCAGGAAACGAGGACGACTCTTGCCGGATCCTGGCAGCTGAATCGCGAGGAAAGCGATGATCCTCGGCAGATCGTTCGAGATGTGGAACCTCCAAGCAGCGGCAGCACGGGCGGCGCTCCGGGACCCGGTAACGCCGGGGGAGGTTATCCGGCAGGCGGTGGTTATCCCGGGAACGGAGGTAATCCTGGAGGTGGAAGTTATCCCGGAGGTAGAGGCTATCCCGGAAGCGGCGGTTATCCGGGGGGAGGCTACCCGGGCGGAGGGCGTCAGGGAGGTTATCCGTCAGAGGGGCAAAACAGCGCACGGGATATTGAAGACAACCCGAAAATGCAGCCGCTGATTCACCCTTCGGGGCTGCTAACAGTTGAACTGAAAAGCCCCGAGTTCGATGTGACGGACTACGATCACAACAAGTTGACGTTATACACGGACGGGCGGAAATTGCAGAAGACCAAGGACAACAGCAATCAGGAAGTTGCGGCCCACTGGGACGGAAGTCGCCTTGTGTCGGACGAAAAAAGTCCGCTGGGCGGGAAAATGAGCCGAACGTTCGAATTGTCCAAAGACGGTCGACAGTTGTTCGAAACCCTGCACATAGCCAACGGTCGATCCGATACGCCGATCATCATTCGATATGTTTACGACATCGCCAGCTCGAAATAGTCCAAATAAAATTCGAGGGTGGAAGGCACAGGCCGGCTGCCTCAGTTTGACGAAGTCGCCTTTTGATCCTTGACCTGCAATTCATTTACTACCTGCTGCACATTTGGAACTGCTGAGGCGACCTTTTCGGCTTGTGCGCGCCTGCCTTGAGAATTAACCTCGCCGGTCAATGTCACGACCCCATTCTTCACGTCATACTTAACGTCCTTGTGGAGCCTGTACTGGATGAGAGCTGCGTCGAGATTTTTCTCGATAGCATCGTCCAGATCCGAATTGACTGTCTTGGCTTCACTTGCTGCTGCCGGCGGAATCACCCCGATCTGGTTTGACACGACTTGCCCGCCCGCAATGGAATTGGCAATGGACGCAGCTTGTGCCTTGTCACCGTCAGACTGAACGTGTCCGCCAAGGGTAACCACGCCTTTATCGCGATCCTGGCTCACCGAGACATCCTGGAGACCGGCTTGGTCCAGCGACTTGCGGATGCTGTCAGAAACATCGGGTGACTTCGTCGTCGCTGAGCATCCCGCAACGGTTCCGACAATGAATAGCGTGACCAAAGTTGCGAACAATCTGACGTTTTTCATGTTTCTCCTTTCATGTGGCTAAGATCTTTGAATTCGCTTCCACTCACGCAATCAGGGAGCCAGGACACTACTCTCTGAGGGCAAGGCTTGGCCCAGATGACACAATGCTTCTCACCTATCCCCCGGGGAAGCTTGTGGAGTCGCTCTGCTCACTCCAAAAACGACAATATAAAATGGACGAAGATGGATGTCTGTTCGATTCGAGACACACCGACGTTGTGTTTGATTTCACCCTCAGCATCTCTCGCGGCAGTTCACTAGTCAGGTGCTGGTCTGGAAATCGTGACCCAATAAGCATTTACGCGGAATCGTTTCCAGCTGAAACGCCTCTGAAAACCCACAATCACCAACTGTCCTGTTCCGAACAGACTTGCGCGAAGTGCTATGTCAGGCTGAATGTCCCCTTACTTAGCCCTGCCTAACCCCTTATGGGCCTCAGGAGAATGCCTTGGCTGCATCCGAGCATCGAATCTCGGCACGATTTGGGCTAGATACTCCGCACTCGTTTCATAGCGTGGTGACGCTGTCCGGGTGGTCGAACGGGTCTGATGCTTCCACAACCGGCTTTGGCGTCAGGTACTACCTGGCGGTCTCCCATATGGTGGTTTTAGAATGACGCCCATAGACGCCATGAACGCCGCTGCGGAACCTCACACCGAGGATCGAGCTGGCATTGAGCTGGTCGAGCTCCGACTATCGAATTCCAGACTGAGCTCAATATTGAACGCTTCAAAGCTCAATGCGATCATCGTCACAAACCCAGACGGCGTGATTACGCTTTTCAATTCCGGTGCCGAACGGATGCTCGGTTATACCGCTGCTGAGATAGTTGGTAAGCAGACTCCTGCGATTTTTCACCTGGAATCTGAAATCGTGGCGCGTGGTCAGGCCTTCAGCGAGCGTTTGGGTCGGCCGATGCGAGGATACGAAGTATTCCACGGAGAAACCGAAGAGCTAGAGTGGACGTACGTTCGAAAAGACGGCACGCATCTGATGGCCTGCGTTTCCATTAGCCCGGTTGTCGATGCCCACGGAAAGGTCATCAGTTACGTGGGCATCGCCCAAGACATCACCAAGCGCAAGGAGTCTGAGTCCAAACTTCACTTGTTGACCGAACGTCTCTCGCTTGCGACCTCCGTCGCTGCGGTGGGTGTCTGGGAATGGGATGTTGCCAACAGCGCCATGACTTGGGATGACACGATGGTCAAGATTTACGGGTTCTCGTTAGACAAGGAATCGCCTTATGGGCAATGGCGCCGGGCCGTTTACCCGGAGGACTTGCCTCTGGCCGAAGGAGCTCTGAAAAAAACACTCGAAGAAAAGGCTCGGGCCACAGTGGAGTTTCGAATCACTCGCCCGGACGGCACCGTGCGTCATCTTTCAGCGGCGCAAGGCCCGGTCCTTGACGAGGCGGGAAATGTTAGCAAGATTATCGGCGTCAATATCGACGTTACCAACCGAAGGAAGGTGGAGACAGATTTGCTGCGGGCTAAGGACGAAGCCGAGGCAGCGAACCGAGCGAAGAGCGAGTTCCTCGCGAATATGAGCCATGAAATCCGCACGCCCATGAACGGAATCATGGGGATGACGGAACTTGTTCTCGACACGGAACTCGACTCTAAACAACGCGAGTATTTGAATCTGGCAAAGATGTCAGCCGATTCGCTCCTCTCCCTGATCGACGACATTCTGGACTACTCGAAGATTGAGGCCGGAAAGCTGGAGATCGACGCGATTGCATTTAGCTTGGGCGATTGTCTAGGTGACACGATAAAGACGCTCAGCCTTCGCGCGCACCAGAAAGGTTTGGAGCTGGTCTTTGAGATTGAGCCGAATGTCCCGGACTCGCTGATCGGAGATCCTGGTCGTGTCAGGCAGATTATTCTGAACTTAGTGGGTAATGCCATCAAGTTCACGGAAATGGGCCAGGTGGTCTTGTCAGTACAGTTGATGACCCATGTGGCCGAGGAGCTTCAACTTCGTTTTACGGTCACTGACACTGGGATTGGAATTCCACTGGACAAGCAAGCCCCCATATTCGAGGCATTTGAGCAAGCCGACGGATCCATGACCCGGAAGTACGGGGGCACCGGGCTGGGCCTTGCGATTTCATCTCGCCTTGTTGAATTGATGGGCGGAAAAATCTGGGTCGAAAGCGAGTTGGGTACAGGAAGCCGTTTTCATTTCACTGCAAACTTCAAGGCGCAGGAATCGACAGAAGATTAACGCGCCCGCAACCTCGCGAGGCTTGATGACGCTCGGCGGAGTCGGTTTTCAGCGTCGCAAACATCCGAGCGGTTCTTACCGAGGCGTTAAAGACCTGTAGGTGTAGAATTCTGCTATGTCGAAACGTACCGCCAAGCCACGGCTGTCAGTGGAACAACTGGAGATTGTTGGCGCGTTCTCTGATTACGCCTTCGAATATCCGAAGTTGGATTTCGAAGCGGTCGCGCGGAAAGTCATAGGGGTCAAGAAACCATTCCCCGATACGCCGACCGGCAAACTGTTGCGCCACGAGTGCAAGGCGATTTTTGACCGCGAACGGGCCAAGTAGACTACTTCGCTGCCGATTTAATCACGCCGGGCAGAGCCTGGTCAGAGCCTACAGACTGCGGGGCCCCCAGGCTCTTTGGTGCGCTTCGGAACGTAACTCTCGTCAGCCAAAAGTCATTGATGCTTTTGACGAGCTCCTCGAACTCCGTAAAATCCTGCGGCTTGGTGAGAAAGCAGTTCGCCATGAGTCGGTAGCTTTGCACGATGTCGTTTTCCGACTGCGACGTGGTCAGGACAACTATCGGGATCGATCTGAGATGGGGGTCCGACTTAACCTGAGCCAGCACTTCAAGGCCGCCCAAGTTGGGCATTTGCAGGTCCAGCAGGATAAGTTGAGGGCGCGGTGCGTCTAAGTAGGGCCCTTGATATCTCAGAAACGCCAGAGCCTGTAGTCCGTCGGTCACCACATGGAGATGCACGGTTTTATTGATTTCAGACAGAATCTCCCGAAGTAGCCGGGCGTCACCTTGATTGTCATCGACCAGTAGAACATGCATGGACCTTGCTCCCATTCTTCCTCGACGAACTAGGGCAATTCCGGCACACGGTGGATCAACCGAGGTGGCTGGGTGAGGTGTGACTCTTACAGCAGGAGACTCTATTATGACGGGTCCTCTGGCCGATTCAAGGGCTACTAAAAAGAAGTGACCAATCTAGTAAACAGTAACTTCACCGCCAGCAGGATTCCCTATTTTGCATCTAGGGCATTCGTCGGCTTTAGTTGCGGCTTGGAGACCTTCGCACGTTAGTAGAGATGGTAGACTCCCCAGCTAATGGCCGTCGCTCGCCAAACCGTGCGTCTGCTTTCGATGATTGTGCTGACCACTTTGTTAGGTGGGTTTACCGTCCTGCTCGGCCAGACACAAGAAGAGAATTGGAAGGAGTGCGCGGGCAAGGATCCCGAGCAGAGCCTGATGGCATGCTCTGCGCTCATACAGTCCAAACGGGGAACTGATCTCAGCCGCGCGAAGGCGTTTTATGACCGGGGTCTGGCGTACGCCCGCAAGCCTGATTATGACCGCGCAATTCAGGACTACGATCAGGCACTTCGACTGAATCCGGACTTTTCCGACGCGTTACGCCAACGAGCTGTCGCCTTGGCCCATGCGAATGATTACGAGCACGCCATCCACGACTACGATCAGGCGTTGCGACTGAATCCAACAGATGCGATTGCGCTTTACGATCGGGGCCTCGCGTACGCGCACAAAGCCGATTTCGACCATGCCATTCAGGATTACGATCAGGCGCTACGCCTGAATCCCAACTCCTCCGATTCCTTTTACGGTCGCGGCTTGGCGCACTCGCACAGGGGCGATTACGACCGGGCCATTCAGGACTACGATCAGGCGCTACGGCTGAATCCAAACATTGCCGATTATTTTTACGGCCGTGGCTTGGCGTATTCGCTCAAGGGCGATTACGGCCATGGCATTCAAGACTACGATCAAGCGCTACGACTGGATCCAAACATTGCAGGTTATTTTTACGGGCGCGGTTCAGCGTACTCGCACAGGGGTGATTACGACCACGCCATTCAGGACTACGATCGGGCACTGCACCTGAACCCAAACTTTGCCGATTCTTTTTACAGTCGTGGGTTGGCGTATGCGCGCAAGGGCAATTACGATCGCGCCATTCAGGACTACGATCAGGTCCTGCGAATCGATCGGCTCTACGTAGACGCACTCTATAGTCGTGGCCGAGCGTACTTGCACAAGGGCGATTATGACCACGCGATAGAGGATTCCAGTGAGGCCCTGCGGATTAACCCCAAACACTCCGATGCGCTCATCCTCCGGGGTGATGCTCACATTCACAAGCAGGACTTCGGCCTGGCAGTCCAAGATTTCGATCTCGCCCTTCAACTGAATCCAGATTCAGCCGATGCGTTCTATAACCGCGCGAGGGCTTACCAGTTCACCGGCCAGTACGATCTTGCGATTCCCGACTATGGCCAGGCTATTCGCCTAAAACCCAACGATGCTGATGCATTCTTCAGCCGCGGGTTAGCGTACTCGAGTAAGGGCGATGATGACCGCGCGATCCAGGACTACGATCAAGCTTTGCGGATCAATCCAAGTTACGCCGACGCGTTCGGGACCCGGAGCCGGGCGTACATGCACAAGGGTGATTATCTCCGCGCGATGGCGGACGCCGAACGGTACCATTGGCTGAAGAGCAGCGCTTTGGAAGATGCGATCCGGCTTATTCTGCTTGTCTTCTCCGTTGCGGCTGCCGCGGGATTTATGCGCAAGCGGTTTCGAAAGGACACTGCGCTGGGTCGGGAACCGTATACCAGGATTTTCAATTTTGGGAACTAGGCCTGATTCCGCCGCTACGATGCCGCGTAGTGCGTTCCGAACTCCACGAGTAGTGCATTCACGTTAGGTTTCTGGGAGCACGGATTTGTCGATCTCATTGCGGGTCAGTTTGTTCCTGTGTTTTCTCATTGGTGTTATCGGCACAGCCGGGTCACCGTCGCAGAAGTCCTTAACGCCGACATGGCGCGCGGACCTGAGTTCCGCTTTGGGGGCGTGCCGCTCGCCTTCGTATACGCAGGCAAGTACGAAATTAAGGGGCAATCCGTAACGTCGCTCTGGTTCACGAGCGGTAATGCATTGGTTGCGACATTCGTGGTCAGCCGTGTCGACAGGAACGCGGAACCGCCCACTCGACGCGCGGCCAGCGATTCTGGATTACCGCTGCAACTCCGGGCTATATTCCTCGACGCTGCCACCGGCAACATTACAGCCAACCGGGCTTGGCCGACTGAATCCCGATGGTCTCGGATCACCGCGGTTAACGACGGTCGATTTCTGGTTCAGTGTGGGAATGAGCTGACTTTATACTCGTCGGATTTCTTGCCAATTCAGCATGCGAGACTACCCGATCGCAAAGAGGTGGACGCTTGGTTAGCGCTCCCTCCTCGCGCGGAAGGTAAGACCATCGTCATGGCGGCATCCAACAGAACATCGGGGTCCTTTCTATGGTTAGACATAGACACGCTTAAAGTTGTCCGCTCGTGGGAAGGAAATCTGAACGCACATATTTCAGTCACCGACGACAGGATAGCGCTGAGTACGAATTGTCGATCTCCCGATGGAGTTCAAAAGTCCGGCGTCTCGGCTGGTTGCCGGCCCTCGGGTGTCAAAATCAGAGATCTTTCTACAAACTGGGAAACTGCGACGCAGGCCAGCGACCTCGGACTTGAACTCCTACGTGATCCAGGTTGGAAAACGATTGCGCCCGCGGGCGACTTGGGACTTAGGTTCATAAATGACGAGACGTTGCTACTATCCGGAAATTCGTTTTCCGGTCAGCCACTCCGATTAATTCGCGCTGACGGCTCGCCCATATTCAGTGAGCCTCTACCACCTGCTAGCAGCAGTTTTCGTTGGAATGCGATCGAGGTCTCGGTCGGCGGGACGCGGTTTGTTGTTCCAGGCTATCGGACACAGGGCAGGGTCCCATCTCTGGACATAACCCGGCACTCGAGACTCGAAAAGATTCTCCTCTACGACACATCTACCAACTCGGAGGCTCGTATTTACGAAGTGCGGGGCCCTAAAATCGAAGACGAAAGGCAATTAGTGCTCTCGCCTGACGGTTCAAGCCTTGCGATCTTGAACGGTGAAACAATCGAGCTCTTTAAATTTGCTCCTACCGAAAACTCCACCGATACGCGCTAGACGTCTGCCACTCGCCAGGATACCTTGCTGTCAAAACACGGGGCGATACCGTCTCGGCTTACTGAAAGCCGGAACCGTCAACACAGAGAGAACCTTGCCGTAGAACACGAGACAATCCAAGGCCAGGAGTCTCAAGGTCGGTTGGGCGGTGCCGTCGAACTAGTCTGGATACGCAGGCCCGGACCTCCTCGATGAATCCAGCCGAGTCATCGTCTTGTACTGCGAGTCGCATGTGCCGTGACATGATACGCGATGGATTCGAAATGCAGAAAGGTTCGAGCTGAGCTGACAGCCTCCGTTCGGACAGGTGGGATTGCAACTTCAACCCCTCTTATGTTCGACTACTCCCCATGGACACGACACAAGCCAAACCCACGGATCTCATCCCGGCACTCGACTCTCTTTCCATGTCTAGCAAGTCCGCCGACACTCTCATGGAGGCCATCGTGGCTCTGCTTCACGAAAAGCTCACGCGCTACAATTGGGTCGGCTTCTACATGATGGAAAAGGATGGAGATAGTGACGTTCTGGTCCTTGGCCCGTTCAAGGGAGCCAAGACGCCCCATACCCGCATCCCTCTGAACCAGGGCATTTGCGGCGCCGCCGCTTCCACGGGACAGACCGTCGTTGTTGATGACGTGAATTCCGATCCCCGCTATCTCTCCTGTTCTATTGAAACCAAGTCAGAAATCGTCGTCCCGGTTCGCGCTCACGGCAAAGTTGTCGGCGAGCTCGACATCGACTCGCACGTCGCCGCCGCCTTCGGCCCCGATGATCGCGCTCTCTGCGAACACGCCGCCGTCGTCCTGGGCCGATTCCTTGAGCGTATACCGAGCTAGCCGCAGGCAGGAACGCTCGGGATCAGATTCTTGCGAACACCGTGGAATATGAGAGTGCCAGTTGTACGGCTTGAAGTAGCTGGGACTCACCAGGGTCCAGCCCCTCTCGAAACCAGTTGGAAACAGGAGGAAGAATGTCGCAAGTGTGGTTAGTTACGGGCAGTTCTCGCGGTCTGGGGCGCGCCATTGTCGAGGCCAGCCTTGCAGCCGGTAATAAGGTCATGGCGACAGGCCGAGACACCGAATCACTTAGCGATCTGTCGGACCGCTACGGTAATCAGGTGAAACTATTTGCGCTGGATGTGACCGACGAGTCCGCCGCGGCTGCTGCCGTGAAGACAGGTATCGATACGTTTGGCTCGCTGGACGTCGTTGTCAACAACGCAGGATACGGCAATCTCTCGTCTGTCGAAGACACACCCCTCTCGGATTTTCGCGCGCAAATTGAAACGAACCTCTTCGGGACGATCATTGTGACAAAGGCAGCCCTTCCGTATTTCCGCGAAAGGAAGGGCGGTCATTTTGTTCAATTTTCATCGATGAGAGGAAGGATTGGACCTCCGGGTCGCGGACCCTACTCGGCTGCGAAATGGGGCGTTGAAGGTTTCTCCGAAGTATTGTCGCGCGAAGCATCTCCGCTAGGCGTTAAGGTCACCATTGTTGAACCAGGTGGCTTTCGCACCGACTTTGCGGGAAGTTCTACAAAGCTAAGCGAAGGGCGTCCCGAATACGATTCGACAGTTGGCGCGACCGCCAGGTTTCAGCGTGACTACAATGGAAAGCAGCCGGGCGATCCGAAAAAGGCTGCTCAAGCAATCGTTCGTCTGACTCAGGAGCAAAATCCACCGCTGCAGCTTTTACTCGGCAGCGACGCGTACAATGGCGCAGAAAAGAACGACCTTGCGCGGTTGGAAGAAGCCAGAAGATGGAAAGAGCTCAGTTTGTCGACTGATTTCTAGCTTCGTCTCAAAGGAGGGCCCATGACTAGACTTGGGTAAAAGCGCTTACCCTGCGCGCTGATCCGCGACAAGGTCATCTACCAGTCGCAAAACGTGCTCCGTCGACATCAGGTCGAAGTGGTCGGCGTTCCCCGACACCCGAATCGCGCTTTCGGGAAATTCTTCACCGAGAATACCGCTGTCAAGATTCTCGAGTCTCAGCCCGGCCAGCGCGGCTCTCGACCCTGAATCGTTGGAGAACACCAAGCGGAGAACCCGGACGCGCTCGCGTGCAGCCCGAAACCGCCGCGCGAATACCTCGAATCCCGGCTCGTCGCGGAATGGTCTCACGATATCCGCCGCAACCCGCTGCAACACTCCGATATCACCCTGGAACTTGCGCAGCACCTTCACCAGATATTCTTGAATGTTTAGCCAATCATCCAGTGAGCCTGCTGTGTCACCGAGCCGCCGCAATTCGGCAACGGAGATTTCGGGATGCTCGGGAGCAAGAGCCGCAAGCACCTGCGAGACGAAGCACGTATCGAGATTCAAATTGCATTCGAGCGACAAGAAGGCGTCAATCGCCGGTCCCGGCTCGTCTGTGGGACCGAGCAGGAGCTCAAAGCCCATATCGGCGCCCAGCGAGAATCCAACCATCACGATGACCCTCGGTTGATGCCGTTCAGCGACCTCCCGCAGCCATTCGCGCAGGATGATCACATGATCGGCGAGCGACAAAGAAATCCGGCTGCTGCGTTCTGGCTCGCAGCCGTAGAGCGTCGGACTCACGCCACGATACGACAAGCGCTTTAGAATCGGTTCGAAATCTCGATGATCCAGTCCCAGGCCGTGTAGAAAAAAGACCAGGATGTCGGAACGAACCTGGTTATCCACATATTGCAAATGATCGCCGATGATTCGCGGATCGAGGGTTGTCCGATTCAGTTTGCGACAGATCCGTTCCGTAAGCTTGAATCGGCTCTCGGTCAGTTCATGGGCGGTCACTAACGGAGCCGGAGTTTGGGCTTCCTCCGACGCTTCTATTGCATTAAGCAGTTCGGCAGCGCTCTGCCAGCGGTCCGCTGGGCGTTTTTCCAGGCACTTCATTACCGCGGATGCCAATTGCAGTGGAATCCCCGGTCTCCGGTTCGAGATTTGGTCCGGTGGCTTTGTCAAATGTGCCGCTATCATTTGCTGTGCCGTTGTGGCTTGAAACGGCAAACGGCCCGTTAGCATCTCGTACGCCAAGACACCGACGCCATATATATCTGCTCGGTGATCTATTGTCTCCCCGCCTGCCTGTTCCGGCGCCATATACGCAGGCGTTCCGAGGATTGTTCCGGCAGCAGTCGTGAGACCGAAAGTCGCAGTCGTCTCAGGTTCCGACATATCACTAATTGCTTTTGCGATTCCGAAGTCGCACACGAGCGCGTGCCGATCGCTCAGTAGCACGTTTTCCGGTTTGATGTCACGGTGGACTACGCCGCGAGTATGCGCGTAGGCGAGCGCATCGGTTACGTGGCGTAGAATGCGAACGCCTTCTTGCACGGGCAGCTGGCCTCCGCGCTTAATCCGCTCCCGCAGTGTTTCTCCTGCGATGTACGGCATCACGAAGAACAGAACGTTGCCTGACTCGCCGGAATCGATAAGTGGCAAGATGTGCGGATGGGTGAGCTGCGCTGCAATGCGAATTTCGCGGAAGAATCTCTCCGCGCCTTCGGGCGTGGATTTCTCATGCGAAAGCACCTTGATCGCCACTACCCGATCATGCCGGGCATCACGCGCTTGGTACACTTCCCCCATCCCGCCTGCGCCGAGCAGGGTAGTGACCTCATAAGGGCCGAGCCGTGTACCGGAAGTGAGCGGCATTAGTAGCCGTGATTATACCCCCAGGAAAGTTTGCCGTTGCCCCCGTCACGGGCGGATGATGGGTGCCTCGGCGTTGAACTCGGAGTAAGAAGACAAATTCTCGATATGCTTAGCAACAACAACAAAAGCCACAAATTCGGATCGTTTCAGGGTTTACGGAAGTGATTGAAAGAGAAGAAACTATGGTTGCGGCGGGCTAATCCCTGATCTGAACTTCTTGGCCGGTGACTTGGCCCAGGGCGCGGAGGTATGCGTCGATCGTGTGGGTGTGGCCGATTACGAAGCGTGACAGGAAGCGGAACACCGGATTATAGACTTCGCCATTTTCAGTAATTCGGACAGTCGTAATCTCACCGTCTGATTGAAGCGAATAACTCCAGGTACCTGAGTAGGGCAGATTCTCCGTGGCAACGCGTCGTTTGATCGAAATCGGAAACGAAGCATCGAGGATTTCGTAGGTGATGGATTCTCCGTCGCGCGTGGTCTCGCGTGCCAACCGTCTGCCCGCGGCATCGGGTATACTCTCCCAGTTCTTGACGTCCGGTCTCCAATTTTGAGGGCCGCTGATCAAAGCGAAGAGTTGTTCAGGACTGGCGCGGAGTGAAGCGCTTCGCGATGCAATGTGCGCCTTCGGAAGCATCGCGCCAATCGCGACTGTGGCCGCTGTTAGCAAGACCAGCGCGCTCAACACGATTAAGACTATTTTCATCGGTCGTGTGACCTTTTTCGCCGTCGCAGCAGGATGTTGGCGTGTCTTGCCAATAGCTCGATACCTTCCAGGGCCGTTTCGAGATCCTTGGGCTGCATGGTGCAGAACATGTCGCTCACTAAGTCCGCATCAAGGACCGTGTTTTCCTCTTTGATTCGCGCGCCAGCGGAAGTCAAGGTCAGGCTATTGCTTCGGCGATCGGATTTGCTTCGTTTGCGCGTTAGATAGCCTCTGCGGACCAGTTTCGCAACCATGATACTCATAGAAGACCTGCCGACGCCTGCGTGTTCGGCCAACTTCGAAAGTGTTGTGGCGCGTGTTGCATGTAGGTGATCCAAAATACTTGCCTGATGCTCGGTGATGAGTTTTCCGGTTGCTTCGTCGCGCACGTGCCGCCTGTGGCACGCAATGAAAATCGCCGGATACGCATCAAGAAGGCGCCTGATTCGTGGGTCCAACATGAAGCAAAGGGTAGGATGGATGGTTTGATTCGTCAAACAGAAAAGCTGGACGTTATGGACGTAACTCCCAATTAGTCGGATCGTCGGACAAGTGGCCTATAGTACCGATGTGTTGCGTTGCGGGACTCGAGTGCGCCCAACTTGGCTGCCAAATCCACTCGTTTGGGACTGATTTGAAATGGCTCATGCTAGGCTCGAAACAGAATCGTTTCGATCATCTCGCGGGATCGATGCGCGGGATCCTTCACTACTTCACTCGTCGAATTAATCATCATTACATTGCGTTCCGCAGCCGAATATGCAGGCCAGGGAGGGAAGCCTTTGGAATTCGGACTTCCCGTTGCGGCGAATGCGGCCCAAGCGCCGCTGACTCGCTCGGCCAACGGGAAAATATCCGGCGCGCTACCCGTGAGCTTTTGCACAAGCGGATCGCCTACGTTATCGAAGACAAATGGCATTTCGATCGTGTGTGGCGAGCGGAGCTTGCCCTTTAGGATTGGCGTCTCCCAGTTGAATTGGTAAACAAAGGTCGGTGCTTTCCCGAGGGCGGCGCGACGTTCGGCTATTTTGGCGGTGAACGCTACGGTGGGATAAGCGCTCGCGATCAGGAAGTATAGACCTGTCGAGTTTTCGTTTGGGTAGTCGCTGCGGAATGCTTGGATCGCGGCTTCGGCGCGGTCACCAAGGAGAGATTGTATGCGTTGGTGCAAGCCGGCCTCGTCGAGTGTGAAAACCGTGGGATCACCGGCTGCAAAAAGTGTCAGTTCGGTACGATTGCACCCGATGAGAACCGGCACATCTGCGGAGACTTCCGGCGCGACCGGATCGAAGGGATTTTGAGGCAACGACACACCGTCAACGACGGGCGAGAAGCCCGCGATCATCCCGGGTATGAAACCGCCGAGTTTTCGATTGACGGCGCCCTGTGCGGCCATGATACGAGCAAGCGACACCGATTGAATGTCCCTGACCCCGTCAGGCTTGATGCCGAGCTCGGCAAGGACCATGTCGCCGATTTTTGTGCCGTAGTCGAGCGAATTCATCTTCACGCCCGGGCCGCTTTCGATCACGGCTCGATTGAGAAGTCCTTTGGCCGGGGGCATGGCGAGAAGCGCGGAGACTTTTTGGCCACCGCCGGATTCTCCGAAAACGAGAACTCGACCGGGATCGCCGCCGAAATTGGCAATGTTGTCGCGCACCCAAACGAGCGCGGCGACAATATCGAGCATGCCGACATTGCCGGAGGCCTTGAATAAGTCGCTCGCATGGCCCAGGTAGGTATAACCGAGCAGGCCGAGGCGGTGATTGATTGTGACGACCACGACGTCGCCACGACGGGCGAGATTCGCACCGTCATATAGAGGGGCAGAACCGGAACCAGAAGTGAATGCGCCTCCGTGACACCAAACCATCACAGGGCGCTTGTGGTGGTCCTTCACACTCGGTGTCCAAACGTTGAGGACCAGACAGTCCTCGCCTTCGTCGATTCCCACGGGATTCGATGCAGAGATCATGAAGTCCGCGTCTGCAAGAATGCCGGGCGCACCGGGGATTGTCTGCGGTGCAGAGTGACCGTATTCGACAGCGTCGCGCACGCCAGCCCAAGGATCGGGCTTGACGGGCGGCACGAAACGATTTTTCCCAGCGGTTGATGCGCCGTAGGGAACGCCCTTGAAAACGCCAATTCCTCTAGTGGTGGTACCGCGAATTTTTCCGGCGGTGGTTTCGACAACGGGCTGCGAATCGGCGTTCGGCGCGCCTGCAGCCAGCGCGGCGTTCAGCGCCGAGCCTGCGAAAAGCTTGTGCATGAGTGCGGCACCTCCCCCCAGAAGTGACGCCTTCATGAAAGAGCGTCGCTCGACGCCGGTCCTGGAGCACTGGCACTTTGTCATCAGCTCCTCGATTACGTTGGGGCTGAGTCTAACTGAGTTTCCGTAAAACGTCTCGATAACTCCCGATTGGTTCGATAAAGGGAGAAGTCAAGAAAAACACCCCTACCAATCGAAAGGACTTAGTAGGGGTTTGGAAAGGACGTTTATGCCGCGCAAAACTGCTGGGCTCGGGCGTGGCTGTACCGATGCGGCCTATTGCGGCTTGTAAACGACCGCGGTATTCCCGTAGCTGAAGGTGACGGTTTCGGAGAGCGGCTGTTTTTTCTCAAGAGATTTGCCCGGTTTCAAGGTTTTGCCCTTTGTGCGCCCTTTGCTTGCTTTCTTGGCCATGTGTTTTCTCCCTTCATGGTCGTAATCTGAACTGCTATAGCCGGTCTAATGCACACGGAGTGCCAACTCGAGCAACTGCGTGCCCTTACGGAACTGCCATTCCCACTGCAAGGTACCCCCGAAACAGCTACCTTGCAAGGACGGCTTTGGGAATTGGGGCCTTGTTTAATTACTCAGTACATTTTGAAAATTTCAATAATGGGCCCGAAACCAGGGTCTAGAAGAACCCGAATCATTGCGGACGGCGACCGCGGCTCGGTTGATCCAAGATACAGTCGAAACTACCTCCACGGGTGTGTTGCCCTATTGAAGACGCTCGCGAGACCCCACGGGTAGAGAATTGCTGGCCTTTATCTCGTCGTAACAGCCTCCACACACTGCTTCACGCTTATGAAGGCTTCGCTATCCTTATTCCATCCTCCGTGCCTGAATCTCACTCGCTCGCAGTCCGGACACCAGGCGTCTGGCCTCGCAGAGTCCATTGCGGTGTCGGCTGTGACGAATCCTAAACGAGTTCCCCTCAGCAGATGCTCACACACAAATGCTTCTTGCATGTCACCATGTCGCTCGCAGTGAACAATTCGAGTACCTTCAGGTATGATGGGCTGCGCGATCGGGTCGACACTTCTCAGTTCTTTGGTTTTTCCTCAGGCTTGCTCTCTGCTTTCGGTGCTGCTTCGTGTTCCGGTTGCGCCCTTGGTGTGGCCTTGGGTTTGGCCTTCGGTGCTGTTTCGCGTTCAGGTTCTGCCTTTGATGCAACCTTGGCCTTTAGTGCGATGCGCGCCCGAAAGACATCTCAGCGTTCGAGGAGTTGCATTAACTGGCGCGAGTCTTCAGCGTTCGCGTCCGTTAGGCCGCATAGACGCATTCCGCCACTCGACACGCACGCGACGTTGTAGCCCTCCTTGGATACAAACTCGGGCCGGTTCCCCTTCCGACGATGGCTAAGTTCCTTGGCATCGATGGGTTCAATCGGCCGCTTCGACGGATACGCTTTGAGGGGAGCCAATCAAGTATGTAATCCGGACGGGCAACAATCCGCCGGCCTCTTCCCCGATTTCCCAGCGGTATCCGTTGTCTCCAAGCCCACTCGTCATCGCCTTGAGTTCCTCGGGCGAGTACGCCCGCAAGCACGAAATCACGCCGTCAAACAGAAGAACGAAAGGAACTATCGGAATCAAATACGTCCAAAAGAGCCGCGACCAACGGAAGGGCCGCCGAAAGGGGACGAAGAGCCACGCAGCGATCGGAATGAACAGTAGAGATAGCAGCGTTAACGTGTGACGCGCGGGCGCTTCAAAGATCCCGATGGCCTGTCGCCTTCGAACACTATCCTGCAGGAGGTTTCGCGCGTCTTCGGGGTCCAAATGGTGAAAGGAGGAAAAGAGGGTCCTGAATCCCTGGAGGTGTCCCGGGATCCGCGTCGCGTCGACCGAGTGCCTAAGAAAATGCATGCGATCCGCGATCGGAGACTCCCGATCACGAAGTTTTGTCGTGCTCGGATATTTGTCGGTTAGCAACACCTCGGGCAGTCTCACGCCGTGCGACTCGAAATGGCGCATCAGGGATGGCCAGGGTCCGCCGGCCCCCGAGCACAAATCCAACACCCGCTCAGAACCACACTCCTCCAGACGATTTCGCAGCAGGTGCGCGATCGGTTCATAGGTATCCATAACGTCCAAGATCATCTGCAGACCGTCGACGACTTGATCCCTCAGGAATCGCGGAAACCACGTCTGCTCATGAATTTCAAATAGTCGTAGCGGCATGGTATCCCTTGTTCGGATTTGCTTGAACAGCACCACAAGCCTGCACCAGCGAGCTCGAAACTGATTTACGGCGCTGTCGCGTGCCACTTCCAGGTTCTCTCTGAAGTAACTGGCGGAGCAGCATTCGAGCCTTGTGCAACTGCGATTTTGAATTCCCTACGGAACATTCGAAAATCTCGGCGATTTCGCTGTGCTTGAATCCTTGAACGTCGTGGAGGATGAACACAGCCCGGTATCCTGGTGCCAACTCGTTGACAGCCCCTTGCAGGGTGATGCGGTCAATAACGCCGTTAAGCCGCAAGTCGGGGCCGCCAAATTCCTTGGGCTGTGTGTCGGACTCCTCGGCGGGACTCGTGGTCGAGTCCAGGGATATTTTCGATATTCGCTTTCTGCGAAGACGCATCAAGACGATGTTGACGGACATCCGGTGCAGCCAGGTGGAAAACGCCGATTCGCCGCGATACATGCCGATCTTTCGGAATAAATGCAGAAAGACCTCCTGCGTCAGATCTTCAGCCTCCGTTGTATCTCCCACCATGCGGAGGCATAGCGAGTAAACCCTTCGGCTGTGCGAGCGATAGACCTGCTCAAACGCTGCGGCATCGCCCTCTTGCGCCAGTCGTACGACCTCCGCGTCTGTAAACTCAGGTAGCCCGGCTTGTATCGGTCTGCTCACTGTGTAGTCCCCCAGGGTCTTTGGCCTTTGGCCGGCATACTGGCTTCAAGTGCGAATGGCCGACTGAAGCCAGCCAATGCGGAGAAGCCGTTTCCGCCAACTCGGCGGCGGCGCCTGAATCTCACCGCCGACGAGTTGATGGTTTATGAGTGGGATAAGAAGTTAATCTCCGGCTACGACCGTGGGCTGCTGGTTCTTCCCAAGTTCCTTCTGCAACTGCTTCGGGTATAGGAACTCATGACCTACCGTGCGACCCGGATAGAACCAGGTCACGATCGCCTCAGGCTGCGCGGACCCACGATCCGCCAGCGTGAATGCGGTGTTGTCGGTTGGGTGCAAACGTTGGGCATTAGCCGTGAGGACAGTTGCGTAAAGCTTTGTTCGGTCAGGACTGAAGATACGGACCACGTCATGTTGACTGATGTCATCAGGCAGCGCGAACAAGTAGGTCCCCGCGGGCAGGACGTGTCCGGCAAGCTGAACGGCCTGACTAAATGTAACTACCGTTTCCTGATCGAACTCACTTGCACGCGCAGCAGGCAGGACGATCAAAAATGCAAACAAAAACGTAATGGCGGCAAACGTCTTGACAGCAAATATGTTCTTCATAACAGCTCCTTTTTTAAGTATTGCGGCCCAGCTGATGCTCGCAATTCACACCTGTAATCCTGAGTTAGTGCGTTCCTTCAGCACCATTGCTTCATTTGTGAGAACCGGCTGTAAGCCAGTTTTATTCCCGGTCGCGTTCTCTTTCTTTGACCAATAAGAAACAGGTTGATCGGTACTTGTATTGGAATAAAGCGCGCGGGTCCGCAGTCTACATAGCTGGAACCCGTTCAAGGTCGCTGAAGGGAAATCAATCGTGACGAAATCCAGAAAGGAACTGAAGACTATGAGGAGTCATACGTACATCGCGAGTTTGGCAGTCGTAGTGGTTGCAGCGAGGGGACGATGAGCGTAAATCCGTTCGACATCAAAGGCGCGCTCTTGGCCACGCACGCGCAACATGTGGTGCTGATTCACTTTCCCATCGCGCTGTTCACCGCGGCCGTTGGGTTCGACTATCTCGCGCAGTGGGGGAAGAATCGGACGCTGGCTGCGGCAGCGTATTTCAATCTGCTGGTGGCTGCGGTCTCTACTGTTCCGGTCGTGGCCACCGGTCTAATCGCGTGGCAATGGGCGCTTGAGGGGCAAAAACTGAAAGGGATACTGTTAATGCATTTGGTGTTTGGTTGTGTGTCGACTGCGCTGATCTGGCTTGTGTTTTGGATTCACTACCGTGTGCGGCGCCATCCAGAGCGGGCCTCGCCAAATTACCGCCTGCCGGTCGAAGCCATCGCCGTGTTGCTGGTGGGATTAACCGGGCATCTCGGTGGTTTTCTCAGTGGCGTAAATGGGCCTGGCTAGACACGTCGTAAAGGGCACCCTCATCATCCGGAGCATTCGCGCGAAGCATTGGTGCTCAGCTTGTGCTGACAGATTTGTAGTGTTCGTTCCTTCCTTCCCGTCGAATTCTCTACTCCAATGAGGGAGGCCTATACGGCGCACAAGCTCTTCAAAGCCCGGGTCTGAGCGTAGCGGATCGAAGCGTGGCCGCATGAGGACCCACGGGCTAAAGCGCTCAGCATACGGTTTCTCGAGCCAGGCCGTGACGCACCCCGCACGTTCGCAGCCCGGTGCAAGCGGTGCGAATACGACAATATATGCTCAGGGATATTGTCACTTCGGCGGTGGGAGGAGCGGCAAGCTAAAAGGTATTAATGGGAATCTGCCGCGCGGCTCGCGCCACGGGTCGAGGATGACGGCCGCGCTTCGATCGCGTCCGGAGCCGCTGGCTGGTTAATGAGAGTAACTGCCGATGATGCCCATTGGAGCCGCCCATCGCTATTCGAAACTTCCTCTGCTACTTTCGTGAACAGCTGATCTTTCATGGCGGTTCGTTTCGTGTAGTCGATCACATAGCTGACGGTGAATTCCAACGATCCGGCATTTACGATGAGTGCGACGGTAGGTTCCAACGGAGGGTTTTCGCTTCGATAATTATCGCTCATCTCTTTCCAGGAAGACTGCGCTTCGACCAGGTACTCGCCAATCGATTCTTTGGCTACGCGCAAAAGCATCTCCCTGGCAAACTGGCGATCGCTGCTGGTTGCAAACCGCACTTTAATCTCGTCCCAGATAAACCGGAATCCCTGGGAGTAGTTGAAAACGGTCCCTTTCAAGACGGCGCTGTGGGGGATGCGAACGATCCGGCCGTTGTACAAGTCCCCGCTGACCCAGTTCCCCGTTTCCAACAAGGTGGTTCGCAGAAGCCCGATGTCGATCACGTCACCTCGAGTGTGGCCGATCTGAACTCTGTCTCCCACGGCGTACAGCTTTGAAAAACCGATGGAGAAGGCACCGGCAAAGCTGGCCAGCACGTCCTGCAGCGCTACTGCCACACCCGCGCCCACGACACCGAGGGCAAAGCTGAGGCGGCTCAAGCGATCTTCAAAGAGAAAAGCGAGGAAAAGGAGAATCAAGAGGTATCCGGAAAAGACGACGAACTTGCGAACTTTATAGCGCGCATCGGCCCGGCCAAAGCGCCGGGGCAGCGTTTGTTCGAGCACGCGGAACGCGGCGTGAATAATGAGGATTCCGGCGGCTGCGGCAACGCACTTCACGGAGAGCGAAAGCGAAACAGCTTGTCTTAAGAGATCATTCATACAGCCACCATCACTCCCAGTTTGCCGTTAAAAGGCGAAGCAAATCAGAAAAACGCACCAACCTTCGCCGCCACCATCGAACCCCCGAGCGCGTCCTCCGCCAATCGCACTGCCGCCGGGTCTCCGGCGGCTACGCCGAGCGCCTGGATGGCGTTTGCGCGCTTGTCTATATTCGAGCCGTGCGCACCTCCTGATCAACCGGAGCAGTCGCGCGAAACATTGGTGCTCAGCCTTTCCCCTGGGCGCCCTACTTTGTGCGTAATGAGTTCTTAACTGCTTCGGACGATGCCCCGGCCTTGGACGGTTCTCAGTTCTTTGATTTCTCCTCGGGCTTGCTTTCTGCTTTTGGCGCTGCTTCGTGTTCCGGTTGCGCCCTTGGAGCGGCCTTCGTTTCGGCCTTTGGCGCTGCTTCGTGTTCCGGCTGCGCCCTTGGAGCGGCCTTCGGTTCGGCCTTCGGTGCCGCTTCGTGTTGGGGTTCTGCCCTCGGAACGGGCTTGGCCTTTGGTGCCGCTTCATGCTCGGGCTGTGGCTTTGGTGCGGCTTTGGGCTCGGCCTTTGGCGCTGCCTCGCGTTCAGGTTCCGCCTTCGGTGCAGCCTTGGTCTTTGGTGCTGCTTCGTGCTCGGGTCGCGCTTTTGGTTCGGCTTTTGGCTCGGCCTTCGGTGCCGCGTGTTCAGGCTGCGCCTTAATTGCAGCCTTCGGTTCAGCCGAAGCGGTCTTCTCTGTGCGTGACGGGGTCGGACGCGGAGTAGTCTTCTTCGGTGTGCTCTCCGCGTTTGCCGGCTTCTCGCGCGAGGACGCGGAGGACTTCGCAGCCGCGGCCGTGCCTTTGGTTTCTCGCGCCGTGCCTCCCGTCTTTGCCGCCTCCTTACCCGTTACACCCTTGTAAGGAGCTGCGGCCCTGGCAGGTACTACGCCAGCGCCCCTGAACTCGCCTGGCTTGGCGGTTGCGGCTACCGCAGGTTTGCCGTGATTCACGGAAGCAAATTGGCTGCGATCCTTCGACGCCGCTTCGCGGTGCTGTGCCTGGATTGATGTCGCGGGAGTATGCTCTTCGTGCGTGTAGGTTTGTTCCTGTGCAGTGGGTTGCCGTCTTACTCCGCCCGGACCATTGAAGCTCGCGCGCGTGGTGGAACTGTAATTGTTGATTACGGTCTTGCTGTATACGTTTCGAATTACCGTCACATTTACGTTGCTCACTGAGCGGTTGTAGAAGAAATTCCCACCCTGCCAGTACCCGCCCGCGAATCCTATCCCAACGTATCCGAAACCGTAATCAACACCGCCATAGAAACCGACATGTGGCCCCCAGTAGCCCTCATTCCACGCATACACTCCGTCGTTCCATCCCCAATAACCCGGCGTCCATAGAAAGCCCGGAGTCGGCGCCTCGACCCACGTGCCGGGCACCCAATAATAATCACCATCGTCATCGCTCCAGGCCCAGTACCCGGGCGTCCAGATGTAATTGTCGGCGGGACAAATCGGCTGTACGTACACTGGCAACGCGGGTGGGGCCACCGTGATCGAGATTCCAACAACTTGAGCGTGGGATCCAGCCGGTACGAGAAGCACAATTATTGCCAACAAGAGCCAACGCATGGAGCGGATTGAAAGCAGGGTTTGCATGACCATCACCTCGCAGGAATTTCTTTTACTTGAAAAAAAGGAACTCAAACTGCGCGTTAAATCGGAGGCTCCGGCTGGGGTCTCTACCTCGCCGATGGTACGCCTTTCTTGCCCCGGCCACAATGGATTCGACACCCGGCGAGCATTCCCGGAACAGAGTCACCGTCTGGCGCTCCGGAAGCCAACAAACTCTCAAGTAAATTTGGCCATCTCTTGCTAAAAGACAGCCGATGTTTGATCAATTCCTGGCTGCGGCCGCTTTGCGAGCGATGAGACCATATCCTTTGGCGTTCGCGGCTTTCTCCAAGGAAATCAGCTGCGTTTGGGCTGTGGCATGGTGCCCTGACTTGTTCTCGAGTTCTGCCAGTGCGAGCCTTGCCTCCATTTCCATGCCCATGAATCGACGTTCGCGAGCTTCCTTCAGTATCTGTTCCAATTGGGCGCGAGAGGATTCAGGATCGTCAGAGATGAGGAGGATTTGCGCTGACGCGAGAGAGAGCTGGAGACGCGCGAGCAAGTTCTGACTCTTGTTCGCGAGGGGTTGCGCCTGTTCAAGCTCTGCCTTTGCATTCAACTGCTTGCCTTGCGCCACGAGAGCCCGAATCAGCGCGATCCCTACAGCGAGTTCCTCATCGGCCTGTTGCTCTTGATGAAACTGTTCTTTGCGTTCGCGCAACACAGCCTCCCCATCGGCGGCGTGC